>Ga0208360_1000007_pt1 | contig 128240 bp, 143 predicted proteins | sample LakMenE27Jul10ns_FD_150739 | JGI IMG/M metagenome (GOLD analysis project Ga0208360, IMG submission 150739) | Freshwater microbial communities from Lake Mendota, WI - 27JUL2010 deep hole epilimnion ns (SPAdes) | ecosystem: Environmental > Aquatic > Freshwater > Lake > Epilimnion/Euphotic zone ...
GTGGCAAATGAATGGCGGAAGGTGTGGCTTGTTGCAGGCGTGATGATTCCAGAGGCGAGCACAGCCCGCCGCACGGCCTTTTGAATCACGCTGGGATCCGGGTGATGCCGTCCCTGTTCACCGGTGTTGGGGTTTTGCCAGCGATGCTGTTGCGGAAATACCCATTGCCAGCCCCACTCCACCGGTGCATGAGGATATTTTCGCCCCAAGGCGTGGGGGAGGCGCACCCTCCCATAGCCCTCGGCAAGGTCCTGGCGATGCAGACGACGCACCTCCTGCAGATGGGCCTTGATTTTCTCTCGCACTTGGGAAGGCAACATCGTGCGCCGATCCTTCCCGCCCTTGCCATGGCGCACCGTGATCTGCGAGCGCTGAAAATCAAGATCGTGCACTCGTAGCCGCAATGCCTCCAACCGCTTCGCGGAAGCCGTTGGCTACAGGCGAAGCCCTCCCCCGTACAGCACTCCAGCCACCAAGGCCTCCACCCCCTCCAGCCGCTCCAGCACTGCTCGTACCTCCTCAACGATCATCACCACCGGCAACCTCGGGCGCGTCCGCGCCTGGTTCTGAGTCGACGCACTCACCCGGCCCTCCACCGCCAGATGGGTGAGAAAGGCATTCACCTCCACACTGCCCATCTCGCGCGGCCTCGTAGGTCTTCACCGTGCGGCGCGCATCGTGGCGAGCCTGCAGTTCCTCCCGGTAGCGCTGGATCAGCCCGGCAGGGCGTGGGGGGCTCGGCATCACCAGGCTTCTGAACACTTTCACAGGATTCCCCTCCGTGGCCACGGCAAGGGCTTGATCGGCCTGTGGCCGCTGCCCCCATGCCAGCCTGCAGCCGATGGATGCCCCTTCCTCCGAGCTCGCAGCCGCCGGCGCCCAGGCCGGCCCCCCACCCCAAGGAGTGGAGGCCTTTCTGGCGGCGGCCGGGCCGCTGATCGATCTGCGCAGCCCCGCGGAGTTTGCCCAAGGGCATATCCCCGGCGCCACCAACCTGCCGTTGTTCGACAACGACGAACGGGCCGAGATCGGCACTCTTTACAAACAACAGGGCCGCCAGGCCGCCGTGCTGCACGGGCTGGCCCTGGTGGGGCCGCGAATGGTGAGCCTCGGCGCGGCGCTGCTGGCCGCCCTCGCAGAGCACCGCACCGCATCCAGCGCCGCAGCTCAGCCCCACAACGCTCCCTGCCTGCGCCTCCACTGCTGGCGCGGGGGCATGCGCTCCGGCTCGGTGGCCTGGCTCGCGGGCCAGCTCGATCTGCCGGTGCTGCTGCTGGGAGGGGGCTACAAGGCCTATCGCCACTGGGTGCTGGAGCTCTTCGAGCGGCCCTGGCCCCTGCGCCTGCTGGGGGGCCGCACCGGCTGCGGCAAGACCGACCTACTGCTGGCCCTGCGGCAGCAAGGCGTGGCGGTGCTGGATCTGGAGGGCCGTGCCCATCACCGCGGCAGCAGCTTCGGCGCCCTCGGCCTGCCGCCCCAGCCCAGCAGCGAGCACTACGAAAACCTCCTGGCCGCCGACCTGGCCTCCCTGGAGGGGGCCGATGAGATCTGGCTGGAGGCCGAAAGCTCCCAGGTGGGCCGCTGCCGCATCCCCGCCGGCCTCTGGCGCCAGATGAAGGGGGCCCCTGCCCTGGAGATCCAACGCCCCCTGGAGCAACGGGTGAGCCAGCTGGTGGCGATCTACGGCATGCAGGATCCCGCCGGGCTGGCGGAGGCCACCCAGCGGATCGCCAAACGGCTCGGCCCCCAGCGCACCACCCTTGCCCTGGAGGCCATCGCCGCCGCCGATTGGGCCAGCGCCTGCCGCCAGATGCTCGATTACTACGACCGCTGCTACGACCACGACCTCAGCAGCCATGCCGTGCAGGCGGTGGACCTGGGCGAGTTGGCGCCGTCGGAGGCGGCCGGGCTGCTCCTGGAGCAGGGGCTGGTGCGGGTCCGGCCATGCGCATCGAAGCAGGGAAGCTGATCACGGCGGGGAAGCTGATCGCGGCTGGGAGTCCCCCTCCTGCTGCGGCGCCTGCTCGTCCCCTTCAGCTCTCGGGTGAGCGCTCCGGCGCCCCCAGCACCCGGCCGATCAGGGCCGCCTCCGGGAAGCCGGCCCGCTGCAGGGCAGCCAGGGCGGCGCCGGCCCGATCGGCGGGCAGGGTCGCCAGCAGGGGGCCGCACGTCTGGGGATCGATCAGCAGGGCCTCCACAGCCGCGGCGGCCTCCCCCACCAGCCGCACCGGTCCCCCCAGCAGGGCCAGCGCCCGGCCATTGGCGGGGGCCAGGCTGCTGGCCCAGCCCTGATCGAGCAGCTCCAGGGCGCCGGTGAAGGCCGGAATGCTCCTCGCCTCAAGCAGCACCGTTTCACTAGCGCTCCGCCCGTCGCCTGGCAGCCCAGCCGCGGCGCCAGCGCCCGCCGCCAGCATCTCCCCCAGGTGCCCAAGCAGGCCGAAGCCCGTCACATCCGTGCAGGCCTGGCAGCCATGGGCTGCCAGTAGCTCCACCAGCCGCGCCTGGCTGCGCTGCATCGTCTGGAGGGCGGCATCCATCCAGCCGGGCCGGGCTGCTCCCGCCATCGCCGCCGCAAACAGCACCCCGCTGCCCAGGGGGCCGCTGAGCAGCAGGGCGTCCCCCTCCCGAAGGGGGCCCTTGAGCCAGTGGCGCCCGGGATCGACCCGGCCGTTCACCGTGAGGGCCAGCGCCAGGCCCGCCCCATCGCGGCCCTCAAGGGTGTGGCCTCCGATCAGCCGTGCCCCGAGCGGATCGAGCACCGAACGAACCCCCGCCAGGGTCTGGAGCAGCAGCTCCTCCTGCAGGGCCGGCTCCGCCTCCGGCAGGGTCACCAGGGCCTGCACACTCTCCAGATCTGCCCCGCTGGCCCAGAGATCGCCGCAGGCATGGAGGGTGGTGAGGCGGGCATTGAGCCAGGGGTCGGCCACCAGGGCCGGGAAGCCATCCACGCTCTGGAGCAGTAGGGAGCCATCGGCGGCCGTGGCCAGCACCGCCGCGTCCTCCACCCCGTCCCGCCCCTCCTTCAGGGCCGGGGCGCAGGGGGAGGGCGCTTGCGCCCTGGCCATCCCCTCCAGCCGGGCCAGGGCAGCCTCCAGCGGAGCGGCAGCGAGCTTCGCGGCGCAACCGCGGCAGGCCATCGCCTCCGGCCCCATCGGAGCCAGGGCGGCGAAGCCCTCCAGGAAGCGTTGATCCAGGTGGCGCTTCCAGCGCCACAGCCAGCGGCTAGGCCCCAAGGCAACGGGCCCCCAGAACAGCACGGCCCGCGGCCCCTTCGGGCTCCAGCCCCCATCCCCCAGCAGCTGCAGCGCCCGCCGCTGGGACCGCCACGGGCGAAGCCGCCGCTGCGGCTGCTCCAGGCTGCGCTGGAGATTGGTGGCGAGCACCGGCGTCGCCCGCACCGCCCACACCCCCGAGGCCGGCCGGGGCGCACCAGCCACCACGGCGCAGTCGCCGGCGGCGAAGAGGTGGGGGTGCTCCAACACCTGCAGGCTGGCTGTGGTCAGCACCCGGCCCGTGGCAGCATCCACCGGCAACCCCGCCGCCGCCAACCAGGCCGGCGCCCGGCTGCCGGTGCAGGCCAGATCGGCCGGAGCCGCCTGCGGCACGCTCCGCTCCAGCGGGATGCCGGCCTCGGCCAGCAGCCGTTCGCCCAGCCGATTGGCCGCAGCTGAACCGAGCCGCAGCCCCTGGCCCCGCAGCAGCAGGCGAGGGCCATACCCCCGAGCCCTGAGGGCCAGGGCCAGCTCCACGGCCGCCGCGCCACCGCCGCGAATGCGCAGCGCAGATCCGGGTGTGAGGGTACTGAGCCAGGCCAGGAAGGGCTCCAGGGGCTTCACGGGCTGGCCGCGATCGCCCCCGGCCCGGTTGCCGGTCGGCTGCGTTCCACCTATCCCTGACGGGTGGGGCATCGGGCCATTGGGCTCCGGGCCGAGCCTCGGCGCTGCGTCTGGCACCGGGCTGCCCCCTGCCGTCACGGCCCCCACATCGAGGCTGAGCCGATCGAAGCGCAGCGGCGGCCGGCCCTCCAGCCGCAGCTCCCGCGCCACCGGATCGAGCCCCACGATCTCCGCCCGCAGGAAGGTCACCCCCGCCAGGGCGCAGAGCCGCCGCAGGTCGATGGCGCTCTCCTCCGCTGCGATCAGCCCGGCCACCAGGGCCGGCAGCGTGCCGGAGTAGACCGCCATGCTCTGGCGGCTCACCAGGGTGACCAGGGCGTGGGCCGGCCGCAGCCGAGGCCGCATCAGCCAGCGCCGCAACAGCAGCGCATGGGTGTGGCCACCACCGGCCAGCACCAGATGGAGTCGGAGCGGCTCGGCTCCAACCTGGCCGCTGCTCAGGCCCCGCACGGTTCAGAGCGGTGGATGGGGTGATCGTCGCATGAGCAACCGGCCCACAGCCCTGCCTTTCGTGACCGTGATCACGGGTCTTTGCCCACACCCCCTGGAAGCACTGGCCGACCTGCCTACCCTGAGCCGATGGTGAGCGACCGACACGCGTGATTCTCGAGCCGATGGCTAGCCGCTCGCTCCTGCCTCCGACCAACCGCCCGACCGGGGCCCATCGTTTCATCGGCTCTCCCATGCCGCGGCTGTCCACGCCCCAGGGCCGCCGTCAGCGCCGCATGCGGTTGCTCCTCCCCCTGTTGCTGGCCGCCCTGCCCCTGCCGGCCCTGCTATTGGCCTGCAAGCCCACCCCCCCCGAAGCGCCGGTGGTGCAGGGCCCGCGCCGCATCTCGGCCCTGGGGCGGCTCGAACCCGAAACCCGCATCCGCAAGGTGTCGGTGCCCACCTCCCTGAGCGGCGACCGCGTCCAAGACATCCTGGTGGACGAAGGCCAGCTGGTGAAGAAGGGCCAGCCCCTGGCGGTGCTCAACAGCAAGGCCAGCCTGGCCGCCGCCCTCGCCGAGGCCGAGGAGAACGTGACCCTCTCGCAGCGCAAGTTGGAGCAGGTGAAGGCCGGCGCCAAGCAGGGGGAGATCCAGGCGCAGGTCTACAAGGTGGAGAGCCTGGAGCGAAAGCTCGCCGGCTCAAAGCTCGCCCAAGATCAAAAGGTGAACAGCAAGCGCTCCACCATGTTGGAGGCGCGCACCGAGTCGAAGCGCTACGACAGCCTCTATGCCAACGGCGGCGCCTCCCAGTTGGAGCGCGACCGCTACCGCACCCGCGCCCAGACCACCGAAGCCGACCTGGCCCAGGCGATCGAGACCCGCGCCGGCACACTCGCCTCCCTGAGCTCGGAGATCGCCAGCGAGAAGCAGAAACTCGTGCAGATCAAAGAGGTGCGCCCCGTGGATGTGGCGACGTCTGAGAGCGAATTGCGCAAGGCGATCGCCTCCCGCGACCGGGCCAAGCAGGAGCTGGCCTTCGCCACGGTGCAAGCCCCCCAGGACGGCCGCATCCTCAAGGTGGTGGTGCAACCCGGTGACAAGGTCGGCGATTCCGGCATCCTCGAGATGGCCGACACCAGCCGCATGGTGGTCACCGCCGAGGTGTATCAGAGCGACATCAAGGGGGTACGCCCCGGCCAGGGGGCCACGATCACCGCAGACGGCTTCGAGGGCAGCGCCCGGGCCACGGTGTATCAGATCCTCCCCCAGGTGCAGCGGCAGTCGATCTTTGCCGGCGAGGCGGGCGAGAACCAGGATCAACGGGTGTTCCAGGTGCGACTGCGCATCGATCCCACCGATCTGAAGCAACGGCCCATCGGCGGCGCCTCCAACCTGCAGGTGAACGTGGTGTTCAGTCCCCTCAGCCCCGAGGAGGCGGCCCTCAGCCCTGCTGCGGCGCCGCGCCCCAACGATGGAGCTCACGCCGGATCCGGAGCGGGCGCGCCAGCGGCCCCCGCCACCCCCACCGGCCCCGGCGCACCGCCGAGGGCCCTGCCAGGAAACAGCCAGCCGCCGAGGACCCCCTGATGCGGCGCGCCATCCGCAAACTCCTGCAGCGCACCCCGATCGCCTGGCTGCAGGTGAGCAACAACCCCACCAAGCTGCTGATCGGCATCGCCGGGGTGAGCTTCTCCAACCTGCTGATGTTCTTTCAGCTGGGCCTGCTGGACAGCCTCTACAACAGCCAGAAGAAACCGATCGAGAGGCTGCAGGCTGATCTGGTGATGGTGAGCTCGAAATACAGCAACCTGGGTTCGCTGCAGGATTTCCCGCGTAGTCGCCTTTATCAGGTGCTCGGTGTGGATGGGGTGGCGGCGGTCTCGCCCCTGCGGATCGCGCGGGGCACCTGGATCACCCCGGCCACCCGCCAGTCGTTCGATGTCTATGTCTATGGCGTCAACCTCGACCAGCCTTCCCTGAGCTTCCCCGAGATCGAGGCCAACCGCAGCCAGCTGCAGGTGCTGCGCAATGCCCTGTTCGATCGCAACTCCAAAAAGCAATACGGCGATGTGATCAACACGCTCCGCCAGGGCCAGCCCTTTTCGGTGGAGGTCAACAACAAGCGCCTCAGGATCATCGACACCTTCGTGATGGGGGCCACCTTCGCGGCCGAAGCCAATTTGATCACCGCCGAAAACACCTTTCTCCATCTCTTCCCCAAGATCGATTCCAATTCCCTCCAGGTCGGCCTGATCCGCCTCATGCCCGGCGCCTCCCCCCAGGCGGTGAAGGCCGCGATGGAGCCGATCCTCAGCGGCCGCAATGTGATGGTGCTGACCAAGCAGGAGCTGGCGGAGAAAGAAATTAACTACTGGAAGCGCAATTCCTCGGTGGGCTTCATCTTCTCGCTCGGGGTGCTGGTGGGCTTTGTGGTGGGCAGCATCATCGTATATCAAATTCTCTATGGCGATGTCATGAACTCCCTGCCCCAGTACGCCACGCTCAAGGCGATGGGCTACCGGGATCCCTTTGTGATTGGCATCGTGATTCAGCAGGCGGCGATCCTGGCACTGGTGGGCTTCATCCCCGGTGTGCTTCTTTCCAGCGCCCTTTATGTGCTGCTGGCCAATGTCACCAAGCTCACCGTGCTGATGACCCTCAACCGCGCCCTGCTGGTGCTGGCCCTCACCTTCGTGATGTGCGTGGGATCGGGCACCCTGGCCACCCGCAAGCTTGTGCAGCTCGATCCGGCCGATGTCTTCTGAGCCGCCCATGGATCCCCAGCCCCTGCCCACCACCGCTGCGCCGACTGTCACAGCCGATCAACCGGTGATTTCGCTCCAGAACGTGAACCATTGGTTCGGAGGCGGCGGGGAGCGCAAGCACGCCCTCAAGGACATCACGCTCGACATCTACCCGGGTCAGATCGTGATCTGCACCGGCCCCTCCGGTTCGGGCAAAACCACCCTGCTCACCATGCTGGGCGGCCTGCGCTCCTGCCAGGACGGCAGCCTCAAGATCCTCGGCCAGGAACTCAATGGCGCCAGCAAGGAGCAACTGGCCGACCTGCGTCTGAATGTGGGTTTCATCTTCCAAGCCCACAACCTGATGATGTTCCTCAATGCCCGCCGCAATGTGCGGCTTTCGCTGGAACTGCACGACCGCTTCTACAACCAGGACCTGGATCAGCTCGCCACGGCCATGCTCGAGAAGGTGGGCCTCGGCGATCGGGTGGAAACCATGCCCGCCAACCTCTCCGGTGGCCAGCGCCAGCGGGTGGCGATCGCCCGGGCCCTGGTGAGTCAGCCGAAGATCCTGCTGGGGGATGAACCCACCGCCGCCCTCGATAAGGAATCGGGCCGCACCGTGGTGGAGCTGATGCAGCAGCTGGCCCGCGAGCAGAACACCACGATCATCATGGTCACCCACGACAACAAGATCCTCGATGTGGCCGATCGCATCATCATCGTCGATGACGGCCGCCTGGCCACGGCCGAGCAGGAGGCCGCCTTCGTGCAACGGATGCGCGATCCAGCCCACTGACATCCAGTCCACTGAGCATCCAGTCCACTGAGCATCCAGCCTTCGGAAGATCAGTCCGTGGAGCGTCCACTCCGATCCACTCCACGGAGATTCCGATCCACCCCACGGAGATCCGGCAAAGCGGGTTGCTGCCGCCACAGGAAATGGTAGCCCGGAGAACGCCGATGCGGAGGTTCGCGCCTCACGAATTCCGCTCCATCGGAACGGCTCGGACTGGATTGGATTGGATTGGATTGGTCTGACTACCTGGATGAGGCCATCCGATCTGGCACTGTGGTTAGTGATCTGCGATCTGTGATCTGCGATCTGTGATCTGCGATCTGCGATCTGTGATCTGTGATCTGTGATCTGCGGATCAGATTGCGGTCTTTGGGGCTCCTAGCGGAGCTCTTTTTCATGGCCTTTTTCTGGATTAAATCCAGGGTCTTGCCTGGATTCATGTCCGGCAAAGCCGGCCCTGCTGCCCGCAGGCGGCTCCATGAAAAAAGGGAGACGGTATCAACGCCTCCCCCGGAACCCTAGCTGCTCTCGTGTTGAGAACTCCTCCATTAGTAGCCACCTCACCCCAACAACAGCGTGGTTGAAAGCACAACGGTTGTTGATCGAACTCACGTTGGAGCCCGATCAAACCGACCCGCCAGCTTGGCCCTTCCCCTGCGGCTCCATCCGTTCGCTTGATTCCGATGATTCCGACAGATCCAGGCCAGCGGCGGCCCACCGCAGCGCCCTACCGGTCGTCTGCGGCCGTTGTCCTGATGCCCAGGGCGAACCCCCTAGGATTCAGCCAGCCAGGAGTTGCAGCGATGGCGGATCTGACTTCCGGCTCCGATCCGGGCCCCAGCTCCGGTGCCGATCCCCAGGGGCCGCCCGAGCCGACCGGCGGAGCCGTGCCTAAGCGATGGATCGGCCATCCCGAGCTCGGCGACGACCCCGGCCCCAGCTCCTTCCCCAGCAATGTGTCCGAGCTGCTGACCCGGGCCCAGCTCGACAATGCCCGCGATGTGTTCCGACTCGTCGAGACCCGCTCGGCCCTGAGCCCCTATCAGGAGCGAGAACTGGCGGTGAAAATCATCCAGAAGCTGGCCGCCTTTCACGAGGATGTGATCGACGGCCTCATCGCCGAGGAGAAATCGGAAAGCGTGGCGGCCTGGGCGATGGACCTCACCAGGATCCGGGTGGCGATCAGCCTGCTGGAGGCGGTCGAGCTCTCCGACGACTGATCCAGCCACTGATCCAGCCGGAGGCACAGAATTCGCTCCGGCGCCTCGCATCGCGGACCAACTAGCAAGGCAGCTGTCCGGAGGCTCAGCAAGGCGAGCCTGAAGCTTGGAAGAAGGCGATGTCCCCGCGGCGGCTCCGGTTGATTCAATCGAGGCCCATGCTGCGCGCCTCGTGGGCCAGGTTCACATTGATGGTCGCCGGCAGGAGCTGGGGGGGGGCGGGCTCCGTTCGCCGGAGCAACCGGGGGTTCCTGGGGGCAGGCACCGGTCGATGCGCCGCCCCGGTAGTGGAGGCCAGCGAGGGCATGGGTGATCTCCGGGCAGAGCCTTTGAGCCGCCATCCTGAGAAGGCCGCTCTGGGTTGGAGAGAACGGCGTCGGGGCGGGCGGGCCATCAGCCCTCAAGGGGGGCTTCCAGCCGCAGGATTCTCAGCCCGAAGGGTGTCCAGCAGCATCGCCGCCAGCCGCTCGCTGCTGCGCAGGGCACCCTCCACCCGGCCAAAGCCCACCCCGGCAACGTAGTCGCCGCAGAAGCCCACCCGGCTGCGGCGACAGAGAAGCAGATCCTCCGGTAAGCCCGGTTCCCGCGGGAAGGCGGCACCCCAACGCATCAGCTGACGCTGCCCCCGAGCCACCAGGCCGGGCTCCAGCCAATCCGCTAGGGCGTCCTGCAGCGCCTCACTGAGGGCTGCGATCACCGCCGTCTCCTCCTCCTGCCTGGGCAACTGGCCGAGCTGGCGGGCGATCGAGGAGCGGGATCCATACACGCTCAGATGCTCGGCAGCAAAGACCGCGCTGGAATGGGCCACCACGGCCACCCGCCCATCGGCCAGGGGCTGGATCGAAAGCCGCGAGAGCCGCCAGCGCTGTTCGGCTGCCGCATCGAAGCACAGCAACCGGAAAGGACACCGTCGCCAGATCTCGGCGTCGGCGCCCTCCGCCACGAGCAGCAGGTTGCTGCGGGCCTCCGAACGCAGGGAGGCGAGGGCCGCCAGCACATGCTGCAGCTCAGGATCGTCGAGCGACTGGGCCGCCTCCTTCAGGGGCACGGTGTCCCAGGCCAGCAGCAGCCGGGAGCGGGGGTGGGCCAGCAGGGTGCCCGCCAGCACCAGCCAGTCGGCCTCAGCCAGCAGCTGGCGCTCCCGGTCGAACAGTTGCCAGCGTCCGCCCGGAGTCACCGCCAGATAGCAGACCAGAACGCCGTAGTGCGCTGCAACGCCCGATGCCGCCGCGGGTCCGGCCTGGGCCAGGTCCAGCAGCCCAGCGCAGAGGCCGTCCATGCCGCCGGCCCCGCGATAAAGCGCCCCCTCACCGAGGGGATCGCGGCTGTCCTCGCTATGGAGGCGCCCTGCAGCATCCAGGCGTGCCCGGGGTTCCATCCAGGGCTCGATCACCCCCCTGACCAGCAGCGGCTCCAGCAGATCCGGGGCTAGGCCACTGATATTAAAGAGGGGTGCGCCATGGTCGATGCGCAGGCCGGCATCCTGGCGCGAGCGGCGCGTGGCGGTACGCCCCCCCGGACCGCGGCCGCTCTCCCAGAGGCTGATGGCACCGCTCCAACCGCCCCGGCACAGGGCGGCGATGAGCGCGCAGCCACCCACCCCCGCGCCCACCACGGCGATGGAGGCTGGTGGACACTGGGCCATCGGGAAGCCGCGCCGTTGATCGCCCTCCAAGGATGCAGGATCCCACCCGGATCGCACATGCTCCTGAGGGCGGGTCGCGCCCTGAGCTGCCACCCGAATGGATCGGGCCGCGGTAACTGGCCCCAGGCCAGTTCTGCTTAGGCTTAGGCCTCGCCGCCAGCTAGCAGGCCTTACGCCGATGCCCGACTCGCCCGACGCCGACCGCCTCCGCCACGAGATGCTCGCGGAGGAGCTGGAGGCGGCCCGGAGCAAACGGGACAGCTACCAGGCCCTGTTGAAGGATCTGCCGGAGGTGTTCGAGGGCAAATTCCGGGAACGGCTGCGGCCGGTGCAGCAACGCAACGAACAACTGCTCGAGGAGGGCATGGCCCTGCGGGAGCAGATCCGTCGGGCGCTGCCGCAGGCCGGCGTCTCCGGGGGCGCCAGCCTGCCCTCGGCCCCCGAAACCGGCGCCGCCACCGATCGCGGCATGGATCCGTACAAGATCCGGGAGGATGCCCCCAGACCTGCAGGTGCTGCCGGGGTGCAGGGGCTGAGAGCTGCGGCGGAAAGCCTGCGGAGCACCGGGATGACCGGGGCCCTGGCCGTCGGCCTGGCCCTTGGACTGGGCGCTCTGCTGCTTGCCACCCAGCCCTGGCGCTCTGGCGGAGGTTCCAGGCCGACCGATCGACCAGCGGCCCCCGGCATGACGCCGCCCTCCGCTCAGGTGCCGGCATCAACCGCGAGCCCCGCCACCCAGACCGGCTCACCCCCAGTGGGCGCGCCTTCGATCAGCCTGCGCACCACCGGACCCAGCTGGCTGGAGGTGCGCAGCACCGATGGGGTGTTGCTTTTCTCAGGCGAGCTCAACGGCCAGCGGAACTTCCCACTCAGAAGCGGCCTGATGATCCGCTCGGGCAGGGCCGATCTGGTTCAGTTGCAGGTGAACGGCCAACCGGAGCGGAAACTCGGCTCGGTCGACTTTCTCGACTGGGCCACCTTCCGCCCAGCCTCCCCCGCCGGGCCGGGGGGCGGCCGTCAACCCTGATCAGCCGGAGGATCGGAACCCTCCCGCGGGGGCGCTGAGGATCCAGCCACGCCCCCAGCCAGCAGCCACGCCAGGACCAGCAACAGCCCCCAGCCCAGCCAAGAGAGGTTGAACACCGGACGGAGCACGGCTGCCAGCGGCTCCACCAGCCAATGGCTCAGGGCAACGGTGAGCACCACCAGCACGAGCAGCATCAGCATGGAGTCACACCTCCGCCCGAAGCCGGTGGAGCCGCCCGGTCGTTACCGATGGGCCCGGGCCGCAGCACCTGCCAGGGATCCAGCGCCGAATCGGCTGGTTCGCGCCAGGCCAGCACCCGACTAGGGGCTCCGGATCCCTGCGGCCAGGGCAGCGGGGCGAGCCGGGCGAGCCCGGGAAAGGCGGCGGCTGCCTGATCCGCGTCAGCGGCCGGCAAGGCGCCGGAGCGGTTGGCACTGGTGGTGGCCAGCGGACCGCTGTGGCGGAGCAGATCGCAGGCCAGGGGCGCGGCTGGAACCCGCAGACCGAGGCTGGCGCCCCCCGGGTTGAGCAGCTCCACCAGCGGTCCGGCGATCGGCAGCACCAGGGTTGTGGCGCCAGGCCAGCAACGGTGGGCTTGGTCCAGCCATTCGGAACGCCAGGGAACCCCGAGCATCCCCACCAATTGCTCTAGGTCGGCGCCCATCAGGATCAGCGGTTTGTCCGGGGGGCGGCACTTCAGGCGCCAGAGCAGAGGGGCAACGGAAGGGGTGCAGGCCAGGGCCGGCAGGGTATCGGTGGGGAAGATCACCGCCTCCCCCGCCGCCAGCTGCGCCGCAAGGGCGTCTGCATCGAGCACCCAACTCATCGGGTTCCCCCGCCACTGGGCCGGCGACCACTGGCAAAACGCAGCACTCCCTCGAGATCACGGTGAGCCTGCACCTCTTCCATCCCGGCCATCTCCAGCAGAAGCCCCACGCTCTGGCTCTGGTCGTGGTGGTGCTCGAGCAGCAGCACGCCCCCCGGTGCCAGGGCCTTGGCCGCTCCAGCACAGATGGTGCGCAGGGCCACCAGCCCATCGGATCCACCATCGAGGGCGCGGCGGGGTTCGTGATCACGCACCACGGCTTCAAGGGCTTCCACGGTGATGCTGGGAATGTAGGGAGGGTTGGCCACCACCAGGTCCAGATCTCCCCACCAGGGCTTCAGGGCTTCCCACCAATCGGAGCGCATCAGGGTGAAGCGCTCCTCCACACCGGCTGCGGCCCGGTTGAGGGCCGCGAAGGTCATTGCCTCATCACTGGCATCCACCGCCAGGCCCCGGCCAGCCGGCAGAGCCCTGGCCAGCGCCACCGCCAGGGCGCCACAGCCGGTGCCGAGGTCGGCCCAAAGCAGCCCAACCCCACCTGAGGTCGGCGGGGCCAGGGCCAGGGCCAGATCGACCAACAGCTCGGTTTCCTGCCGGGGAATCAGCACGCCGGGTCCCACCTGCAGCTCCAGATCCCTCCAGGGACAGCGGCCCACCAGGTATTGCAGGGGTTCAGCCGTGCGGCGGTGCTGCCGCCAGAGCTCCTCGAGCCGGGCCAGGGGCTGGAGCAACCACACCATCCGGTGCGGATGCAGATGCAGGGCCTGCAGCTCGGGCCAGCGGAGGCCACCGCCCAGATCCAGGAGCCAGTCGAGATCGGCTCTAGCCCCCCCGGTGCTGGCCAGGAGCTCCCGGCGCCAGGCCAGCAGATCGGAGGACGCCAACGCCGCGCAGTCCCGGCCGGTTGATCCTTCCATTCCATCAGGCTAAGGGCAGCTGCAGCCCCTTCAGCATCAGCAGCGCTGCCAGCGCAGGCCGGGCTGCGCGCGCAGCATGCCCTCCCATTCCAGCTGGAACAACGCGACCGCCAGCTCGCTGGCGGGGCGCCCCAACTGGAGGCTGATCTGCTCAAGGGAAGCTCCCTCCCCCACCGCCGCCAGCAAGCGCTCCTGCTCGGAGCCGGCCGGATCCGCCGAGGGACGGCTCGATGCAGCGGCGGTGCCGGAGCTGGGGGCGAGGGGACCCGGCCCCAGGAAAGCCACCAGATCCTCGGGCGCCAGCAGCGGGGTGGCTCCCTGGCAGAGCAGTCGATTGCTGCCTAGAGCAGCATGGCGCCCGGCATCACCCGGCACCACCCAGAGGGGCAGGCCCTGCTCCCAGGCATAGGCGGCGGAATGGAGCGCTCCACTATCCGGCGGGCACTCGACCACCACCACCGCCGCAGCCAGCGCCACCAGCAACCGGTTGCGTCCGGCGAAGTTGCCACGGTGAACCTGCGCCCCTGGGGGCTGTTCACTCAACAGCAAGCCACGATGGCCCACCGCCCGCTGCAGCTGACCGTGGTGCTGGGGATACACCCGCTCCAGCGGGGTGCCCAGCACCCCAACCGGGGCGCCATCCCCGGCCAGGCAACCGCCATGGACGGCCCCATCGATCCCCTCCGCTAGTCCACTCACCACCGGCCAGCCGGCCTGGGCGAGGGCCAGCCCGAGGGCCCGGGCCATGGCCAGCCCGTGGGGTGAGGGCCGGCGGGTGCCGACCACCGCCACCGCCTGTCGTCGCGCCAGCAAGCTCCAGAGGGTGCCCCGGCCCTGCCACCAGAGCCCCAAAGGCGGCCGCTCCAAGGCGCTGATGGCGGCTGGCCAGCGGCCATCCCCAGGCAACAGCACCCGCCGATCCACCCGGGGATCCCTCAGCAGACGAGCCAGCGGATCCACCCCCCAATGCCCCCGGAACCGCTCCACCACCGGCACCAGGCCAGCGTGCCAGCCCGGAAGCTGCGCGAATCCAGCTGAGGGAAGCCGCCAGGCCGCGGCCAACCCCCCGCAGCCCCGCTCCAGGGACCGGAGCCGCACCCATCCCAACCCCGGGCATCGGCTCCACAACAACCACCAAAGGCGCTGATCCCGTTGCCAGGGAACCGATCCGAAGGCGAACGCACCACCAGCAGCGGCCCCCAAGGGAAGCCCGCCGGAGCTCTCAGCCCCAACTCCCGCATCCCCCGCCGGCAGGGGCATCCGGCCCGGACTACCGCCGGACGCAGGAAAACGGCCCATCAGCAGATCCCCCATGAACAACCCCCATCAGCAGAGACCCAGCAGCTGAGTCCAATCAGCAGCAAGCAATCAGCAGCAAACAATCAGCAGAGCCCCAGCAGCAGAGCCCCGCAGGAGGGGCGAGCGCCCCGCCACCAATACATTTGTATTATTGCACAGGTCCGGCCACCAGGGCGATCACCGCCCGCTCCAGGTCCTCCGGCAGCCGGCGCAGCAGCCGGGGCGGCCGCCCCGGACCCTTCATCGCCACCGCCACCAGCTCCACCCGAGCCTCGGCGGCCACCGCACCGGAGCCATCGAGCAGCAGGCTCCGCCAGGGAAACTTCACCCCCCGCCGGGGCAGCGCCTGGCTGCGGATCTCCACCCGGTCGCCATGGCGCAGGGCCTGGCGGTAGTCGATCGCCAGCGACACCACCGGCAGTTCCAGCCCCCGGGCCGCCAGATCGCTGTAGGCCAGGCCCACCGCCGCTAGGGCCTCCACCCGGGCCTCCTCCAGCCAGGCCACATAGGCGCCGTGCCACATCACCCCGGCATGGTCGGTGTGCTGGGGCAGCACCCGACGCCGCAGGGACCAGCCCCTGCTCAGGACAAAATCCACGTCCGTCGCCGATCCCGGCGCGTTTTCAGGCGTGGGCGTTGCTGGGAAGGCTGGCATGGTTGAGGAGGACACCGGTGGGAAAACGCAAGCCGGCGTGGGGCCGCCCGCGGGGAGAAGCGTGGTGGACACGAAGTGGGGACCGGCAAGACCCTTGGCCAGGCTGCATCAAGCTCTTCACAGGGATGGTGGGATCGCTGGAAATCGGCCATAGGCTGACCACGGCCGCCCGATCAATCCGTGTTCCGCAACCTTCTGATCGCCAATTCCGGCAAGGGTCATGTGGAGGAGATGGTGCGCACGCTGCGCGCCATTCCCCCCTGCCGCCAGGCCCGCATCAACCTCCTGCACGTGATGAACGAGCAGGGCGCCGACGATCTCCGCAGCCACCGCGAACAGGCCGAAGCCCTGGTGGCCGAAGCCTTGGCGCGGATGGGCCTTGAGCCCGCTGAAGTGAACACGATCGTGCGGGAGGGCGACACCAAGCAGACCGTGCTCAAGGTGGCCGATGAGCTTGATGCCGACCTGATCGTGATGGGCTCCCGCGGTCTCGGGCGGCTCCAGTCGATCCTGGCCAACAGCGCCAGCCAGTACGTGTTCCAGCTCTCCACCCGCCCGATGCTGCTGGTTCGCGACGACCTCTACATCCGCGCGATCAACCGGGTGCTGGTGACCGTGGATGGCACCGGTGTAGGGGACGACGCGATCCGCCTGGCCTGCGAACTGGTGGCCTCAATCCCTGGGGGCAGCCTCACAGGACTGCATGTCACCCGCCAGGACATCACCCCCTCACGCGGGGGGCGCAGCCCAGCTGACGAAGTGCTGGACAAGGCGGTACAGCGGGCGCGCAGCTTCGGTGTCACGATGCAACCGATTCATCGCACCGGGGACATCGGCCGCACGGTGTGCGACACCTCCGAGGAGATCAAAGCGGATCTTGTGGTGATCGCCTCCCAAGACCGACGTCCCTTGGTGGCGAAGGCCTTGGTGGACCTGGACCGGTTACTGGGAAGCTCTGTCAGCGATTACATCCGGGTCCACGCCCCGGCCCCGGTGCTGCTGGTGAGAGAGCCGGAAGGCCGGCGTTGAGCTAGGCCCCCAGGAAGCAACAAGGGGAACCGGGAAAGCTCCGGTTCCCCGCTGGGGTGTCTGTCGGCGGGCATCGAACAGAGACGCGGCGCCTCAGCCTCCTTGGCGGCTGCTGGTCTGGATGTAGAGAATGATCAGGAACACGGCCGGAACCAGAATGAACAGCAGGCTGGCGACAAAGCCGAGATCGTTGGTTTCCATGGCGACGAGTGGGTCGGACTGCGGAGTTCCGCAGGGACCGTATCACCGCTGCTAGGGGGCTTCATCGCCAACTTCATCGCTCGTTGCGGATGCGATGTCGCTCCCCGCAACCTCCCGGGTTGCTCCAGGCTCGTTCTCGTCTGGGGAAGAGTCCGCCTCGGCGGCCGGGGGCTCGGGCCAGGCGGTGGGTCCCGGCGGCAGGGGGCGGGCCAGGGCTCCCGCCAGCAGGGGGGCCAGGCCGGCCTCGCCGGCCTGGGGGCGGGTCACAACCAGCAAGGAATGCTCCACCAGGGCCTGGCAGGCCAGCCGCCAGGTCTGGGGTCGTCGCACCAGCTTTCGCTCCTCCACCCCGGTTCGAGGGCTCAGGGCCAGCGCAGATCCGGCCGGCACCACGTCCACAAAGCAGGTGATGCACTGGCCGCAGCCACCGCAGTTCCCCAGCTTTCCCTTGAGGCCATAGAGCTCGATGCCCTCACGCAAGGCCACCTCCCGCAGGTTCTCGCCGGGGTAGCACTCCACATCGCGGCCTTCACGCACAAACCGGATCACAGGCATGGGAACAACCGCGCAGAAACTCCCATCTTGGAATCCCGCAGTTGCGGTCCGTAACCAGCGCCCCCGTGAAGCCGGCGGCAACGCCTACGATCTCCAGCACACCCAGACCTGACCCCAATGGGATTGCCCTGGTACAGGGTGCACACAGTCGTCATCAACGACCCGGGCCGCTTGCTCGCCGTGCACCTCATGCATACCGCTCTGGTAGCCGGCTGGGCCGGCTCCATGGCGCTCTATGAGCTCGCCATCTTCGACCCCTCCGACCCTGTCCTCAACCCAATGTGGCGGCAGGGGATGTTTGTGATGCCCTTCATGGCGCGCCTCGGCGTGACCGGCAGCTGGAGCGGCTGGAGCATCACCGGTGAAACCGGGGTGGACCCTGGTTTCTGGAGCTTCGAAGGCGTAGCCGCAGCCCACATCATCTTCAGCGGTCTGCTCTTCCTCGCGGCCATCTGGCACTGGACCTACTGGGATCTCGAGATCTGGCAGGACCCACGCACCGGTGAACCAGCCCTCGACCTGCCCAAGATCTTCGGCATCCACCTGCTGCTCGCCGGCCTCGGCTGCTTCAGCTTCGGAGCCTTCCATCTCACCGGCGTGTTCGGTCCCGGCATGTGGGTTTCAGACCCCTACGGAGTCTCCGGCCATCTTGAGAAAGTTCAACCTGCCTGGGGACCTGAGGGCTTCAATCCCTTCAATCCCGGTGGCATCGTGGCTCACCACATCGCCGCCGGCATCGTGGGGATCATCGCGGGCATCTTCCACATCACCACCCGGCCGCCCGAACGCCTCTACAAGGCCCTGCGGATGGGAAACATCGAAACCGTTCTTGCCAGTGCGATTGCGGCCGTGTTCTTCGCCGCCTTCGTGGTGGCCGGCACCATGTGGTACGGCGCCGCCGCCACGCCCATTGAGCTGTTCGGCCCAACCCGCTACCAATGGGACCAGAGCTATTTCAAGACCGAGATCAACCGTCGCGTTCAGACCGCCATCGACAATGGCGCCACCCGCGAGCAGGCCTGGGCCAGCATCCCTGAGAAACTGGCCTTCTACGACTACGTCGGCAACAGTCCCGCCAAGGGGGGTCTGTTCCGGGTGGGTCCCATGGTGAACGGTGATGGCCTGCCCACCGGCTGGCTGGGTCACATCAGCTTCACCGATAAGGAAGGCCGCGAGCTTGAAGTGCGGCGTCTGCCCAACTTCTTCGAGAACTTCCCGGTGATTCTCCAGGATCAGACCGGTGTGGTGCGCGCCGACATCCCCTTCCGCCGAGCTGAAGCGAAGTACGCCTTCGAACAGCAGGGCGTCAAGGCCACCGTCTACGGCGGTGCCCTCAACGGCCAGACCTTCACCGATCCCGCCGATGTGAAGCGGCTGGCCCGCAAGGCCCAGCTCGGTGAAGCCTTCGAATTTGATCGCGAGAAGTACCACTCCGACGGCACCTTCCGCAGTTCGCCCCGTGGCTGGTTCACTTTCGGCCACGCCACCTTCGCCCTGCTCTTCTTCTTCGGCCACATTTGGCACGGTGCTCGCACCCTCTACCGCGATGTGTTCGCCGGTATCGATCCCGATCTTGGCGAACAGGTCGAATTCGGTCTGTTCCAGAAGCTGGGCGACCGCTCCACCCGCCGTCTGCCCCAGGGTTACGTGCCCCCGGCAGGCTCCACCCTCAGCTGAGGCCAGGCTCAGGCCTGCTTTCGCTGACCACCGGTCCTTGCCCTCCCCTACCGAGAACTCCCCATGGAGAGCTTCGCCTACATCCTGATTCTGGCCCTGGCCATTTCCACCCTGTTCTTCGCCATCGCCTTCCGCGATCCCCCGAAGATCGGCAAGTGAACGATTGGTCCAACGCCATCTCAGCCCCTGCTTCGCAGGGGCTTTTTTTCTGATGGTGCAGCCGATCCGGCGCGCCTCCCTTCTCAAGCCGGGAATCAATGTCTACACTCGGACGACAAGCCTGAGAGTCGGGCATGCAATGCCCCTCCTGCCAACACACCGATAGCCGGGTGCTTGAGTCCCGCGCCGCTGATTCTGGGCGGAGCGTGAGGAGAAGGCGCGAATGCCTAAACTGCGATTTTCGCTTCACCACCTACGAACGGGTCGAAACCGTGCCGATCACGGTGATGAAGCGCAATGGCTGCCGAGAAACCTTCAATCGCTCCAAACTGCTGCACGGCCTGCTGAGGGCCTGTGAGAAGACCGGCCTTGAGCCGGCCCGACTGGAGGGGGTGGTGGATGAGATCGAAGTCACCCTCCAGCAACGCAGCAGCCGCGAGGTGAGCAGCAACGAGATCGGTGAACTGGTGCTTGAGCAGCTGCGGGGCATGAGCGAGGTGGCCTACGTGCGTTTCGCATCTGTTTATCGGCAGTTCCGCAGCGTGAGTGATTTCGTGGCCACCCTCGAGGGACTAGGAGGCGGCGACGCGGCCGGCTTCAGCGGCAAGGAGCATTTGGCTGTGGTGGTCTGAAAGCCATCTGGAGGTCATGGGGCTTACGTCTGGGTAGAGTGTGTGGTCGCGTACGCGCTGCTGGCGGGCAGCCGTGGCGCTTTCTTTCGCACTGCCTGCGGCAGACCGCCATTGCTCCATGACCGTGACCCCCACCAGCACTACTTCCGACGTCGGCGTTCTGGACGCTGAAGCCGCTCTCAACGAGGCGGAAGCCGATTTCGACCTGGAGATCCCGGAGGAAGTTCCCTCCGCCGATGCCTCCAGCAGCCGGGGCGCCGGTCGTGACAGTGAGGGCGTGGGCTTCACCCTCGAAGACTTCGCCTCGCTGCTGAGCAAGTACGACTACAACTTCAAGCCTGGCGACGTCGTCAACGGCACCGTGTTCGCGCTCGAATCCAAGGGCGCGATGATCGACATCGGCGCCAAGACCGCCGCATTCATGCCCCTCCAGGAGGTGTCGATCAACCGGGTCGAGCACCTCTCCGATGTGCTTGAGCCCGGCGAGGTGCGCGAATTCTTCATCCTCAGCGAAGAAAACGAAGACGGCCAACTCACCCTCTCGATCCGCCGCATCGAATACCAGCGAGCCTGGGAACGGGTCAGGCAGCTCCAGAAGGAAGACGCCACCATCTATAGCGAGGTGTTTGCCACCAACCGCGGCGGCGCCTTGGTGCGGGTGGAAGGACTGCGGGGCTTCATCCCGGGCAGCCACATCAGCACCCGCAAGGCCAAGGAGGAGCTGGTGGCCGATTTCCTCCCCCTCAAGTTCCTGGAGGTGGACGAGGAGCGCAACCGCCTGGTGCTCAGCCATCGCCGCGCCCTGGTGGAACGGAAGATGAACCGCCTCGAGGTGGGCGAAGTGGTGCTCGGAACCGTCCGGGGCATCAAGCCTTATGGCGCCTTCATCGATATCGGCGGTGTGAGCGGCCTGCTGCACATCTCCGAGATCAGCCACGAGCACATCGAGACCCCCCACACGGTGCTCAATGTGAACGACCAGATGAAGGTGATGATCATCGACCTCGACGCCGAGCGGGGCCGCATCTCCCTTTCCACCAAGGCCCTCGAGCCGGAGCCGGGCGACATGCTCAGCGATCCCCAGAAGGTGTTCGACAAGGCCGAGGAGATGGCCGCCCGCTACAAGCAGATGCTGCTCGAGCAGGCCGAGGAAGGCGAACCTCTGGGTGTGACCCTCGACTGAATCCCGGCGGCATTCCCCTCTCCATCCCCGTTCCCTTCACCCGGCGGCCCTGGCTGCCGGGTTTTTCCTGGCCATGGCCCACCTGCTGCTGCGCGGCGTCCCCCTCGGCCCTCCCACCGGGGGCATCTCCAGCATCGATGCCGTCCTCTTCGACAAAGACGGCACCCTCAGCCACAGTGAGGCCATGCTCCAGGCCCTGGCGGCGGCCCGGGTGGACTGCGCTCTGGCCCTGGCCGACCTGGAGGCCCACTCACCGAAGCGGCATCGCGAACTCAGAGATCTGCTGGAGCGGGCCTTCGGCCTCCGCGCTAGCGGCATCCATCCCGGTGGCATCACCGCGGTTGCTGCCCGGGACCACAACCTGATCGCCACGGCCACGGCTCTCGCCCAGGTGGGCCTCAGCTGGCCCGATTCCCTCGCCATCGCCGAGGACACCTTCCGCCAGACCGATCGCCTTCATGGCGCCGGAGGCGCAAGCCCTCCCCGCCCCACCGCAGGGCTCCCCGCCCTGCTGGATCGCCTCCAGCGCGCCAGCCTGAGATGCGCCGTGATCAGCAATGACCATCAGGAGGGTATCCGGGGCTTTCTCCAGCGCCACGACCTGGAACACCGCTTCGAGCGGGCCCTTTGGAGCGCCGAGCACAACCCCCGCAAACCCGCCGCCGGGGCGGTTCATGGTCTCTGCGCCGACCTGGGTGTGCAGCCCGGACGCTGCGCCCTGATCGGCGACGCCGACAGCGATCTGCGCATGGCCCGCGCCGCCGGTGTGCCGGTGGTGATCGGCTATCGCGCCGGCTGGGAGCAGCCCCCCGAGTTGGAACCCGGCTGGCCTGAGCTGCACCACTGGGATGAGCTCGAAGCGGCGGCGGATTGAGCGGGAGGTAATGGTGCAGCGACAGCTCCCGTTCCGCCCAAGGTCGTGTCCATCACCACATGGAGACGGCGGGTTCAGGTCATAAACTCGCCATCCGTCCAATCCGTCGCGCCAATGAGCCGTTACGTCTTCACCTCGGAATCAGTCACGGAAGGTCACCCCGACAAGATCTGCGACCAGGTGAGCGACGCCGTTCTGGACGCGGTGCTCGCCCAGGATCCCTCTAGCAGGGTGGCCTGCGAAACCGTAGTGAACACTGGGCTCTGCCTGATCACCGGCGAGATCACCACCAACGCCCGGGTGGATTTCAACAGCCTGGTGCGGGGTGTGATCGAGCAGATCGGCTACAGCGGCGCCCGCGCCGGCGGCTTCGATGCCCGCAGTGCCGCCGTGTTGATCGCCCTTGACCAGCAGTCGCCCGACATCGCCCAGGGGGTGAACGAGGCCGACGACCATGACGGCGACCCGCTCGATCTGATCGGGGCCGGCGACCAGGGGATCATGTTCGGCTACGCCTGCGATGAAACGCCGGAGCTGATGCCCCTGCCGATCAGCCTGGCCCACCGGCTGGCGAGGAGGCTGGCGGAGGTGCGCCACAACGGCAGCCTCGGCTACCTCCTGCCGGACGGCAAGACCCAAGTGAGCGTGGTCTACGAAAACGACCAGCCGGTGGCGATCGACACCATCCTGATCTCCACCCAGCACGAAGCCGAGATCGATGGAGTGTCGGAGGAGAAGGCCGTGCGGGAACGCATCTCCGCCGATCTCTGGACCAACGTGGTGCTGCCGGCCACCGCCGATCTGGTGCTCAAGCCCGACCAGGCGAACACCCGCTTCCTGGTGAACCCCACCGGTAAGTTCGTGGTGGGCGGTCCCCAGGGTGATGCGGGCCTCACCGGCCGCAAAATTATCGTGGACACCTACGGCGGCTACGCCCGTCACGGCGGCGGCGCCTTCTCCGGCAAGGATCCCACCAAGGTGGACCGCTCCGCCGCCTACGCCGCCCGCTACGTGGCCAAGGCCCTGGTGGCCGCGGGCTTGGCCCGCAAGGCCGAAGTGCAGCTCAGCTACGCCATCGGCGTGGCTCGCCCGGTGAGCATTCTGGTGGAAACCTTTGGCACCGGCCAGCTCAGCAACGACGACCTCACAGCACTGGTGCAGGAGCACTTCGACCTCAGGCCCGGGGCGATCATCGCCACCTTCGGCCTGCGCGATCTGCCCCAGCAGCGTGGAGGGCGTTTCTATCAAGACGTGGCCGCCTACGGCCACTTCGGCCGCGCCGACCTCCAACTGCCCTGGGAGGACGTGACCTTGGTGGCTGCCAACCTGCGCCAGGCCACCGCCAACCGGGTCGGCAGCCCGGCCTGAGACTGGCCGCCAGAACCCGGCCCCTCTCCCACCAGCCACCGATGCCCCCCAGTCTGGGCCTGGGCCTCGACCTCGGCACCAGCGGGGCCCGGCTCGCTCTTATGGAGGTAGCCGAGGATGAACCAGCAGTGCTCCGTTGGGAGCACGCCATCCCCTATCCAGGTCGCTTCGAGGATCCGGAAAGCTGGCGCCGGGCCCTGGCCACCCTGATGGCGGCCCTGTCCACCGAAGACCGGCAACGGGTCGGAGCCATCGCCATCGATGGCACCTCAGGCACCCTGCTGCTTTGCAGGCCTGATGGCTCCCTGCCCGGGGCAGAACTGGCCAGCGCTCTCCCGTATCACCACGCCTGCCCCGGCCAGCAGGCTGCAGCAGCGGCCCTGGTGGACAACCAGGGTCCGGCGGCCAGTGCCAGCGGCAGCCTGGCCCGCGCCTTGGAGTTGCTGGAGATGGCTAGGGCCGCAGGGATCGATGGGCCCCTGTGGTTGCGTCATCAGGCCGACTGGCTGATGGGCTGGCTCCTGGGAAGTTGGCGCTGGGGGGAGGAGGGCAACAACCTGCGCCTCGGCTGGGACTTGCAACAGCAGCGATGGAGCGGCTCCATCGCAAGCGAGAGCTGGGCCGCCGGCCTGCCGGAGATCTGCCCCAGCGGCATGGTGCTGGGGCCCCTGGGGGCCGAAGCCGCCACCTGGCTTAACCTTTCGCCCCGCTGCCAGGTGGTGGCCGGCAGCACCGATGCCAACGCGGCCGTGCTGGCGTCCGATCCTCTGCCCGGCGATGGCATCACCGTGCTGGGCACCACCCTGGTGCTCAAGCAATTCGTGCCGGCCCCCCTGCAGGGACCGGGTCTCAGCTGTCACCGGGTCGGCGGCCGCTGGTTGGTGGGGGGAGCCTCTAATGCGGGTGCTGGAATCCTCCGCCGATTCTTTAACGACGCCCAGATCGCCGCCCTCAGCCGCCAGATCGACCCCAGCCAACCCACCGGCCTGACCCTGAGACCGCTGCTCGGCACCGGCGAGCGCTTCCCCCTGGATGATCCCACCCTGGAAGCGGTGCTGGAGCCCCGTCCCGTGGGCGACGCCCGCTACCTCCAGGCCCTGCTGGAGGGACTAACGGCCATTGAGCGCCAGGGGTGGAAACGGCTGCGGGAGCTGGGTGCCCCGGCGGTGCAGCGGGTGATCAGCCTGGGGGGAGGGGCCCAGAACCCCCAGTGGCGCCAGCTGCGCCAGCAGGCCCTGGGGGTGCCGGTGCTGAACCGTCCCCAGCTCTCGGCGGCCCGCGGAATGGCCCGGCTCGCGCTGGAGACGCTGAAGGGCAGTGGGCCTTCGACCTAAATCCCCGTCACCAGATCGCACCTGGGCAGGGGCAGCGTGCCCCGGACGTTGGCTCACCGGCGCGGACCGAGGACCGACGGCGAGGATGGAACGCATCCCACACCACCCACCCCATGCCGGCTCCCCTTGGCGAACGCCTGCGCACCGTTGTTTCGATGGCCCTGTTCCTGGTGCTGGCGGGCTACGTGGGATTCAGTGCGATCCGCCTCGGCCTGCTGCTTTGGCAGCGGTTTGCCCCGGCCTGATCCCAGAATCGGTTCAGAACCGCCCGAACCACCATGGCCGCCGACCCCCTCACTCCCGCCGTGAGCGATCGGATCTGCCGACACATGAACGATGACCACGCCAGTGCCGTGCTGTCCTATGCACGCCACTACGGCGGCATCACCGGCGCCCGCCAGGCCCGCATGCTGGCGGTGGGTCCGGATGCCATGCGCCTCGAAGTGGATGGCACCCCCGTGGAGGTGCCCTTCGACCATTCTCTAACGGACAGCGAGGACGCCCACCGCACCTTGGTGGCAATGCTGCGCGCCCTGCCCCAGGACGAGGCTCCCGCTACCGGAGTCTGAGCCGGGCGGTCCAGGCCAGGGAAGGCTGATGACGCGTGTCTGGCCGGGTCGGCGATGCTCCCTCTGCGTTGGTTCCTGATTTCCCCCTGTCCCCTCTGTGGCCAAGACCCGGAAGGGCCGAAGCCGGCACCGGGCCATGCCTGCCGGGCCTGTTGTGAGCGGTTGGAGCTTCCTGAGGAGGGCCTGATGGGTGTCGATCCCCTTCCCTGGTGGGGGGCCGGCCGGTATGGCGGCGGCCTGCGCCATCTCCTGCTCGACCTGCGCCGCCGGCCCCGCATCGAAGCGGTGGCTGCCCTGGCGCGGGGAACGCGGCGTGCCCTGGCCACATCCGATCCGCAGCAACTGCGGACATGGTGCGAGCGACCGCTGCTGGTGCCAATTCCGAGCTGGAAACGGCGCGCCAATCCCCTGCCTCCCCTGTTCTGCAGCGCCCTCGAACGCGGGGGCGACCTCCGGCGCCTGGATCTGCTGGAGCGCTCCCGGCCGGTGCTGGGTCAGCACCACCTGGGCCGGAACCTGCGCATCGCCAACCAGGCCGGCGCCTTCCGCTGCCTGCGCCCGCCTGGGCCCGGGGAAGCCCGCCGCCGCCCCGTGCTGATCGTGGACGACATCCTCACCACCGGAGCCACGGCCACCAGCGCCGCCCGGTGCCTTGCCGCGGCGGGCTGGCGCGTGGAGGGGGTGCTCTGCCTGGCCCGCACCGGGGCCCGGGAAGCGGAACGGGTGGTGCCTTAAGATCTCTCGGTCGCGAAGGCGACAGGCCGGGATAGCTCAGTTGGTAGAGCAGGCGATTGAAAATCGCCGTGTCCCCAGTTCAAATCTGGGTCCTGGCATCACCCTCCGCTTCCAACATCCCTTAGGGCGGGTAGCGGCAGACTCTCACCCGTTGAGCCGCGATGCAGCCAGCGCCTCCCCCATCAGATCGCCTTTTCAACAACGCCGATAGCTTCGCCCAGGTTTTCGATGAAGCCTGGAATCGCCTGAGCAGGGGCCACGCCAGCGGCAGCGGTGGGAGCGAAGCCCTGCTGGAGGCCGTGCTTGCCCAATTAGCCGACCACCCTTTCGCCCAGAGTGATCCAGCCATGGCCCGTCAGGTGGGGGAATTCCGTATCCGCCTCCTCGGCCTGTAGCTTGCCCAGGCGGCTTGCCGGTTGTGGCCATGGACAACTCCCTCGCCCGGTTGGTGCGGATGCTGAGCGCCGGCTTCAGCAACCAGCACCAAGCCTTTGAGAACCCGCCCCTCTTCGCCCACATCCTGGTGAAGTTTCGGCCCCTGCCCCAGCTAGCGCCGGGGTCCCTGCTGCTGGAACAGTCCTATGCCATCAACCCGGTGGCGCCTTACCGGATCCGGGTGCTCCGGCCGGAGCGGCGCGATGGGCAGCTGGTCATCCACAACCACGCGCTCCACGACGAGCAGCGCTTCTGGGGAGCCGTGGAGGATCCCGAGCGGCGCGCCGCCATCCAGGAACACGACCTGCGGCTGCTGGAGGGCTGCACCTATGTGGTGCGGGAAGCGGGAGAGGGCTTCGTGGGCGAAGTGGAGCCCGGTTGCCGCTGCCTGGTGGAGCGCAAGGGTGCCACCGCCTACCTGATCAGCAGCTTCGAGCTCGATGGCCAGGGCATGCGCACGATCGACCAGGGCCACGACCCCCGCAGCCACGAGCAACTCTGGGGCTCCTTAGCTGGCCCCTTTGAGTTCGAGCGCACCCACGACTACAGCGCCGAACTACCGCGCGACTGGCTCCAGGACTGACGTTCGGGCGCATTGGGGTTCAAGCGCCCCTGATCATCAAGCGATCGGGTCATCCATGAAGGACTGCTCCTCCTCTTCCGGGAAGGGATCAAAGGCCGCCTCCCGAAAGGCCGGGGTCACCCCAGCCCTGATCACCCCGTTGATCCCGGCCTGGGTGCCTGCGGACTCGCCGGAGTTAGAACCATGCCCAGAGCCGCTGGAGCCACCAAACAGTGGGCGGCGACCGACGAGCAGGTCCTCCAGGCGGGCTAGCCGCGCCTCGGTGAGGGCCAGAATCTCGCCGGTTTCCATACCCAGGCCAGGGTTAAACTGATCATCGCGATCGTTCAAGCCTGCTAGCTGCTCTTCCAAAACCCCCAGCCGTTCCTCCAGATCGAGCAAGCGATAGATCATCGCCTCTGATACCTGGCTAAGGGCCTGGAAATGCTCACCTAGGCGGCGCTGCAGCTGGGATGCAGTCTGGGCTGGTGGGGATTGGGCGGCCATCGCAGAGCCCACGAGGATTATGCCGGATGGTATCGGCTGAGCGACGGTGCGCCAGCTAACGGCTTTGGAACGATTCCGAGAGAGTCAAGCAAAAGAAATCGGCGGCCAGGATGCTCCTGCTGCAACCCGGTTCCCGAGGCTGGGTTATCCTGACCCATAACGCTGATTCCAAGCGACAGGTCAGCTCCCATTCCGGCGGGGACTACACCCTGCCAGGCCGGAGCGTGTTCCAGTTCCATCGCCATGACATGGACGAGGTTAGGAGGCCAGCAATGAGCCATGGAAGTCACTCACTATTGCAGCGATCAGCGCCCAGTGCTGGCGCCATGCTTGGCGGTGCTCCAAATGGCCCAGACAGGTGAGCGGTCACCGTGTCACCCAAAGCATTGCGCCGCAATGCCTTTGGGCGGCACGGTGACCGTTTATTAAGTGTTTCTCGGGGGGGCCGTGCTAGCAACAACAATACGAGGGTTGAAGCGGTTTGGGTGCCTTGACTGGTGACCAGCCATTCACCCCGTGCATCGCGTAGGCGGTCACACCCCTTCCCCCCTAACCACTTCCTGACATCGACCGTCAGGACCATGGAGCTCCTCAATGTTCGACGCCTTCACCAAGGTCGTTGCCCAGGCTGATGCCCGCGGCGAATTCATCAGCTCTGGCCAGATCGATGCCCTCGCATCGATGGTCGCTGAGAGCAACAAGCGCCTAGACACTGTCAATCGGATCACCTCTAGTGCATCCGCCATTGTTACCAACGCTGCTCGCGCTTTATTCGATCAGCAACCATCCTTGACCGCGCCTGGCGGCAATGCCTACACCAGTCGCCGCATGGCTGCCTGCCTGCGCGACATGGAAATTATCCTTCGCTACATCACATACGCAATCTTTGCAGGCGACGCTTCGGTGCTAGAAGACCGTTGCCTTAATGGCTTGCGTGAGACATATCTCGCTCTCGGCGTGCCTGGCGCGTCCGTCGCAGAAGGCGTCCGCAACATGAAGGATGCTGCAATTTCGATCGCCAATGATCGCAACGGCATCACCTCAGGAGATTGCACGGCCCTCATGTCCGAAGTGGGCACCTATTTCGACCGCGCAGCAGCTGCAGTCAGCTAATTCACTGAATCCTGCATTCGGTCCTTGAGCTTTCCTGATCAAGTCAAACTTCTCCTTTCTCCAACTCAATGAAGACCCCCCTCACCGAGGCTGTTGCCGCCGCTGATTCTCAGGGCCGCTTCCTATCTCAAACCGAGTTTAACGCCGCCTTTGGTCGCTTTGAGCGGGCCAAGAATGCCCTTGAGGCCGCAAAAGCACTCAACGCCAAAGCCGATGCACTGGTCAATGGTGCTGCTCAAGCCGTTTACACCAAGTTCCCCTATACCACCCAGATGCAAGGGAGCAACTATGCATCGGACGCACGCGGCAAAGCCAAGTGTGCCCGTGACATCGGTTACTACCTCCGTCAAGTCACCTACTGTCTAGTGGCTGGTGGAACTGGCCCCATCGATGAGTACCTCATCGCTGGCCTCGATGAAATCAACCGGGCCTTCGAACTGTCACCCTCTTGGTACGTCGAAGCACTGAACTATATCAAAGCCAACCACGGCATTTCAGGAGATCCCGGAAACATCGCCAATAACTACATCGATTACGCTATCAACGCTCTGATCTGATCCCAGACCCGGTGTTGCAGGATCCTCATGGATCTTCACCTTGGCCCCTTTCGGGGCTTTTTTATTGCCTGATTCCAGCCTCAGCTGGACAGGCCATTCACTCAAGCAAGGCCGGCTATCAGCTGACCAGATCAATCGGCATGAAGCTTGATGTAGATTCGTCTTGACGGATCTGATGCAGCTTGCAGGCATTGGATAATCAATCAGATTTCATGCTCCGATGCCCCTTCCGCTTCTTGCCACTAAGCTGATTACCATGAACGCGCGGGTAAACAGCTTTTTGACGCCGGAAGATCAGGACAGCCGTGCGTTCCAGTCAGGAAACGGCCTGCTCAGCGGCAAAGGAAACGTTGAGAGCCAGATTGCACAGGCCTACAAACAGATCTTCTTTCACGCCTTCAAAGTTGACCGTGAGCCAGCGCTTGAGTCGCAGCTACAGAACGGACAAATCACGATGCGGGATTTTGTGCGGGGTCTTCTACTGTCTCGCAAATTCCGCGACGATTTCTACCGATGCAACAGCAACTACCGCATGGTTGAGCAGGTAGTAAACCGAGTCCTCGGACGCCCTGTACACGGAAATGATGAACGGCTAGCCTACTCCATCATGATCGCAGAACATGGTCTCGGAGCATTTATTGATTCACTCCTGGATTCGGAAGAATACATGGATACATTTGGATATAATACCGTTCCCTATCAGAGGTCACGTACTTTACCGGGCCAAACCTTAGGGACCATGCCCTTCAACCAGCAGGCCCCCCGCTACGAAAGCGTCTGGAGAGACAAAGCCGCCATGCGAGCTCCAGCCAAGGTGGTCTGGAATAACGCGATTGGCGAACGACCGGCCTGGCTAGCCAACGCCCCGGCACCATGGGCTCAAAAGCTCTGGCAGAATACAGTGGCGACCGGTGGTTTTGTGGTCGCGGGACTCGTGCTTTGGATTGCAGCTGCCATGCTGAGCACTGGTGCACAATAAAATGAGATTGCGTTAATAAACTACCGTCATCAATCGGGCTTTGGAATCCTGGTCAACTGATGACCCAAGTGATTGCTCTTCCTATCATGTTTTGAAAGTCAGCCAAATCAAGACCTTTATCCCACAACGAGAACTAAGATGAGAGATCCCCTTGGCCAGCTGCATGCACTGATCGGCTCCCATCAAGGCCAAGATGACCTTATACCTGACGCCAGTCAACCTGGATTTCGTATTACCCTGACTTCTCACAACCTTGAGCTTTGGAAATCAGAGTATAGGCATATTGCTGGGAAGGAAACAAATCTCCTATTGGCATGCTTGAGTTCGACAGGACCACTTGAAGACACTTCGCTGAGCTGGGTTGTTGGAGCAGCAATTCGCCCTGCTACAGTGAAGAATGAGGATGATTGCAGAGTTCTTTTGCATGCTCTTGGCCTAAACTCTGACGTGGTAAATTCTCTCCTGTTGAACTGTCCAGGTATTGCCGGAAGTGTTACCTGGGCTCTTTACCTTGAACGCCATGGCCACCTTGTTGCCACGCCGGTAATTCCATGGACGATAAACTGAGGCAGCTGAGCATCAACGCGCGCATACTTGGCTTGATGTACGATAAAGCTCTACCCCCATCCATTCGTGCCATATTTAAGCAAGCAGATGAAGCGGCTCGGCCATTAAGCGATCATGAGTTGAGAGTCATCTGTAGATTCTCGGCTGTCGATGCTGACAATCTCCAGCGGCTTCAGTCAAAGACTCCGCAGTTCGTTACGTCTGCCAAGAATCGATTGCTTGAGAAAGATCCAAGCTTGAACCTGCCCGGTGGCGCACTATACCCTGAGGAAAGAGCGGAAGCGTGTTGGCGCGACTGTTGGCACTTTCTTAGGGTGACCATTTATGCGGTTGCGGCAGGCCGCCCAGCGTTCACACAACCTGGCGGTGTACAGGGTCTTAGCGATTTGTATCGAGAGTTAGCCGTGCCAATCAGCAGCATGGCGCTGGCGATAGGATTTCTGAAGTCTGAGGCAGTATCAGACTATTCTACATACGCCAGCCCAAGTGATGCATCAATTTTAAGAGAGGCCTTGCTTCATCTTGAGCAGATGATCCAAAAGCTACCCCAACGATCCAGTTCAGACACTGAGGTCCCCCTATGATCTCATTGCTGGCACAATTCCTGACACCAGCAACAGCAGGTTTGCCAAAGAGTTCGGGCTTCATTTCGGCTCCAATCTGGAGATCCATTGACTGGAAGCACAAGGCAGCAAAGACAACGAAGTCGCCATTAACCAAGCAAAACATCAACCCATCAGATATCATGGCTTCCTATTCCCCCATCGCTTCACTCTCCTTTTACAGCAATACGCCCGAACAGCAGAAACCTCCTGACGATAGACATGCCGGTCCAATTGATGCCAGGGGAGCCGACTGGCGCAACCTACGACTTGGTGAGATGGATTTTTCCAAGGCGCGATTATGCCGAGTAGATCTCAGAGGTGTTAACCTTCATGGCTGCCGACTTGAAGAAACGGATCTACGCCTGGCTCGTTATGACAGCCACACAATATGGCCCCACGGCTTTGATTTCCGGAGCTGTGGTGCAATCGGCCCGCAGGCACGGCTTAATGGGGCTTTTCTCAACAATGCAGATCTTGCCGGCATGGATCTAGAAGGAGCATCGTTAATGGGTGCCTATCTCAGCGGAGCTGATCTCTCAGGTGCTTGCCTGCGAGGGGCACGACTGGCTGGAGCAGATCTTCGCCATGCCCTATTGAGAGGTGCATTGTGTGAGGGGACTCGATTCCTGAACTGCCAGCTTGACTATGTGGATTTCCGACATGCAGAGCTCAAAAACAGTGATTTAAGCGGCGCTAGCTGCATTCGCGGGGCTGACTTTTCAGGTGCAATCGACATCGACACCCTTCGAGGATCTCTGCTTGGCCGGGCTTTCCAGGAACTTGACTGCTGGAATCCACTGACACGCCGAACGACGCGCGAAAGCCTTCATGGCTGAATCCAATCGTGCATTTGAAGCCCGCATGGAACCATCTGCAACCAAACGAAAACCACGAGTCGGCGTTGTCCTGCTGAACCTTGGCGGACCGGAACGGATCCAGGACGTTGGGCCCTTTCTTTACAATCTATTCTCAGATCCGGAGATCATCCGCCTGCCGGTATCAGCGATGCAGAAGCCATTCGCATGGCTGATCAGCAGCTTACGCAGCGGCAAGTCACGGCAGGCCTACCGCTCGATCGGAGGAGGTTCGCCGTTGCGACGCATCACGGGACAGCAGGCCCAAGACCTACAAAGCAGCCTGCGACTCCATGGAGTGGATGCCACCAGCTACGTAGCCATGCGCTACTGGCATCCATTCACCGAATCCGCTGTAGCAGACCTCAAGGCCGACGGAATGGATGAAGTTGTTGTGCTGCCGCTTTATCCTCACTTCTCGATCAGCACCAGTGGCTCTAGCTTCCGGGAGCTGCAACGCTTGCGCAACACCGATCCAACCTTCAGCCGCCTGCCAATCCGCTGCATCCGTAGCTGGTATGACCATCCTGGCTACATCCAAGCGCTGGCTAATTTGATCGCACACGAAATAAAAGCCTGTGAGGATCCGCCATCTGCTCATGTATTCTTCAGCGCCCATGGTGTGCCCAAGAGCTACGTGGAGGAAGACGGTGATCCCTATCAATTAGAAATCTTGGCCAGCAGCAAGCTGATCCTTGAGCAACTAAAGCAGCAGTTAGGCTATACCAATCCCTTCACCCTAGCCTACCAAAGCCGTGTTGGTCCAGTCGAATGGCTCAAGCCCTACACCGAAGATGCCCTGCGGGAACTGGGAGCGCAAGGAGTTAAAGACCTTGTGGTAGTGCCGATCAGTTTTGTCAGCGAGCATATCGAAACCCTAGAAGAAATCGATATGGAATACCGAGAGCTTGCCATAGCAGCCGGAATAAAAAACTTTCGGCGCGTCCCTGCGCTGGACACGGATCCAGCGTTCATTGCCGCCCTGACCGACCTAGTGCAGCAGGCGATGGCTGAAACGGAAACCGATCTCGATCAAGCTGCTCAGCGACCCACCAAGGTGAATCTCAAACCCCAGAACAAGTGGGCCTGGGGCTGGAACAACGACTCTGAGCTGTGGAACGGACGAGTAGCGATGCTTGGGGCTGCCGCAGTCATGATGGAGGTGATCATCAGGCACGGCCCACTGCATGGACTAGGACTGCTTTAAAAAACTCCTAAACTTCCAATATTGTTGGCTGTTGCTCGTTGCCGCAAGGGAAAAGGGCTGTCCAGCCATGGGCCCGCAGCAATGGGCGGGGCAATATCCCAAGGCCCCAAGCAAGTCAGGCGAAGACGGAATTGCGATTTGTAAATCTACTGGCCAAAATGGCCGCCTTCATAGGATGATCTTCGGGTCAACCCAGGAATCCAATATCATGTCCTTCGGCCCCGCCTCAATCCTAGGGGTTGAGCGATTCGACAGCGAAACACCCCTCGAGTTGCTTCCTGGAGATAGCGATGCGAACAAAGAGCAGCTGATTCAGGCAGCCTACCGCCAAGTGTTGGGCAACGCCTATGTGATGGAGAGCGAGCGCCAGCTGGTCGCAGAGTCCCAGCTAAAGCTTGGTGAGCTTAGCGTACGTGAGTTTATTCGTTACATCGCCAAGAGCGATCTCTATCGAGCCCGTTTCTTCGATGCCTGCCCACGCTACCGCTATATCGAACTGGCCTTCAGACACTTGCTTGGTCGTGCACCTGCGGATTTCGAAGAGATGCGTGCTCACGCAGAACGCCTCGATAGTCATGGCTATGACGCAGACATTGACAGCTTCATAGATTCAGACGAATACCAGATCGCCTTTGGTGAGTGGACTGTTCCCTTCCAGAGGGGATGGAAGACGGAAAGCTGTCTAACCATGCAGGAGTTTACTTGGAACTTCCAGTTACTCAGGGGGGCCAGCAGCAGCAGCCTCAAGGGCAGTCTGGCTGGTAAGGCTTCGCGGCTTGGTGGGAATGCCTATCTCAACCGAGCGCTTGCAGTAATTCCACCCTCCTCACCGGACAGCCAGGGCTGGAGTTTCAGGCCATCGTCTAATCTCCAGGATGCCCAAACCCGTTTGGGAGTAGGCGCTAGCGCAGAAGGTCGCATTTATCGAGTGGATGTGACAGCGTATCGCGCCAACAACGTGAGGCCGGTTTCTCGTTACAAGCAATCGAACCGCACCTACTTCGTACCCTTCGATCAGTTGTCGGCGAAATATAAGCAGATCCACCGCGAAGGAGGAGTGATCGCCAGCATTACCCCCGCATGACTATTCAATGATTGCCACTCGACTCTAAGAACCATCAAAACTGTTTGGATACATAGTCGCTCCCCAAGCCAGCACTCCCCCTCGCACCCCTCTGATAGGTCTAATGAGCAACCAATCCTTTGCACTCAGCTTTGGCGCTACGCCTCTTCAGGACAATCCGGTTAGCTACAAGGCTGGTGATGATGAATCCAGCCTTAACCTTGTGATAAATGCGTGTTACAGGCATGTCTTCGGCAACACCATGCCGATGGAAAGTGAGCGCCTCGAATCTGCAGAATCGCAACTGAAGCATGGCCAGCTAACGGTTAGAGAGTTCGTTCGCTCCCTCGCGAAGTCGTCTTTTTACCGCTCACGCTTCTATGAAGCCGTGGCGCCCCATCGCTGCGTTGAATTGGCAATCAAGCATCTACTTGGTCGCCCACCACTGGATGAGGCCGAAGTGAGCACCGAAGTGGCGAGAATTGCTAGCAGCGGCTTTGACGCGAGCATCGACGCCCTCATTGATTGCGAAGAGTACGGACGTTCATTCGGAGACGACACGGCCCCCTACATCCGGACTTGGAACAGCCCTGCCGGCTCGCCACAATCGGCCTTCAATCGCATCGCCGCCCTGGAGCAAAACTTTGCTGGCAGCGATTCCGCGATCGGCTCCAAGAGTAAGCTCCTCGTGAGTCTGGCCAGGAATCAGCCCATCACGATTAGTGTCCCAACCCAGGTGTACCGAGCCCAAAGTTTTGGAGGATTCGGAGTAACTGGAACGGGTCGCGCAGCCTTTGTGCCTGTGCGTCGTAGCAGCAGCGATGGAGGAGATTCCGTTCCACTGCGTGGCGATCTGTATGTGGGATTCGGGCTCGGCCAGCGCAGCCAGGAAATCTTCCAACGTCTTCCGGGAGACACAGCCGATCAGATTCAGGGGTTGCTCCGTGCGACCTACCGCCAAGTGATGGGCAACCCCCATCTCATGGAAAGCGAAAGGGTACTCAGCGCCGAAAGCAAGTTCGCCGAGGGATACCTCAGCACCCGCGAGTTGGTCCGCGCAGTTGCCTGTTCACCGGAATACAGACGTCGCTTCTTCGAGAGCAATGCTCCCTATCGATTCGTTGAACTCAACTTCAAGCACCTGCTGGGACGCGCGCCTGCTAGCCAAGCCGAGCTGAGTGAACATATCCAGCGGCTGGCCGTTCAAGGCTACGAAGCGGAAATCAGCAGCTACCTTGATGGCACAGAATATCAACAATGGTTTGGCGAAAACACTGTTCCATACGCCCGAATCCAAACGGAGAATGGCCGCAACCAAATTGGATTTAATCGTCACTTGGCGCTGGTGCAGGGCTTCTCAAGTAGCGACAGCGTGCAAACTTCCTCCAGCTTGGTGACCTCGTTAGGTCCCAAGGCTCTTCCAGACGGCTGGAGCAGCACCAAGGTACGCCTAAACCGCCGCTCCGCCTTCAGCGGCTCGGTTGACCCCACAACAAAACGGTATCGGATATCCGTCCAGGCGCAACCCGCAGGCGGCCGCCAGCGCACACCCAACGCCAGCTACCTAGTCTCTGGTAAGGATATGACCACGCAATTGGCCTACATCCACCGCCGTGGCGGACGCATCATTTCAATCACTGAAGTTGCCTAAGCCTGGCTATTCCCGCTGCTTTTATTTAAACACTCGTTTCTCCCTTTGCTGTTTTCTTCATCGCAATGACCCTCACACTCACCACGTCATCAGCGCAAGACCAAGCCCATGCCCAGGACATCCTGCGAGCTGCATACCGGCAAGTGTTTGGCAATGCACACTTGATGGAAGAGCAGCTGGTTGCGACCGCTGAAAGTCTTTTCCTCCAAGGTGACCTCACAGTTCAGGGACTGATTTCCGCCCTTGCCTGCTCAGACACCTATCGCAGACTGTTTCTCGAAAAGAATGGACCCTATCGTTTCGTTGAACTCAACTTCAAACACCTGCTGGGCCGAGCTCCGCGCAACCAGACAGAACTGAGCGAGCATGTTCAGCGACTGGCAGCGGAAGGGTATCAAGCCGAAATCGACAGCTATGTCTATTCCGCTGAGTACGTGAATGCCTTCGGTTTCGACAGCGTTCCTCACTGGCGTACCACCGCTACCACCACTGGAGAAAGCAATATCACTTATGTGCGTTCTCTGAATCTAAGAGGTGATTTCGCTGCCTTTGATGGGGGTACACGACCGATCCTGAAAGCAAGCCTTGCAACGGGTTCGGCACCGGCCACTGCTGCTCGTAGTAACCGGGGGGTAAGTTCTAGCCGCAATCAGCGTCGCTATCGCATCAGCTGGAGCACATTGACGCCAACCGGAGTGAACCGCCGAGCTGTTCAAGTGTCCGTTGTCCCCTTCAGCAGCCTCACCGCAACGCTACAGAGTGTGCAACGTCGCGGCGGCATAATTCTATCGGTTACAAATGGTTGATCGACGCTTTTTGGACTCCTAACCTGGTTTATGGTGGGACAGGCAAGCAGTTTGACCTAGAAGGAAACAGCCTAGTTCTTCCCACCATATCCTGATCTCCCTAACCCAAAATGCAATCCCAGTCTCGGTTCACACAGGTCCCATCCAGAGTGATCAAGGCCAGTTCTTCTGTGGCAAGGGATCTAATGATCCACAGCCTGGTCCACATGGTGCAGGCCGCCCGCCCAGAATCTGATAGGCACGCCACACTCCCGCAATTGGCCTATGAGCATTGAGCAGTTCGTTGCCCGCTCAGAGGGGCAATGGCGGTCGATGCGTTCTGCGCACGCTCTGGCTTTTAGACAGTTTGAGGATGTCATCAGCAATATTAGTATCGAACGGCTAGCGATTGACCACGAAGAAGTGGTAGACTACCTGGCAATGCAGTCTATTTTGCCTTCCAAGATCTCATGCCCTTTTCAGATAACTTGGCAGGCAGAGTCTGATTGGGAACCAGATGATACCACGGCAGTTTCTCAAGGAACCAGCATCCTGATTCCGATTCCAAGAACCGAACTAACGGGGCAGCTGCTGCGTAGCACAGGCTATGCAGAATCGGAGCCGGCAGTTGCCTCCTATAGCTTTCTCGATGATGGCACATTTATCCTCAAGACTGTCTATAGTCAATCAATAGCAGAGGAACGAATCTGGTTTCTCTCTGAGCACGTGCGTTGCCGATCCTCTGTTCTACGAACATCAGAGGGATCGGGCATATTGCAGACTTCCTTCAGCTCGGAAATCAGGAGAATAGAGGCTTGAGCCATGGATTCTGCATCCATACTGCATTTCGCTCAGACCATTTCTGGCTGTTTCAGCAACCATCAACAGGCAAAGGCAGAGCCATCCAAGTTCGCTCATATCAACATTTTCTTTCGTCCCTTTCCATGGGAGACTTTTCGTGGCCCTTGGTTTTACTCTGAGCAGAGTTATGATTATGATCCTTGGCGTCCATACCGTCAGGGAGTGCATCAGCTAATCAATGCAGACGACCATCTTGTGATGCTCAACTTCGGTCTTCGTAACGGAATTCGCACAGCCGGAGCAGGATCTCGCCCCGAACTCCTGTCTGGGATCGTCGTAGATGATCTGCTGCCCCGTCCAGGCTGCGCGATGGTCTTTCGCCAGAAAGAAGATGGTTCTTTCAGGGGTGAAGTGGAGCCGGGTTGTAAATGCCTGATTCCCCGCGATGGACAACTGACCTATCTTGTCAGCGAAGTAGATTTTGGCAAGGATCACTGGTTGAGCCGAGATCGCGGCTTTGACCCGAGTACGCACGCCTATCTCTGGGGATCTGAGCATGGACCTCTACGCTTTAGCCGATCCCATCGCTATGGCGACCATCTCGATAAAGCCTGGCTCCAGAATATTCATGAGATCAGCTAAGGAAGATGGGTACAAAGAGTCCACAGCATCAGCTGGAAAGTTGGATTCGATCACAGCATCTAATCTGCCGTGGGACTAACTTTATCTTTGAGACAGTTGATCAATCTCTGATCGATCGCTTCGAACACTGTCTGCTTTCGTTAGGGGGTGAGATCACCTCCATACAAGAAGTAGGTGCTTGGCCGATGGGGCCAAAGCGTACTTTTAAAATTTTACGTGCTGTGGCAAAGGTTCCAAGACCTGCCGGACAGGCGTTCGTGAGCTATTGGGCAAGCAATGGAAGCACAAAGACACGATTTTCAGAAATCAGTGAGTAACCCAGCCACCTGCCGTTTCTTGCTCTCGACAAAAGCATTTGGATCATTAGTCTTGATGTGCAAGTGCACGAGTTGAGTGCCGATCGACATGCCCATTCCAATCATTTGTGCAGCCGCCATCCACGACGCATAGCGACATTCCCAATTCGCCTCCAGTTCAGGGTCCAGCAGTTGAGTTAGAGAAGAATTTAATCGTTCGGGCTGAAGACTTAATAGGGCTAGAATGGCCGCTGGGCGGGACTTGGTAAACTGCGGTCGGCGGTTGAAGATGGCATCATCGCAATAATTTTCTACCTTAGCCTTTTCATCACCCCAGTCAACTATCATGGCAAATAGGCGAATAAAAAAATAGTGAGCTCCATAGTCATTGTGGGCCTCTTCCAGCCAGCGCTGCTCGAGCAGAGGCCACAGGCGGTCGCCCGGTTCGCAGGCAAGTGTTTGGAGCGCAAGATAGCAGCGACTAAAATCCGTACCAAAAAACTCATTAATCAAAAACAAATTCTCTTGCTTTTCGCCATAGCTGTGGACAAGCTGAAGGCACTCAGGGCTATCCAATAGCAGCGAATCTAGTGTGTCCAAAAGCGATAGGCCGTTGCATAGCGGCTGCGCCTCGGGCCAGAGCAGACGCACCGCCCGCATCCGAAAGACCGGCGATACAGGTGTGCGCATAATCTCCTCAAGCAGCTCTATTGCGCCAGCATCAATCACATCCTGAATAGCCGACTGCCGGTCCATCTGATTTGGTAGAAACAGTTGCTCGCCAAGGCTCAGGATCCGATCTTTCGATCCAGATAGAGTGGCCACAGCGGCGATTGCTGCACCACGGACACCAGGCTTATCATCATTCTGTAGAGCGCTGATCTCGGGAAGTGCTTGCATGACCCTTAGGCCGGCCAAACTCTGAATCAGCACACGACGATTCTGACGGCGGTCTGCCAATAAGGCCACCATCTGGTTGATGAAACCTTGATCCTGGCAGCCCAACTGGTGCAAGGCCCAAGCTGCATTCTCTACCAAATAATGGTCGTCGCTGTTCAGACACTTGCCAATGCTCTGGATCGCATCTCTGCAACCAAGCCGCGCCAGCACCTCCACGGCTTTGCGTTTAGCGAGTTGAGTTGCTTGCGTTTTATCTCCATCTGCGAGCAGCTGAAGCAAGGCCTGTTCCGATTGCCAGCCTGGAAAGTTGAGCAATTGGGCCGCCGCCATGTAGCGATCACTGCTTGACTCCAATTCGGCCACTGGTAAAGACAGAATGCGCAAAGACTCTTCCAGATCAAGGCCCGGATGAATGTTATTAAAGCGGCTTGAACTCACTGGCTCGTTCATCCTTGATTACATCGATCATTATCCCATGCGCTGCCGATCACGGCAGCGTGATGTTGATGCTACGCCCCAGCTAGCTACAGCGCAGGAGAATTTCGAAGCACTGCCCTCCCCTGACGCTGATCGGCCGGAACCTAGTCAACCAAAAAACTAAGCGCATAAGCCAACGCACGACCGAGCCACCCTCCCAGAGCAAGCGGACCTAAAGCCGTTCCACTACTGCGGCATGTGGAGCACTTCAAAGACGCCATCGGCTGGACGGCCAGCTTTCAGCTGTTCCCATTGAATACTCTCCAGAAAAGCAACTGGATCAGGAGTTTCAACGACGTCGACCCCCCAGGCGCCGAGACCGAGTGGTGAAGAGCTGGCTGCCGGTGTGTCCTTGCGTCCTCCTAACGCAAGAATCCCATGGTCGACCCCATGGCCATCGTCGCTACGCAGTGATGCCCATCCTGCCACCAGTTCCTCAGCAAAACGCGGGGCATCAAGCGGGCTCTCCATCCTGAGACGCCAGTGCGGGTGGGACAAAGCTTCCGCCGAGGTGACCGTTGGACAGAAGCGTTTCAACCCTGCCGCCAATTGCAGCCCATCCAAGGGGGGGCAACATTCACTCGCCACCTGCAGGTTGTGGGAGATCAAGAAGGTGGTCATTGCTTTGCTTCAATCGGGCTTATGTTAAGAGCAGACACACCAGCCGGGTGCCTTCTGGCTCTGCGTCAAGAATGGGCCCTGGACTGCCATACCGCCTTGATCCACGAGACTCCGCCACTGACGCCGGCCTCTGCCGCCATCTCCCTCAGTGAAGAGGAAGCAGCGCTTTTAGCTTCGGAGCTGAAGCAGCAGTTGCGCTCCGGAGATCGCCCCGCCGGGGATCAAGATTTGATCGAGAAGATGGTGGCGGGGCTCGGCGATCCACGCGGCCTGATGCGGCTCACCTTCGCCGAGAGTCTGGGTGCCGTTGGTCCCGCAGCCGTTCCGGCTTTGTGCCAGGCCCTTAGAAGCCACGCCAATGTGACCGTCCGCCGTGCCGCCGCCAAAACCCTCACTTTGATCGGTGACCCCGTTGCACTCCCCGATCTCCTGGCTGCGCTTCTGAATGATCCGGATCCGGTGGTGCAAGGATCTGCCGTGGGTGCCATGGCAGCCACTGGTGAGTGCGCCGTGGAGGCTCTGATCGCTGTTCTCTCCAATGCCGAGAGCACCACCATGCACCTGGGACTGGCCAGCTGGGGGCTGGCCTTCGTCGGTGCCAGGGCGCCAGAAGCACTGCGCCGAGCAGCCCGTTCTGCCGACACCGAAGTGCGTACGGCGGCGATTGCCGCCCTGGGTGAGCAGATTCAGAGCCTGGACGACGACGAGGCCCGGGTGCTGGTGATCGAGGCTCTCGCCGATCCGGCTGAACCGGTGCGCGCAGAAGCCGCCACCCTGCTGGGGAAGCTGCATGATCCGATCTGGGCCTCACCGCTCCTGCAGCCCTTGCTAAGAGACCGTTCGGATCAGGTGCGCAAGAATGCCGCCCTTTCGTTGATGAAGCTGCGAGCCATGGATGCCATCACCGAGCTAGAGGTTGCCCTGGCAGCAGAAGCCAGCGACCAGGTCAAGCCTGTGCTGCAGGTCTCACTTCAGCAGCTACGCAAACATCAACGAGCCGTCGACGACCTCTGAGGCCTGCCTGAACAGCAGACTGATGGCCCCTTGTTAGGCTAGCCCCTTGATTAGGCCAATGGCTGCCGCATCCGTAGCTCCTCCAGCCTGGCCATCGACGCAATCACCGTTTCGAGCACATAGGGATCGGTGTTCTCGGCGGTGGACAACTCAAGGAAACAAGCGGCCACATCCGGATGATCGATGCCAGCCAGGGCAGTCACCGCTGCCACGGCCTGCGCCTCGTTCTTGCCTCGGCACACTTGGAGCAACAGCGGCAGCGCCTGCCTGCCGACCTGGCCGAGGGCCATCACAGCGGAGATCGCCACCACGGGGGAATCGTCATGCAACGCGGCCTCAAGGGCTGCCATGGCTTCCGGAGGAACATCGATGCCGGGCCGATTGGAAGCAATCTGGGCATAGGCCTTCACGCAACTGGCGCGAACGGTGGCATCGAAGCTGGCGTGGAACTTAGCGGCAAGGGGCAGCATCGCCCGATCGGCGAAAGCACCTAGGGCGCGCACCGCTGCCCGTCGCCTCACCACATCCTGATGATCGAGCATCAGAAGCAGCCGAGGCAACGATGCATCGGCATGGTGCCGAACCATCTCCAGGAATGCCTCGGTCTGCACGTAGGGATTGGGATGCCCAAGATCGTCGAACAGCTGATCAAGGGAGCCGGTGCTGGTGGCAGGAGCCATCGGAAGGTCGTCGCTGCGAGGGGAAGGGCCTCAGAAGGGGCCGTCAACAAAAAAGGGGAGGCCTAAGCCTCCCCCCTGCGTAATCACACGGGCCTCAGGAGAGGGAATTGATGGCGTAATCGAGGTAGCTCTTGAGCTCGTTCAGAGCCTGGGGGCTCATGTCGCGAGGGGAGCAGGCGCGGTCACGGGTGTAGGTGAGCGCTTCGACGTAGGCCGCAGTGGGGAGATTCAGGGTGCGATAAACCTCGCGGGCGCCGGCAATACCCCACTCGTCGAGGGGGCCGGTGCCGCCCACCACCAGGCAGTAGTTGATCAGGCGCATGTAGTGGCCGAGATCGCGGTAGCACTTGTCAACCTTGGTCTGGTTGCTGCCAGCTTCGCCGGCTTGCTTGAGATAGGGGTACTTCTTGAAGCAGGCATCCCCGGCCTCCTTCACAACGGCGTCCATACCAAGAGCCAGCTTTTCAGCGGCTTCCAGGCGGGCAGTGGCGCGTTGAATATTGCCCTGAACGGCCTCAAGGTCGTTCTGGCTGGGGAAGCGACCGGCGGCGTCAGCGGCGGTCACGACAGTGGTGACAACTGATTTCATTGAATGGTTCCTGTGATGGAAGTGAAAAGGATGAAAAAGCTATTGCTGAAAGCCGATCAAGCCAGAGCGCTGGCCACGCGGTCGAAGTAGGAGGCAGCTTCGGCAACCAGTGCGGAGCAATCGCCCTTGATGGTTTCCATCTTGCGGAAACGGGTTTCGTCGGGATTGGTGCCGCTGGTGTTGGTCTCGTTGATGTGGGCCGTGGAAGACGCCTTCATGATCGCCACGGCACGGGCGGCTGACTGCAGGGGCACACCCAGAGCGATGTAGGTTTCCTTCAGACCGTTAAGGCAGCGGTCGTCAAGAACGGAGGAATCGCCGGCCAGCAGGGCATAGCTGATGTAACGCAGCACGATCTCACCATCGCGCAGGCATGCGGCCATGCGGCGATTGGGATAGCAGTTGCCACCAGCCTGGATCAGTCCGGTGTTCTCGCAGATCATGCCGGTCACGGCATCAGACACAATGCAGGATGCATTGGAGGAGATGGCATTGACGGCATCGAGGCGCTTGTTGCCCTCAGCAACATAGGCACGAAGAGCTGCCAAATCATTGCCGCCAATAGCAGCATTTTTTGAATCAGCGCTTACAACAGCGCGAGAGAAGGCGTCGAGCATTTGGGAGAACCCTGGCTTTAGGGACTTGGGGAGCTTCTTAAAGGCTCTGGCCTTTCTGAAATTGCTATAAAAGCAATTGAAAAGCAGCTATCGAGCTTGTCCTAAGGACTGAAGCACCATGAAATTAACCCGAGAGCCTGGCCCAGACCCCAAGCGGATGGGTGACGCAAGATTTTGTGATCTAAGCCCGATCGGCCGCTTCCCAGACCCTGGCCGACCGGCCCAGATCGTTTGACGTGCCATCGAACGCGCCTGTTGGGCATGGCCTCCCGGCGAGCCCGCGGCCGCGGTGACAGATCCCGGGCTCGACCGACTACCTACCCTGATCGGAGCCACCTCGTCCGATCCATGACCGATCCCAGCCATCAGGACTGTCTCGAGTCAATCGAAGTGCTCACCACCTACCGCGATCGCCTGGTCAGCGATGTGAAGGCCATGGGCCAGCGGCTCAAGCTCCCCCAGAAGCAGGTTGAGGCCACCCTCGCCTCCCACGCCGAACTGCAGCGCATCGAGGCGGTGCTGATCCAGCTGGCCAGCCAGCTGGAGACCACCACTCCGTCCTGATCCGCTTCAGGCCTGCCGTTTGGCTGGCATGGCCTTTCATTGAGGCCTGCAACCGACGGACCTGATCCCTGACGATCCTCCCTTAGGTTCGAGCCAGAACCATTCCTGCCTTGCTGCCATGGCTGTCAACCTTGCCCTCCAGCTGCGGGAGGGTACGAAGAAGGCCCACACCATGGCCGAGAACACAGGCTTTGTGAGCTGCTTCCTCAAAGGGGTGGTCGACAAGGCCAGCTACCGCACCCTGGTGGGGGATCTCTGGTTTGTGTATAGCGCCATGGAGGAAGAGATCGGCAAGCTCGCCGATCACCCCGTGGTGGGGCCAATCGGTTTCCCCCAGCTCAATCGGCGATCGGCGCTGGAGCAGGATCTGGCCTTCTACTTCGGTTCGGACTGGCGCAGCCAGGTCAAAGCCACTCGAGGCGCCCAGGAGTACGTGGCCCGCATTCATCAGGTGGCCCAGACGGCCCCCGAGCTGCTGGTGGGTCACCACTACACTCGCTACATTGGTGACCTTTCCGGCGGTCAGATCCTCAAGAACATCGCCCAGAAAGCCATGAGCCTGGGAGAGCACGATGGCTTGCGTTTCTACGAGTTCGATGCCATCGATGATGAAAAAGCCTTCAAAGCTGGCTATAGAAACATCCTCGACAGCCTGCCGATCGAGCAGGCCTTGGCGGACCGCATCGTGGAGGAGGCGAACCAGGCCTTCCACTACAACATGAAGATGTTCCAGGAACTGGAGGGCAATCTGATCGCCGCCATCGGCAAGGTTCTGTTCGGCTTCCTCACCCGGCGGATCCGGGGCGGCAGCACCGAGGCCGTAGTCGCCTGAACGTGATGGCACAGCTTCCACCGATGACCATGGCGGATTTCCTAGCCGCCAGTGCCGGCACTTGGCTGACGCGCCGCGCCGTTCACCATCTTGATCACCAGGACGACGAAGCCGGCGACTCCAATCTCACCATCGAACCTTTTGATCGCTCCGATGCGGCTGTGCAGAGTATCTGCGAAAGCCTTGGCGTTGCCTCCGGCCAGGTGAGTGGCGGTGCGCGCTTCTGGTGGGAGAGCAACCTTAAAGAGAACAGCCGCAGTGACGACCATGCCGCCGTTCTGCTCGATGTTGCGGACCTTGCGAACCCACGCTGTGGCTTGCTACTGCGGGACAAGGGCTACATCGAGAAACAGCCGGTGATCAGCACCTACTGCTTTGCCGAGGACGGGCTGCTCACCATCACCACTCGCTATGACACGAATGTAGGGGTTGAGCGCTGCTGGTTCGTGACCGAAGGCGTACGCATCCGTGTCAGCAGTGTGCAGTTCCTTGATGGCATCAGCATGACGACCTACTGCACCGAGCTGCGCTGTCCCAGTGACGCTCAACTGGAAGCCATCAGCGCAACGGCACGACAGCGTTTCCCACTCGCCACGCAGCCGCTTGCTGCGGATAGCTAACCTCCCACCATGTTCGACCCCTTCCTCGACGAGCTCCACGCACAGATCAGGGCCAGGGGGGGCGAACCCCTGGCGATTCCGAACGACCTGGCCGAGTGCCGCTCTGCCAAGGGCAACAGTGTGATCCGCAGTTGGCTCTGGCAGTTGCCTGGCATCCGCCGCTGGCGGGTGACCCGGCTCGATGCCGGCGAGAGCCTCCAGGTGCTCAATTCCGTGGCCTATCCCGAATACAACCGCGATCAACCACTGCTAGGGATCGACCTGCTGTGGTTCGGTACCCGCCAAAAACTGGTGGCCGTTCTCGATTTCCAACCTCTACTCCAGAAGCCGGAGTATCTGGCCCACCACCTGGAAGATCTTCGGCAGCTGCATGAGCGCTTCCCCGATCTCAACGGCGAGGAAACCATGCGCTCCTTCGACCCGCATCAGTACTTCTCGCCATGGCTGCTGTTCTGCAGGGGGAACGCCGAACAAGCCCAGGGATCATTGCCTGCCGCATTCACGGCGTTCCTCGCCAGTTACTGGGCTCTCCACGATCGCCCCCAAACGTCCGCTGGCCTGCATCCCGACGAGGTACACCGCCTTCAGGACGCCTACGACGTGTATAGCGCCGAACGGGATCCCGCCCATGGATTGTTCACCAGCCACTTCGGCAAGGCCTGGTCGGATCGATTCCTGCAGGATTTTCTGTTCCCCGGCAGTGGCCAGGTGCCGGTTCTTCCCCCCGAGATTTCCCCATGACGTCTTCTGCGCAGCCCCAGCCCTGCAGCCTCGATCCGGTCAACCTGGCTGGCTGGCGCTGGGCTCCTTTCCTGGAGCATGCGGTGCAGGCACTTCAGCCTTTTGAGCCGGTTGCCTATCCAATCGACGCGCAATTTCTGCGGCGTGAAGGCGTCGCCGGGTCCAAGGCCCAGCCCGTTGCCGTCTCCACAGCCACCTGGGGCTGCAGCACGAAGAAACTGCGGCAGGTGCGTGCCGCTTGCGTGGAAGCGGGCAGCGCCGCCTCAGTGCTGAATTTCGTGGCTAACCCCTGCAGCGGCTTCGATCTTCCCTTTTTCGGGGCTGATCTGGTCACCTTGCCAGCGGGTCACCTGATCGCCCTTGACCTTCAACCAGCCCTAAAGACCGACCAACGGCACACCGCCCCCGTATGGGAGCGACTGCTGCCGATCTGGGAGCAGTGGCAGAAAGTTCTCCCCTCCGGTGGCCCGATTCCGGCCGAGGCCGAGCCGTACTTCTCTCCCGGCTTCCTCTGGACCAGGCTTCCCCTGGGCACCGACGGCGACGCGCTGATCGAGAACGCCGTCTTCCCGGCCTTCGTGGCCTATCTCGACCTTTACCTGCAGCTGGTGGCCGAGACCCAACCCGTGAGTGACGAGCGCCGCCAGGAACTGCTGGCCGGACAGCGCAGCTATGTGGCCTACCGCGCCGAGAAGGATCCGGCCCGGGGCATGCTGGGCCGATTCCATGGCAAGGAGTGGACCGAGGCTTACATCCACGGGGTCCTTTTCGACCTCTAAGCGCAGGCCGCTCATGCCACCACTCTGCTGAAACGCATCAAGCCAGGCGTCGGATAGAACCTGGGCCCGTGGTATCAATCGCAACATCAGCCGTCGATTCGACAGACGCTGACCACCCTGATGACGGCACTGTCTTCAGCCCCTCCGGGCTTCAAGGTCACCTGAAACCACCATTGACGGCCGTCATCGCTGCGCCGAAGCGTCTGAAAGCTCTGCATTTCCTGGTGCCCCATGGCCAGTACGAGGGCATCGCCGCTGCAACCTGGACAGTTCACCTGCAGGTCCGCCAGCCCCTCCGCTGTGATCTGGTAAGTGGGCATTGGGATGAAACGCCTGAAGCCACACTCTGACGCGAAGCGGAGCTGGACCATCTCTCAGCGAGGTGAGGGTCGAGCCCTCCCTTGCCTCACACCGCGTTGACAAGCCGGCTAAAATTCACGAAATGTAATATTTCCATGACCTCCTCGCCAGATCTGACCTCTCTCTACCAAATGCTGGCCAAGGGGCAGCGTCCCATCCTGCCTTCTGGTGAACAGCGCGCCATTCTTGGCTGTGGCTACGTGGGCCAAGCGGTTGCTAAGGCCTGGAGGCAGGAGGGTCATGAACTCTGGGGAACGACAACCCGCCGTGAACGCCTAGCCGCGTTGGCTGAGCTTGTTGATACTCCAATGATTTTCGATTCGACGGATTCCCGCACCAGCCTCTCCTTTACTGAAGGCCTTGATGGCATCTTGGTGTCGTTTGCACCCTCCAAGACCTCCCACGTTGATATCCATCACTATCGGGAGACCTTCCTTGGGGGTTTGAAGCTGCTGACTGATGCGCTCCAGAAACGCCCCAGGGAAACCCCGCTGCAACTGGTTCACTTGAGCAGCTGCGGTGTCTATGGCAATCGCCATGGTGCCTTAACCGACGAATCCGTCCGACTGGATTCGCTTCACCCGGTTAATGAAGTTCTGGCGATGGCTGAGGACATGATCCAGTCACTCCGCTCAGAATCGGTCAACGTTTGCATTTTTCGACTGGGAGGCATCTACGGGCCTGGCCGTGATATTCCCGCCATGCTCCTTTCAGCTGCAGGCGGCGTTGTTCAACGCAACGGCCAAAACGTGCCTTGCTGGATCCATCTTGATGATGCTGTTCGTGCAGTTTCATTTGCTTTTGAGCACAACCTCAACGACACTTACAATCTGGTGAATGATACCCAATGCACGGGTCAAGAGCTGACTGATCGCCTGTGCGAACAAGCTGGTCTACCACTGGCAAAATGGTTGACAATTGACACGACCGATCGCGTGCTGAACGCCAGAGTGAGCAATGCAAAGCTCAAGCAACTCGGCTTCACGCTGACTCACCCATCCATGGTGGGTTGATAACGACGTTCCACCCAGCTGACAAGGTGATGCTTTTCATCGTAGCCAATGATCAGATGCACAAAACTTTTTGGGCTCAATAGGCAGCCAAAATTTAGATCAAAACGACCGTGGGGCAAGCATTCCGGCAGGCTACATATTAGATTGTCTAAAAAATAACCGTTAACATCATATTTCTGAAAGCTTCTTGCATCGAATCTGGCGACAGCTTGTCCTGGAGGTTGATTCTTTGGCCACTGCCCGGGTTGCAACTCCTGCTCTATCCCAGGCCACCCTGTGATGGTCTGAAAAATATCCTGTAACGAATCTGGCTTGTCCCGTACCGGATCAACAAGGGCACGCTTGCAACGAAAGGGTGTAGCGGCGATGGATTGCAGGACTATAGATTGATCTTCCCGTCGCTGATAAAGAGCAATGAGCATGGAGCGGGAGCGGCAGGTGAAGAAGTTCACCTCATGGCCAGCCCGGCTAACACTTCCGTCCATTTCCAGACTTGACTGACCTGCTGTACTGGGAAAATGCCAACAATTATTGCTTAGATTATAGCTATGCCGAAACAAGGGAAACTTGCGTTCCCCACCTGAAGCGAATCGCAAGCCCGTTCCATGCCAAAGCCCCGTGTTGTCATCGGAAAAACGGATCGCATAGAGCGATCCAGCTGGATCTGATTCTCCTCGGGTCACATTCATTCCAGTACTATCTCGCCCATACCAGGTGGTCACCCCCTGCCAGTCGCCATCGAAGCTGGCACGCATCAGATCCCACTGACGATCTGCTCCTGTGTCGATCTGGTTGGTCGTCCTTGCCATGGAGATTAATCCAGGATCTAAATCGTTAAGAACTGATTCTCTCAGACTGGCCAGACGTCAGGCCTCGATCATCGTGACGTGGCAGCAGATGCAATGGCCATGGAATTGCGCCACGACTTCGGACGGAGTATCGATCCACACCCTCACGCGATCGGAGTTGCGACGGAACACGAGGGGCCGACACAAGCGTGTTCCAGCTCCGGTTTCTCCGAGGCAAGGCAGGCGGCGCCAGCCGGGGAGGACTTGACGCAATGCCAACATCAGATTCCCTCTCCGGCACCGTGCGGGCCATGGCTGGAACCACCGATCCAGATTCGGGGATCAGCGCAGCAGGCGAACCGATCAAGGAGGACGAAGCACTGCAGCGCCTTCGACAGACCGACGATCAGTCGCTGCAGTACTACGCCGCCTGGTGGCTGGGGCGGATGCGCAGCCGGCACCCCGACACCGTCCCCCTGCTGCGCTCCGCCCTGCGCCAACGCCAGCCGCGGGATCCCGGCGCTGGTGTGGAGCACAACGCCGTGGCCCGCAACGCGGCCCGGGCCCTGGGCAAGTTGGGGGATGGCGGTGCGGTGCCCGACATCCTGGCCGCCCTTGAAGACGACGACGACGGTCTGCGGGAGGCCGCGGCCCGGGCCCTGGGCGAACTGGGGGCCCTTGAAGCGGTGGAACCGATCTGCGCCCGCCTGGCCAGTGGTCTGGCCGGCGCCGGAGCGCCCATGACCAACAGCCCCAAGCTCCAGGAACCCTGCGAGGCCCTGATCGAGGCCCTGGGCGCGATCGGCGTGGCCGATCCTGCGGTGGTGGGGGTGATCGAGCCGTTCAGCGGCCATGACCGTCCGCTGATCCGCAGTGCCGCTGCCCGGGCCCTGCTGCAGCTCACCGCCGAGGTCCGCTGGGGTGAGGTGCTGCTGGAGCTGCTGGAGCATCCCCAACTGCAGGTGCGCCGGGCCGCCCTGATGGACCTGGGCGCCGTGGGCTGGCGTCCCGCCCTCGAGCCCATCCGCGCCACCCTGGCGGAGAACAGCCTCAAGCTGATCGCCCTGCGGGGCCTGGTGGAGCAGGGCAGCGGCGAGCCCGGCCTGGAGGCCCTGCTGGGCGCCATGGATGACCTGCTCTGAGGCCTGCCGATGTCCTCCCTTCCGATGACCGATCCCTTCGCCAGCGTGAGCCCCCTGATCCAGGCGGTGGAGCAGGCCGACACCGCCACCGCCCTGCTGGTCGCCACAGCCCGCCTGGCCAGCCAGCTGGCTGGCGATGATCCACCGGCCCCGGCCGCCATCGCGGCCCTGGTGCAGGTGCTGGGCTTCAACAATCCCGGTGCCGCCGTGGCCGCCGTGGACGGCCTGATCGCCTGTGGTGAAGCCGCGGTGGCCCCCCTGCTCGACAACCTCGATGCCCACAACTACGGGGCCCGGGCCTGGGCGGTGCGGGCCCTGGCGGGGATCGGCGATGTGCGCGGCCTGGAACTGCTGGAACAGGCCCTCGCCGGCGACATCGGCCCCAGCGTGCGCCGGGCCGCCGCCCGCGGCCTGGGCCAGCTGCGCAGTGACGCCCTGCCAGCCCAGGAGCGGCGCGAGGTTCTGGAACGGGCCCTGACGGCCCTGGAGGCGGCGGCGGCTGATGGGGAATGGGTGGTGCGCTACGCGGTGGTGGTGGGCCTGGAATCGCTGGCCCTCGCTCTCACGCCCGAATCCGGGGGCTCCGACGGGGAGCTCAGGCAGCGCGCCCTCCAGACCCTGACCCTGCTCAGCCAGCCCGATCAGGACACCACGGTGGTGCCTCTGCGGGCTAACCAGGCCCTCGGGCGCCTCGGCCCCGCCGCCTGAGCCAGACCTCCCCTGCCAAGCATGCCCACCCCTCAATCCCCAAGCGGACCCGAACCCTGCGGCGCTCAGGCACCGCCAACCAGGGTGCTGTTTGTCTGCATGGGCAACATCTGCCGCTCCCCGGCCGCCGAAGGGGTCTTCCTCCACCTGTTGGCCGAAGCAGGACTGGAAAACTGCTTCACGGTGGATTCAGCCGGCACGGGCGGCTGGCACGCGGGCCATCGGGCCGATCGCCGCATGCTCGCCGCCGCCGAACGCCGCGGTATCCACCTTCCGAGCCGGGCCCGGCAGATCGAGGCTGCCGATCTGCAGCGCTTCGACCACATCCTCACCATGGATGCCGACAACCTGGCCGCCGTGCAACGACTGGAGCGCCAGGCGCCGGGAGGGGCCCGGATCAGCCCCCTGATTGACCATTGCCGCAAGCTTCGATCCCACGAGGTGCCCGATCCCTACTACGGGGGTGAAGACGGATTCGAACGGGTGCTTGACCTGCTCGAAGATGCCTGCGCCGGCCTCCTGGAGGACCTGCTGCAGGAACGGGGGCAGAGCTGAGGGGGGGTGGAGGGTCGGGGGGACACCCCTGCCAGGCTTCAGGCGATGGAAGGCGCATCGGGCCCAGGCCAGGCATCTTCAGGCACCCGTTCGCGGAAATGATCCTCTAGGACCGCGATCACCTGCTCGATCGTGAGGCCGTCGGTGATCACCTCGGCGGCATCATCCGCCTGGAGCAGGGGCGCCACCTCCCGGGTGGAATCGAGGCGATCCCGTTCGGCGATCGTGGCCTCCAGTTCGGCCAGCGGCGGCACCGGGAAGCCCCGCTGCTCCAGATCCAGGGCCCGCCGTCGAGCCCGCTCGGCCACCGTGGCGGTGAGAAACACCTTGCACTCGGCATCCGGGAACACCGCGGTGCCGATGTCGCGACCCTCCGCCACCAGCCCGCCTCGCTGGCCCATCGCGCGCTGCTGGGCGGTGAGGGCCTCCCGTACGCAGGCGTGGGCCGCGACGGTGGACACCAGCCCGGTGACCTCCTGGCCGCGGATCGCAGCGCTCACATCGTGGCCATTGATCAGCACCTGTTGCTCGCCATCGACGCCGCCGAGCAGGCGGAGATCGAGATTCTGCAGGAGGGGGGCGATGGCCGCGGCATCGGCGGGGTCCACCCCCTGCTCCCGCACCAACCAAGTGAGGGCCCGGTACATCGCACCCGTGTCGAGATAGAGGAGGCCGAGCCTGTGCGCCAGGGCCCGAGTCACGGTGCTCTTGCCGGCCCCGGCGGGACCATCGATGGCAACGATTGGAGCGCGGGACATCAGGAAACGGTGGTCGATCAGGCGGCTGGCGCCGCACTGCACAGCGGCGGCCAGTAGGGAGAAGCTACCGGTGCGCTTCACCGGCACCAGCCGGTGGGGATCCACAACCTCCACATAGTCGGCGGTGAGCGCGGCCGATCCGAGGCGTGCGGCCACGGCGGCGATCAGCTGGTGGGAGCGATCCTCCCCTGCCTGCCCCAGGGCCTGGGCCGCATCGAGGGCCTCCCCGAGGGCCCGGGCCCTCCCCCGTTCCTTGCCCGAGAGGTAGCGGAGCCGTGAACTGGCGGCGAGCCCATCGCTCTCCCGCACGGTGGCGCAACCCTGCACGCTGAGGGGCAGACCGAGATCGGCAACCACCTGACGCAGGATCACCAGCTGCTGCCAGTCCTTCTCGCCCAGCAGCAGGCGATCGGGCCGGATCAGGGCCAACAGCCGGCACACCACCGTGGCAACACCATCAAAGTGCCCCGGTCGCGACCGGCCGCAGAGCTGGGCCGTGAGACGGCGAGGGGGGCTCACCCTGGTGAGGGCCGCCTCGCCGCCGGGATAGATCGTGGCGAGGGAGGGGAGGAAGAGGGCGTCGACACCGGCTGCTTCAGCCAGGGCCCCATCGGCGGTGGGATCCCGCGGGTAACGCTCGTAATCCTCGCCGGGCCCGAACTGCAGGGGATTCACAAAGACACTGAGCAAAACCCGGGGCAGCCTGCCCCCCGCCACCGGACGGCTGGCCCGCACCAGCAGAGAACGATGGCCCTGGTGCAGCGCCCCCATGGTGGGCACGAAGTGGAGAGGACGTTCGGGATGCTCCCGGCGCCAGAGCAGCAGCTCGGCACGGCTGGTGATCAATCGCACGCACTTCACTCAAAAGAAAACCCACCTGCCAAGGGGCGGGTGGGCCGGGTGGAGCCAACCTGAAGGCTGGACTTCAGGGAAGAACTTCGAGGCGCACCGTGGCGACACCGCTGGCCGTGACGCCGAGATCGCTGGCAGCACCTTGGGCCAGATCGATGATCCGACCGCCGGTGAAGGGGCCGCGGTCATTGATCCGAACGACGGCAGAACGGCCGTTGTTGAGGTTGGTGACCTTCACGCGGGTGCCAAAGGGAAGGCTGCGGTGGGCGGCCGTATAGGTGCCTGGGCGAAAGACCTCACCATTGGCAGTGCGGTTGCCGTAGAAGCCGGGCCCGTACCAGCTGGCCTGGCCTGTGTAGGCGGAGGCGAGCTGAAGCAGCCCTTTGGGTGATGCCGGCATCTGCCTGAGGAACCGATCCTCCCAGGAGGGGGAAGGGGCCACGTCGCGGATCACCGCATCGGCGGCCGGAGTGGAGAGGGAGGAGGAGGAAGCGGCCATCGCAGGGGCGGTGGTCGCTAAGGGAGCCATCAGGAGGGCGGCTGCGCCCAGAAGTTGAGTTACACGCATGGCAGGCGAAACTCGCTGGCTGGGACCTTCGACATCGGAAAGATCCGGATGTCGAGGGTGAACTCACGTCCCGATGCCCTGAGGACAACGGGATTGGATGAATCCGCCGGGGCGAGTTCCTGACTGGAAACAACGACCCAGGCAACGTAACGGCAGCGAACAGCGGTCGAAACGGCGGCGCAGCGCAGCGACGACTGATCAGTTTTCTTCATCTTTTCCTTGGGATCGCTGTACCACTGGCCTGAGTGGCCCCGCCCCGGCGGCACTTCCATCAGAAAATCCGATCTCAATGATCAGCCAGGCTGATCGCTTAGTGTGACGATGGCTTGATCGTCCACCAGCTGACTGGGCCTGGCCGAGATCGGGAGCGCGGCTAGGGGTGTCGGGGGGGGGGGCTGGACGGGGCACCGCCGTTGCAGGATCGGTCCAGCAGGGCCTGATGTCATGGATTACCGCAGTGCCGGGGTGGATGTCGTCGCCGGTCGCGCCTTCGTGGAGAGGATCCGCGCCAGCGTGGACTCCACCCGCAGACCGGAGGTGGTGGGGGGGCTCGGCGGCTTCGGGGGGCTCTGCCGCCTGCCCGCCGGCCTGCGCAACCCCTTGCTGGTGGCCGGCACCGACGGGGTGGGCACCAAGCTTGAACTGGCCCAGGCCCATGGCGCTCACCACGGGGTGGGCATCGATCTGGTGGCGATGTGCGTTAACGATGTGATCACCAGCGGCGCCGCCCCCCTCTTCTTTCTCGATTACATCGCCACCGGCCGGCTCAGCCCCGAGGCGTTGGCCGAGGTGGTGGAGGGCATCGCCGATGGCTGCCGCCAGAGCGGCTGCGCCCTGCTGGGGGGCGAAACGGCGGAGATGCCGGGCTTCTACGGTCCGGGCCGCTACGACCTGGCCGGCTTCTGCGTGGCCGTGGTCGAGGCCGACCAATTGATCGACGGCCGTCTGATCGTGCCAGGCGACCGCATCGTGGCCGTCGCCAGCAGTGGGGTGCACAGCAACGGATTCAGCCTGGTGCGCCGCATCCTGGAGGCCAGCGGAACGACAGCCGAAACCCAGCTCGGCGGCGATGGCCCCCCCTTGATCGCCAGCCTGCTCACCCCCACTCGCCTCTACGCCTCCCTGGTGCAGGGGTTGCTGGCTGAGGGGGCACCGATCCGGGGCATGGCCCACATCACCGGCGGAGGCCTACCGGAAAACCTGCCCCGCTGCCTGCCCGCCGGGGTGCACGCCCGGGTGGATCCCGGCAGCTGGGAACGTCCCCCCCTGTTCCGCTGGCTGCAGGAGCAGGGGGAGGTTGCGGAGCCCGACCTCTGGAACACCTTCAATCTGGGCGTGGGCTTCTGCCTGGTGGTTCCACCAGAGGCCCTGGAGAGTGTGCTGGCCAGCTGCCAGGCCCAGGGCCACCGGGCCTGGGCCCTCGGGCAGGTGGAAGCCGGCAGCACCGCGGCGGAAAACTCCTGCGCTGCAGCGGATGGCTCGCTGGCCGGATTGCCGTACTGAACGGGCCATGGTCCTTGGCGTTCGTGCCTCCTTAAGGTTCTGGAAGTCGCCTGCGCTACAAAGGCAGGTTCATCCGCCTGGCCCGGACGTAACTCCGCAGCCCCATACCCCGCAGATCACATGTTCGATACCTCCAGCCGCATCACCCGCCGCCGCAGCTCCGCTGGTCCCATTCCACCCCAGCGTCCCCAGCAGCCCCGCCCCCGGCTTCGCGACATCAGCAGCCCGCGAGAAAGCGGGGTGGGCGGGCAGAGGCCCACTTTCCTCACCCTGCGGGATCACGGCAAGGTCTATGTGGCCGACCTGCCCCGACTCTCCGATGGCCAGCTCAGTCAGATTGCTCGGGAAGCCGAGGAGGTGTTCGAAAGCCTCAATCGAAGGCTTGAGGAACTTCGCAACCAGCTCACCCTGAGCCAGGTCGACCAGGACACCCGGATCCGCGCCACCACCAAGCGGGACGTGACCGAACGCTTCCTGGCCTCCATCGCCCAGGAGCAGGAGCTGCGCCGCAGCAACCCGGCGCTGCGGGCGGCGGCCGGCGAGTCCCTCGCCCGCGCCTTCCTGGAGCTGGCCCGCCACCGCCTGCCGGGGGCCACCTTCGATTCGCTGCTGGAGGAGGCCCTCTCCGCCTGTGATCCCACCGATCCGGAGGGGCGTTCACCCAGCTCCCACGATCCCCAGGTGATCCGGCTGCTCCAGGGGAACACCCCGCCGACCGTTCGTGCCGAGGCCATGCCAGTGGTGCTGACGCCCGATCTCCCCCGCGACAGCGCGGTCTGAAGCGATCCGCCCACTAGGGCCCGCCAGCACCGAGCTCAGGTGCTCTGGAACGGGTTGGCGGGCATCCGGGCCCCGGAGGGCAGGGCCAGGGCCAGCTGGTCGAGACGCTCCCGCTCTCCCTCCTCAAGGCCCCAGGCCAGGGCATCGCCAGCCGCATCGGCCTGGGCCACGGTGCGCAGCCCGGCAATGGGCATGGCCCCGTGGGCCCGGCACCAGTTGAGCGCCACGGCGGCCGGGGAGGCGCCCCGCCGGGCGGCGATCTCGGCCATCGCCTCCAACAGGGGTTGCAGATCGGACCAGAGCCTGCGGAACAGCCAGCATCGCGGTCCGGAGGGAAACGATGGCTCCGTGCCCGGCATGCGGGTGAGCAGCCCCAGGGCCAAGGGGCTGTAGGCGATCATCTCAACGCCCAGCTCGCGGCACACGTCCACCAGGCCACCGGGCCGGATCGGCTCCGGTGCCAGCAGCGACAGTTGCACCTGCAGGCTGCGGAGCGGCACCCCTCGGGCGGCCAGGTCGCCCTGGATCCGCCGCAGCCGCTTGGGGCCGATGTTGGACACGCCCAGCTCGGCCACCGCACCGTCCAGCACTTGATCGGCCAGCCCCTGCAGCAGGGGACCCTCCTGCCAGGGGGCGTAACGGGCGGTGCTCCAGTGCAACTGCACCCGATCAAGGTTGTCCTGCAGGCGGACGCGGGAGGACTGCAGGGCCCTCTCGAAGCCGCGGCGCCCCAGGCGCCAGGGGAAGGGCGCCAGCTTGGTGGCCACGCACAGCTCTAGGCGCCGCCGGGGAGCTAGCGCCGCCACGAACTGACCCAGCAGGCACTCGCTGCGACCGTTCCAGCGGCCGGTTCCGTAGGAATCAGCGGTGTCGAAGAAGTGGAGGCCCCGCTCAACGGCCCGCTGGAAACAGGCCTCCAGCTCCTGGTCCTGCTCGGGGGCGTAGCCCCAGAGGAACTGGTTGCCCCAGGCCCAGGTGCCCACGCCGATAGCTGGGCTGGCAAGGGTGGCGAGGGGCATGGCGCAACGGCGGTGGGGCTCCGGCGCCATGATCGGTCTTCAGCCCAAGCCGACCGTGCCGACCAGCGACCCCACTCCCCTGCCTGCCGGCTCCCCGGCCGACGGGAGCGGTAATCATCCCCAGGATCGGACGACCGAGCAGGCCTGCGAGGCCGACGCCGATCCGATCCTTTGCCGCCACTGCGGCCGCACCGCCAACAACGGCATCAGCTGCGAAGGCAGCTGTGTGGCGGATTCGGGTTACTGAGACGGCAGGAGCGGCGCCGTTTCTTAAGGGATATGAAGCGATGTGGCGCTTGGCACCGATTCCGCCGTGACACCAGAAGACAACTTAAGGATCCCTTTAGAGTTCGCCCATCGATTGATTGGCGAGGCGAAACCATGACCAGTCCAAGCTCCCTCCTGGCGATGATGGCCCTGATCGGGCTGGCGGTGGTGGAGTTGTTCACCCACCTGCTCCCCTGGGCCTGAGCGCAGCGGCCGGTTTCCCCCCTTCACCCCCGTCCGGGGATCGGCTTAGAACAACCTTCGTGCCCTTGCTGGCGCCATGAAGGTCACCCATTGCAACGACGAACATCTGGTCTGCCTCAGCTCCGATGAGGTAGCCCTTTTGGTGGATCTCTGCCACGCCGGCGCCTTCTCCGATGAGCTGGCCCAGGGTGGCGACACCCGCCGACGCCTGAAGCGCTTCCTGGGAGAGATGCAGAATTCTCTGTTCGAAACCGCCCAGGAGGTGTGGCAGCGCCAACGAGACGATGGAGCGGCATCGGTCTCACCCTCCGTTTCCCAGGGCCGGAGCTGACCCGGGGTCTTGGGGCCCGGAGCCTTCGGAGGAGGCCTGCTGACCGACGCTGAAATGAAACCGATAGTCAGCAGAGTTTAAGGAAGGCGGCACCCAGATTCGAACCTGGGCTAGTAACGGGAATCATTGGAGGAGCACAACCACACAACCTCGTCACGATAGGGACAAACTACGGACCGGATTTGTAGAATCCTCGATGGGATTCGACGCCTTAATTTTAGAATTAAAGAATAGGGGCAGGTAGACTCACGGCTATGCTGAGGAATCGAAACATTGAACGCAGGTTGATGCCTTGCGGAGGCGACATCAACCCAGCCGCTAACCAGTTGCATATGTTTAATATCGACAAAATGGAATCACGTAGCATCAAGAGCGCTCAATAGTCGTCGCCATACTTAACAAGATCTTTGATCACGGTGACACTTCGAATTTTAAATATCCTAACTTACGATGCCTAGCGCTAAATGCTAGGCGCACTGCATGTCGCGCAGATAAAATAAGAGGCGACACCCAGATTCGAACGGGAGCGAAAGCATCGAACCCACGCAAGAATGCCCATAAACATTGACCCCAGGATACAAACTATGAGGTTTTTGGCGGACTCACCTTCCGCTCACCTTCCAGTTGAGGTAAATTCAAGGTCACAACCCCCCCGAAAACTGGGTCTAAAGGAAGGTGAAATCAGGGTCTCGAACACTTCCAGAGCATTGGTCTGACCTCAGCGTCTCCGATTTGTGAGGCGGGGCATCAAGGGGTCGTACCCCAACAACCTGAAGATTCGCAAAGTCGCACGGACACAAAACCTTTCCGCGTCGTGGTTGCCCTCCGTAGAGTAAGACCATCGCCCTGAGAAGGGGCGTGTTGGTAGGACAGGGAAGCGTGACCCCTTTCGAGGGTCTCTGGGCACTCCAGACCCCTATGAAGCGGCAAAGAGAGCGGTTGCCTGGTACAGGAACTCCAACGCTCCGCAAGGGTTTTCAAGGAGCAGGAAGAGGCAGAACGCCACCACGCCCTGGAGACCTACTGGGAGCGTTGGTATGCCCGTGAGAGCAGCAAGCGCAAGACCCAGCGGAATTTAAGCTCGCTGGAGCACGGACACGTGCCGCAAGTGGGGCCAGAAACCAGTTGGGTCAATAGTCCTAAGAAACATTTTGAACTTGGGCGCCAAACCCTGGGAAAACTCTCTGGTTATATGGTGCTGATCCCACATCGAGATTTTACCGTCAGCAATATTAAAAGAGAATTCTCCTGAAGATGTTTTCATGAATCGCCTGGGATCCCATGCTTTGGCATTCGCATTAAATCTAATCAACTCGTTGTAGAGATTATCCTGTGCCTTTCGCGTCTCGTCATCTTGCCTTGCTGTAACAGCGCATTGGTTCCAGCGAAATGCCTGCTGCTGCCATTGGCAGGTTGAGATTTCAACATTATCAGCAAACAACATGGGCACGTCTCTCATAAGAATCACATTGACTTTCTTCGATTCTAGTCTTTTTATAAAGTCATCAAAATTACGAAGGGCAAGTAAATACTTTTGCCTTTCTTGTTCCTTCACTGGTGCTCCTATCCTGACGTGTTGGTCACGCACCCTGTTTAAGTGCCCTCTATGAAAAGCGATTGCCACAATGTCACCACTTTTCACTTGTTCAAGCAATCTTTTGGATGTATCAGAAGAATCGACGGCATCCTTCTTGCTCCAATACGAATGAGGAAAATCTTTGCGGTTTCCAGTGTTTATGAATCCAACTTCGTATGTAGAGTTAACCACCACTTTTTCTAACATAAATACAAATTGAGCGGCGTGGGAATCACCAATTAAGAAAAAGCGTCTAGGTCTAAGACTATTTCTTTCTTGTTTCAAGCAGTATTCGAATGGGTTTTTGATTTTGGAGACATCATCAGCACCGTGGCAATCCAGGTATTTGCCCCAGTCTCGAGGTTTGTGCGCAATTCCCAGTAATCTTGGCAAATAGAAAAAATCGCCAGGTGCAATCTTGATCAGAATCGAGAACATCAATGCGCTTGCAGTGGTTGCAGCAATAAATATGCTTGTCCGAATCTTGAATCTGCCTCCCCTCCATTCTCCCAGTCTAAGCGGTTTTTCTACAGCATTGTATGAAAAGAATGCCAACAAGAGCATGATTACTACTTGGAATGGGATTGACCACCAATGAATACCTATTGACAATCTGCTTACTGCTAGCACCCCCCAATGCCAGAGGTAGAGCGAATAAGAAATCAGACCCACATAAACAACCCTTCGATTGGTAAATACACCAAATGCTGCCGTTCCGCTTTTAAGACATGCAATCAATATTGCCGATAGAAGTACTATTGAAATCGTCGCGGGAACTGCCGAGGAAACCGGCAGGAGCATCACTCCAACCATTGCTGCGAGAACCAGTAGTGGTGGCACCTGTTCAAGCGCTTGCTCAATCTTTGCTCGCTTCTGAAATCCAATAAAAACCAAGCACCCTGCCGCCATCTCCCAAAATCGGGGAGGCATCAGGAAATAAGCGGCGGGCTGATTCGTTTGATAGAGATAAATAAAACCCGTAAGCGAAGCAACTGTCAGTGCACCGATCCACAAAAAGAGATTCCTGGCACCATTCTGCGCCTGCCTCCCGAAACCCGAGAACCAGATAAAGAATGGGAAAAGCAGGTAAAACTGCTCTTCAACCCCGAGAGACCATGTATGAGTAAAAGGGTTAAGTTCAGTGGATTGAGCAAAATAGTCAGTTGATTGCTTGAAGAGGAAGAGGTTTGATAACCCAAACAGTGATGTGATCCCAGTTTTAAGCGACGTTCCTGGGTCTGGATTAAACAAGCAATTCAGAACACTGGTGATCAGGACGAAAACCATCAGCGCAGGAACCAGGCGTTTGATTCGCCGTTCATAAAACCCCTTGACAAAATCTAGGAAGTTCTTGGACTTCCTTTCTGCAAGCGACGAAGTGATCACATACCCAGAGATCACAAAGAAAATATCAACGCCCAAATATCCGCTTGGCAGCAGATCCTTGTTGAAGTGGTTGATGATGACGGCAACCACCGCAAACGCCCTTAGACCATCGATCTCAGGTCTGTATTTGCTTTTTACTTCAGTAGATTTATAAAGTGTCTGAAGCGGATTCGCTACTGCTGACATAGCGATTCAGGGGGGGGGGAGGCAGCACTATACCTTGACCGCCTCCGTAAGCGGGTTTCAACTGCCACAAGTCATCCCCTTGGCGCCAATCCAGAACCGTGTGCAGAAGCGCAACCATTGCGCCTCTATGACTGCTGACCGCTCCGCACTCAGATCCGCCTCAAGGTCTGCCTGAACCTTTCAGCGCTGTTGGGGTGCCCAGGCGACGGGCGGAAAGTGAGGGCGCCTCGGGAGCAACCTACCGAAGGATGGTGAGAAGGTGATTCCTAGGAACCTATGAGAGCATCAGAGCAATACCCCTTTTCACCTTCCGCTCACCTTCCGCCTGAGCAGGTTCAAAATCGTGGCCGGACACAGAGTTCGGAACACCATATGCAGTGTCTAGGCGAGCCGGGCAGCCCCTTAAGACACCACCTGTAAATTCCTGCGGACTTGAAAAATCAAAGGCGGCACCCAGATTCGAACTGGGGGTAAAGGATTTGCAATCCTCTGCCTTACCACTTGGCCATGCCGCCGGCCGAGGAGCAAACTCCCCGAATCGGATCGTATCAGCCATGGCATGCCCTCTCCCCTGCTGGTCCTGAGCAACGGCCACGGGGAAGACGTGATCGCCTTGCGGCTGGTGGAGGCCCTGCAACGCCAGCGCCCAGGGCTCCCGGTGTCGGTGTTACCCCTGGTGGGGGAAGGTCAGACCTATGGCACGGCTGAGTCCCGGGGACTGCTCCGCCGCATCGGCCCGCGCCGCAACCTGCCCAGCGGCGGCTTCAGCAACCAGAGCCTGGGCGGCCTGCTGCGGGATCTGGCGGCCGGTCTGCCGCTGCTGAGTTGGAAGCAATGGCAGCTCGTGCGGGCCTGGGGCCGCCGCGGCGATCCGATCCTGGCGGTGGGGGACCTGCTCCCCCTCCTGCTGGCCTGGGCCGGTGGCGGGCCGTACGGCTTCGTGGGCACCCCCAAGAGCGACCACACCTGGGCCGACCCGGCGCCCACCGGATGGGGGGCCTCACCCCTGGCGGACGGCTACCACCGCCTCAAGGGCAGCGAGTGGGATCCCTGGGAATGGGCCTTGATGGGCCAGCCGCGCTGCCGGCTCGTGGCCGTGCGCGACCGCCTCACCGCCCGGGGCCTGCGGCGCCATGGCGTGGCGGCCCTCGCCCCGGGCAACCCGATGATGGATGGCTTCGATCCAGCCCCCCTGCCGGCCTGGCTGGAGGGCCAGCGGCGCCTGCTGCTGCTACCAGGAAGCCGCCTTCCGGAGGCCCTCGGCAACCTGGCTCGGCTGCTTGAAGGGCTTCCGAACGGACCGGATCCGATCACCGTGCTGTTGGCGTGCGGGTCCAGGCCGGCCCCCGCAGAACTGGCGCCTCTTCTGGGCGCCGCCGGCTTCCTTGCGGGCTCCCCGCCAGCCGGCAGCGGGGCCGCCGCGGCCTGGCGGCGCGGGGCGATGCAGTTGCTGGTGGGCCCTGGCTGCTTCAACCGCTGGGCCGGCTGGGGTGAGCTGGGACTGGCCACCGCCGGAACAGCCACCGAGCAGCTGGTGGGCCTAGGGGTGCCGGCCCTCTCCCTGCCGGGGCCGGGCCCCCAGTTCAAGGCAGGCTTTGCCAGGCGCCAGAGCCGCCTGCTGGGGGGGGCTGTGCTGCCCTGCCACAACGCCCGGGACCTGCGGACCCGGCTGCATGCGCTGCTCACCGATCCGGCCGAACGACTGCGCCTGGGTGGGATCGGGCGCCGCCGCATGGGCCCGGCCGGGGGCAGCGAGCGGCTCGCCCGGGCGATCGCCGAACAGCTGCTCGATCCGGCCTGAGGTCGCGATGCCGCGGGGGATGATGGGAACCTCCCCGATCCACCCCGTCCGATGGCCGGCATTCCCGAGCGCAGCTACAACGCCGCCTGCGGACGGCTGGCCAGCCGCCTGGGCATCAGCCAGTCCGCCGCCCGCCGCAAGGTGGAGGTCCGCTCCGCCCAGGAAGGACTGCGGGACACCGCCTCCCGTCAGGCCATCGCCGAGCAGATGCTGGAGGAGGCCAACACCGCTGGCGTGGATAACGGTGCCTTTCTCACCGCCCAGCTCGAAGCGGTGGGCAACGACGTGAACTTCATGCTGGAGGACTGAGTCTCTCCGCCGCATCAGTGCTCGAACACCGAGCCGAACCGTTGGCGATCGAGATCGGCAAACACGGGAATGCAGCCGAAACAGCGCCGGGCGAGGTCCCAGCGGTCCTCCCGGCGCAGCATCCTTTCGAGTCGGTCGCGGGCCGCCAGCAGCCAGCGCACATCCCCGGCGGCGTAGGCCAGCTGGACCTCGCTGAGGTCCTCCACCATGCCCCAGTCGGAACTCTGGGCCTGCTTGTCGAGTTCCACCCCCACCAGCTCCTGCACCACCTCCTTCAGACCGTGACGCGGCGCATAGGTGCGCCCCAGGCGGCTGGCGATCTTGGTGCAGAAAATGGGATCCACGGCGATCCCCAGGTTCTGGGCCAGGGCCGCCACATCGAAACGGGCGAAGTGGAACACCTTCTCGATCGCTGGATTCTCAAGCAGGGCCTTGAGGCGTGGCGCCCCCTGCTGGCCCCGAGCGAGGCGGATGCAACACACGTTGTCGTGGGCATCGCAGATCTGCACGAGGCAGAGGCGGTCGCGTCCATGGATCAGACCCATCGCCTCCGTGTCGATCGCCAGAGCGCTGGCGGCGCCGAGGAGCTCCTGCCATTCGGCATCGAGGTCGCCGTCGAACACCACGAAGCGGGCTGGGGGCACGGTGGGGGCGGAGGCGCTGCGGGCCTGGGTCATGGCAACGATCGCCGGTGTGGAGGGTCGGGCTCATCGTGCCCCAGACAGGGGCCGGGGCATGGGGGAGAATGGTGTCAACTATTCGGCAGGCGCTGATGCCCACGCTGGCTTCCACCCTGTTGCTCACCCTGCTGATGGCGGTGGGCCTGGTGTTTTTCCTACGGGCCGCCAGCAAGGACCGCACCACCGTGGTGGAGGTTCACTCGCCCCGCCCTGCCCTCGAGGTGCTCGAGGGGCTGAGCGGCTGGCTCACCGAGCGGGGCTGGCGCACCGAAACCGGTGATCCCGCCATCAATCTGCTCCGCTTCCGCGGTGAGGTGGGCGCCAGCACACCCCTGGCCCTGCTGCTCTCGCTGCTCGGCAGCGTGGGGGCCGCCTGCCTGGGCCTGGTGATCCGTCAGGTGCTCCCCCAGCTCGGTTGGTGGCCCCTGTTGCTGGCGCTCCTGGGCCCGGCGGCGGGTCTCATCTACCGTCGCCGGGCCGAGCGGGCCGAAACCTTTGAACTGCGACTGATCGAGGCCGACACCAACCAGGGCAGCACCCTGCGGCTGCGGGCCCACCGCGACGAACTGATCGCCATTGAAACCGAGCTCGGCCAAACCCTGCAGCTCGCCAGCGATGGCCGCCTGCTGTCCTCGCCGATTTAGCGCCCGATCGCGACCCGCGCCGCCTGGCGGCCGCGGCCCTCTTCCTTCCGGTCCGCTCCTTCGTTCCCTTGCTCTCCAGGCCGATGTCTGCGCTCCAGCCCCGCCCCACGGAACGGCGTCCACCGGTTCCCCAGCTCGCCACGGCGCTGCTGAGCCTGGCGGCCCTGGTGTTGCCGCTGCCCGGCGCCGTGGAAGCCCAGACCCTCTCCAGCCTGAGGGGCTCCGCCGCAGCTCCAGCGGTGGATCCCCTGCTCGGGCCCCGTTCGCCGCTGCCCAAGGACTGGGTCGGTACCCGCGGCGTCAGCCCGGCCATCCCGATCCTGATGCTGGCCGGCCATGCCGACGCCCAGGGGATTGGGGGATCGGGCACCAGTGGTGAGGCCGTGGGGCTCTACGGAGCCGCGCCGATGCTGCCCGGCATCAGCGATGAGCACTACTGGTGCCTCCAGGTGGCCCACGCCGTGGCGGTGCTGGGCCGGCAGCGGGGCCTCAACATCAACTTCCACATTCCGCCGGTGCGCACCATGCTCAGCGGCGACGAGGCCGGCACCAACTGGAGTGTGGGGCGGGAGCACGCCGCCGCCGGGGGCTACGCCCTGGAGATTCACTTTGATGCGTATGGCAGCGCCGGGGTGGGATCGGGCCTGATCCCACCCCTGCACCGCCAGTTCAGCACGATCGATGAAAGCCTTGCCCAGGAATTCGGCAGCTTCCCGATGAACTTCCGCGATCAGCTCGGCGGGCCCAAGCGGGGCATCGGCCTGCTGGAGGTGGGCAAGCTGGAAGGCCCCCTGGAGGCCTCCCTGCGGGACCCACGCACCCGGAAGCGCACGATCCAGTACATCGCCCAGCGGGTGGTGTATGCGATCCAGAGGGGCATCGCCACGCCCGGAAGCGGCACCACCACTGGGCTGTCACCGGCACTCCAACCTCCGCAGCCCTCCGTGGTCGCTGGCCCCTGATCGGGGCAGTTGGCTGGCCCCTGATCGGGGCAGTTGGGCCAGCCTGCCGGCCCGGAGCCTGATCTGGGCTCACCCCACGGCCTGGTGGGGAGCGCACCGGTCCTGCAGGGCCCCATCGTCGAGCCAGTTCTGGGGCCGGGTGAACACCTCGGTGAGCAGGGCCTCGCGGCTGCCCGCCTCGGGGGTGTAGGCGTACTCCCAGCGAACCAGCGGCGGCAGGGACATCAGGATCGATTCGGTGCGGCCGTTGGTCTGGAGGCCGAAGATCGTGCCCCGGTCGAACACCAGGTTGAACTCCACGTAGCGGCCGCGGCGATAAAGCTGGAAGTCTCGCTCCCGCTCCCCCCAGGGGGTGGCCTGCCGGCGCTCGGCGATCGGCAGGTAGCTCGGCAGGAAGGCATTGCCGCAGGCTTCGGCCAGCTGGAACAGCTTCTCCCAGTCGTGCTCCACCATTCCGACGGCGGCACTGGCCGCAGCGGCCGGACCGGCCGGATCGGAGCCCTTGTAGAGCACGCCGCCGGGATCCTGGTAGTCGTAGAAGATGCCGCCCACGCCACGGGTTTCACTGCGGTGCTTCAGGAAGAAGTATTCATCGCACCAGGGCTTGAACACCGTGTAGTAAGCCGGATCCACGCTGTCGCAGGCGCCCTTGAGGGTGCGGTGGAAATGCTGCGCGTCCTCCAGGAAGGGGTAGTAAGGGGTGAGGTCGGCGCCGCCGCCGAACCACCACACAGGCCCGGCTTCGAAGTAGCGGTAGTTGAGGTGCACCGTGGGGATATAGGGATTGCGGGGGTGCAGCACCATCGAGGTGCCGGTGGCGAACCATCGCTGGCCCTCCGCCTCAGGCCGCTGGCTGAGGATCGAAGGCGGCAGACGGTCCCCCTCCACCTCGGAGAAGTTCACGCCGCCCTGCTCGAAGATCCGGCCGGCCTTCATCACCCGAGAGCGACCGCCGCCACCCTCTGGCCGCACCCAGCTCTCCTCCTGGAACTGGCCTTCACCATCAAAAGCCGCCAAAGAGGAGCAGATCGAATCCTGGAGGCCCATCAACAGGGTCCTGGCCCGGCTGCGCGAATCGACGGGAGGCGAACTCAGCAGCGGCGCAACGGGCGTGGTCATCCAGGGGTGCGCCCTCGGAGGCACAGAACATCCTTCCACCCTTTCAGTCCGCCGGCCCCCCGCACAAGGCTTCGAGAGCGTCTGTCACGGGGGAGCGGGAGCGAGGCTCCTAGGATCCGCCTTTCCCGAGGAGTCCGAGCAGCGGATGGCCACCCCAGACCAGGCTTCCGATCCCCAGACCCCCTCCCAGGACGTCGATTCCCTCGGCGCGGCGCTCGGCCAGCTGCGGGATGCCGGCAATGGACGCAGCCTGCTGGAGCTCGGCTGGATCCGGAGGCTGCGGCGCCAGGGGTCCAGGGCCGTCTTCGAACTGGCCCTGCCTGGTTTCGCTGCCAGCCAGCGTGACCGCATCGCGGCCGAGGCCCGCCAGGCCCTGCTGGCGGTGGCCGGAATCCAAGATGTGCAGATCGAACTGGCCCAGTCCGAAGGCACTCCGGCCGGCTCGCCCCCTGCCTCCGCCCCGATCGGTGGAGCCGGCCATGGAGCCGGGGGCCATGGCCAGCCGCCACCGCGCCAGAGCATTCCGGGGGTGCGCCAGGTGATCGCCGTGAGCAGCGGCAAAGGTGGTGTGGGCAAGAGCACCGTGGCGGTGAACCTGGCCTGCGCCCTGGCGGCCTCCGGCCTGAAGGTGGGCCTGCTCGATGCCGACATTTACGGCCCGAACGCTCCGACGATGCTGGGGGTGGCCGACCGCACCCCCGAGGTGCACACGGGCCCCGAGGGCGAACAGATCCTGGTGCCGATCGAAACCTGCGGCATCGCGATGGTGTCGATGGGGCTGCTGATCCAGGAGAACCAGCCCGTGATCTGGAGGGGACCGATGCTCAACGGCATCATCCGCCAGTTTCTGTATCAGGTGGCCTGGGGCGAGCGGGATGTGCTGGTGGTGGACCTCCCTCCCGGCACCGGTGATGCCCAGCTCACAGTGGCCCAGGCGGTGCCGATGGCCGGGGTAGTGATTGTCACCACGCCCCAGCAGGTGTCGTTGCAGGATGCCCGCCGCGGCCTGGCGATGTTCCTCCAGATGGGCGTGAACGTGCTCGGCGTGGTGGAGAACATGAGCGCCTTCGTGCCGCCCGATCTGCCGGATCGGCGCTACGCCATCTTCGGCAGCGGCGGCGGTCGGCAGCTGGCCGATGAGGCCGGGGTACCGCTGCTCGCCGAACTGCCCCTCGAGATGGGCGTGCAGGAAGGCGGTGACCAGGGGCTGCCTGTAGTGCTGGCGGCACCCGAATCCGCCAGTGCCCTCGCCTTCAGCGCCCTGGCGGCCGAACTGGCCGGGCGTTGCGTCGCTCCAGCAACCCCCGCCTGAGCCGGTGACGAACCTCGGGTCCCGCCGCGGCGCCGGCGCCGGGCGGGGCAGGCCACGCCGCTCCCCCTTCGCGGAAATCGACCTGGTGCTCTGGGGAATCCCGCTGTTCCTCACCGCGCTGGCTGGCATCCTGATCGCCAGCACCCAGCGCCAGGCCGACTACGCCGACTGGTATCAGCACTGGCTCACCGCCGCCGTGGGCACCGGCCTGGCCCTGGCCGTGGCGCGAATACCGCTGGAGCGGGTGCAGTCGTGGCAATGGCCCCTCTACGGGCTCACGATCCTGAGCCTGGTGGCGGTGCGCTTCGTGGGCACCTCCGCCCTGGGGGCCCAACGCTGGATCAGCATCGCGGGCTTCCACGTGCAACCCTCGGAGTTCGCGAAGCTGGCCGCGATCTTGCTGCTGGCGGGGGTGCTCTCCCGTTTCCCGGTGGAGCGGCCGGTTGATCTGGTGCGGCCGATCGGCCTGATCGCCCTGCCCTGGGGCCTGGTGTTCATCCAGCCCGACCTGGGGACCTCCCTGGTGTTCGGGGCGGTGCTGCTGGTGATGCTCTTCTGGGCCGGGCTACCCCTGACCTGGCTAGTGCTGCTGCTGTCACCGCTGGTGGCCGCGATTGTGGCGGGCGTTCAGCCCCTGCTGCTGATCGTGTGGATTCCCCTGATGGGCTGGCTGGCCTGGACCTCCCTCCCCTGGAAGCGCGTGGGTCTGGCGGTGGTGCTGGCGGTGCAGGGCCTCTTCGCCCTGATCACCCCCTACCTCTGGATGCACGGTCTGAGGGAATACCAGCGGGACCGGCTGGTGCTCTTCCTGGATCCCTCCAAGGATCCCCTCGGGGGTGGCTATCACCTGTTGCAGAGCAAGGTGGGCATCGGCTCAGGGGGCCTCTGGGGCACGGGCCTGATGCATGGCCACCTCACCCTGCTGCGCTTCATCCCCGAGCAGCACACCGATTTCATCTTCAGTGCCCTGGGGGAGGAAACCGGTTTTGTGGGCTCCACCTTGGTGGTGCTGGCCTATGCCCTGCTCTGCTGGCGCCTGCTGCAGATCGCCAGCCAAGCCCGCACCGATGTGGAGGCACTGCTGGTGGTGGGCATCGGCGCCATGCTGATGTTCCAGGTCGTGGTGAACATCTGCATGACCATCGGCCTCGGTCCGGTCACCGGCATCCCCCTGCCCTGGGTGAGTTACGGCCGTTCAGCGATGCTGGTGAATTACTTCTCGTTAGGCCTCTGCGCCTCGGTGCGGCGCCGCCGCAGCAGCAGCAGCAGCAGCCGCTGGTGATAGCGACTCCGGCGGCAGTCCCCTCCCTCGGACCCACCGGTCCACCCCTGGAGGCGATCGCGATGGCCAAGCCCATCCCATCCCCGAAGGCGATCCGATGGTGATCCTCAGCGACCTGCGCCGCGAGCTCAGCCAGGGGATGCCACCCGGCCGATCCGACGACGACAGCGTGCGGCGCCAGTGGTGGGCGGCTCTGGCCACTCTCCAGGACGACCTGTTGGCCGGGTCGGATCCCCCCCGGGGGCTCTGGCTGGCCGCCCCCCTGCCAGCCCTCTACGCGCCGGAGCTGCTGCAGGGCCTGCGGGGCTGGGTCTGGACGCCCAAGCAGATCGGCACCCTGCTGCCCACCCCGCCCCTGCTGCCGGGGGGGGCCGCCGCCAAGGATCATGGCTCCCTGCCGGGCCTGCAGCGGCTCGCCCTGCGGGACGAGGACGGCACCGATCCCCTGCTGATCGTGATCACCCCTGCGGTGCAGGTGGCCCTGGCGATCGAGGGGGAGGCGGGAGCTCGCCGGCTGCTCGTGCGCTTTGATGCCCCCGCCCTCTCGTCCGCCCTGCAGCTGCTGGACCGGCGCCTCCAGGAGGACGCGCCGGTACAGGCGCGGCGGCTGCGCACCAGCCTGCGGGAGCTGGGCCCGCTTCACCACGACCCAGATCTGGCGATGCGGTTCTGGCCGAGGCTGGCGGAACGCCTGGCCGCCATGGCGCCGAGCGTGACCCTCCAGCCTCTGGTGCGGGCTCCGGATGGGGCGGGGCGAGGCCCCGAGGCTGAAGGCGAGGATCGGGCCGAGGTCGGTCTGGAGGCGGCCGCCCAGGCCGAACTCGCGCTGCTGGAGGCCCTCACCCATGAAGTGCGCACCCCCCTGGCCACCATCCGCACCCTGATCCGTTCCCTGCTGCGCCGCCGGGAACTCTCGCCGGTGGTGCGCCAGCGGCTGGAACAAATCGATGGCGAATGCAGTGAGCAGATCGACCGCTTCGGGCTGATCTTCCTGGCGGCGGAGCTGCAGCGGCAACCGGAATGGGGTCGGCCCCTGAGCGCCACCGAATTGGCCCGCACCGACCTGAGCCAGTTGCTGCTGCAGCTTGAAGCCCTTTGGCAACGCCAGCTGGCCCGCCGCGATCTGGCCCTCACCCTGGCGATCGATCCCGACCTGCCGCCGGTGCTCAGTGACCCGACCCGGCTGGAGACCATGCTCGGCGGGCTGATTGACCGCTTCAGCCGCAGCCTGGCCAGCGGCAGCCACGTGCTGGTGAGCCTGCAGCCTGCCGGCTCCCGCCTGAAGCTCCAGCTCAGCAGCAGCAGCCCGGCACGGCGCGCCCAGGGGGAACGATCCGACGGCGCCACCGGTTCGGGCGACCTGGTGGGTCCGGTGCTGAGCTGGAATCCCGGCACCGGCAGCCTGCAACTCAGCCACCAGGCCACCCAGCAACTCTTCCACCGGCTCGGTGGGCGCCTCACCGAACGGGGCGACTCGAGCCTCACGGTGTTCTTCCCGGTGGCCGCCGGCTGAGGGTGGGTTGGACGCTCTTTGTTGACGGGTGTGAAGAGTGGGCCGCCCCGGCGAGGGGGAGCCGAATCACGGTGCTAGTTTCCGCATGAAACGGTCCTTGAGCCATGGCAGCGACGGCCCTGAACGGTCAACTTCCGAAGTACATCGGCAGCACGGGCGGCCTGCTCAATGCCGCCGAAACAGAAGAGAAATACGCCATCACCTGGACAAGCTCCGCCGCCCAGGCGTTCGAGCTCCCCACCGGTGGCGCCGCTGAAATGAACGCCGGCGAAAACATCATGTACTTCGCCCGCAAGGAGCAGTGCCTGGCCCTTGGCACCCAGCTACGCACCAAGTTCAAGCCCCGCATCGAGGACTACAAGATCTATCGGATCTACCCCGGTGGTGACACCGAGTTCCTGCATCCCAAAGATGGCGTTTTCCCTGAGAAGGTGAATGAGGGCCGCGAAAAAGTGGGCCACATTGCCCGCCGGATTGGCGCCAACCCCAACCCCGCCAGCCTCAAGTTCAGCGGCAAGGAGCCCTACGAAGTCTGAGCCCCGTGTACGACGCTCCATAACGGCGGGGCAGACAGCCCCGTTTTTTTTGCCTGCCGCCTGCCTTGATGCCGGATTCCGATCCAGCCACCGACCGCTCCGCCTTTCTCGCCGAAGCTGCCCGCGGTGCTGAGGCCTTTGGCGGCCGCACCTTCATCCCCCTGTCGAAACGGTGGCCCGCCGACCTGGAAACGCCCCTGAGCACCTGGTTAAAGGTGGGTGCCGGCGGACGCCAGGGGGTGCTGCTGGAATCGGTGGAGGGCGGCGAGCGGCTCGGCCGCTGGAGTGTGGTGGTGGGCGACCCCCTTTGGACCCTTACCTGCCGGGGCAAGGCGGCCCGGCGGCAATGGCGCGACGGCCGGAGTGACGACCTCCAGGGCAATCCCTTCGACCTTCTGCGCCAGTGCCTTGCACCGCTCCGGCCGGCGACCGTGCCGGAGCTTCCCCCCCTAGGCCAGCTGTTCGGTGCCTGGGGCTATGAACTGATCCGCTGGATCGAACCCAGCGTTCCGGTCCACGCCCCTGCCCCGGGGGATCCACCGGACGGGAACTGGATGCTGGCCGACAGCCTGCTGGTGTTCGACCAGGTGAAGCGCCAGATCACCGCCGTGGCCTACGTGAACCTGACCGAGCAGGCCGATGCCGCCGCGGCGTGGGATCGGGCTGCCGGCCAGATCGCCGCCCTTGAAGCCCGCATGCACGCTCCCCTGCCGCCAGAGATCAAGCCGCTGCAGTGGCATGACCATCCCGGAGCTGAAGTGGGCACCACCGCCAACCGCAGCCGCGAGGATTTTGAGGCCGCGGTCCGCCAGGGACGCGAACACATCGCCGCCGGGGATGTGTTCCAGCTGGTGCTGAGCCAGCGGCTGGAGGCCCGCATCGATCGAGATCCCTTCGATCTCTATCGCAGCCTGCGGATGGTGAACCCCTCCCCTTACATGGCGTTCTTCAATTTCGGCGACTGGTTCCTGATCGGCTCCAGCCCGGAGGTGATGGTGAAGGCCGAACCACGCGCTGGTGGGGCAGTGAAGGCTTCCCTGCGGCCGATCGCCGGCACCCGCCACCGGGGCGCCGACGACCGGGAGGACGAGGCCCTGGCCCAGGAACTGCTCGCCGATCCGAAGGAGCGGGCCGAGCACGTGATGCTGGTGGATCTGGGCCGCAACGACCTGGGCCGCGTCTGCAGGCCGGGCAGCGTGGCCGTGCGTGACTTGATGGTGATTGAGCGCTACTCCCACGTGATGCATATCGTGAGTCAGGTGGAAGGGGATCTCGATCCCCGCCACGACATTTGGGATCTGCTGATGGCCTCCTTCCCGGCCGGCACGGTGAGCGGGGCACCCAAGATCCGCGCCATGCAGCTCATCCACGCCCTAGAGCCCAACGCCCGGGGCCCCTATTCCGGTATCTACGGCGCGGTGGACCTCAACGGCGCCCTCAACACGGCGATCACAATCCGCAGCATGGTGGTGCTCCCCCCCGAACCCGGGAATGCCCAGGTCGGCTGGAGGGTACGGGTTCAGGCGGGAGCCGGCATCGTGGCCGATTCAGTGCCGGCCTCGGAGTACCAGGAAACCCTCAACAAGGCCCGTGGCATGCTCAAGGCCCTCGCCTGCCTGGAGCCCCCCACCGGGGCCAAGCCATGAGCACTCCCCACCTGTTGCTGAAGGGCTTCGAGGTTGAGATGTACACGGGCCGCGCCGACGGCACGGCGGTGGGCTGCGCGGCTGAGGCGGCGCGGGAGCTGGCCGGTTTCGTGACCGAGCCGGACCAACGCAACCTTGAGTACACCACCCCTCCGGATGCCAGCTACGGGCGTCAGCTGGAGTTGCTGCTGGAACCGCGCCAACGGCTGCGGCGCTGGCTGCGGCCTCGGGGGCTCACCCTGCTGCCGGGCAGCACCCTGGCCACCGGAGGAAGCGACCGCTTCGAGCGATCGGATCCCACCAACGCCTACCACGCCCACATCGAGCACACCTACGGCACCCGGGTGGTGACCGCCAGCGTGCACATCAACTTCGGCCTGACGGCGATGGATCCGCTCTTCGCCGGCCTGCGTCTGCTCCGCTGCGAGGGGGCCCTGCTGTTGGCCCTGAGCGCCAGTTCCCCCTTTCTCGATGGCCAGGCCACCGGAGCCCATTCCCAGCGGTGGCTGCAGTTTCCGCTCACGCCGCCGCAGGTGCCCATCTTCCTCAACCACTCGCACTACGTGCGCTGGATGGAGGAGCAGCTCGCCACCGGCTCGATGCACAACGTGCGCCACCTCTGGACCTCCGTGCGTCCCAACGGTGACGACCGCCCCCACGACCTCAACCGCATCGAGCTTCGGATCTGCGATCTGATCGCCGATCCCCTCGAACTGCTGGCGGTGACTGCCTTCGCCGAGCTGCGCCTGTTGCAGCTCTTGGCGGAGCCGGGGCGCTTCGATCCGCTTCTAGCCAGCGATCTTTCCCCGGAGGATCTGGCCGACCTCGCCGATGCCAACGACCGGGCTGCGGCCCGCTCCAGCCTGGAGGCGAAACTGCGCCACTGGAAGACCGGCGCCCCGATCCTGGCCCGAGACTGGATCGCGGCGGAGCTGGAATCGCTGGCCCCCCTGGCCAAATCCCTGGGCCTGGAGAACCTGCTGCCCCCGCTAGAGATGCTGCTCACCCGAGGCAACACCGCGATGCGCTGGCTCGCCCTCCTGCGGACCGGCCAACCCGTGGCGGAAATCGTGGCGGCCGAAGCCGCAGCCCTCGAAGCTCGGGAAACCGCGCTAGAGGCATGCCTTGCGACAGACCCAGCCCTCGCTTTGGGATGATCATGGAACGCTCCAACGCTTTCGAGCTGTCCATGCGGCCGCCCTCCCCAGCGACAGCCGCAGCGCCCCCCCCGCCGGGGTCGTTGCCGATGGCCGGATTCCCTGCGGCAGTTGCCCCCACCCCCGAGGTGCCCGCCGCGGTGGGGCGGCTGCTGGAGGAACGACTCGAGCTGGTGGAAGATCTCTGGCTCACGGTGCTCCGCAGTGAATGTCCACCTGCCCAGGTGGAACGCCTGATCCGCCTGAAGGAATTGAGCGGCCCCATCTCGCCCGCCGAAATCGAAGCCACCCAGGAATCGGAGGGCTTCTCCAGCGGATCCAGCGAGGCGATCGTGGCGGTGATTCACGATATGGATCTGGCCGATGGGATCGCCGCTGCCCGCGCCTTCTCCCTCTATTTCCAGCTGGTCAACATCCTCGAGCAGCACATCGAGGAAGACAGCTACCTCGCAAGTCTCCAGACCGCCCCCTCCTGCAGCGTCAACGATCCCTTCCTACCGGCCCTCGCCAGCCAGAGCGAACCCGCCACCTTCCGGCAACTGTTCGAGCGGCTGCGGGCCCTGGGGGTGCCACCAGCCCAGATCGAGAACCTGCTCCGCGAACTCGACATCCGTCTGGTCTTCACGGCCCACCCCACCGAGATCGTGCGCCACACCGTGCGCCACAAGCAGCGCCGCGTAGCCTCGCTGATCCAGAAGCTGGAAGAGGGCCGTGGTGGCAGCAGCGAAACACGTGCACGACATCGCCAGCAACTGGAAGAGGAGATCCGCCTCTGGTGGCGCACCGACGAACTGCACCAGTTCAAACCCTCGGTGCTCGATGAGGTGGATTACGCCCTGCACTACTTCCAGCAGGTGCTCTTCGATGCGATGCCGAAGCTTCAGCTACGTATCCGTTCGGCCCTGGCCGCCAGCTACCCCGACGTGCAGCCGCCCCAAGACGAATTCTGCACCTTCGGGTCCTGGGTGGGCTCCGACCGGGATGGCAACCCCTCGGTGACCCCGGAGATCACCTGGCGCACCGCCTGCTATCAGCGGGAGCTGATGCTGCAGCGCTACGTAAAATCTGTAGAGCAGCTGCGTGATCAGCTCAGCATCTCGATGCAATGGAGCCAGGTTAGCCCTGCCCTGCTCGAATCCCTGGAGATGGACCGGCTGCGCTTTCCGGAGATCTACGAGGAGCGGGCGGCGAGATACCGACTGGAGCCCTACCGCCTCAAGCTCAGCTATGTGCTGGAGCGATTGCGGCTCACTCTTGAACGCAATCAGCAGCTCTACCAGTCGGGCTGGGAAGCCCCCTTCGAGAATTCCGGCGGTGGTGGGCTCACCCTCAACCCGGGCAACCTCACGCCGGTGGCCAGCGTCGCCGATCTGCACTACGGCTCCGCCGACGAGTTCCGCGCCGACCTTGAATTGGTGGGCGACAGCTTGGTGGCCACCGGCCTGAGCTGCGAATCCCTGGGCGAACTGCTCAGCCAGGTGCACATCTTCTCCTTCTGCCTTGCCAGCCTCGACATCCGCCAGGAGAGCACCCGCCACAGCGACGCCATTGACGAACTCAGCCGCTACCTGCAACTGCCGGTGGCCTACGGCGAGATGGATGAGGAGCAGCGAATCGCCTGGCTCCTGGCCGAACTCCAGACCCGCCGCCCCCTGCTGCCGCCGGCGGCCCGCTGGAGTGAAGTCACCGCCGAAACCTTCGCCGTGTTCCGCATGCTGCAACGGCTGCAACAGGAGTTCGGTTCACGCATCTGCAGCACCTACGTGATCTCGATGAGTCACACGGTGTCCGACCTGCTCGAAGTGCTCCTCCTAGCCAAGGAGGCGGGCCTGGTGGATCCCCTCGCCCGGCGCTCCGACCTGCTGGTCATTCCCCTGTTCGAGACCGTGGAGGATCTGCAGGGCGCCCCGGCCGTGATGGGGCGCCTGTTCGCCGATCCCTTCTACCGCCAGGTGCTGAGCAGCAGCGGAGAGGGAAGCGAACCGCTTCAGGAGGTGATGCTCGGCTACTCCGACAGCAACAAGGATTCCGGCTTCCTCTCCAGCAACTGGGAAATCCACCGGGCCCAGATCGCCCTGCAAAAGCTCGCCACCCAGCACTCCGTGGCCCTACGCATCTTCCACGGCCGCGGCGGATCCGTAGGCCGCGGCGGCGGCCCTGCCTACCAGGCGATCCTCGCCCAGCCCAGCGGCACCCTGAGGGGTCGGATCAAGATCACGGAACAGGGCGAGGTGCTCGCCTCCAAGTACTCCCTGCCCGAGCTGGCCCTCTACAACCTGGAAACGGTCACCACCGCGGTACTCCAGAACAGCCTGGTCAGCGCCCCGATCGATGACACCCCCAGCTGGAATGCCCTGATGGAGCGGCTGGCGGCCCGATCCCGCGACCACTACCGGGCCCTGGTGCATGACAACCCCGACCTGGTGGCCTTCTTCCAGCAGGTCACGCCGATCGAGGAAATCAGCAAGCTGCAGATCTCGAGCCGTCCGGCCCGCCGCAAGAGCGGCGCCAAGGATCTCTCGAGCCTGCGGGCCATCCCCTGGGTGTTCGGCTGGACCCAGAGCCGCTTCCTGCTCCCCAGCTGGTATGGCGTTGGCATGGCCCTCCACCAGGAGGTATCAGGCGACCCCGCCCAGATGGAACTCCTGCAGCTGCTATATCAGCGCTGGCCCTTCTTCCGCATGCTCATCTCCAAGGTAGAGATGACCCTCTCCAAGGTCGACCTCGAACTGGCCCATCACTACGTGCTCTCCCTGGGGCGCCCCGAGAACCGCGAAGCCTTCGCAGCGATCTTCACCGCGATCGCCTCCGAGTTCGGCCGCACCCGCGATCTGGTGCTCCAGATCACCAACCACACCCGCCTGCTGGATGGCGATCCGGCCCTGCAGCTCTCGGTCGATCTGCGCAACCGCACGATCGTGCCGCTCGGCTTCCTGCAGGTGGCCCTGCTGCGCCGCCTGCGGGACCAGAACCGTCAGCCGCCGATGAGTGAAGGACCAATCACAGGCCAGGTCGGTGGTGATGCCCGCACCTACAGCCGCAGCGAACTGCTCCGCGGCGCCCTGCTCACCATTAACGGCATCGCCGCCGGCATGCGGAACACCGGCTGATGCCGCCGCCTGATCGCCTCGCCTCCCTCTTGATCCCCTTCCGCTCCTCCGCGTCGGCCCAGGTACTACCGCAGGGATACCGCCTGATCCAATCCCCTGAGGGTGATCTGGCAACTGAGGGTCAAACGGCCGTCGAGGGGCTGAATCGCCTCCTGCAGGCCTGCGAAGAGCGGCCCCGAAGCCCGGAGCGCTGGGGGCAGGTCCTGGCTCGCAGCACCTGGCACCTGGGCGTGAAGGATCGCCAGGACAGGCTGGTGGGCTTCCTGCGGGCCACCAGCGACCTGGCCCTCAACGCCAATCTCTGGGACCTGCTCAGCGATCCGGCCGACCCCGGGCGCGATCAGGTGCTCACGGCCCTAGTGCGCTGCGCCCTAGGCCGCCTGAGGCGGGAGCTGGCGGGCTGCAGCGTGTCCCTCTCCGCCCCTCCGGAGGCGCTGGAGATCCTCCACGGGGCGGGATTCGTGGTGGATCCGGGCGGGATCCGCGCCATGGGCCTCATCCTCTCGTCGCCAGAGATGGAGCAAAAAGAAAGCCCCCGTTCCGGCGGGGGCAACTGAGGGTCGTGGTGTCCCCCGATCAATCTGAACCACGAGCATGGAGGGACTCGAACCCCCGACCCTCAGAACCGGAATCTGATGCTCTATCCAACTGAGCTACATGCCCAACACCGGGAGAGGTGTCCCCGAGACCAAGGCGAATGGATCGGATCCAACACCTGACCCCGTTGGGTCTACCTTAGCCGCAGACCGCCCCAGACCCATCCGGCTGCACCGCCTGGAGCTGCTCCACTTCCGCAATATCGCCGGGCTCGAGCTGGAGCTGCAGGCTCCGAGGCTGCTCGTGATCGGCGCCAATGGAGAAGGGAAATCCAATCTTCTAGAAGCCGTGGAGCTGCTAACCAGCCTGCGCTCCCACCGCTGCAGCAGCGACCCCGACCTGATCCGCCAGGGGGAGCCGACCAGCCGGCTACGGGCCCGCACGAGCGAAGGGGACCAACTGGAACTGGAGCTGCGGCGTCGCGGTGGTCGCCGGGCCCTGCGAAACGGCCGCAGCCTGGAGCGTCTGATCGATCTGATCGGGCCGCTGCGGTGCGTGGGGTTCAGCGCCCTGGATCTGGAGCTGGTGCGGGGGGAACCCGCCCAGCGCCGCCAGTGGCTCGACCGGGTGGTGCTACAGCTTGAGCCCATCTACGGCGCCCTCCTGAGCCGCTACGGCCGGCTGCTGCGCCAACGCAGCCAGCTGCTGCGCCGCGGCCTGGCGCCGACGGAACGAAGCGCCCTGTTGGATGCCTTCGACCAGCAAATGGCACTGGTGGGCACCCGCCTGCATCGCCGGAGGGGCCGGGCGCTGGAACGGCTCGAGCCACTAGCGCAGTTATGGCAAGAGCGGCTGGGCGGCGGCAAGGAGGTACTGGAGCTGCTCTATCGGAGCGGCACGCGGCTGGAGGCCGAGGCGACCGGCACTGGGGAAGAGGTCTGGAGAGCCGCCCTGCTCGACCAGCTGCTGCAGCAGCGCAGCGAGGAGGAACGGCTCGGCCAGTGCCTGGTAGGCCCCCACCGCGATGAGATCGAACTGCTGCTGGGGGGAGCGCCGGCCCGGCGCTACGGCTCGGCGGGCCAGCAGCGAACGCTGGTGCTGGCCCTGAAACTGGCCGAACTCGATGTGGTGCACGCGGTGGTGGGGGAGCCCCCGCTCCTCCTGCTCGACGACGTGTTTGCCGAACTGGATCCCCGGCGCCAGAACCTGCTCCTGGAGGCGGTGGGAAACGGCCACCAGTGCCTGGTGAGCGCCACCCACCTGGAGTGCTTCAACGGAAGCTGGCGCAGCGACGCCCAGGTGGTGCGCATGCGCCAAGGCACCCTCCAGAGCGCCTGAACCTCCGGCTCCGGATGGCGAATCTGTGCGGAATGGGCCATGGCTGGGGCATCCGCACCGAGATGATGCACAGCAGCCCCTATGGTGAGTTGCTGTTTGCCTGGATTCGATGAACCAGCGCCTGTCCTGCCTCCACCCCAACCCGGGATGGAGTGGAGCCGCCGCCCCGCAACTCTCCTCCACGCCCGCCATCTCTGACGCGGTTGGGAAACACTGCATCCTCGAGCTGTACGACTGTCAAAGCAGCCGACTGGATGACGAAGCTTTCCTCAGGGACACCATCACCACTGCAGCCAAACGTGCCGGTGCCACCCTCCTCAACCTCATCACCCATCGCTTCGAGCCCCAGGGCGTGACTGGGCTGGCATTGCTGGCCGAATCTCACATCTCGATCCACACCTGGCCGGAATCCGGCTATGCGGCCGTGGATGTCTTCACCTGCGGTGACCACACCATGCCCGAACGGGCCTGTCAGGTGCTGGTCGAGGAACTCGGAGCCGCCCGGCACAAGCTCACCAGCTTTCGCCGCGAAACCCCGGGATCGATCGCCGAAACCCCGCGCGAGCCGGAACTCTCGCCGGTCTAAGGCTCTCCCCGACCGTCTGAAGACATACCTGCCACCCCCCGGACTGCCTCTGGCAGCCTGGGGGGTTTCTATGTTGGGCGTTCAGACGTCAGCTCCGGGCTGCAGGGTGAGGGCAGCCACCCCGAATGTGGTTGCAGCGGAGCGATCACGGTTGAGCTTGCCGCTCACCAGTCCCTCCAGGTCGAGGGCCACAGCCGTGAAACCGAGGTTCCCCAGGGCAGCCACCAGCTCCTGGCGCAACGGACCCTGGGCCAGCCTTGCCAGCACGTCGGGGAGGGCCCCGGCCGGCAACTCGATGCGGGCGGTCTCCCCCTGACTCCGCACCCGCAGTTCGCGGAATCCCTGCGCCCGCAACCAGTCTTCAGCGGCCGCCACCCGCTGCAGCCTGGCCGCCGTGATCGGCTCACCGTAGGGAAAGCGGGAAGCCAGACAGGGTTGGGCCGGCTTATCCCACCAGGGCAACCCCAGGGCCCGCGAGAGGCACCGCACTCCCTGCTTGTTGATGCCGGCCTCGGCCAACGGGGAGATCACACCACGCTCACGGGCTGCCCCGAGGCCGGGGCGGAAGTCGGCCAGATCATCCAGGTTCACCCCATCGAGCACCACCGCATCGGCGGCGAGGGCGAGCGGCGCCAACAGACCATGGAGTTCCCGCTTGCAGGCGTAGCAGCGATCCTGAGGATTGCGGGCATAGGCCGGATCCTCCAGTTCGGCGGTGAGGATTTCCTGGTGCCGCAGTCCCAGCCAGCGGGCCTGGGCCCGGGCCTCCTCGCGCAGATGGGGTGCCAGGGCCGGGGAAACACCAGTCACCGCCAGGGCCCGATCCCCGATCCGGTCCACGGCCAGGGCCGCCACCAGGGCACTGTCCACCCCGCCGGAATAGGCCACCACCACCTGGGGAAAGGCGGCGATGCGGTCGCTCACCGCCCGATAGGCCTCCCCCAGCTCCGGGGGCAGCGCTTCGAGCAGGGTGAGGGGAGGGGGCGAAGAATCCATAGGGATGATCCTGGCAAGTCCGATCCCATTCAGGGAGAGACCGGCCAAGCGACCCCGAGCCCGCCGCTCAGATCGGGTGGATTCCAGGGGATCCCCCCAGGGTGCTCAGTAGCATCCAGGCATCACTGCCTCCCGATGACGCCCCCGCCCCCCGGTCCTACCCAGACCCCCCAACGGGGCACCGGCCGGGGTATCGGCATCCGCACGGCCGCCGGCAGCGATGAACGCGCCCACGGTCAGTTACATGTCTACGACGGTGACGGCAAGGGGAAAAGCCAGGCGGCCCTCGGGGTGGTGCTCCGCACCATCGGCCTTGGTATCTGCGAGCGCAAGCGCACCCGGGTGCTACTGCTGCGGTTCCTGAAGGGACCCGGCCGTTCCTACGACGAGGACGCCGCGATCGAGGCCCTGCAGCAGGGCTTTCCCCACCTGATCGACCAGGTGCGCACCGGCCGGGGCGAATACTTCACTGCCGACCAGGCCACCCGCTTCGATCGTCAGGAAGCCCAGCGCGGCTGGGACATCGCCAAGGGGGCCATCGCCAGCGACCTTTACTCGGTGCTGGTGCTCGACGAGCTCAATCCCGTGCTCGACCTGGGGTTGCTCGATGCCGCCGAGGTGGTGCGCACCCTGGCGGCCAAGCCCGCGGGCATGGAGGTGATTTGCACCGGCCGGGGTGCTCCGCGGGAACTGGTGCGCCTGGCTGATCTGCACTCAGAGATGCGGGCTCACCGCCGTCGGACCCCCGAGGATCGGGACGGTTCCGAATCCTGGAATGGCGACGACGACGGCGTAGAGGCGGAGGCCCGGGAGCGGGGGCTCGATGGGATTGAGATCTACACCGGCGAGGGCAAGGGCAAATCCACCAGCGCCCTGGGCAAGGCCCTGCAGGCGATCGGCCGCGGCATCAGCCAGGACAAGAGCCACCGGGTGCTGATCCTGCAGTGGCTCAAGGGGGGGAGCGGCTACACCGAAGACGCCGCCATCGCCGCCCTGCGCGAGAGCTACCCCCACCTGGTGGATCATCTGCGCTCCGGCCGCGATGCGATCGTGTGGCGCGGCCAGCAGCAGCCAATCGACTACGTCGAGGCCGAGCGGGCCTGGGAAATCGCCCGAGCCGCCATCGCCAGCGGCCTCTACAAGACCGTGATCCTCGATGAACTCAATCCCACGGTGGATCTCGAGTTGCTGCCGGTGGAGCCGATCGTGCAGACCCTGCTGCGCAAGCCCGCCGAAACCGAAGTGATCATCACGGGCCGCTGCAAGAGCCGACCCGCCTACTTCGACCTGGCCAGCGTGCATTCCGAGATGGTGTGCCACAAGCACTACGCCGAGCGGGGCGTGGACCTCAAACGAGGTGTGGATTACTGAGCCCGCAACGGAGCAGCGACGCAGGCCGCCTCTAGGGGCGTTGTGTCCCTGGAGGAGCCTCGGACTGCAAGCCATCACCCCCGCTGGGCGCCCCTCGAGCCAGCCCGGCGAGCCGCCCAGCGATCGGACTGTCGGGATCTTCCACCTCATCGGCCAGGGCATCGAATTCCAGCTCCACCTCCTGGGTGGCGATGAACCGTCCGATCAGCAGCCCCATCAACAGGGCCAGGTAGAGGGTGCCGGACAGGTTCAGCAGAATCACGAAGCGCTCGCCCAGGGAGTTGTGGGGCAGCACATCCCCCAGGCCCAGGCCCGCCAGCACCACGAAACTGAAGTAGGTGAGCCGGTCGATCAGGAGCTCATGGCTGCCCATGCTTCCCAGCGAAAACGTGCCAGGCACCAGCACCTGCAGGGCGGCGGCCACCAGGCCACCGGTGAGGCCGAGATAGATGTAACCCGCTGCGGCACCCGCCATCACCTCGGCATTCACCCGTGGCACCCGCGCCAGCACCATCACCAGCCTCAGCGAGGCCAGCATGGAGAACAGGCCCGTGAGCAGCAGCACCATGAAGCGCAGGATCAGGTAGGGACCTCGCTGCTCCACCAGAGCCAGTCCCCACATGGTGGCGATGGCGCTGATCCCCAGGATCCGCTGCACTGTGTGCATGGCCATCGACAGCCGGTTCGGTTTCAGCCCGGGCAGGGCCCGCAGCGACTGCGTGATCAGAAAGGTGAGCAAAAGGGGCAGCAGCCAGTGAAAGCTGCTGCCCGGCGCGGCGGTGACCGGCAGGAGCACCACCAGCAGCAGCACGCTGCAGAGCAGCGGCACGAACTGGGATTCCAGCTTCACAAGCTGCCGATGGAAGCGGCGTTTGAGTTCGCTCTGCTGGCGCAGCGCATGGAGCCGGCCATCGCCTTGGTCGCCTACCGAGGCCATTGCGGCCCTCAGTAGCGGGGCACGGAGGGATCCACCTCCTGGCTCCAGGCGTCGATGCCGCCGCTCACATTGATGCCCTCGATACCGTGGCGCCTCAGTGCGATCAGTGCCTTGGCGCTTCGACCACCGAGTTTACAGTGCACATAAAGCTGCTTACCGGCCACCAGTTCGCGCACCCGCTCGATGGCGCTGCCGCTCTCGATCTGGTCGAGGGGAATCAGGGTGGCGCCGGGAATCGCGGCGATCTCCACCTCGGGGGGATTGCGCACATCGATCAGCACCAGGCCGCTGGTGTCGCCATCGAGCAGCGCCTTGAGCTCCACCACCCCCACACTCGCCACGGCACCGGCCTCCTCCTGGCCGGGGGCGCTGCCGCCCACGCCGCAGAACTCCTGATAATCGATCAGCTTCTCAATCACCGGGCGCTCGGGATTGGGCCGCAGCTTCAGCTCGCGGAAGCTCATCTTCAGCGCATCAAACAGCAGCAGGCGGCCGCTCAAGGTGGTGCCGATGCCGGTGATGATCTTCACCGCCTCGGTGGCCTGGATCACGCCGATGATCCCGGGCAGCACTCCCACCACGCCTCCTTCTGCGCAGGAGGGCACCATGCCCGGGGGCGGCGGCTCGGGGAAGAGGTCGCGGTAGTTGGGGCTTTCGGCATCAAGGTTGAACACCGTGGCCTGGCCCTCGAAGCGGAAAATCGAGCCGTACACGTTGGGTTTGCCCAGCAGCACGCAGGCGTCGTTCACTAGGTAGCGGGTGGGGAAGTTGTCGGTGCCGTCGCAGACGAGGTCGTAGGGACGAATGATCTCAAGCGCGTTCTCACTGGTGAGGGCGGTCTCGTAGAGATCCACCTGGCAGTGGGGGTTGATCTCGAGGATGCGGGCCTTGGCTGATTCGATCTTGGGTTTGCCCACCCAGCTGGTGCCATGGATCACCTGGCGCTGCAGGTTGGAATGGTCCACCACGTCGAAATCGACGATCCCGAGGCGCCCCACGCCGGCTGCAGCCAGGTAGAGGAGCAGGGGCGACCCCAAACCGCCTGTGCCCACACAGAGCACCGAGGCCGCCTTGAGGCGCTTCTGCCCCTCCATCCCCACTTCCGGCAGGATCAGGTGGCGGGCGAAACGGGCCACCTCATCGGAGCTGAGCTGAACGCCGCTGGTGTCGGGGGGAAGCATGGGTGGAAGGGAAGCGGGGCGCGGCCGCGGGGGCGATCGCTTCAATCCTCCATTCTCCACGGCACAAGCCGGGGGGGCCCCTCCAGCTCCAGCCACCAGCAGCACAGCACCGGTCGGGCGGCGGCGCCATCTGCATCCCCCAGGGGAAGCTCCCCTGGAGCCACGCCGCGGATCAGCATCAGGGTCGGGGCGAAGGCCATGCCGCGGTCGGTGGCGGAAGGTAACGGCGGGCTGGCCGGGTGGCTGTGGAGCGAGCCCAGCACCTCCAGCCCATGGGCGCGGGCCCACTTCTGGGCGAGCAGCTGCTCGCGGGGGTCGATCCGGAAGCGGCTCAGCCGTTCGCCCCCCGGCTCCCAAACATTGGTCGTGGGCCACACCTGCTGCAGATGCCAGCGGCTGGGGGCCACTCCCAGCGAATCTCGGGAGCCGCTTCGCCGCGTTCCCAGCAGCAGGGCACAGCCCTCCTCAGGGGCCGCTGCATCCAGGAGTCGATCGATCAGCGTCAGCGCCTGACGACCGATACGGATTTCCGGTGGCGCGTTCAAGGACTCCCCACTACCTTGTGGTTCAGTGTGAACCAAACCCCTCGCAATGAGCGACCTCAGCACCGAAGCAAAGGAAGCCGCCGAAGCGGTTGGCCATGCCGCTGAAGAAGCAGGCGCCGATTTCAACCAACGCTTCGCCGAGGTGATCGGCAAGGTGAATGAAACCCTCGACAAGCTCGACTGGAGTCAGATTGGCAAGGTCGGCAAGGTAGCCGGCATCCTGCTGGCCGTGATCGTTGCCCAGATTCTGATCAAAGGGGTGCTCGACACCATCAACCTCCTGCCGATCGTGCCCGGCCTGCTGGAGCTGCTGGGTCTGGTGGTCGTAGGCACCTGGAGTTGGGACAATCTCACCACCAGCGAAAAGCGCAACGCCGTGGTGGAACGCCTCCAGGGCGTGCGCAAGGAGTACCTGGGCTGATCGATCCAGCCAATTGCTCTGGCCGCTCATCGAGCTGCCGTATCCATTAGTAGCACGTGCTACTTGCATCACGTGTTGCTAATTAACGCGTTGGCTGATGCAGATCGCACCCCATTACAACCTGCGTTCTCGCCTTCTGTCCCGTTCCGGCTCTTGCCAACTCCGTGTGGCCTTTCGGTGCCCCTAGATCAGCCAAAATCCCGGCGAGCGGCGCTTTCACAACGCGTTCGCGCCGCATCGAACAGCAACTTCCTACGGCTTCACCTCAAGCCGGCGGATCCTGCAACAGTTTCTCGATCACCCCTTGGGCCTGGATGGCATAGCTGCTGCCGAACAGGTTGGCGTGATTGAGCAGGTGGTAGAGGTTATAGAGAGGAACCCTGCGAAGATGGTCGCCGGGTAAGGGCCAGGTGGCCTCATAGCCCGAGAAGAAGGGGGCAGGAAAGCCACCGAAAAGCCTGGCCATGGCCATATCCACCTCCCGGTCTGCGCGGTGGACCGCTGGATCGAAGATCACTCCGTGACCGGTGCTGTCGATGGCGGCATTGCCACTCCATAGATCGCCATGAACCAGGCACGGCTCCGCAGCGTGGCCATCGAGCCAGTCCGGCACCCGCTCCAACAGGGCCTGCCCACCCCGCAGGGCGCCGATCCGGCGCTCCAACCGCTCGAGCTGGGGCGCCAGCCGCCGCTCGGCGAAAAAACGCCCCCAGCCAGCCAGCCAGCCGTTCCGCTGGGGGCCAGAACCGATGACATTGTCGCGGGGCCAGCCAAAGCTGCCGGGCCGATCCCCCGGCGTGCAGGCGCGCAGGAGGCTGCTGCGATGCAGCATGGCCAGGGCGGCCCCCAGGCGCCCCCAGGCCCGATCGGTAGCAGCGGAACCGGATCCCGCCAGTTCGAGCCAAGGCAGCACCAGCACGGCCTGGTTCCCGGCAGCCCCCACGGCGAGGGGCGCCGGCACGCGGAGGTTGGTGCCCGCCGCGGCACGGGTCAGGGCCTCCAGGCCCTCGGCCTCCGCCTCCAGCAGCGGCAGGGCTTCGAGGGTGTTGGTCTTGGCGAACAGAAGTCCCCCGGAGAACGGCTCAGGCCGAGGGGCCGGCCCCCCCGAGGGCAGCACCGAGAGGCACCAGGCGCTGTGGATGCAGCCACCGCCCACCGGCCGCCGGCTCACTTGGCGAACTCCGAGCTTCTCGACCAGCCAGTCCGCCAGGTCATCACCCGGCAGCGCACCCGCTGATCCCGGCATGCCCATGGCACTCGGTACATGGCTCACGCCATCGAAGCATCCGGCCGGGAGCGCCTGGCGAATCAGAACGCCACAGCCTCAGCCGCGTTGACATCCGGATCAGGCGGCAGGAGAGCGGCCGCCAGCTGGAGGGCGCCATGGCATGCATCCCCCCGGGGGGCCACCAGGATCCCCCGCCGCCGCCGCAGGCCCCGCTCGAAGCGGTGGCGCAACCCCGCCAGATGGAGTAGCCCGCCCCCGAGGGCCGCCACCGGTGGTTGCCGCAGATCCAGGGCCGCGGCCACGGCGGCCACCATCGCCACCAGTGCCTCGGCGTTCCGCTCCAGGATGGCGATCGCCGATAAGTCGCCACCCTCGGCCAGCCGGTTCAGCTCCGGAGCCAGCCGGGCGAAGCCCGCGGCGCCGAAGGCCGGATCCACCACTAGGGCCTTAATCCGCTGGGGTGCACCCGGATCCTGGGGATCCAGGCCAAGAAACTGCCAGATCTCTTCCCGCAGGGGACCTTCGGGCTCGCGACCATCGGCCATCCGCAGGCTGAGGGCCAGGGCGTCCCGGCCGATATCCATGGCGGACCCGGCCCCATCCAGCAGCCAGCCCCAGCCGGCGCAGCGGTGATGGCGGCCCTGGCCATCGCTGCCCACGGCGATCGTGCCGGTGCCGCTGATCACCACGATGCCCGGCCCGTCGGGGAAGGCACCCCGCAGAGCGGTGCGCTCGTCGCCGGTCACCACCAGCCGCTGAGCGGACAAGGCCAGAGACTCTGTCGCCAGATCCAGCCCCTCCTGCTGCACGGCACTGCCAACCTCGATGCCACTGGCCCCCACCGCCGCCGCCGCCAGGGTGTCCTGGCGCCGATCCGCCGGCAGCGCCTGCCGGGCCGCCTCCAGGCTTTGGCGCAGGGCGGCGGCAAACCGCTGGCGCCCCTCCGCCGCCGCCAGATGGGACACCCCCGGCCCCTCGCCCTCCGCCAGGGTGGCGCCGCTCTGGAGATCGGCCAGGCGGCAGGTGGTGTGGGTCTGGCCAGCGTCGAATCCCGCCAGCAGGGCGCCGCTGGGCGAAGTCTCGGGCCGCTGCTCGGCCTTAGCGGCGGGCGATTCAAGCCCGCGCAGGGGTGGGGATGGCGGTGGGATGCCCATCGAAGCCTGGGGGTAGGGGTGGGCGCTCAGGGATACCTCTTCAGGCGCCTGGCGCCGCCCCGGAGCGAGCCTTCACCAAGAGCCGTGCATCCGCCAGCGGGCTTGCCGCAGCCGCGGTGCCAGCCTCGCCGCCCGCGGCCGCCGCCAGGGTGGCGAGGCTGAAGAGGGCCACCAGCTGCACCTCCGGCCGGAAGAAGATCGTGTCGGTGAGGCCCTGGACAGCGAGCCCCGCGAAGGCCGCCACCGCTGCCAGAGAGGGGAGACTGAGCATGCCCTGGCCCTGGCCCTGAAGCAGCCCGGTGCGCATGGCCGTGAACAGCAGGGCCAAGCCGGCCAGCAAGCCCGGCACGCCCGCTTCCACCAGGAGTTCCAGGGGGATGGAATAGGCGCTGAGGGCGTTGAACTTGGGTTGCTGGTAAAGGGGATAGATCAGGTTGAAGGCCGTGTTGCCCGGACCGATGCCCAGCCAGGGGCGGTCGTTGATCATCGCCAGCACAGAGGTCCAGACGTTGATGCGAAAGTTGTTGGAGCTGTCCTCGCGGCCAGCCACCAGGCTCATCACCCGCACGCGCAGGGGCTCCACCTGGGTGACCAGCACCACTAGGGCCACCGCCGCGGCCACCAGGAGCAGCAGGGGCAGGGTGCGGCGCCAGAAGAGGGGCCAGTGGCGGGTCTGACGCATCGCCAGCAACAGGCCCAGCAGGCCGAGGGAGGCCACCATGCCCATCCAGGCGCCGCGGCTGTAGGTGAGCACCAGGGCCACGATCCCCAGCACCAGGGAGAGGAGGGCGAAGAGACGGCGCGGCAGGGTGCGCCAGCGCAGCACGGCCACCGCCGCCAGGGGCAGGATGGGCAGCAGGTAGCCGCCCAGCAGGTTGGGGTTGTCCAGGGTGCTGTAGATCCGCACCGTGCCCTCCGCCACCGAGTTGTTATCCGACCAACGGGCCAGCTGGCTGGGTTCGGCGTAGAGCTGGCGGATGCCGATCACGCTGGTGAAGAGCTGACCGACCAGCAGGGCAGCCACCAGCCGGTCCCACCAGAGCGGTGAACTGGCCAGGAGCTGGCGCATCAGCGCGTAGACCCCCAGGTAGCTGGTGAGCTTCATCAACCCCTTGGCCGCAGCCACCGGCACCGGCGAGAAGCCGGTGGCAAGCAGCGCCACGGCCAGCACCGCCAGCAGGGCCAAGTTGATCGGGCCGATCTGCCCGGGGGTGGTGCGCAGGGCCCAGAGCACCCAGAGCAGGCCGCAGGCAGCGATCAGCAGGCTCAGCCCGGCTCGGGTGACCAGGGGCAGGCACGCCAGCAGGGCACAGAGCACCAGGCCGGAGATCAATGGCAGGTGCTGCGTGATGCTGCCCGCCGGTGAACCCGCCAGCAGGCCCTGCCAACGCAGCAAGAGGGGCGTGGGCGAGGCGGGAGAGAGCACGAAGAACTGATGCTTTGCTGGGGATTATCGGTGCCGCGGGCCCGCCTTTCCAGCCAGCCCGGCGATTTCAGGGGGTGCCGCCTTCCGCACCCGCCGCTCCGGCCGCCAGCTCCAGGTGCTCCAATGCCGGCACCACCGCATGATTGCGCCGGTAGAGCACCCGATACACGGGCAGCCCCTGGGCGAGCACGTGACGCTCCCGTTCCGTGGGAACCGGCAGGGGATTGGAGGCCCGCCAGGGCCGGTCATCCTCAGCCGGCCGCTTGAAGCAGCCGCTGGCCTCGCAGAGGGCCACCATCGGCTCGATCACGGCGGCCACATCGCTCTGAAGGAAGAGCTCGGCCCCGGGCGCCAGGGCCGCGGCGATCGAGCGCAGCAGGGGCGGCTGCAGCACCCGCCGTTTGCGGTGCCGGAGCTTGAACCAGGGGTCGGGGAACTGGATCGAGACGCGCTGCAACAGGCCACCAGGCAGCTCGGCCAACCAGCGCTCCAAGCTCACGTTGGCGTTGCAAAACAGAAAGTGCAGGTTGGCGAGGCCCGCAGCGATCCGCTCCGCCTCGGCTGCCTCCACCAGGGGCCGGCGGATCTCCACGCCCAGATGGTTGTGGTGGCTCTGCAGGGTCGCCAGGTCCAGCAGGAAGCGACCACGGGCGCAGCCGATGTCGAGCACAAGGGGTTGATCCGGATGGGCGAACAGCTCGGCCGGCGGCGGCAGGGGCCGCGGCTGCTGGTGGACAAGGCTGAGCGGATTGACGTGCTGACGCACCCGCCTAGCCCTCCGGCACCAGGAAGCCCCAGCTGGCGGTGTAGCCGTGCAGGTGGGTGGTGCCCCCCACCGGACCGATTTCGCCATTGCAGAACACCCCGGCGATCGGCAGTTGATCGAAGGCCTCGCGGCAGAGGCTCACATCGCCGTCGGGGTGCCCATAGAGACCCCGGCCGCGGCCGAGGCAGGCGAACAGCAGCGCCGCCAAGGGTTCGACCGGCCGCCGTGCCGCCTGGCGCAGCAACTGCCGCGATTCCTCCCGGGAGGCGTCCGCATCGCGCAGCTGAAACTGCACCTTCTGGCCCACCCGCATCCGTTCGCCCACCGCCACAGCGCCGTTGCGGGGGTCCACGCCGATCAGGTTGCGCACCAGGAAGGCCGGGGGCTGCTCACCGCTTCGCTCCAGGCTGAAATCACTGCGGGCCACCCCCAGGAAGAGCGAATGCTTCACCTGCTCCCGCTCCGCCGGATTGAGCCCGCCGAGGATGCCCTGCAACGCCTCCACCGGGCTGCGGCGCTGGTCGCCTTCGCTCACCTGCAGCACCACATTGCGCTGGGCCTGCTCCACCTCCAGCACAGGACCGATCGGCCGGCACCCCTGAGCCACCATCGGCTGGAGGCGCCAGGCACCGCCGATCAGGCAGCCCACCGCCCCGCCGCGCACCTGGTCAGCGAACAGCAGGGAGCCGTGGGGAGCGCTGTGCTGGCCCGCGATGCCGCCCACCTTGGCCACGCCGGGGAAGGCGAAATCGAGGCCGCCGATCAGGTCGTTCACCGCGCCGCAGCCCGGATCCACCAGCAGCAACATGGCGTTGATGCCCTCAACTCCGGCGCCCACCGCCGTGCGCCAGGGTTCGGCGGGACCGTCGAGATCGGGGAGGTCGGCCGTATCCAGGCAGAAGGGATGAAGTTCAGCCCCGGGCAGGCGCAGCAGGGTGAGGCTGAGGGCGGGTTCGTGCTCCAGCTCATGGGGTGTGCCTCCTGCTTCGGTGCCCACCACGCCGCCGCCCAGACAGCCGATCCAGTGGCGGGCCTGAAGCTTCTGGCGCAGCAGGGGCAGCAGGCGGGGCAGGTCGCTGGCGTAGCTGGCGGAAGCGAACACCAGGGCCAGATCAGCCGGGGCGGCGCCCGCCAGCTGGCGGGCCAGCTCATCCACCGCCGCCTGCAGGGAGGGGTCGCGGGCTAAGCCGGTGCGACACCAGGCGCCGCTCTCACGCCGCGCCAACCAGGGGAAGGAGGGAAAGGCAGCCATGGCCGGACCCTAGGTCCTGGGGGGGTGAGCGGATAATGGCGCCTTACCGTCCTCGATCATCCGTGCCGGATCCGCTTTACCGCTCCCTGGTCTGGCTGGCCGTGCGCCTGGGCCTGCTCTTCACGGTGGGGTTACCCCTGGTGCTGCTGGTGTGGACCTCGGTGCGGCGGGAGGGGGCCCTGGGGCGCCTGCTCGGGCTCTATTGGAAGATGGCCAGCCTGCTACTGATCGCCCTGTTGCTGCTCACCAACAAGGCGCCGCTCGGCTTCGCCCTGCTGGTGGCGGCTCCGCTGCTGCTGGTGGCGGTGCTCTGGTTCTGGGTGGACCTCAACGAGGAGCTGGCTGATTTCCCCACCTGGCGCGGCCTGCCGCTCACCGTGCGGATCTGGCGCTGGAGCCTCACCTTCTATGCGTTGGCCCTGGCGGCCCTGGCCAGCACCTGCCTCTCCTGCCTGACGGGCGGCCTGGAACGCCCGGTCTGCGCCGCCTGGCTGGAAGCCCCCGACCAGCTGCATGGCGTGCTGGCCCAGATCTTCGGCTTCGTGTTCGGCGGCCGCTGGACCCCGGCGGTGGCTGGTTTCTTCGGCTATGCGGGCCTGGCGGCCTATGCGGTGGGCCTGCTGCAGTGGCTGCTGGTGCGACTGCCGCGCCAGGGGCGCGTGGCCGGCGAGTTCTGAGGGGCCCAGGCCCTGATGCTTTGCACGGGAGTTCCCGCGGGGCCTTCCGGCCTTCACCCTGGGCGGCCCGTGCGCAACAGTGCCGGCGGCCACCCTGCCGGAACGGGCGCCGAAGCCTCATCCCCCGCGTGTCGATCCCCGCTCCTCACCGCCACCCATGTCCCCCCAAACAAGCCCTGTTCTGCCGGATCCACCACTGGAAGCCACCGCCCCCACCGAACAACTCCTGGCCCAGCTGGAGGCGATCAGCCGTGAGCGTCCCGATCGGGTGCTGCGGCTCCGCGGAACCGTGCGAGCCCTGCCGCCCGAGGCCGGCAGGGAAGGCGGCGAGGATCCGGCAGCGGCCGCGGCGCCCGTTGAGCCCTGTGAGCTGGTGATCTACCGGGGCTTCTCCAGCAGCACCACCCACCCCACCGCCTTCGACCCCGACCAGCCAGCCCTGCCGGAGACCACCCGGCTGATCAGCGCTGAGATCCTGCAGGCCCCCCTGCGGCCCGGCGAGGCGGAGGGCCTGCTGGCGGGGCCAGGGCCGGTGGCGATGTTCCTGGAGCCTGGGGCCTGGCCGTAGCCGCAGGGCTCGGCCGCTCAGGGCCCAGCGCTGCGGGGGGCGGTGCTGGGGAGAGCGTTTCTAGGCTGAATGCTTCTGGGCATCGAAGCATGCAGCTGCGGCATGTGATCAACCTCCACAAGGGAACCACCGCCCTGGTGGTCGGTGCCTTGATGCTGGCCTACGGCAATGGATCCCTGGGGGCCTGGGTCTATCTGGCCCTGCATGGCACCTACGGGATGCTCTGGTTGCTGAAGGAACGGATCTTCCCCGACCGCCAGTGGCAGCAGCCGATCGGCTGGGTTGGAGCCGTGGTGATGTTCCTGGTGCTGGCGCTTTACTGGCTGGCGCCATTTCTGCTGATTTCTTCCGGCGCCGTGCCTCCCATGCCGCTGGTGGCCCTGGCCATCGCCCTCAATCTGCTCGGCGTGTTTCTGCATTTCGGCAGCGATGCCCAGAAGCACTTCGTGCTGAAGCTGCAGCCTGGCCTGATCGACGCTGGCTTCTTTGCCCGCAGCCGCAACACCAACTACCTAGGCGAGCTGCTCATCTACCTCTCCTTCGCGCTGCTGGCGATGCACTGGCTGCCCTACGCGGTGCTGGCCGGTTTTGGCTTCGCCGTGTTCCTGCCCAACATGCGCAAGAAAGATCAATCCCTTTCGCGCTACCCCGGCTTTGACGCCTACCGGGAGCGATCGGGGCTGCTGCTGCCGCGGTTGTTTGGTTGAGACGGCTCAGCCCTCCAGCACCGCCACGCAGCGGCCGCAGACGGTGGGGTGGGCGGCGTGCTGGCCGATCTCGGTTTCGTAGTGCCAGCAGCGCTCGCACTTCTCGCCTTCGGCGCGGGCAATCCTCACCGTGATGCCCTCGTCACTGGCTTCGGCCAGCACAGCGGCTGGTGCCTCGCCGCCGATCTGCAGGGCGGAAACCAGCAGCCAGTCGGCGAGGTTGTCGACCTCTAGGTGGGGGCTGGTTTTCAGTCGATCAATCGTCTGACGCAGGAGAGCTGTCGACTCAATATCATCGAGAACCAGCTGCACTTGAGCTTCCAGCGAAGATCCAATGGTGGGGGAATGCGGATCTTTGGAGAAATTCTCCCCAAAGATGTCGGCAACCACCTCTTTCCCTTTGTCCCCAAATACAGACTTTGCGAGCGAATTGACGGGTTTCTGGAGGCGAAGTTCTTGCAGCGAGCGATTAACTAAGGGGCGAAGGGTTAAGAGCAGGTCTTTGATTCCCGTGTGGTCCTCAAAGGTGTATTCCGTATTTTTTGCCACCCGCCACGCCTCCGGCACCGTGGGCCAGCCCCGCTCGAACACCGAGGCCTCGGCCACGGGATAGGGCAGGTTCTGCCAGATGTCTTCGGCCATATGGCAGAGCACCGGCGCGATCAGGCCGGCGAGGCGCTCCACCACCAGATGGAGCACGGTCTGGCAGCTGCGGCGGCGGAAGGAAGTGGCGGCGCTCACATACAAACGGTCCTTGGCGATGTCGAGGTAGACGTTGGAGAGATCCACCACGCAGTAGTTCTGCAGGGCCTGGAAGAAGCGGTAGAACTCATAGCGATCGAAATCGGCGCTCACCGCATCGATCAACGCGGCGGTGCGCTGCAGCATCCAGCGATCCAGCAAAGGCAGCTCGGCGATCGGCACGGCATGGCCGCCCTCGGCCTGGGGGCGGGGATCGAAATCATGCAGGTTGCCGAGCAGGTAGCGGGCCGTGTTGCGCACCTTGCGGTAGACATCGGCCAGCTGCTTCACGATCCCCGGCCCCAGCGGCACATCGGCGGAGTAATCCACCGAGCTCACCCAGAGGCGCAGCACATCGGCGCCGTAGGCGGGCTCCTGCTTCTCGTTCTTGCCGCCCTCCACCAGCACCGCGGGATCCACCACATTGCCTAGCGATTTGCTCATCTTGCGGCCCTTCTCATCGAGCACAAAGCCGTGGGTGAGCACGTGCTTGTAGGGCGCATGGCCGGTCACGGCGACGGCGGTGAGCAGGCTGCTCTGGAACCAGCCGCGGTGCTGATCGGAGCCCTCGAGGTAGAGGTCGGCCGGGAAGTTGAGGGGGGTGTTGCCGGAGGAGCCCGCCTCAGGGCCAGCAGCAGACCCGGCCTGCCCGCGGTGAACGCCGGCTGAAACACCCGCCGCGGCCTCGCCCACTGACGCAGGCTCCGCCTCGGCAGTCGCCTGCGCCGCCGCGGTCCCAGGCACCGTCAACGCCCCGACGACGGACGCCGGGCCAGCGGGGGTGACACCCTTCAAGCCCCCCAGCACCCCCGCCCAGGAGGAGCCGGAGTCGAACCACACGTCCATGGTGTCGGTGCCCTTGCGCCACTGGTCGGCCTGGTCGGCGTAGGCGGGCGGCAACAGGCCGGCTTCATTGCGCTCCCACCAGACATCCGAACCGTGCTCGGCGATCAGGGCCTGGATGTGGGCGAGGGTGTCGGCATTGAGCAGCACCTCGCCGCTGCCGCGGTGATAAAAAACCGGGATCGGCACGCCCCAGGTGCGCTGGCGCGAGATGCACCAGTCGCCCCGGTCGCGCACCATCGCCTCGATCCGGTTGCGGCCGCTCTCCGGCATCCAGTCCACCGAGGCGATGGCCGCGAGGGCCTGGTCGCGGAAGCCCTCCACCGAGGCGAACCATTGTTCGGTGGCGCGGAAGATCGTGGGCTTCTTGGTGCGCCAGTCGTAGGGGTAGCGGTGGGCGTAGCTCTGCTCCGCCAGCAGGGTGCCGGTGTCGCGCAGGGCCGCCAGGATGGCGGCGTTGGCGTCCTTGAGCACGTTGAGCCCTGCGAAGGGGCCGGCTTCGGCGGTGAGGGTGCCGCCCTCATCCACCGGGCAGAGAACCGCCAGACCGTGCTTGCGGCCGGTCTTGAAGTCGTCGACGCCGTGGCCCGGGGCGGTGTGCACCAGGCCGGTGCCGGATTCGGTGGTCACGTAGTCGCCGCCCACCAGCACCGGCGCGGTGCGATCCAGCAAGGGATGGCGATAGAAAATCCCCTCCAGCGCCTGGCCCTTCACGCTGAGCAGGGGTTCGAGGGGGCGCTCCAGGGTGGTGCGCAGACTGTCCACGAGCGCTTCGGCCACCACCAGATAGCGGGGGGCGTCGGCGGGGGCGGATCCATCGCGGCAGATGGCGTAGTCGAGCTCGCCATTGACGGCAACGGCCAGGTTGGCGGGCAGGGTCCAGGGGGTGGTGGTCCAGATCGCCACGAACAGCTGCTCGCGGTGGTGCTGGTCGGTGGGACCCTCGATGCCATGGGGCCGCAACTCGCCGGCCAGGGCAGCGGGCAGCTCCACCACCGGGAAGGCCACGTAGGCGCTGGGGGAGGTGTGGCCGTCGGGGTATTCCAGTTCGGCCTCAGCCAGGGCGGTGCGGGAGCTCGGGCTCCAGTGCACCGGCTTGAGGCCCCGGTAGATATGGCCCGCCAGCACCATCTGGCCGAACACACCGATCTGGGCGGCCTCGTACTCCTTGTTGAGGGTGAGGTAAGGCTGGTCCCAGTCGGCCCAGATGCCCCAGCGGCGGAAACCGCTGCGTTGGCCCTCCACCTGCTCGAGGGCGTAGGCGTGGGCGCGGCGGCGCAGGCCGAGGGGGGTGAGCTGCTGGCGTTCGTCGCTGGAGAGCCCCTGCAGCACCTTCAGCTCGATCGGCAGGCCGTGGCAGTCCCAGCCCGGCACGAAGCGCGCCCGTTTGCCGTTGAGCAGGGCGTGCTTGTTGATGATGTCCTTAAGCACCTTGTTGAGGGCGTGGCCCACGTGCAGGGCGCCGTTGGCGTAAGGCGGGCCGTCGTGCAGGGTGAACACGTCGCCGGGGCTGCCGTCGGCCTTCCGGTTGTCGTGGCTGAGCCGCTCGTAGAGGCGCTGCTCGGCCCAGAAGGCCTGGATCTCGGGTTCGCGCTCCTTGGCGTTGGCCCGCATCTGGAACGGCGTCTCCAGCAGGTTGAGGGTGTCCTTGTAGGAGGCCGGGCCGGCGGTCACAACGGCGGGATGCGTGAAGGAGGGATTATCCCGTCCCGCCGGACGGAGCCCGGAGCCGGCATCAGGAGGGTCCCGCCGGTCGGGCCCGTGGCCTAGCACTCCTCGGCCCTTGGGCGCCGATCCTCGGATCTCCAGGCTCTTGCTCCGGGGGCCCTGGTGCTGTGGTGGTCAGGCTTCGGATTCCAGCTCGCGGGCGGGCGATGGCAACGGGGCGGGGTCCGCGGCCGCAGCGGGCGAGGAGGACTCCGGTTCGGGAGCCGCAGGGGCGGCAGCTCGGACCGCGCCGGCGGTCACGGGCTCGGAATCGAGACAGGCGGCGTCCTGGCTGCCTGGGGTTGTTGCGGCGTCGCCACCGACCTGGCCCGCTGGGGCGGTGGCCACTCCGGCGTCATCCGTCGGGGATTCAGTCGGGGATTCAGCCGGGGTCTCCGGCCGCACCCAGCGTTTGCCCTTGCGTTTCCCCCAACTCCTGGCTGGCGCCCCGCCCGCCAGGCCACCGGACCCCGCAGGGAGCTGCCCGATCCCCGCGGTGAGGTTGCCGATCACAGCGCCAGCCCGCTCCAGCAGGCCGGCCGAGGTGATGCCCAACTGGCGGAAGCTGGTGCTCCAACGCTCCAGGGACCCCAGCCGCTGCCGTTCCTCCTCCGTGAGCTGGCGCCAGCGGCCCAAGCCCACCTCCAGGCCGAGGCGACCGATCAGCAGAGCGCCGCAGAGCACGCCGAGCATCGGCGCTCCGGTGAGGCGGTCGGCACTGGTGACCAGGTCGAGCCCCAGCAACAGCAGCACGGCGCCCCAGGCCGAGTCCCGGGGCCGGCTGAGCTCCGGGGCCAGCAAGGGCAGCAGCAGCACGGTGAGGCCTAGGGGCAGGGCTAGCAGTCCCCCGAGGGTGGCGAGCATGGCCGAGGCCGGCAGGGTCCAAGTCCATTGTGCGTGCTCTGCTCGGGGCGTGCTCTGCCTAAAATCGATGACTGCCCACCTGGCGGCGTGCTCTGCCTAAAATTGCTGCCTGCCCACCTGGCGGAATTGGTAGACGCGCTGGGTTTAGGTTCCAGTGGCTTCGGTCGTGGGGGTTCAAGTCCCCCGGTGGGCATCGAGAACGGAGCCGCACCCCTGGCGGGGCATCCCTATTGGGGCTCCGCTGTGGGGCTGCTCCGCGGCTGAGAGGCTGCGCGGTGGAGGGGCCTCGGTGGAGGGGCTCCTCGGTGGAGGGGCTGATGCCTCCAGCATGAGCGGCTGGCCTTTAGGGGCTAACCGCCCCTTAGAGCTGCCCGCCCGCCCCATGAATGTTGATGGCGCCGGCGAGGGCTGTCCTGCCCTTGCGGAGCTGGCAAGGCCGGAAAACGCCAATGGGAGGCGCCGGAGCGAGGACGGGGATTTTCTACCCATTTCCCCCTGAGTGTGATCCAACTCACAGACAGAAGGCCGGGAGGGGGTTGCGATAATTACCATCAGCCAGGACCCTTGCTCCGCCTATGGCGAAGTCGATCCGACTTTTGGTCGACAACAGCGAATTAAGCTCGTTTACTATGCATATCGTCCGCTGACTGTGCTGGTCATGGTGGGTGTCGAGGAGTTGGCCTCGCTCGACTTCGTCCTCTGGCGTCGCACCGGCAAGCAGGCCGCCAGGGCGCTGGGCTGCAACCAGAGCACCGTCTCTCGCCGTCTCGGCCGCTGCCTGGAGGTGTTCCAGCTGAAGATGCGGCGCCACCGCAATGAATGGGATGTGCCCTTCTCCCTCCTGCTGCAGCTGGAACGCGAACTGCACCAGCAATGCCGGCTGGTGGGCCATCTACCGCTGCGGCTGGAGGCCTGCCCCCTGACGGGCCCCCTGCTCGCCCATCCCCTGCCGGAAGGCTGGATCGGCGGCTGTTACGACCACATCGGTGTGGAACGGCCGCTGCAGCTGCTGCGGAATCGGGTGATCGATGCCTGGCTGTGCGATGCCGTGGACGACCTGCCGCCCCCCGCCGAGCGGCTCGATCTGGCCCTGCACCCCCTGTGGCGCAATCCCGTGGCCCTGCACGCCGCCCCCGGCCACCCCCTAGCTGGCGAACGCGCCCTCACCAGCACAGACCTGCGCTCCTTTCCCTGCCTCGACCTTCCGGCCGGGGCCTTCGAGCGGTCCCGCAGCCTGCTGCACGGCCTGGGCCTCGACCATCGACCCACCCAGCTGCTGAACTACACCCGAACCGGCTGGGAAGAACGCGCCGAAGACGCGATCACCCTGCTGTGCTTCACCCCCCTGAACCGCCTAGCCAGCCCTGGCCTGATTCCCCTCGACGCCTCGGCCCCGTTCGGCAACGGCGGCGCCCTGCTCTGCCACCGGGACCTGGCTGGCCATCCCCCGATCCAGCTGCTGCTGGAAACCCTGCGCTGGCGCCTGGCCCAGAAGTCCGCCACCTTGCCGGATCTGGAACGCCTGTAGGCCAGAGAGCGTGCTGGCGGCCCCAGCAGTCCGAGGCCCGATGTCCGTAATCTGGTGAGCCTTCCGGTGCTTCCGGTGACCCGGTTCCGTTTCAGGTCCCATCTCCGCTGATGTCCCAGGTCCTGGCGCGCATGCCGGCTTCCCTCCCCTCCCCCGCGGCGCCCCCCGATGCGGAGGCCGGGCGCCTTTCCGCCTCTGTGCGCAGCGTTCCCAAGCAGTTCCTCGATCCGCCGCCGGCCTGGAACCCCACGGTTGGCCTGTTTTTGGCGGGCTACGGACTGGCTGCGCTCACCATCTGGGGCTGGTTCGTGGGGGGCTGGTCTCTACCGCAGCTGCTGGCGCTCGGTTTCCTAGCTCTGCACCTAGAAGGCACCGTGATCCACGATGCCTGCCACAACGCCGCCCACCCCAACCGTTTCTGGAATGCGGTGATGGGCCATGGCGCGGCGTTGCTGCTGGGCTTCAGCTTTCCAGTATTCACCCGGGTGCACTTACAGCACCACGCCCATGTGAATGATCCGAAGCACGATCCCGACCACATCGTGAGCACCTTCGGCCCGCTCTGGCTGATCGCACCCCGTTTCTTCTACCACGAGGTGTTCTTCTTTCGGCGCCGCCTTTGGCGGGGCAACGAATTGGTGGAATGGGCGCTAGCAAGGGCTGCTTTCTTTAGCATCGTTATTCTTGCGATTCAGCACGATTTCCTGCCGTTTATCTTCAACTGCTGGTTTGCCCCGGCGCTGATGGTGGGAGTGACCCTGGGACTCTTTTTCGACTACCTGCCGCACCGGCCCTTCCACTCCCGCAACCGCTGGCATAACGCCCGCGTCTATCCGAGCAGGTTGATGAATTGGTTGATCATGGGGCAGAATTACCATCTGGTCCATCATCTCTGGCCATCGATTCCCTGGTTCGAATACAGGCCCGCCTATCACGCCGTTCGCCATCTTCTTGATGCCAAAGGGTCACCGCAGCGCCTCGGCTTGTTCGAAACCCGGCGTGATGGCTTTAACTTTCTCTACGACATCTTTCTTGGCGTCCGCAGCCACAAGCGCAAACGCAGTCGTCTCAGGCCCCTCGCAGCCTTGATGCCCACCCGGCATGCCCGCCGCCGCGTGATTGAAGTGCTGCACCGCACGGCGGTTTCACCGCACCGCTGAACAAACCCAGAGTCAGGCGCCGGTCTCAATCGGCCATGATCTTTGGCACCCGCAGGAAGTCACCCTCGCGCTCCGGGGCCAGATTGAGCAGCTCCTCGCGAACCGGCGTGGGGTTCACTGTGTCTTCGCGGGTCACATTCACCACTTCCACGGCTCGGGTGGTGGGGGGAACCCCTTCGGTGTCCACCTGCTCCAGGTGGGCCACATAGTCGAGGATCCGCTCCAGCTGGCTGGTGTAGGTGGCGATGGTGGCCTCAGCCAGGTCGAGGCGGGCGAGATGGGCCACCTTGCGCACATCGTCGGCGGAGATTCGGCTCATCCTTGCATCGGCTCTAGAGGTCCGAACCTAACCGGCCCCCGGCAAAGGGGAGGCCATCAGACAGCCGGAAAATCGGCCAGAAAGTCGCGCAGGTCCTCCACCAGAGAGGCAGCGGCCACATCGAGAAAGCGGGCCCCGTGGTCGGCCTGGGCCAGGTAGGGGTCCGAACCCATGCGGCCATCGGGATGGCGACGGCGGAAATCCTCCGGGCCATGGATCGGCCCGGCCGGGGCCGCCTCCGGCAGGGGTCGCTGGGCCGCGACCAGGGACGGCTCGAGGTGGAGGGTGAGGGCAATCTCACTGGGGGTGGCGTGGTGGCCCTCCCGATCGCCATAGAGCTCCCGGGCCAGCCGCATCACCGGCGCGGCGGTGAACCAGTTGGCCAGCCGACAGCGCAACTCCCCGGCCACCGGCAGCCCTCGGGCGGCAGCGGTGCCATAGGCCTGGGCAAAGGCGGCCCGGGTGGTGGCGATGTTGCCACCGTGGCCATTCACCACGTAGATGCGCTCGAAACCATGGCGGGCCAGGGAGAGCACCACGTCGTGGAGCACCGCCAGCAAGGTGGCGGGCTGCAGGCTCACCGTGCCAGGGAAGCCGAGATGGTGCTCCGCCATCCCGAAGGACTGGGCCGGGGTCACAAGCACGCCGCTGCGGCGGCCCAGCTCCAGGGCCACCGCCTCGGCGGTGAGGGCATCGGTGCCGATCGCGCCGGTGGGACCGTGCTGCTCAGTGGAGCCCAGGGGCACGATCACGCCCTTGCAGCGCTCCAGGTAGGACTCCACCTCGGGCCAGGTGCGCAACTGCAGGCGGACGGCCTCGAGCGGCAGGGGCTCGGCCGGGAAGGAACCGCAGGCTGCAGCTTGCGGGGCCAAGGCGTTGGGGAATGGAGTCGACACGCATGCACTGCGCGGTGATCAAGGTGACCCTAGGGGGCCTGCGCCGGTGGCAGGGCCGCTGCCATGCCCCACCCAGCAGGGGCGGTGCCCCTGCCGTGGCAGTGAACGATCAGCAGTGAACGATCAGACGCAACGTTCAGTCCAGACGATCAGTGGGCGGTGCCGTTGCCGTCGTAAGCGTCGGTGTCGTAGTAGCCGCCCTTGGTGCCGAAAAAGAGAGTGGCCAGGCAGAAGAGGCCGGAAACGGCAAGCAGCACGGTGCCGAGGGTGAGGCCGGTGGAGTTCATCAGGTCGGGGAGGGGCGGGGCGGGGCGGGGCGCCGTGGCCGGGGCCAGCACTTTGGAAACAGTGTGGCGCCGATCGGCCCGAGGCGCCGCGGGCGACGGGATGCTGCAGGACGGCTGCAGCAATGCCACTCCAATTCTATGGATGGGGTAAAGCAACGCTTGATCCGGCGCGTGATCCATGGCCGTCCTCCTCGTGGACCCTGACGATCCTGCGCTCAACATCAGGGCGGCGATCAGCGCCGCCGCCTCCGGATACATGATCCTGATGGATCCCAACGACACCAACAACCTCCAGCTGGGCCTGATCGACGACGTCGGCGTCGGCATGGCGTCGGCATGGCGACCGGGCCCGATCCGATCGGCAAGACGATCAATCCCGCCTTCATCAATCAGACCAACGAAGTGGTGGCCTTCAACCGCCAGCTCACCGGGTCCGGAGGGTAACAACTACAAAGGCATCGCCCAGATCTTGGAGAACGGTGGCGGCGCCGCCTTCCCGCCAGGCACCTGGGACACCTGGAAGGCCAGAAACTGGGGGCCGCCATCAACAGCCAGCTAATGGCTGATTTTTTGCATGTAAAGCTGACATAGAGGAGCACTGATCATCTTCAGCTTTCTACAGTAAATATTCACGAATGCATCAATGGCCACTTTGGGACATCGGATCGGGTCCACGCCGCCGTCAAGAGGCTCTTGCCAGAGGTAGTCATCAAACACGATGATTCCCTGTGCACTTAGCAATTCGAACCCGAGGACGGCATCAAGCAATACATCTGGCGCCTGATGGGATCCATCAATATAAATAAGCTCGAAGTATCCCCGCTTGCCTTCGGCGAGGAGCCTGGGCAATTGGGTATTGCTTAATCCTTTATGAATCGTGATACTGGCTTCATGGCTTGCCCTGGATCTGGCAACTTTGAGATTATGGTGGAATCGTGCCTCTACTGCTGTCATGTCTGCTGCGGCAGATCCACCCGCCTTGTGCTCGATCCCTCCTTCCCAGCTATCAATGCAATGGATTTCGACATCCCGTTGGCTGGCAAGGGTTTCAATGAGATAAGTCGTGCTGTTGCCTTCGTAGGAGCCGACCTCAAGAATGCGTGCCGGACTCAGCTCGTTGAGTAACGGACCCCATACTGCTTTGTGCCGGTCGAACCAGCTGTTGGTGAAGCGGTAATCTGTTTTCACTGTTTCCAATGTTTCTAATGTTTCCGGCGTTTCCAATGTTGTCTTATGAGTCGAGTTGATTTTACCCCTGGAGCAATTTCATCAGCTTAGTCTTAGCTTGTCGCCCTGGCCACTCCCATCGCCGCCGATCAGCCTCCAGCCCTCTCCCGCTCCTTCTTCGCCCGCCCCTGTGAGCTGGTTGCCCCCGATCTCATCGGCTGCCTGCTGGTGAAACGCCAAGCCTCAGGCGAGCTGCTGTGGGGTGTGATTGTGGAAACCGAGGCCTACAGCCAGAGCGAACCCGCCTGCCACGGCCATCGCCGCCGCTCCCCCAGCAACGAAACCCTGTTTGGTGAGCCTGGCCGCTTCTACGTGACCGTGAGCTATGGCATCCACCACTGCGTGAATGTGGTGACCCATCGCGCCGACTGGGCCGATGGGGTGCTGCTGCGGGCCGTGGCGCTGCCGGGGGAGCAGGAGCGGATCGGGGCCGGACCAGCCCTGCTTGCCCGCCGCTTCGGTCTCGATCGTGCCTGGGATGCCACAGCGGCCACCCCGCAGGAGGGCCTCTGGCTGGCGCCGCGCCCCCAGCCCCTCGCGGCCTGGCTCAGCGAAGCCACCGGCCGGCCCTTGGCCGACGTGCTCGCCGCCAAAGCCCCCTCCCAGCCCGCCGCCGAGGCCCCGGCCGTGGTGCAAACCAGCCGTATCGGCATCAGCCAGGCCCAGGAGCTGCCCTGGCGCTGGTATCTGCGCGCCAGCCGCAGCGTCAGCCGGCGCGCCCCGGGCGACCGCCGGCCGCCGCCGGCCGAGGCCTGGTGGCCCAAGCCCGAGGACATCGGCACGGGGGACGCGCTGGCCCGATGGCCGGCCGGCCCCTAGGTTGTGGAAAGGTGCGGTAGCGGAAGTCTTGAGCGGCTGGAGTCACCGCCACGTGATCGATCTGGCGGCCTTCTCGCTCGCCGACTACACCACCGTTCTGGAGTTGGCCCAGCGGTTCCGGGCCATGCCCGTGGCCGGTGCCCGTCGCCTGCCAGCCCTGCAGGGCCGGCTGATGACCAGCCTCTTCTTCGAGCCCAGCACCCGCACCCGCAGCAGCTTTGAGCTGGCGGCCCGGCGGCTCTCGGCCGATGTGCAGAGCTTCTCCCCCTCCTCCAGCTCCCTGAGCAAAGGGGAGAGCCTGCTCGATACCGCCCGCACCTACGTGGCCATGGGCACCAACGTGCTGGTGGTGCGCCACCGCTGCGCCGGCGTGCCCCACACCCTCGCCCGCGATCTGGATCGCTGCGGCGAGCGGGTGGCCGTGCTGAACGCCGGCGACGGCCTCCACAGCCATCCCAGCCAGGGCCTGCTGGATCTCTTCACCCTGGCCCGCCATTTCGCTCCGGAGGCCCCCAGCCCGGCCGCACTGCGGGGCCGACGGGTCGTGATCGTGGGGGATGTGCTCCATTCCCGGGTGGCCCGCTCCAACCTCTGGGCGCTCACCGCCTGCGGCGCCTCGGTGGTGCTCTGCGGCCCGCCCACACTGCTGCCGGCCGGCTTCGCGAGCTTCGTGGACGGCCCCCCCCCCGGCCAACTCCAGGATCCGGTGGCGGAACGGGGCACAATCACGATCCACCGCAGCCTGGAGGAGGCCTTGCCCGGCGCCGACGCGGTGATGACCCTGCGGCTCCAGAAGGAGCGGATGCACCAGCACCTGCTCACCAGCCTCGACAGCTACCACCGCCACTACGGGCTCAACCACCAGCGGCTGGCCCTGTGCGGTCGGCCGGTGCCCGTGCTCCATCCCGGTCCGGTGAACCGGGGTGTGGAGCTGGCCGGCGAACTGCTCGACGATCCCCGCCACAACCTGGTGGAGGAACAGGTGCGCAACGGCATCCCGATCCGCATGGCCCTGCTCTACCTGCTGGCGGCCGGCGAAGGCCTCAAAGCAGCTTGAAGCCATCCAGCATCAGGCCCCAGAGCAGGCCAATGCGAGCCATATCCACGAGTTGCAGCACCAACCGATCCTGACGGCCAGCCAGCAGACCCGGCCGCAGGCGCACGGCCAGCTCCAACAGCAGCACGCACACCAAGGCGGCAATGGGGTCGAAGTAGGCAAGGGCTCCGGTGATGGTGCCAAGACCACCACCCACCACCATGGCCACCAGGAGCACGATCAACAGCAGGGAGAGGCGCCGCCAGGGATTGGTGGCCCAGCCCTCCAGGCTGCTGCTCACCTGGGCGATCCGGCGCTGGAAGCGGGTCTGCTGGAAGCGGGGAGCCGGGGAGGAAACCAGCAGTGTGCGGAGCCGCGGCGGCTTGTCAACCACACCTCTCGGAGGCGAAGGGGAAAGGGGGCAGGGCGTAGACGGTCCGGCCAGGTGTCCTGCCCGACGCGATGGCCAGACAGGAGGCCCTGGCGGTGATCCCCATCACCCGGCCCGGAGCCCTGCTAAGCCATGTTTACACCATCTCTGGGGTATTGGCAGTGCATTAACCCCACCGATAGGGGATCCCAATGAAAAAGCCCGTAGCCGAGGCCCGGGCGGGTGATGGGGACATGCTCAGCAAACCAGTCGGATCGGGGAGGAGCAAGGGGGAGGTGCCGAAATCTGGAGCGTCCAGTTGGCCATGGACGAGGCGGCCAGCACATCCCAGTCATCGAGGAGGTGATCCGGTCTGGAACCAGACACCCAGGCTGGCAGGGCTTCAGGCTTCACCGTCCTTCTTGCGGGCGCCCTTTCCCTCCAGTAGCTCCAGCAGGGCTTCCATCTGAGCCATCACCCCCCGCACCTCACCGGCCTCGGGCAGCAGGCCGTCCTCCATCACCCCCTGATGCATTTCGCGAAGCTCCTGGCGGATGTAGCGGAGGTGGCTCACCACCTGCTCACGCTTGGACTGCGACATCGTCTGGGGAACGGATCAACCTACCCTTTTACCCCATCACCCGTCGAGACCCTCCTATTTTTCGCCGAACCGGGCTTTCGCTGCCTCGTAGAAGGTTCGATCCACCTCCGCCAGGCCCGCCTCAGCGGCCAGGCTCTCGATCCGCCGCCGCACGACCGGCCGCACGAAAAAAGGCACTTCCTTCAGCCGCTGTTCGGCATCGCTCGACCACTGCATGGGCTGGACAAGAAGCATCGGCACCCAACTTTGCCTGCAGCCCGCAGGAAAATGGCGGCTCGCCCTAGCCATCGACCTCGGATCGACGGCCGGCACCGCAGGAGCAGCCATGCCCTGGCTGCACAGGCTGCTGGAGGCGCCGTGGTGAATCCCCATCCAGGGTTCCCGTGCTGAACTGCTGAGAATCCCAATTCACCCCGGAGCGCAGCCACGATGGCGTTGGATCAGCTCAGGCAGTTCCTGGCCCGCATGCAGGACGAACCAGCCCTGCGGGCGCGGGTGCTAGCCGCCGCCACCGCGGACGATGTGGCCCAGATCGCCGCCGGGGTGGGCTACAGCTTCTCCGGCGATGAACTGCTGCGCTTCTCCGGCCAGAAGGTGGGCCGCGTCACCGTGAGCAAGAAGGATCTGCCGGGGGAATACAACTGAGCCCGCTGGCTTAATGCCGCACCGGCTTGTCACAATGCGGCGATGCGAAGCGCTTAGAAGCCAGGCCCCACCTGGATTTAAACCAGTTTCTGCATCGTTTTCTCGCACGTTCCTCCGCCATGACCGGCAGCCCCGGCCCCACCATTGATCAGGAGGCTTTGCAGGAGGAGTTCCTCGGCGCCCTGCAGGCCCTGGGGGGCTCGGCGGGCAATGGCAGGCTGCGGGAGCTGCTGACTTGGGAAGAAGCCCCCTACGAGGCGGTGAAGGCGTCCTTGTTGGCATCGGGTCGAGTGCGTACGGGGCGGGGGCGGGGCGGTTCGGTGAGCCTGGCGGCCGGGGCTGGCGATGTAGGTGCTGATGGGTCCACCTCGGAGGCGGCGGGATCCTTCGCGGAAGCAGGCGGATCCGTACCGGAACCAGGCGGATGCGTCGCCGCGGCGGATGGTTCCCTCGCAGCAGCGGCTCTCGGCAAAGCTTCGGCGCTCTCGGCACCCCCCATGCCCCGTGCCCGCCCCGCCTCCGCACCCCTGGGCCCCCAGCCCACGGGCAAGCAGAACCTCTCGGCCTTCATCTGGAGCGTGGCCGACCTGCTACGGGGCGATTACAAGCAGAGCGACTACGGCAAGGTGATCCTGCCGTTCACGGTGCTGCGCCGGCTCGACTGCGTGCTCGAGCCCAGCAAGGAAGCGGTGCTGGCGGAGAAAGACCTGCGCGAAGGCCAGGGGCTCGACCCCGAACCCTTCCTGCTGCGGGTGGCGGGCCAGGGGTTCTGCAACACCTCAGCCCTGGGCATGAAGCGGCTGATGGGCGATCAGGACAACATCGGCGAAAACCTGCGCTCCTACATCCAGGCGTTCACGCCAGCGGTGCGCGACATCTTCGAGAGCTTTGAGTTCCACCTGCAGGTGGACAAGCTCGACAAGGCCGGGCTGCTGTACATGGTGTGCGAACGCTTCGCCCAGATCGATCTGCATCCGGAAACGGTGAGCAATGCCGAGATGGGGCTGGTGTTCGAGGAGCTGATCCGCAAGTTCGCCGAACTCTCCAATGAAACCGCCGGGGAGCACTTCACGCCGCGGGAGGTGATCAAGCTGATGGTGAACCTGATCTTCATCGAAGACGATCAGGCCCTCACCCAGGCCGGCATCGTTCGCAGCCTCTACGACCCCACCGCGGGCACCGGCGGCATGCTCAGCGTGGCGGAGGAGCACTTGGTGGGCATGAATCCCTCAGCGCGGCTGGTGCTGAGCGGCCAGGAGCTCAATCCCGAGAGCTACGCGATCTGCAAGGCCGACATGCTGATCAAGGGGCAAGACATCAAGAACATCCGCTTCGGAAACACCCTCGCCGACGACCAACTGGGCGACCAGAAGTACGACTATATGCTCTCCAATCCGCCATTCGGGGTGGAGTGGAAGAAGATCCAGAAGGAGGTGCAGCGCGAGGCCGACACGCTGGGCTTTGCAGGTCGCTTCGGGCCAGGATTGCCACGGGTGAGCGATGGCTCGCTGCTGTTTCTGCTGCACCTGATCAGCAAGATGCGCCCGGCTCTAGAGGGCGGCAGCCGCTTCGGGATCGTGCTGAATGGCTCGCCCCTGTTTACCGGCGGGGCGGGCTCCGGCGAAAGCGAGATCCGCCGCTATGTGCTGGAAAACGATCTGGTGGAGGCGATCATCGGCCTGCCCACCGAGATGTTCTACAACACTGGCATCAGCACCTACATCTGGATCCTCAGCAACTGCAAACCCGCCGAGCGCAAGGGCAAGGTGCAACTGATCGATGCCAGCAGCTTCTGGAAAAAGATGCGCAAGAGCCTCGGCAGCAAGCGCAAGGAGCTGAGCCCCGAGCACATTGATGCGATCACACGCCTGTTCGGCAACTTTGAGGAAGCCGAGCAGGACGGCAAGCCGATCAGCAGGATCTTCCGCACCGAAGACTTCGGCTACCGCACGATCACCGTGGAGCGCCCGCTGCGCGATGAGGCCGGCCATGTGGTGCTGGGCCAGCGCGGCAAGGCCAAAGGCCAACCCCAGGCCGATTCCAGCCTGCGCGACACCGAAAACGTGCCGCTCTCAGAAGACATACAGATCTACTTCGAGCGCGAAGTGCTGCCCCACGTGAGCGACGCCTGGATCGACCACGAGAAAACAAAAGTGGGCTACGAGATCCCCTTCAACCGCCACTTCTATGTGTTCACCCCGCCCCGGCCCTTGGAGGTGATCGATGCCGAGCTCAAACAGGTGACGGATCGGATCCTGGAGATGATTGGGGGTTTGAGTGGCTGAGCAATTGAAAAACGAGAAACGAATCATCATTATCGCCGGGCCCAATGGCTCCGGTAAAACTACGTTTGCTCGCGAGTATCTGCCTGTAGAAGTTGGCATCACCACCTTCATCAACGCCGATCTGATCGCCGCTGGCCTGTCGCCGTTTGCGCCGGAACTTGTAGCCCGACGGGCGGGGCGGCTGATGTTGGAGGAGATCGATCGTTGTGGGGCAGCTGGGATCAGCTTTGCCTTTGAAACCATGCTGGCGGGGAAGGCTTATGTCCATCGGATCAGCTTCTGGCAAAGAGTGGGATACTCGGTGAAGCTGGTTTTTCTCCAGCTGGAATCGGTGGAGCAAGCGATGGCGCGAGTTCAATTCCGCGTAGGCCAGGGTGGACATGCGATCCCACCGGATGTCATCGCCCGGCGCTTTAAGGCTGGGCTCAGCAACTTCGAGGGCCTGTACCGGCCGTTGGTGAACGAGTGGCAGCGAATCGATAATGGAGGCCCAGCCCCGAGGCTGCTCCGCGAAGGAGGCCAACCATGACGGCAGGATTCACCACCGAGCGCCAAGATCCAGACCTCGATCGGGTCTCTGCTGCCCTGCTGCGCGCCGGACAGCGGGCCCGGGAGTTGGCCCGCCAGACCGGCACCGGCATCGCCGTGCAGATCGATGGCGAGCTGCGCATCCTTCAGGGCGCCGAGCTCGACAGGACCATGGAGACGAGCGATGAAGACTGACGCGCTGGGCATCGATGCCGATGGCATGCCGTTGTTCCGCCCGGATCCAGCCGCCGCCCCGTCACGCATCGATGTAACAACCGCCCTGCGGCTGGAGCAGGAAACCCTCCACTTGCAGGATCTGGAAGCCAGCCTGATGGAGGAGTGGGCTTCGCCTGAGGACGAGGAGGCGTTCGCAGACCTGTGAGCCCGCCTCCGCCAGCGAGGTGGTGCGTGAAGCGCTGCGGCTGATGGAGCAGCAGGATCAGCTGAGGCTGTTGCAGTTTGAGCAGTTGCGTCGCGACATCCAGGACGGGCTGGCAAGCGGAGAGGCGGAGGCCTGGAACCCAAAGGCGATCAAGGCCGAAGGGCGCCGCCGCCTGGGGGTCCATGCCGATTCAAGGCTGGGCGTGTGAATCTTACGATGAACGGGGACTGTCGGCATGAGCGAAACCACGGAACCATCTCCACCCTCGGATCTGATTCTGTATCAGACAGAGGACGGCAAAACCCGAATCCAATGCCGCTTTGAAGATGAGAGCATCTGGCTGACGCAGGCACAGATCGCGGAGCTGTACCAAAAGGATGTCAAGACGATTAATGAGCAGCTTCTGAATATCTATGAAGACAAAGAGCTCGACGAGGATTCAACCATCCGGAAATTCCGGATCGTTCGACTCGAGGGAAAACGTGAGGTGACCCGTGAGATCAGCCACTACAGCCTGCAGGCGATTCTGGCTGTTGGATTCCGCGGACCAACTGGCGAGGCACTTTGTTCCGCCAAGAAAACGCCATCCCAAGAGCCGGTGCCTGGAAGAGGGGCTAAGCTGGAGGCAGCGAATTGAGAAGGATCTAAAACCATGAAAACCGACGACTTAATTCTGGAAATCCAATCGCTACCCGTAGAGGAGCGCGCGCGAGTTGCTGACAGCGTGCTGAGATCTCTCAATCAGACAGCGTCAGAAGTCGACCAAAAATGGACCAGTCTCGCCACAAAACGATTGCAGGATATCCGGACGGGCAGCGTCCAGCCGGTGGCCGGCGACGTTGTCTTTGATGAGATCTGGCATCGATTCGGGTGATGCTTGCCAACTTTCATCCAGACGCTCAGGCTGAGCTGAATCACGCCATCGACTACTACGAAGCCAACCAGCCAAGTCTGGGTTATCGTTTCGCCATTGAGGTTTTTGCAGCAGTTGAGCGGATCAAGGCTTACCCAACCCTATGGCCATTGATGGATGACAGCCAAGTCCGCCGCTGCTTGATTCATCGCTTTCCCTATGGGGTGATCTACGCATTGGATGAAGAAGAAGCCGAGATCTTCATTCTGGCTGTGATGCACCTCCATCGAGAGCCGGGTTATTGGAGTGAGCGAGCATGATCATCTCGAGGCCCCTGATCTATCTTGATGCCCATGTTTTGCTGGTGCAGTACCGCTCGTGGATGGTGGTTCAACCATGAGCTTCCCCCGTTACCCGGCCTACAAGCCCAGCGGCGTGGAGTGGCTGGGGGAGGTGCCGGAGCATTGGGGAGCAATAGAAGCCAGGAGAGAAATTACTTTCTTGACTAGTGGATCTCGAGGATGGGCGGAATATTACTCGGACGAAGGGCCAATCTTCTTGAGGATTGGGAACCTAACGAGGGATAGCATTCGCCTCAATCTGGAAGACATTCAGAGAGTGACGCCACCCGCAGGAGTTGAAGGGGATAGGACTGAAGTCAATGAAGGAGATGTCCTGTTCTCAATTACCGCTTATCTTGGATCTGCAGCAGTGGTGCCTGGCGGACTAGGGAGAGCCTATGTTAGTCAGCACGTATGTCTTGCAAGGCTTGCGAATGGCAATCTAATGCCTGATTGGCTTGCTTATTCGGTGCTATCGGCCTCTGGAAAGGCATATCTTGAGGCAGAGAGCTACGGAGGGACGAAAGTGCAACTCGCTTTGGACGATGTCAAGTCTTTCCCGCTGTCACTTCCTCCCATTGAGGAGCAGCGATCGCTCATAACCTTCCTCGACCACGAAACCGCCAAGATCGACGCCCTGATCGCCGAGCAGCAGCGCCTGATCGAGCTGCTGCAGGAAAAGCGCCAGGCCGTGATCTCCCATGCCGTGACCAAGGGGCTGAATCCGGATGCGCCGATGAAGGATTCGGGGGTGGAATGGCTTGGGGAGGTGCCGGAGCATTGGAGGGTGTCGCCCTTAAAGCATCTCGCCACTATTCAAACAGGCATTGCCAAAGGCAAAGACCTGGAAGACATGGAGACAATCGATGTTCCCTACCTACGAGTAGCCAATGTTCAAGATGGCTATCTAAGCCTGGATGAGGTCCATCTCCTAGCAGTGCCAGTTGCGAGCATTGACAGATACCTTTTAAATGAGGGTGATGTACTCATGAACGAAGGCGGTGACTTTGACAAGCTCGGCAGAGGCTGCATCTGGTCGGGTGAAATAGCTCCATGCGTGCATCAGAACCACGTCTTCGCCGTGAGACCGTACTCCGTCTCGGGTGAATGGCTCAATGCTTACACGACGTCCAAGGCCGCAAACTCATACTTCATTAGCAGGTCAAAGCAGAGCACTAATCTTGCTTCAATATCGTCAACAAACCTCATGGGTTTGCCAGTGCCTCTGCCTCCTGCCGAAGAAGCGAGGGAAACACTTGGGCGGTTGAACCAGCTTATAAATGAGATCGACGATTTGAAACACTCGGCCATTCAGGCGATAGCCCTCCTCCAAGAACGCCGCTCCGCCCTGATCTCCGCCGCCGTCACCGGTCAGATCGACGTGCGGGGCCTAGTGACCGAGGCCTGCGCCGCATGAGCCAGACACCCAAGACGATCCAGATCTTCCTGCCCAGCGGCGAGCCCCACGGCGTCCGCATCGCCGAGATCACCACCCGCATCGTGCAGGTGATCGAGGTGCCTCGCAGCCTCTTGGCCGATTTCCTGGCCATGGAGCAGAGCAGTCAGGTGGGCGTCTATGTGCTGGTGGGGGAAGACACCGGCGACGACGACCGGCGTGTCTACATCGGCCAGTCCGGCGATCTACGAGCCCGCCTGGCCCAGCACCATCAAAAGAAGGACTTCTGGCAGCGGGCCCTGGTGCTGATTTCCCGCACCAACAGCCTCACCCAGACCCATGCCCTGTTCCTCGAATGGCACGCCCTGCAACAGCTCCGCCAGGTGGGGCGCTTCCGCGATGAGAACGGCACCAGCGGCTCCCGGCCCCACACGCCCGCGCCCCTGGAAGCCGACTGCATGGAGATCTTCGAAACGGGGAGCACCCTCTTCTCCACCCTTGGTTTTCCGCTGTTCGATCCGCTGGCCACAGCCATAGAGGCTGAGAACCCCGCCGAGCTGTTCTTCTGTCGCAGCCCTGGAGCCGGTGTCGTCGGCAAAGGCCTCTACACCCCCGAAGGCTTTGTGGTGCTGGCCGGTTCGGTGGGCCGCCTCGAAAATGTGCCATCGATTCAGGGCACCAACGACGCCCGGGTGCGCGAGCGCCTGATCGCCGCCGGGGTGATGGAGGTTTCAGAAGCGGGCACCATCACCTTCCCGCGGGATCATCTCTTCCGCAGCCCCAGCAGCGCGGCATCGGCTCTGCTGGGCCGCACGGCCAATGGCTGGCGGGAATGGAAGAACGCCCAGGGTCTCACCTTGAGTGAAGTGAAGCGGTAGCCGCGGCTCGATCCGCCCACTCGCTCTAACCTGCTAGCAGCCAGCAAGCAGCTCGGCGATGCGCACTCTCTACATCCGCCATGTACCCGACGAGGTGGCCGCCCGGCTGGAGAAGCTCGCCGCCCAGGCGGGTTTGCCCTTGAGCACTTTTGCCCTGCAGGAACTCACCGAATCCGCCCGGCGCGCCGACAACGCCGAACTGTTGAACGCTCTCCCGTCGCTGACGATCGACCACAAGACCATCCTCGAGGCCCTGCAGGACAGCCGCGCTGAGCGGCTCGATGCGCCACTATTCACCTCCGATGCCCGCCTCTCCAAAGCACCGGGATTGCGCTGCCTCGTAGAGGTTGTGGAGCCGTGAGCAACGCTCGACCTGGATAGGCTCCACGTATATCCCGGTCGAGGGCCATGGTGGCCATCACCAAGTTGTTCCTCAGCAATCGCAGCCAGGCGGTCCGCACTCCGGCCGATCTGCGCCTGCCTGACTCCGTTAAGGAGGTGGAGGTACGCGCCTGCGGGCAGGAGCGGATCATCGCGCCAGTGGGTCGCAGCTGGGACAGCTTCTTCCAGGAAGGCCCCGCCGTGAGTGACGACTTTCTGGTCGAGCGTGCTGGCCAGGAGCAAGCCGAACGAGAGCCCTTCTGAGAAACGATGCTCCGCTATCTCCTCGATACGAATATCTGTATCTACGTGATCAAGCGTCAATGACCTCCACATCGCCGCCCACGCCCGCAGTGAGGGCCTGACCCTGGTAAGCAACAACCTGCGCGAGTTCGAGCGAGTCCCCGGACTGCTGCTGGAGAACTGGGCCTGATGGCCTACCCCGTGAATCGTCGATCCCACGGCGCGAGCTGATGCGGGTTTTGCATAACCCCCGGGTTTGCTATGCCTTGCCGGCCTAAGCTCCCCCTCTGAATGGTCGCCATTGCCCAGCCGCTGAGCCGATGAGCCTCCATCACGAAGTTGCCTTTGAGCGCGAAATCTGCGAGCACCTCGGCGCCCACGGATGGATCTACGAGGAGGGCAGCGCCGCTGCCTACAGCCGCCAGCTGGCGCTCTATCCACCCGACCTGATCGCCTGGGTGCAGGAGGCCCAGCCGGAAGCCTGGGAGGTGCTGCAGAAAAACCATGGCTCCAAGGCGGAGCAGACCCTGTTGGAGCGGGTGCGGCGGCAACTCGATCAGCTCGGCACCCTCGATCTGCTCCGCCACGGCGTGGAGGTGCTCGGCCTGCCCAAGCCCCTCAAACTCGCTGTGTTCAAGCCGGCCTTCGGGCTCAACCTACAGGTCCTAGCCCGCTACAACGCCAACCGCCTGCGGGTGCTGCGGCAGGTGCGCTACTCCGCCCGCAACCAGAACTGCCTCGATCTGGTGTTGGTGCTCAATGGCATCCCGGTGGCCACCGTGGAGCTCAAGACCGACAACACCCAGCGGATTGAGGATGCCATCTGGCAATACCAAACCGACCGCGACCCCAGGCCCGCCGGCCAGGCGAGCGAGCCCCTGCTCTCCTTCCCCAGCGGTGCCCTGGTGCATTTCGCCGTGAGCAACCGCGAGGTGCAGATGACCACCCGGCTGGAGGGCGCCCGCACCCAATTCCTGCCCTTCAACCGCGGCTCCGATCCGGGTGGGGCCAACTGCGGCGCTGGCAATCCGCTCAGCGCCGGCCACGCCACCGCCTACCTCTGGGAGGAGGTGTGGGAGCGCCACAGCTGGCTGGAGATCCTCGGCCGCTACTGCATCGCCGAGCGCGACAAGAAAAAGCAGATCCGCCGGCTCGTGTTTCCCCGCTACCACCAGCTGGCCGTCACCCGGCTGCTGCTCAAGGCGGTGTTGGAGGAAGGCCCGGGCTGGCGCTACCTGATCCAGCATTCAGCCGGCTCCGGCAAAACCGCCTCGATCGGTTGGAGCGCCCACCTGCTCGCCGATCTCCACGATGAGGCCGACCGCAAGGTCTTCGACACGGTGCTGGTGGTGAGCGACCGCAGCGTGATCGATTCCCAGCTGCAGGAAACCCTGGAGAACTTCGAGCGGCGCAAGGGGGTGGTGGCCTCGATCACCAGCGAGAAGGGCATCAAGAGCGAGCAGCTCGCCGCCGCCCTTTCGGGTGACAAAAAGATCGTGGTCTGCACCATCCAGACCTTCCCGGCCCTGATCAAAAAAATGCAGGAGCTCACCGCCACCAGCGGCAAGCGCTTCGCGGTGATCGCCGATGAGGCCCACAGCTCCCAGACCGGCGCCGCCGCCGACAAGCTCAAGCAGGTGCTCTCCGCCGCCGAGGTGGCCGATCTGGCCGATGGCGGCAAGCTCGACATCGAGACCCTGCTGGCGGCCCAGATGGGCGCCCGCACCCGGGAGGCCGGCATCACCTATGTGGCCTTCACCGCCACCCCCAAGGCCAAAACGCTCGAACTCTTCGGCAGGCGGCCCAATCTCAACGAGCCCGCCGGCCCCGGCAACCTGCCGGCGCCTTTCCACGTGTATTCGATGCGCCAGGCAATCGAGGAGGGCTTCATCCTCGATGTGCTGCAGAACTACACCTCCTACAAGGTGGCCTTCCAGCTCGCCCAGGACGGCCACAGCCTCTCCACGGAGGAGGTGGAGCGCAGCGCCGCCCTCAAGAAGCTGATGGGCTGGGTGAAGCTCCACCCCCACAACATCGCCCAGAAGGTGCCGATCGTGGTGGAGCACTTCCGCCAGTTCGTCTGGCCGCTGCTGGAGGGCAAGGCCAAGGCGATGGTGGTGGTGGGCTCGCGCAAGGAGGCTGTGCGCTGGAAGTTCGCCATCGACCACTACATCAAGCAGCAGGGCTACCCGCTCGGCTGCCTGGTGGCCTTCAGCGGCGAGGTGAACGACCCTGAGATCGGCCCCAATGGCTTCACGGAGCACAGCCAGAGCCTCAATCCCGGCCTCAAGGGTGATATCCGTGAGGCCTTCAAGTGCACCGATTACCAGATCCTGCTGGTGGCCAACAAGTTTCAGACCGGTTTTGATCAGCCGCTGCTCTGCGGCATGTACGTGGATCGCCGTCTCGATGGCATCCAGGCCGTGCAGACCCTCTCACGGCTGAACCGCTGCCATCCGGGTAAAGACACCACCTATGTGGTGGATTTTGTGAACGAACCCAACGACATCCTGGCGGCCTTCAAGACCTACTACGCCACCGCCGAACTGGCCGAGGCCACCGATCCCAACCTCATCCTGGACCTCAAGACCAAGCTCGATGCCCAGGGCCACTACGACGAGTTCGAGATCGACCGGGTGGTGAAAGTGCTGCTGGAGGACACCCACAGCGACAAGGTGCGCCAAAAGCACTTGTTCGGCGCCATCGAACCTGTGGCCCAGCGATTGATGACGCTCCACAAGCAGGCCAGGCTCGCCTATCGCCAAGCCGAAGAGGTCAACGACTCCGAGGCCAGCAAGCGTGCCAAGGATGAACTGGATGCACTCACCTTGTTCCGCAGCGACATCGGCACCTATGGGCGCTTCTACACCTTCCTCTCGCAGATCTTTGATTACGCCAATACCGGGCTTGAAAAGCGGGCGATGTTCTACAAAGCCCTGCTGCCGCTGCTGGAGTTTGAGCGAGAGATCAACATCGTTGACCTCTCCAAGCTTGTGCTCACCCACCACCACCTCCGCGAGCTCGGCACCAGGAAGCTCGATCTGAAGCAGGGGGAAAGCATTCCCATCCCAGGCATGGCCCCGGGCGGTGGCGGGGTGCAGGACAAAGACAAGGTGGATCTGGCCGAGATCATCGCCAAGCTCAATGATCTGTTCAGCGGTGAGCTCAGCGATAACGACAAGATCACCTACGTGCGCGCCGTGATCCGAGGCAAACTCATGGAGTCACCCACCCTGCGTCAGCAGGCGGCGGCCAACAGCAAGGAGCAGTTCGCCAACTCACCGGATTTCGGCACCGAGCTGATGGAGGCGATCATGGGCGCCCTCGATGCTCACCAGGCGATGAGTAGCCAGGCCCTCAACTCCGCCGAGGTGCGCGACGGCATCAAGAGCATCCTGCTCAACCACACCAACCTCTACGAAGATCTGCGCAATCAGGGCAGCAAAAATGAGCCCTGATCCGCTTGTCCACACCGCCGCCGAACAGGCCAGAAGCGTGGTGCTGCAGATGATGGCCGAGCGCGGCCGGGGCGTGGTGCTGGTGGGCATCGCCCGCATCGATCTGGCCCTGGAGCACCTGCTCAAGGCCGTGATGGCCCCGAATCCCGATCCCGACGACGCCCTCTTCCGCCCCGAGCGCTCCCTCGGCAGTTTCGCCGCCAAGATCAGCCTCGCCACCCGGCTCGCCCTGATCGATCCGGCCGTGGCGAAAGCGCTCCATGCCCTGCGCGGCGTGCGCAACGACTTCGCCCACTCCGCAGGCGACACCAGCCTCTCCGCCCCGCACCACCGCAAACGCCTCGCACCCGCCTACGAAGAAGCCAGCACCAACCCCCTCTGGCCGCCGCTGGAGGCGATCCTCGAAGCCCAGGGCGGCCTCGATGCCGACCAGCGCCAGTTCATCCTTCTGGTCACGGTGCTGGTGGCCTTCATCGAATCCTGCGCCCGCCTCCAGCAACCCTTCCAACCCCACGGCACGGTGCGGTTTTCTGGTGGGTCTTGACGCAAACAAACAGTTGCCGCACAACCTCGGCCCAACAACCGAGCCTTAACAGCCGAGGATGGAGAATAGGGGACTCGAACCCCTGACCTCTGCGGTGCGATCGCAGCGCTCTACCAGCTGAGCTAATTCCCCCGTCGCCCGCCATTATCACCAGCGAACACCCTTGCGCGGATCCCCCCGTGAGCGATTCCCTGGCTGATGTCGGCACCCCTCCCCTCGACGGTCGCGGTGAGCCGATCACGCCCGAGCGGCTGGAGGCCTTCGATGAGGACTCCACCGCTGAACTGGCCCGCCGCCTGGAAGACGACGACTACCCCTCCCCTTTTGCCGGCCTCGGCGACTGGCACCTGCTGCGGGCCCTGGCGATCCACCGCCCCGAGCTGGCCCGCCCCTACGTGCACCTGGTGGATCAGGAACCCTTCGACGAGGATTGATCCCCTTGCCCCCACCGGCTGATCCCCTTGCATCCCCGGCTGAATCCGGCGGCCCCGCCGATCCCCTGGCCGGCCGCCGCGTGCTGGTGTTGATCAGCGGCAGCATCGCGGCAGTGAAGTTGCCGCAGCTGGTGAGCGCCCTGGTGAAGCGCGGCGCCCTGGTGCGCTGTGCGCTCACCCCCTCCGCTGCGCGGCTGGTGAGCCCGGTGGCCCTGGCCAGCCTCAGCCGCCACCCGTGCCACGGCGACGACGACCCCTGGAGCCCCGCTGCCCCCCGGCCCCTTCATGTGGAGCTGGCCGAATGGGCCGAGCTGGTGCTGCTGGCACCCCTCAGTGCCACGACCCTGGGCCGCTGGGTGCACGGGCTGGGCGACACCCTGGTGGCCTCGGTGCTGCTGGCCTGCGAGGCGCCGGTGCTGGTGGCGCCGGCCATGAACACCGCCATGTGGAGCTCCCCCGGCGTGGCAGCCAACTGGCAGACCCTGCAGAGCTGGGAGCGGGTGGTGACCCTGCCCCCCGCCAGCGGCCTGCTGGCCTGCGACCGGATCGGCGATGGCCGCATGGCGGAACCCGAGCGGCTGCTGCTGGGCCTGGAATCCCTCGCCGTGTGGGGCTGGCGGCGCGACTGGCGCGGCCACCGCCTGCTGGTGAGCGCCGGCCCCACCCGCGAACCGCTCGATCCGGCCCGCTGCCTCACCAATCCCAGCACCGGGCTGATGGGGCTCTGCCTCGCCCAGGCCGCCCTGCTGCGGGGGGCCGAGGTGGATCTGGTGCACGGTCCGCTCACGGCGCCGGATGCTTGGCGGGAGGGCCTGTGCTGCCATCCGATCAGCACCGCCGCCGAGCTGGAGGCCGCCCTGGATCGGCTGCAGCCCCAGGCCAGCGCCATCGCCATGGCCGCGGCGGTGGCCGACCACCGCCGCGCCGCCCCCCGGGCCGACAAGATCGCCAAAGAGGAGCTGGAGGCGGCCCTCAGCGGCGGCTGGGAAACGGTGCCGGATCTGCTGGCCGGCCTGGTGGCCCGCCGGTCCCCCGGCCAACGCATTCTTGGTTTTGCGGCCTACAGCGGCACGAATCTGGAAACGGTTCGCGCCAAATTCGCCCGTAAGGGCTGCGATCTGCTCTTCGCCAACCCGATCGATCGGCCCGGCGCGGGCTTCGCCAGCGCGACCAACGCCGGCTGGCTGCTGGGTCCGGGCCCCCAGGAAACCCGGCTGGAGCCCGCCTCCAAGCTGGCCATCGCTCACCGGTTGCTCTCGGCCCTGGCGGCAGCCCTAGACGAGTCCCAGGCGTCCTGATCCCGAAGCACCCGCCTGCACGCCAGCGGCGCCGAAGCTCGGCTGTTCCATGGCCCAGTCCCGATCAGGCCGCCAGCGACTGCTCCCCTTGCGCACCCGCCTCCCGGGGAGCCTCCCGTTGCAACAGATCCAGGAAGGTGCGCAGTTGCAGGCGGGGGATATAGGGCCAGCCGCCGCTGTCTTCCATCGACTCCAGCAATTGAAAGAGGCGGTTGCGGTCCTCGGGGAGGCTGTTGCGGAAAGCGCCGTCCTGGATGGTGCGGTGCAGCTTTTCGAGCCGCCGCAGCAGATCGAGCAGGGCGGCCGGATCGCCTTCGAGGCTTTCGGCTAAAGCCAGCAGAACCCTGAGCTCCTCATCGCCTGCCCTTCGGCCCGTGGCAGGCCCAGAGGCACCAGAGGGCGCCTCGGCGGCGGCTGGATCGTGGCAGGGGGTGGGCGGCTCGGAGGTCATGCGCCTCTCATACAGGTTGTTGAGAGCCGCTGCAAGCTATCAGGGGTGGGCGTTTTGCACCGGTAGGATCCCGGCCAGCCCAGTCCTTGTCCGTCTCTGCGGCGTTTCCCCCATGCGCTTCCGTCCCCTGCTGGCTCTCGTGCTGGCGTTGTGTCTGACCCTGGTCACCGCATGCAGCGGCGGCGCCAAGGCTGTCGATCGGTCCAGCCTCACCTACGACGACATCCACAACACCGGTCTGGCCAACTCTTGCCCCACCCTTCCCGATTCGGCCCGGGGCACCATCAGCCTCGACCCCTCGGCCCGCTATCAGCTGCGGGAAATCTGCCTGCACCCCTCCGAGGTGTTCGTGAAGGGTGAGCCGGCGAACAAGCGCCAGGAAGCCCAGTTCGTGCCTGCCAAGATCCTCACCCGTTACACCTCCAGCCTCGACCAGGTGTATGGGGAGCTCAAGCTGAATGACGACCAGCTCACCTTCACCGAACTGGGCGGCATCGACTTCCAGCCCGTCACCGTGCTTCTGCCCGGTGGTGAGGAGGTGCCCTTCACCTTCTCCAGCAAGGAGCTGGTGGCCACCGCCAATGGCAACGCCTTCACAACCAGCACCGACTTCAGCGGCCCTTATCGCGCCCCGAGCTATCGCACCAGCAACTTCCTCGATCCCAAGGGCCGTGGCCTCACCACGGGCTACAGCAGCGCCGTGGGTCTGGTGCCCGCCGGTGACGACGAGAAGCTCCGCAAGGAAACCATCAAGCAGTACGTCGACGGCACCGGCACGATGAACTTCTCGATCACCAAGATCGACTCCGAAACTGGTGAGTTCGCCGGCGTGTTCTCCGCAACCCAGCCCTCCGACACGGACATGGGCACCAAGGCCGCGGTGGACGTGAAGATCACCGGTGAGCTCTACGGCCGCCTCGAGAAGGCCTGATCCGCGAGCCCGCTACAGCGATCTTTTCACTCTTCAGCGATCGGTCCTATAAACCAGCATCTGGCTCCCTCAGGGGGCCTTTTTCATGGCCGTTCCCACGGCGCGATGGCATCCCGCGGGGCGACGCCGCCCCAGCCCTGGCCGCCCACTCCAGTGGCCACCGTCTGGGAGAATCACTTGTCCCTGCCTGCCTCTCCGGCCATGACGATCGCCGCGCCCGGTCTGATCCAGCCCCACGGAGGCTCCCTGGTGGACCTGATGGTGCCCGCCGACCAGCGGGAGGCGGTGCGCACCGGGGTGGATCGGGTGGTGGCCTGCAGCGACCGCAACGCCTGCGATGTGGAACTGCTGGTGGTGGGCGGCTTCTCGCCCCTGCGCGGCTTCATGCACCAGGAGGACTACGAGGCGGTGGTGGCCAACCACCGCACCAGCAGCGGCCTGCTGTTCGGCCTGCCGATCGTGTTCGACACCGCCGACGCCAGCATCGCCGTAGGCGACCGGCTCCTGCTCACCTACCAGGGCCAGGACCTGGCCGTGCTCACGGTGGAGAGCCGCTGGGAACCCGACAAGGTGAAGGAGGCCAAGGGCTGCTACGGCACCACCTCCCTCGAGCACCCAGCCGTGCGCATGATCGCCTCCGAGCGGGGCCGTTTTTATCTCGGCGGCCGGTTGCAGGGCCTCGCATTGCCCAGGCGTGTTTTTCCCTGCCGCACGCCGGCGGAGGTGCGCTCCACCCTGCCCAGCGGCGAGGACGTGGTGGCCTTCCAGTGCCGCAATCCCATCCACCGCGCCCACTACGAATTGTTCACCCGCGCCCTCGAAGCCACCAATGTGAGCGAGGGCGGCGTGGTGCTGGTGCACCCCACCTGTGGCCCAACCCAGGACGATGACATTGCCGGCGAGGTGCGCTTCCAGACCTACGAACGGCTCGCCTCGGAGGTGAACAACCCCCGCATCCGCTGGGCCTACCTGCCCTACTCGATGCACATGGCGGGTCCGCGCGAGGCGCTCCAGCACATGATCATCCGCAAGAACTACGGCTGCAGCCACTTCATCATTGGCCGCGACATGGCCGGCTGTAAGTCGAGCCTCAGCGGCGACGACTTCTACGGCGCCTACGAGGCCCAGGATTTCGCCCGCGACAACGCCCCCGAACTGGGCATGGAAACCGTGCCCTCCCTGAACCTCGTGTACACCGAGGAGGAGGGCTATGTGACCGCCGAGCACGCCGAAGCCCGCGGCCTGCATGTTCGCAAGCTCAGCGGCACCCAGTTCCGGGCGATGCTGCGGGGGGGCGAGGAGATTCCCGAGTGGTTCGCCTTCCGCAGCGTGGTGGAGGTGCTACGGGGCGCGGCCTGAGGGCCCCGACGGTCCATTCGTGGGCCAGACTGAACAAGGCCACGAGGCCTGCGGTTAACATTCCTTAACTACCGTCTCACCTGGAGGCACGGCCTTGAAGAAACGCTGGCGCAATGCGGGGCTCTATGCCCTGCTGGTGATCGTCTTCATCGCCCTGGGAACCGCCTTCCTGGAACGCCCCGATCCGGCGGGAGCCCCCCGAACCATTCGCTACAGCGATTTCGTTGAGGCCGTTCAGTCGAACGAGATCTCGCGGGTGCTGATCTCCCCCGACCGCGGCACCGCCCAGGTGGTGGAGAACGATGGCCAGCGGGCCGTGGTGAACCTCGCCCCCGACAAGGACCTCCTCAAAATCCTCACGGACCACAACGTGGACATCGCCGTGCAGCCGAACCGCGAACCGGCGGCCTGGCAGCAGGCGGTGGGCAGCCTCCTCTTCCCCCTGATCCTGCTCGGGGGTTTGTTCTTCCTGCTGCGGCGGGCCCAGGGCGGCGGCGGCAATCCCGCCATGAACTTCGGCAAGAGCAAGGCCCGGGTTCAGATGGAACCCCAAACCCAGGTGACCTTCGGCGATGTGGCCGGTATCGAAGGCGCCAAGCTCGAGCTCACCGAGGTGGTGGACTTCCTCAAGAACCCCGATCGCTTCACAGCCGTCGGCGCCAAGATCCCCAAGGGTGTGCTGCTGGTGGGCCCTCCGGGCACCGGCAAAACCCTGCTGGCCAAGGCCGTGGCCGGCGAAGCCGGTGTGCCCTTCTTCTCGATCTCCGGCTCGGAATTCGTGGAGATGTTCGTGGGCGTCGGCGCCAGCCGGGTCCGCGACCTGTTCGAGCAGGCCAAGAAGAGTGCCCCCTGCATCGTGTTCATCGATGAGATCGATGCCGTGGGCCGGCAACGGGGCGCAGGCCTCGGTGGCGGCAATGACGAACGGGAGCAGACCCTCAACCAGCTGCTCACCGAGATGGACGGCTTCGAGGGCAACACCGGCATCATCATCGTGGCCGCCACCAACCGGCCGGACGTCCTCGATTCGGCGCTGATGCGGCCCGGTCGTTTCGATCGACAGGTGGTGGTGGATCGCCCCGACTATCAGGGAAGGCTGCAGATCCTCAATGTGCATGCCCGCGGCAAGACCCTCGCCGCCGATGTCGACCTCGACAAGGTGGCGCGCCGCACCCCGGGCTTCACCGGCGCCGACCTGGCCAATCTGCTCAACGAGGCCGCCATCCTGGCCGCCCGGCGTCAACTCACCGAGATCGCCATGGATGAGGTGAATGACGCCATCGAGCGGGTGATGGCTGGACCCGAGAAGAAGGATCGGGTGATGAGCGACAAGCGCAAACGGCTGGTCGCTTATCACGAGTCTGGCCATGCCCTTGTGGGTGCCCTGATGCCCGACTACGACCCGGTGCAAAAGATCAGCATCATTCCCCGCGGCCAAGCAGGCGGTCTCACCTTCTTCACCCCCAGCGAGGAGCGGATGGAATCGGGCCTCTACTCCCGCTCCTACCTGCAGAACCAGATGGCCGTTGCCCTGGGTGGCCGCGTTGCCGAGGAGATCGTCTACGGCGAAGATGAGGTCACCACCGGTGCCTCCAACGACCTCCAGCAAGTGGCCCGGGTAGCCCGCCAGATGGTCACCCGCTTCGGCATGAGCGATCGCCTCGGCCCCGTCGCCCTCGGCCGCAGCCAGGGCGGCATGTTCCTCGGCCGCGACATCGCCGCCGAGCGCGACTTCTCCGAGGACACCGCCGCCGCCATCGACGAAGAGGTTTCGCAGCTGGTGGATGAGGCCTATCGGCGCGCCACCGAGGTGCTGGTGGCCAATCGTCCGGTGCTCGACGAACTCGCCGAGATTCTGGTCGAGAAGGAAACGGTGGATGCCGAGGAACTCCAGGAACTGCTCCTGAGCCGCGATGTCAAGGTGGCGACCTACGTCTGACGCCGCCGCCGACCTGATCGCCTCGCTCCGCCACCAGCCGCTGTTGGTGGTGCTGAGGCCCTCGAACCCCCAGCAGGCCTTCGGTGCGATCACCGCACTGGCGGCCCTGGGGGTTCACCATGTGGAGCTGGCCTGGCGGGCCGATCCTGCCTGGGTGGGCGAGTGCCGTGAGCTGATTCAGGCCTTCCCCGGCCTCCGGCTCGGGGCCGCCTCCCTCTGCAGCGCTGCCGCCCTGGAGGATGCCCGCAGCGCAGGCTTCTCCTATGCGGTGTCGCCTGTTCTGGAGCGCGATCTGGTGGAGCAGGCCGGGCCGGATCTGGTGCTGGTGCCTGGCGTGATGACCCCCACCGAAGTGCATCAGGCCCGTGTCTGGGGCTGCGCGCTGGTGAAGCTCTTTCCCGCCGCTCCCCTAGGAGCGAGCTACTGGCGCCGCCTCGTCCCTCCGCTGGGGACCTCCCTTCCCTTCTGTATCGCCGCCGGCGGCCTGGCCGCAGGGGATGTGCTCCCCTGGCTGGGGGCCGGGGTGGATGCGGTGGCGCTGGGCTCCAGCCTGAGGGTCAGCGAAGCGGGCGAGCTGGATGGGGAGGGGCCCCTGCGCTCTCTGGTGACAAGCCTCACGGCACGGTCCCGTCTGAAACGGTCCGCCTGAAGCTGCCTCGCGCCGCTGGGCCCCCCATACTATTGCCGTTGCGATCCTGCAGTGCTACTGATGAGATAGGCGATTCTTAACCATGTCTCAACTCACGATCACGCTCAGCGACAAGGCCGACGCCCTGATCGCCCAGCTCCAGAAGGAAATCTTTAACCGGCGCCGCAAAAAGGTATCAGCGGCCGGCGTGATCGAAACCCTGGTCGAAAGCGGCGCCAAGTCCCAGTCCGACAAGCGCTTCGCCACCTCCTGGAGCAATCTGGTCGCCGACATCGAAAAGGCGGCGCGAGTGGCCCATGCCCACGGCGCCAAACCGGCCAACCTCAGCGACGAAGAATGGGCCTTGGTGCTCTCCCATCGCACCCGGGGGGCGGCGGTGCGCCGCGGCGCCAACGCCAACCGCGTTGCGCCAATCGCAACGGTTGCCGACGCCAGCTCCAGCGACAGCACCTCCAAGACCGCCAGAAGCCGCTCTGCAGGGGGCGCCGCCAAGGTCTCCAGGAGCCGCTCCACCCAGCCCAGCAAACCGGCCCGAACAACCCGGAAGGCATCCGCTTCTCCAGCGAAGGAGTCGGCCAAGACCAGGGCCACCCAGCCCAAAGCCACCAAGCCCAAAGTCACCAAGCCCAAGGCCGCCCAATCCAAAGCCAGCGCACCGCAGCCCACCTCCACCGTTGCGAAGGCCACGCCGCAGTCCAACGGCGACAGCCCATCCTCCGAGGGGGCCGCCATCCCCGCCACGGCAGCGGCGGCTACCCCCACCAGAAACCGCCGCAGGGCGGCTTCCACCACCACCCCGGCGGCCCGCAGCCGCTCGGCGCGGGTTTCGGCAGCCACTCGCATGGCGAAGGCCGTCAGCCGTCTTGGGGCCACAACCAACCCAGCTCCAGTTGCGGAGCCCCCTCCGCTGCCTCTGGCCATCAGCGCTAATGGCAGCAGCCCCTCGCCGGCGGAGCTGGCCTGATTCGGCGGCGTTGGCGCCACCATCGGCACGGCCAGCGGCATCCGACCACACATCGAGATCGCCTGGCAGAGCGGCCCGAGCTGGATCCGTGAATGCCGCGAGCTGATCAGCAGCTTTCCTATGGACGCCCTTGGAGCTGCCTCGGTGCATGGCCCGGAGGGTCTGCAGGCAGCCCGCGAGGCGGGCCTGCGTGATGCCAGCTCACCGGTGTTCGATCCCGAGCTCTGGCGGGCCCGGGCCCTCGGATGCCGGCTGGTGAAGCTGTTTCCAGCGGCACCGCTGGGGCCTCACTACTGGCGCGGGCTTGATGGCCCCCCTGGGCCACTCCCTGCCGTTCTGCATCGCTGCCGGGGGGACTTGCTCCAGCCGATGTGGGGCCGTGGTGAGCTGCCGGTGTGGATGCGGTGTGGCCCTAGGTTCCCGGCTGGATGATGGCGAAATGGTGGGCCTACGGCAATTGCTGATTGCGTTCGACCGGGCTAAAACAGCTAGAAGGCCGGGTGTATAGACAAAAAAAGCTCTGCTAAATGCAGAGCTTTTGAACGAATGAAAATTTAGGAACAGGATATTCAGAGGCTGAATGTTTTGCTGACCATGCGCTTGCGGAGCCTGCGACTGGCTGAAAAAGCTGCGGCAGCGCCAAACAAGGGGAGAGGAGCTGGTACAGTATCAGTCACCCGCGTAGCAATGGCAAATTCAAAGGTGTCAGTGCTGGTGAATGGCTGGTTGCTCAGGAGTACGCTGCTGTCAGTATCCCAGGCTGAGAAAGCAGTCGCACTGAAAGCAAAAATTGGAGCAATATTGACGTCTCCGAAATCCTGAGAGTTGTATAATTGAGTGGAGCCTAATTGGCTATTCACAAATGCAGCCAAGGCGTCGGCTTCAGCAGCATCACCGAACCAGGGAAACACTGAAGGTGGATTGCCGTAAAGGCCGATCAAATCATCTAACGTGGAGCCAGCAAAAGAAAGGTCATAATCAACGCCGTAAATAGTTACAAGAATGGCTTGCGAGGCGCCTGCGTTGACCACCATTGCTGCCCCAATGGGCGCGATAAGGCTAAAGGCAATTTTTTTCATGATTGAAAAATCATTTCGGATATCATACACGTTCACATCGCTTTTCTGCAATGTGCATTCGCTCAGGAACCGCTTTTGAAACCGGCCACTGCCTGGACTGTGGCTTGGCTGTTGCCAAGATCCGCTGCTGGTCTGGCTTTCTGCGCCAAGAGATGGCGATGCAGCGGTGGCGGGATCTGCGGATTTGGATCAGCCGCTGTCAGAGTCTCCTCACCAGAGGCTGCATTGCCCCTGCTGCAGCAGCAAGTGGTCGGCGAGCACCAGGGCCACCATCGCCTCCACCATCGGCACAGCCCGCGGCAGCACGCAGGGGTCATGGCGGCCCTTGGCCGCCATGGTGGTGGCTTCGCCGGCGGCGTTGATCGTTTGCTGCTGTTTGCGGATCGTGGCGGTGGGCTTGAAGGCCACCCGAATCAGGATCGGCTCGCCGTTGCTGATGCCGCCCTGGATGCCGCCGGAGTTGTTGGTGGCGGTGCGCAGGCGGCCATCGCCCGTGGGCAGGAAGGCATCGTTGTGCTCGCTTCCGAGCAGCAGCGTGCCAGCGAAGCCCGAGCCGATCTCGAAGCCCTTGGTGGCCGGCAGCGACATCACCGCCTTGGCAAGGTCGGCCTCCAGCTTGTCGAACACCGGCATGCCGAGCCCCACCGGTGGCCGCCGCACCAGGCATTCGATCACGCCACCGCAGGAATCGCCATCCCGGCCGATCGCCTCGATCCGCTCGATCATCCGCTCCGCCGAGGCGCCATCGGGGCAGCGCACGATGTTGGCCTCCACCGCCTCCAGGCTCACGCTGGCCGGATCGATGCTGGCCTCGATCGTGTGGATGCGCTTCACCCAGGCGATCACCTCGGTGCCGGCCACGTGGGCGAGCAGCTGCTTGGCGATCGCGCCGGCGGCGACGCGACCGATCGTCTCGCGAGCTGAGGCGCGGCCGCCGCCGCTGCGGGCCTGAATGCCGTATTTGGCCTGGTAGGTGGCATCGGCGTGGGAGGGCCGGAAGGCCACCTCCATCTCCTTGTAATCCTGCGGGCGCTGATCCTTGTTGCGCACCACCAGGGCGATCGGGGTGCCCAGGGTGAGCCCATCCAGCAAACCGCTGAGGATCTCGACGCAATCATCCTCCTTGCGGGGGGTGGTGATGCGGCTCTGGCCCGGTTTGCGACGGTCCAGTTCGGCTTGGATGGCTTCTGGATCGATCGGCAGCCGCGGCGGGCAGCCATCCACAATCACCCCCACTCCACCGCCGTGCGATTCGCCAAACGTGCTGATCCGAAAGAGCCGGCCGAAGCTGCTGCCCATGAAAAAACGGTCCTTGGCTGGAGCCTACAGGCGGGTTGCTGTCTGCCTAGCTTCAGCAGCTGTGAACCCTGTTCATCCAGCCTTGCGAAAACAGGAGCGGGCCGCGCTGATTCTGCGGCGGTTGGAAGAGCTCTATCCCGAAACGCCGATCCCCCTCGACCACAGCGATCCCTTCACTCTGGTGGTGGCGGTATTGCTGAGCGCCCAGTGCACCGATAAGAAGGTGAACGAGGTCACGCCGGCCCTGTTCGCGGCCGGGCCCGATCCGGTGGCGATGGCCGCCCTGCCCGAGGCCACGATCCTGGGCCACATCCGCCAGCTGGGGCTGGCCCGCACCAAGGCCCGCCATCTGAAAAGCCTTGCCCAACTCCTGATCGAGCGCCATGGCGGGGTGGTGCCGGACAGCTTTGAAGCCCTTGAGGCCCTGCCTGGCGTGGGCCACAAGACCGCCAGCGTGGTGATGGCCCAGGCCTTTGGCGTGCCGGCCTTCCCGGTGGACACCCACATTCATCGCCTCGCCCAGCGCTGGGGGCTGAGCAGTGGCGAGAGCGTGACGCGCACCGAAACCGATCTCAAGCGGCTATTCCCCCGCGAATCCTGGAACAGGCTGCATCTGCAGATCATTTTCTATGGCCGCGAACACTGCACCGCCCGCGGCTGCGATGGCACCGTCTGCCCGCTGTGCCGTGAGCTCTTCCCGAACCGACGGCGACCCATCCTCACGAGCAAAGCCTGAACCCGCTGCACGTGGCCCGTCGCAAACAAAAAACCCCCGCCGAAGCAGGGGTTCTGAAGGGATCGAAAGACCGGAATCCAGTATGGAATCCGAAGTCTTGATCAGCCGATCGCCGGAGCGGTCAGCGCCACGGGGGTGGCGGTGGCAGCAGCCAGATCGAGCGGGAAGTTGTGAGCGTT
>Ga0208360_1000008_pt1 | contig 118303 bp, 135 predicted proteins | sample LakMenE27Jul10ns_FD_150739 | JGI IMG/M metagenome (GOLD analysis project Ga0208360, IMG submission 150739) | Freshwater microbial communities from Lake Mendota, WI - 27JUL2010 deep hole epilimnion ns (SPAdes) | ecosystem: Environmental > Aquatic > Freshwater > Lake > Epilimnion/Euphotic zone ...
AGATCGCCCAGGTACGCCGGGTTGGTCCTCGCCAGCTCGCGACGGATTTTTACGGCTTCTTCATCCTGGGCCAGCGCCTCCTGGCGGCGGCCCAGGTTGGTATAGCTCACGCCCAGGTTGTTCAAGGAACTGGCCAGATCGCCCAGGTAGGCCGGGTTGGTCTTCGCCAGCTCGCGACGGATTTTTACGGCTTCTTCATCCTGAGCCAGCGCCTCCTGGCGGCGGCCGAGGTTGGTATAGCTCACGCCCAGGTTGCTCAGGGCCATGGCCAGAAAACGCCGTGCCTCTGGCTGACTGCCCTCCACCTGCCTCAGGATCCGAACTGCCTCCTCGCTTGGCGCCAGTGCCTCCTGCCTCTGCCCCACTGCGTTGAGGAAGCTCCCCAGGTTGATGAGTGCCCGCGCCCGAAACACATCCAGGGGCGGCCGATTCGCCTGCACCCACGCCATCACCTGCTTTTGCAGCCGCAAAGCTTCTGCCGAATCTCCCTTGGCAGCGGCTGCTTTGGCGGCATCAAACCGCCCCTGCACCTCCGGCGGGATCTCTGACTTCACCTGCGCCAGCAGGCCCGCATTTGGCCTGTTTTCCGGTGGAGGGAGCCGCTCCAGCGCCGCCACCGGCAAGGCCACCAATAGCGCCAAGGGGGCCGATAAGAGCCTGGCTGTGCTGGCGTTGGGGAATCGGCGTGTCATGAAGGTAAGGCCCTAGGGCTATTATGACCCTGGTTCCCCAGCTCTTGAAGCCTGCACGGCGGCTGCGGGGCAATGGTCGTCAGGGAATAACAACGTGATCCGCTGCCCAGTAACTTGACTCCAGTGTGCGTAGTTGATGATCCAGAACTTGCCTTTCCGGCAGTGAGATAACTGGAGGATGGAAGGGCTACTTTTGCGGGCATGCTCAACGTTGACTGCTGCGCGCCGGTCCCCTCCAGGCTGAGCCCCTGGGCAAGGGGCGGCCTTGGAGTGGGCCCTCCGCTTCGCCTGGGAGCTGTTGTGGGGGGAGGGCCAATTGCGGCTGCCAAGGGGAGCAAGTTGCAACAGAGCGCTCATGCATCCAGCAGGTTTTCGAGGCTCTCACCACCAGGGAATCGGACGAGCCCGAAGTCGCGTCGATCGAGGGTTGCGATTCGCCGCAGCCCCCGCTCCTGGGCCACCCAGAGCAGCGAAGCGTCGGCCAGATCCAGCGGCAAATCGCCGTATTGCCGCATCCAGCCCGCCATCAACTCCAGGGCAGATCCACTCAGCTCCGCAACATTCAGGCCACCGAGCGACACCCACCGAATCAGGCGACCCATGGGCCGGTATCGAGGAGGGTGGCATCCCGATAGCTGGAGCTGCTCATCGTTGATGTCAGCTCAGCCGCTGCTGGCTCTGCTGTCTGCTCAGCTGCTAACGAAGCAGCACTGAATGATCCCGCCCACGGCTGGTGGAGTGCTGGTGCAACAAGTTAAGGCCAGCCTTGCTCACAACACCACCGCCTGGCCCAGGATTTCGTTGCGGATCAGGGGATGCAGGGATGTCTCTTCTGTGACATCCATTCTTATGTCACATCCACCGAGCAGCCGAGCAGGTCTTCCAGATCCTGGCGGAGGCTGATCACCCCCAGGAGTGAGGGCTCGGGTGAGAGATCGACCAGCAGATCGCCCCTGGCGAGCATCTCACCTCCCGCTGCAGCGGCTGGACAGAAGGCCTGCATCGCCATCGGGGCTGGGCGCTTGAGTTGGCTTGAGCGCAATAGCCAGCAACCGGCCGGCGCTGTCGCCCAAGGAGGCCTGGTTCAGCGATGGCCGCCAGGTGCTCCACTTCCGGCCCAGCCGCTGGGAGCGCTGGAGTTACCCTAGCGGGCGGCAACTGGTTGAGATCAAGCAGGGCGAGGAGTCCTTCGCTGCAGATTCCATTCACGGAGCCGACAAGTAAATCTCTCTTCCTCGCTCGTGCGCTCAGCCGCCACCAGCAAGCCATCGACAATTCCAGGCAGTTCGATACGATGCAGCTTGAAAACTTCTTCCATTCACCATGCTCACTGGATCCGAACTGCTCGCTAAGGTCAAAGAACTCGGCGATGCCTCGAAATCCGATCTGGTTCGCTCCGCCGGCTATGTCAGCACCAAAAAGGACGGCAGCGAGCGCCTGAACTTCACCGCCTTCTATGAAGCCCTGCTGGAGGCCAAGGGCGTCAGCCTTGGTGACGGCGGTGGCAGTGGCGGTAAGGGGCGGCCTGGCCGCAGCCTGAGCTTCAACACCAAGATCCAGTTCAACGGCAACCTGATGGTGGGCAAGGCCTACACCGCCCAGCTGGGCCTGAAACCCGGCGATGAGTTCGAGATCAAGCTCGGCCGCAAGCAGATCCAGCTCATCCCCGTGGGCGCCGCTGACGAGGAGTGAAGGGCTGCTGGGATTGAGCGGTTGGGTCAGGACAGATAACAGTTCTGCCTCACCCCACCAGCGGTGAGAGGTCGCGCCAGTGGCCTCGTTGTCGCCACCAGGTGCTTGGCGTAGAGCTGCACCAGCAGGACATGGACGCAGAGCTGCTCCATCCGCGCGGCGGTGCCACGCACGCCATCGGCATCCCAGTCCCTGTGCGTTGGGCGGAAGTCGGTGTGCTCCGGCTGCTGCGCCTTGGCCCAATGGCCGCTCCAGCTCGTGAAGCCCGGCGGCGAGCGGTACAGCTTCTTCCCCTCCATCAGATCGGGCCGGTGTTGGCGCAACAGAGCCGGCAACTGGCGGACCAGCTGCTCGTCGCCACAGGAACCATCGGAGAAGGGGCGTCTGGCCATCAGCGTTGATCAGCGCTAGTGGTGTTGAGCAACAGGGTCATACATGGGGGGTAGCTGATCAGGTGACCAACGGATCCTGGCCGCCTTGCGCGGCTCCAGTTGATTCCTGATTCAGCCAGTTTCGAAACATCTCAGGCTCCAGGATCCTGGGGTTGCTGATCGTTGCGGCAAATACGAGAAGATCCTTGTCACCACTGACGAGTGCCTGGACCCCGGCGCCGATGGCCAGATCCAGGAAGATCTGATCCTGTGGATCACGACAGCGAGGCTGGTCATCTGGCAGCTCCTCCAGCCAGGTTTCGCTCCAGGGCAGGAGATCAGCCATTAACGCATCGATTTGCTCGCTGCTGAGGCGGAATTTGGGGTATTTGAGTACGCGCAACAGTTCAGCGGTGGTGGCTTCCGCCATCACCGGGGTGATTCGGCCGTTCTGCCAGCTGTGGCGGATCCAGGCGAGGCGGCCATTCTCGAACAACAGCGACGACACCAGCACGTTGGTGTCGAGCACCACCCGAATCATGCCTGGCGTGCCCAGCTCACGGCGTCCACCACCACCTCCTCTTGGAGCCCCTGCTCCTCCAGGCGGCTGCGCACAGCAGAAGCGGCAGAGGAGGAAATCGGGGTGATCACGATGCGACCCTCCTCGCAGATCACGTCATAGACATCTGCAGGACCAAGCAGGTCCACAACGGCCTGGGGAAGGGTGAGTTGGTTGTCGCTGGAGCGCTTCGCCAGGACCATGATCCCGATCCTTTCCTGAATCCCTCCAGCAAGGCTAAGGCGGCGCACGGGCCTTGAGGCTTGCCGGGATCCCGGGCCACTGATGGTAGAAGGGTCTGTCGATCAACAACCCCGAGCAGAACCACCACCTTCAGCACTACCGAGGTGGTGCCATTGTCTCCGCCCTGCAGGTGGTCTGCATCCTCTATGTGGGCATGCAGCTACTCCTGCCTGGGCAGGACGCGGGGATCGACTTGCATGATCAGCTTGTGCGCCTTGCGCAGAGCCATCCGCCGCGGCTGAACAAGGCCGGGGGTAGCTCCTCTTCATGCACAGAATTCGTTGCTGTGGAAGACCGTGAGGATCAACGCTGTGGCAACGGTTCAGTCTTCAGGCTTAAAAACAATGCAGAAACTGCATACTCACGGGATGTCGAATGCCCCGGTGCGCCGTGCACTTCCAAGCAGACTGCGGTAGCACAGCTGTGTGAAAGCGGCACCGGGCGTCAGAGTCAGGAATGAGCACTATGCGTCAGGCAGCCAAAACCAGCGCCCGACTCGCTATTCATCGGTGCGAGCTGGCCTCTCACCTGCGGCCAGGACAGCGATCAGCAGCAGCAAGGAGGTGCATCGCGTGCCTGAAGCCGTCCTCGCCTTCGGCGCCCGGATTGAGTGCCGCAGCGCTGAGTGGTTGGTGCGCGGCCTTGGCCGCAGCTCCGATGGCCAGCAGGTGGTGGATGTGGTGGGGGTGCGCTTTGCCGGTAAGGGGCTGAAGGTGGTGGCGGAGGAGCCCTTTGAGGCGGTGGCCACGCGCCTGCACCTGAGCAGCCAGCTGCGCTTTGCGGTAATGCAGGCCAACTCCTACCTGCGCACCTGCGGCGAACAGTGGACCGCCCGCGTGCAGCTGGAGCTGGAGGCGCAGCGGCAGCGGCTGCGGCGATTGCGGGGCCGTCAGGAGAAGCAGAAGGCTATCGATGGGCGCTTCCTGGATCGCGAACGCTTCCTGAGCGAGGTGATGACGATCGACCCCGCCCCCTACCTGAAGCTGGTGGCGGTGCTGCACCGGGAGGCCTGAGATGACAAGACGATCAGCCAGCCCCGCGCAGATGTTCCCAGCAGCCCCGTGGGTTAAGCAGAGGCAAGGGGGGCGTGGTGCAGGCCAGTACGCCTTGATCGCCTGTCACGAACAGATCAGCTTCGATCAGGACAGCGCTGGCCACAACCCATTCGTCATCGCCATCGACCAGCCCCAGCTGCAAGGTTTGCGCTGGCCTGGGCGCGATCGGTTGATCGCGCAGGAAGGTTTCGATCGCTTCAATCTGCGCAGGCGGCAGTCTGCCTTTGCGGCTGAGCACGTCGTGCAATTCATCCAGCACCACCTCGCTGGTCACCAGCGTGTGCTCGGTGAGCACCAGCCTCAGCAGATCGGCGCAGAGGCCTCGAGCCAGAAAGGCACTCACCAGCACATTGGTGTCGAAGAAAACCCGCACGCTGCTCAGGAGACGACGGCCTTTCAGGAGACGGCCGTGAACACGTCGTCATCGGTGAGCCACCCGGCGGCTTCGCCAAAGGGCAGAGACTGGCGACGCAACCGCTCAAAGCGCATCAGCCGCAGCTGCCGGCGCAGAGCATCCCGCACGATCTCCCCCCGGGAGCGGCCGGTTTCAGCGCAGGCGGCCTCTAGCTCCTGCTCCAGGTCGTCTTCCAGGCGGATCGTGAGGGAACAACGCTTCATGCACCACATTGTAGTGCGTTCAACTGGCGATGGCAGGGGAGACCTTGAACGGTGCTCACCGATTGCGACGGCCAGGGCAGCGAAACCTGGCAGGAGCTGATCTCCGAGCGAGTGTTCGGCCAGGAGATCCCCCTGCGCTGGGTCTTGGCGGTGAGCCGCGACCAGCTGCTGCTGATCGACCGTCAGAAGTGGGCCGCCGTGTGTGTATGCGGTTCCGGGATGTACTGGCCCATCAATAGCTCAACATTGACCCCATCCAGGTTCTCTGGATCACAAGGCAGTCCTTGCCGTCGCTTCAAGGCAGGCTGACAGTTATACTGGATACCATGCTATCGATTGGCTCAGCATCCATGGACCATGAGCAAGATACAAACTGCTGAACGTCAAAGATCAGCGGGCCGCGATAGCGGCTCCGGTGCATCGCCTTGTTGGGCACGCGACCCTACCATCCGTATTTGACTAGTATTTTTCGTTATCACGTTGGCTGCACCGAATTCCGGCCAAAAGTAAATATAGTCACAGTACTCTCCTGTGACATGCAGGCAGTAACCAAACGGAAGAATCCAATAACCATTCTCGCATATCTTGTTGTCAGAATTCCAGGCTGTCGCATCTATTGAGTCACGTATCCCGTCATAAAGACGGCAAAGACCATGGACAGTTTTCTGCAAGCATTCTAATACGCCAGACTTCAGTACTTCCTGTTTTGAATTAAATACTACCAAGTCGCAGTACCATTGATCGTCACTGGCACCACAACTGACTTGTAAAATTACATTGCGATGCTCCAACAAGTCCCGAATCCCTTTTTGGGAATCTGTCTTAACTCCATCAGGGTCAGCCAAATCCCAATACCAATCGTCAAGGCGCTTCCATGCACCAATAAATCCGGGGACATTGATGCCATCGGCCATTCTCACGTCCGCAATATTCTTCAAAAACTTTCTGGTCTGCGTGCTTAATGAGTCATCATTAGTGAATGAACCTCTGGCGCTCAAGGCTTCAATAGTTGCCGCGACAATCCTTTTGCACAAGTGAAATGCAACCTCTGCATCACGCGGTAACTGAAGCTCCGCTTGGTGAAATTTGTTACAGTCGCCTCCTTCGTCCTTGCAATTCTGAATCAAAACTCGCCGGAAATGTGAAATATCTCTCAATGTAAAAGTTAAGCGTTCCCATTGATCAAGAAGCGCTCTTGATCGGGTATATCCATGATGCCCATTGGATAACCACTGCAAAAGAGGCATCCAGAGTATAGGAATTCCTTCAGATGAGGTACGCCATCCATGTCGGATGCCTTCAGGAGGAATGTTACCGCTATCGATTTTCATGCGTATTGCCCAACACGCGGATCCGCATAATACCCCCTTCACTACCGTTTCGGCACTCTAAAATCGGTAGGCGGGCGGTAGGCGACTCTAAGAGCGCTTGCGATGACAGGTAATCTCGCGCAGGCCGTAGCCATTCCGAGTTTGATGGACGGATCCGCCTATAGGCGTTCGTTGCGCTATAATAAGTAGGGAGTGCTGTACGCGATTAACTCTTTATTGGCAGGTTCCGAGAACCACAGATCTCAGGCCTTTGCTTTCTGTGAACCAAGTCCGATCTTTCCCCAGGGAATGCCAAGTCGCTTGCTCCTGCAGGCAAGGTGCCGTAACAAGTCCCAAGTCTCGTTGTGGTTCACGGACCTCAGTACCACCACCGGGCCCAGGCGGAGGATTCAGCTCAGCCGCTGCCGCACCTCTGCGTGGAAGGCCTCAAGCAGCTCCAGCAGCAGCGCATCCTCAGCCGGCGACATCAAGCTCCTTCCCCTCGCGCAGGGCCCGCGCCACCACATGCCAGCGGGAGCCCGCCAGGCGCTCGGCATCCTCTTCCCCTACCACCACCAGATCCACGCCCACCGAAAAACTCAGGGGCCGCAGCGCTGCCCGCAGCAAGCGCAACGCCTGTTGGCGTTCCTGTGGGGTGAGCGTGGCCTGGGGCATCACCACCAGCAGATCGAGGTCGGAATCGGGCCGCGCATCCCCCCGCGCCCGGGAGCCAAACAGCAGCACTCGCCCTGGCCTGGGTTGAACCCCGGCCAGGGCAGCTGTCACCGCCTCCAGGTCGGCATCGATCGTGGGGGCTGGGAACGCCATCTCTGCAGGGTATGGCGATCCTTGGGGTCAGAGCCCATAGGGATTCAGCAGGGCTACCCCGCAATCAGCGAAATCGGCTGTGTTTCGTGTCACGACGGTGAGGCCATGCAAGAGCGCAATCGCGGCGATCTGCTTGTCGATCCCATGCTGAGGATTCGGCACCCGCAGCCGCCCCCACAGCTGGGCAGCATCGCAATCCAGGCTGAGAACACGATCGCCGTAGTCGAGCAACACCTTCTCCAACCACTGCTCCAGAAGCTCGGCCTGCTGTTGATCACCCCGATGCCGGATCAGCTCAACACCACGCCGCAGCTCACCGATCGTCACGGAGGCCAGAAAGATCGGCGTGTCGTTGCGGGCTGCTTCTGCCCAGAAGGCGACAACGCCTGGATCGGCTCGCAGACCCTTGCGGGCCTCGCTGATCACGTTCGTGTCAACTAAAAACATCTGCCGGTGCAACAGTGTCGTTCTGTCGTTCAAAGTCGGCATCCAGTCCCACATCGGGCATGGAACCCAGCAGTTCCGCCAGATTGCGCCGTGCAGGGCTCATCAACGCCGCCGCCAGGATGGCCCGATGCTCCGCTTCGGCACTGCGGCCATGGGCTCCGGCCCGCTTCTTGAGGGCTTGCACGATCCCATCATCGACGCCACGCACCAACAAATCAGCCATCAACCCCCACGACAACTGCTATCAATGATAGCGACGCTCTATGGCGGCCAGGCCAGAGGGTGGAGCTGGCCGCTTTGCTGCGGCAGGTCGGCTGATCGCTTGCGATGGCTGCCGGCGCATCAGACCGCTGGTTGTGGCAGCTCTCCATTCACTTCGAATTGCTGGCGCCGGAAATGATGCACCGTGTTGTCATCCAAGCAACGGATCGAGACTTCCTTGTTGTTGGCTTCCAGCTGCACCTCCACCTGATCAAACGGTGTGCTGTTGAATACACAGCAAGTGATGACTCCCACCTGAACCACATCCTCAACGCTGCGCGCCGAGTGGTATTCAAAGTTCTCAATTCCAGCTTCGCGCATTTGCCTGCCAATCCCCTGGCAGAAATGGCTGTCCACAGGATCACGCAACCTGGCCTGAAGTTCTCTGCTGCCATGGTCCTGCAATTTCAGGCCCCTTGCGGTGCGCACCTGCACGTGGAAGAGGGTCTTTCGCATCGCGGTGCTGCGGGGAAAGGGACGCTCGGGCCCATCCTGAAACACCAGTTCGTAGTACGCCCCCTCCAGCAGACAGCCGAATCGGCTGCGGGATCCATAGAACAACCCCCGCTCCCAGCGTGTGGCAAACCGCGATCCGTGGCGCTTCCGATAGCGAAAGGGAGTGAGCAGCAGGCGATGCCGCACCGCGCATTCCTCGGCGCTGGGTAGCACTGGCTTGCTGGCCTCCAGAAAGTCCTCCAACCAGGCCTGCTCATCCAGGCTGTCCGTCGTCCGGCGGGTGGCCTGAGCGCCCTGTTGTTCCACCAGCCGCAGAACCACCCCATCCAGCTGGGCGAGAGCCTTGAGATCCACAGTGGTTCTCTGGCTCACGGCCGGCCACGCATGGCATCGAGGTAGTGCACCAGCTCCACCAGCTGCTCTGGATCCTGCAGCTGCTCCCGCGGCAGACCTCCCGTGTGGCGGTTGGCGGTGTTGATCCAGTGCCGCATCAGTTCGGTGTCGTCGCCCACCAGGGCCGAGAGGCTGCGATGCAGGCGCAGCACCAGGGCAATCATCCGCTGGGTGTGCAGGTCGATGCGACCCTGCGCCCGTGCCTGCTCGAAAAAGGTGCGACTCTTGCCGATCGCCTGGGCCGTCTCCTGGGCCGACAGCCCCAGTTCCTCCCCAGCGCGCTGCAGCGCCTTGCGCAGCACCAGGTTTCCGTTGACCCCGCTGGCCGCCGCATTCGTGAGCTCCTGTACCTCCATGACCCTCACACCATCTCCGAGCATCATGCCTCAAAAGCGGCAGCACAGGCAATGCAGCCTCGATCGAGGCATAGCTTGCAGGGGAGCCGCCTCGTCGGTGGCCTCCGCCGAGGCGGCCGTTGGTCGCACCGGGGAACGGCTGGATCTGGCGGCCACACGATGAACAGCGCTTACATCGCCACGCGAGCCTTGATGCGTTTCGCTCGAGTCACGACAAAAGATCGACCCTCTCCTGTGCTGCGGATCAGCACATCAGCGGGCATTGTTTGTTCATCACCTCTGAAATGCGTCCGCTACTGCCGATCACGTCCTGGGCTGATGGGGTAATTCTTGGCCTCATAGTCGTCAACCAAAACTGTCAAACCTCAAGTGGTTCCTTTTCAGGGCTGCCTGCTGCGGCATCCAGGCAGCGGCGATGTCTTGAAGAGTAAGGTCGTAATAGGTCTCGTTGTGAATGGGTTTGATGGGTTGCATGGCGTGTCTCAGACTATTGAAGCGTCGATCTTGTCGTATTCGGCGTAGCTGCCAACAAACCCGGCCGCGCTCTTGGGGCATCTGCAAGGCGATGCGACGGGCAGCGTCGGTGGCTGATGATCAACGCCGATGAGTCCGACGACCCTAGTGATCCAGCCTTGCGGTTGGCCACGATGCACCGCATCAAGGGTCTGGAGTTCGATCAGGTGTTCCTGCCTGAGCTCGACGCTTCCCAGATGCCCTTGCAGGTTGAGCTGAACAAACGGCCCGATCAATTCTCCAAGGACTTGTTCGAGCAACAGGAGCGATCCCTCCTGCATGTGGCCGCCACCCCTGCCTGAGGGCGTGGCCGTACTCGTGCCAGTGCACACCTTGCTGTAATGCCGCATTCCCCGGACGATTTGGCATCCGATGCCGCTCGCACCATCGCCCCCAGGATCCTTCGGGGCGCGGATCACCCTGGCTGCCCGGATGGGCTTGATCGAAACCCCGGTGGAGCGGGCCCTCCACACCCTGCGGCGCGTGCGCAATGCCTTCGCCCACTCCAGCGATTCGGCCTCCCTCAGCGATCCCGCCTCTGCCGAGCGACTGGCCCAGGCCTATCGCGACGCCCGAGCCAATCCACTCTGGGCGCCCTTGGAGACGGTGCTCTCGAAGGCCGGCGGTGCGGTGCGGCTGATCCAGCTCAGCTCAGCTTCGACTAAGCTAGCGATTAGGCACTTCTGGATTACTTTCACCAAGATGACCGCCACAGAAAACCCTAGGCCGCCCTTTCCTCCCTTCAACGCTGAAACCGCAGCCCAGAAGGTCCGTATGGCGGAAGATGCATGGAATACGCGCGACCCAGAGAAGGTCTCGCTTGCCTACACACCCGATAGCACTTGGCGCAACCGCTCGGAGTTCGTCTCAGGCCGTCCGGCCATTCTTGAGTTTTTAATCCGCAAATGGAACAAGGAACTCGATTATCGCCTCATCAAAGAACTATGGGCGTTTGAAGGACATCGGATTGCCGTGCGCTTTGCCTATGAGTGGCACGACGATGCAGGCCTCTGGTTTCGCTCCTACGGCAACGAGAACTGGGAGTTCGACGACCATGGCTTCATGCGCAGACGCATTGCCAGCATCAACGACCTTCCCATCCAAGACAGCGACCGGAAGTATCATTGGACCCTCGGGCGTCGCCCTGACGACCATCCTTCTCTTTCAGACCTCGGTCTGTGATCCCGTTCGACCGAATCGTCTAATCAGGCGCCGCAGCGAACCCGCTCCTGCGGCCATTTTTGCGCAAATTCGCCATACCTCGTTCCATGGAGTGCACGATGAGCCCGGAGCGTCTGTTCAAGGTCACAGACTTCCTCCACCCAGCAGATGGTGAGCCGATTCGCTCCGTCATCACCGAGTCGGCTGACGCAGCGGTCGTTGCTTGGTATGTCAAGCCAGGCCAGCAAATTTCGGCTCATGTCCATCCTGATGGCCAAGATACATGGACCATCCTTTCAGGTTGCGGCGAGTACCGCGTCAGTGCTCATGGGGAGTCGATTGCCATCGCCAAGGGAGATGTGCTGGTCGCCCATCGCCGAGAAGTTCACGGTGTGCTGAACACCGGGCAAGAACCGCTTGTCTTCGTTTCAGTTGTCTCTCCTGCCGCATCTGGCTTTGAGCCGGTGTAGTTCGTCGTGAACGAGTTGCCTAACATCAAGATCCAGGGGCTAGGGCCAGAGATGCCTTGTAAGTGCATTTGGCTACTTCCTGCCGTTGATCTTGAGCGTTCGGCAGGCTTCACGAGCCAGTAGGGATCATTATGATCTAAACAGTGATTGAACTCTCAACTCTAGCCTCTGCTATCTGGATGGTTTCTTGGATCTGAAACCAGATCATTGACGTGATCGATCAGATGCGACCATCGGCGGCGGATATGGTTGCTGCTGCTCTCCCAGAGCTCGATGATCATCAGGGAATAGTGACTTTTATCGACTCTCTTGTCAGTGGAATGTTCATGGCTGCTGAGGTGAAAGCACCCCATTTGCTGCTCAACATAATCACTGCTGACAACACCTGCGGTGGGATGCGTCGCACTCGTTAGTTCCCTGAGTACGTCCTCTGGCTCATGCGATATCTGCAGCCCGAAGTGCCTGCACGCTGTGGTCCTGTTGGTAAGTCGATTGCCGAGACCTGAGCAGTCTTTTGTCCTGCACAGATGCATGCAGCCTGCTGATGCAGGCTTGTTCATCCAAGCCAGCCGATTCCTCCCCCTTCACGACAGCTCCAATCCCGTTAGCTCCAGCTCCCGGCCCCGCAGCACGTGCGCCGACAGCTCTCCACAGATTGGGCAGGCAAAGATCACATCCACCGGCTCGAACTGCTGGCCGCATCCGCCGCAGCGGCACTGCGTGGGCACCACCTCCAGCTCCAGCGTTGCCCCTTGACCGATTCCGCCCGCCATCACCACCTCAAAGGCGAAGGCGAGCGCGTCTGGATCCACCCCCGAAAGCCGCCCCACGCGGAGCATCACGGTGTGAATCCGCTGGGCACCCTGGGCTGCGGCCGTCGCTAGGGCGATGCGCTGCAGTTCCTCCATCAGCGCCAGTTCATGCATCGCCGCACCAGTGGCGCACCGCTGCCAGCACCTCCTCCAGCACGGCCCCGGTGGCGGGCGAGAGCCGGGTGCTGAAGCCGTAGCCGTGGGCCGCCACCAGCAGTTGCCAGGCCGGCGGACGGCGCCCATAGAGGCATTCAGCCAGTCGCAACAGTTGATCCGCACTGACGTGGTGGCTGAACAGTCCAGCCGAGTCGCCTGCATCAGCGCCTTCAGCCGCTTGGGGTAGGAGCGGCTCCAGCCGCCAACCGCCCGGGCCCGCCGCCGCTGGCGGTTCCGCATCCACGAACAGCACGCGCCGGGCGGCGGCCAGCTGCGGCGCCAGCTCGGGGGTGAGCTGGGTCCGCTCGATCACCGCCAGGCTGGCGAGCTCCCAGCTCCCGGCGGCGGCAGCGATGGCGCCTCCCACTCCATCGTCCTGGCGCAGGCCGTTGCCCCAGCCAATCAGCAGATCGCAGCGCCGCTCCCGGCTTGTTGCGCCGGGGCTCACTGCCGCCATCGCTCCTGCAGCATCTCCCCGTTGGGGCCGATCAGCTGCACATGCAACGGCATCTGGCCCGCCGCGTGGGTGGAGCACGACAGGCAGGGATCGAAGCAGCGGATGCCCGCCTCCACCCGGTTGAGCAGGCCCTCGCTGATCTCTGTCGCCCCCGGCGTGATCCATTGGCGGGCGATCTGGGTGACGGTGCGGTTCATCGCCCGGTTGTTCTGGCCGGTGGCGATGATCAGGTTCACAGCCTCGATCAGGCCGTTGGCATCCACCCGGTAGTGGTGGAACAGGGTGCCGCGCGGCGCCTCGCTCACGCCCACCGCCTCGAAGGCGTTCACTCCCGCATGGGCGCGCACGTGGGTGGCGCAGATCTCCGGATCGTTGAGCAGCAGCTCGATCGCTTCCAGGGCCGCCAGGATCTCGATCAGCCGCGCCAGGTGGTAGTGGAAGGAGCTGGTCACCACACGGCCGCCCCGCTCCCGGAGCTCCAGCAGCTCGGCATCGGCCCGCTCCGTGCCGATGCGCTCGCACACATTCAGCCGCGCCAGGGGGCCCACCCGGTAGCTGCCCGCCTCCGGCCCGAGCGGCTTGTAATAGGGGAACTTGAGGTAGGTCCAGGGTTCCACCGCCTCCGCCAGCGCCTCGCTGATCCGCTGCTGCGGCAGCGCTTCGGCCAGCACGGTGCCGTCGGGGTCGATCAGGCGCAGCTGGCCGTCGTAGTGCTCCCAGCGGCCATCGGCGCCCACCAGGCCCATGAACAGCGAGGGGAAGCAGCCGAACGTGCTGGCCTCCTTCGCCAATGGCCCATCCAGCAGATCCTTGAAGCGCTGCAAGGCCGCCAGGGTGGTGGCGAAGGCTTCCGGCAGCTGGGCGCGGATGGCGTCGCGATCGCTCGGATCCAGGGGGGTGCGCACCCCTCCCGGCACCGCCCAGGCGGCATGGATCTTGCGGCCTCCCAGCCGTTCGATCAAGTCCTGGCCGAACTGGCGCAGGCGGATGCCGCCGCGGGCCAGCTCCGGGTCGGCGGCAATCAGGCCGAAGATGTTGCGCTTGGCGGGATCGCTATCCCAGCCCAGCAGGAAATCGGGGCTGCTCAGATGAAAAAACGACAGCGCATGGGACTGGGTGATCTGGGCCAGGTTCAGCAGCCGCCTCAGCTTCTCCGCCACCGGCGGGATCGTGACCGCCAGGATCCGATCGCCGGTCTTGGCGGCGGCCAGCAGGTGGCTCACCGGGCAGATGCCGCAGATGCGGGCGGTGATCGCCGCCATCTCGGTGAACGGCCGCCCCTCGCAGAACGCCTCAAAGCCCCGGTACTCCACCACATGGAAGCGGGCGCCCTCCACGGCGCCGGCCTCGTTCAGCTGGATGGTGATCTTGGCGTGGCCTTCGATCCGCGTCACCGGGTCGATCAGGATGGTGCGGGCCATGGCTCAACCGAAGCGGATCATCGCCGCCCCCTCCATCAGTGGTGGCTCGCCCCGCAGGAGCGGCTCGAGGAAGGCGCGGATGCGGGCGGCCGAAGGCGGGCAGCCGGGCAGGTAGTGATCCACGGGCACCAGCTCGTGCAGCGGCAGCACCCGCTCCAGCAGTTCGGGCACCAGTCCAGGGGCGTGGGGCAGCTGGCCGCTGCCATCGGCCAGCTCCAGGTAGCCGCGGCGCAGCACCGGCTCCGCTCCTTCCAGCCTGTTGCGCATGCCCGGCACGTTGGCGGTGATCGCGCAATCCCCGAACGACACCAGCAGCCGGGTGCGCGCGCGCACCTGAAGGATCAGCTCCAGGTTGTCGGCGTTGGCGACGCCTCCCTCCACCAGGCAGACATCCACATCCTCGGGGTAGGTCTTGATGTCGGACGCCACCGGGCTGAACACCACATCAACCCGCTGCGCCAGCTCGATCAGCCACTCGTCGAGATCGAGGAACGACATGTGGCAGCCGGAGCAGCCGGCCAGCCAGACGGTGGCAAAGCGCAGCTTCATCGTGTCTGCTGTCCCCTGGCCCGGGCCCGCACCAACGCCCCCAGCCGGGCGGGGTCGGCGTGCTTCTCGCCGGTGGTGTCGGCCTTGTCGAACAGGGCGCCGGTGGGGCACACCTGCACGCACTTGCTGCAGTCGGTGCAGGCATCCACCGCGCCCCAGGGCTCGTTCAGCCCGGCGATGATCCGGCAGTGCTCGCCCCGCCAGCCCACATCCCAGACATGGGCCCCCTCCACCTCATCGCAGACGCGCACGCAGCGGGTGCAGAGGATGCAGCGGTTGTGGTCGAGCCCGAACAGGGGATGGGAGAGGTCGACGGGGCGATCCGGATGGCGGTAGGGCAGCCGGGAGTGGTCCATCCCCACCTCCACGGCGCGGTCCTGCAGCTCGCAGTGGCCGTTGGCCACGCAGATCGCGCAGATGTGGTTGCCCTCGGTGAAGAGCATCTCGATCACCGTGCGCCGGTAGTCCTGCAGCCGCGGGGTGTCGGTGTGAACCACCATCCCCTCCGCCACCGGGGTGAGGCAGGCGGGTTGCAGCTTGCCGCTGCCCTCGATCTCCACCAGACAGAGCCGGCAGGCGGCCACCGGGCTCAGCCCCTCCAGGTGGCAGAGGGTGGGGATGGGCACCCCCACCTCCCGGGCCGCCGCCAGCAGGGTGGTGCCCGTGGCCATCGCCACGGCGTGGCCATTGATGCTGAGGGTGCGGACGCTCATCGGCCGGCCGCCGCTGCCGTGGGCCCCGGCTTCAGCCGGGCCACGTACTCCTCGCGGAAATAGCGCAGGGTGCTGAGCACCGGCTTGGGAGCGCTCTGGCCCAGACCGCAGAGGCTGGTTTCGGCCACCATGGGGCAGAGGGCTTCGAGCTGGGCCAGATCGGCGGCCGTGGCGTCGCCGGCCAGGTGCTTCTGCAGCAACCCATGGAGCTGCACGGTGCCGGCGCGGCAGGGCACGCACTTGCCGCAGGATTCATCCCGGCAGAAGGCCATGAAGAAGGCGGCGATCGCCACCATGTCGGTGGAGTGGTCCATCACCACCATGCCGCCGGAGCCCATGATCGTGCCCAGCGCCTGCAGGCTCTCGTAATCCACTGATGTGTGGAGCAGGTAGGCCGGCACGCAGCCACCGGAGGGGCCGCCGGTCTGCACCGCCTTGAGGCCGGCTCCATCCGGGCATCCCTCCCCCATCTCGCTCACGATCGTGGCCAGGCTGGTGCCCATTGGCACTTCCACCAGCCCGCCCCGGCGGACCTTGCCGGTGAGGCAGAACACCTTGGTGCCCTTGCTGCCCTCCGTGCCGATGGCGGCGAACCAGTCGGCGCCCTCGCGCAGGATCGGCACCACATTGGCCAACGTTTCCACGTTGTTGATCAGGGTTGGCCGCCCCCAGACCCCCGCTTCGGCCGGGTAGGGGGGGCGTGGCCGCGGGGTGCCGCGCTGGCCCTCGATCGAGTGAATCAGGGCCGTTTCCTCCCCACATACGTAGGCGCCGGCCCCAACCCGCAACTCCACCGTGAAGCCGAAGGGGGAGCCGAACAGCCCCGCACCGAGCAGATGGCGCCGACGGGCCTGCTCGATCGCCCGCCGCAGGTTGACGATCGCCAGCTTGTATTCGGCTCGGATGTAGATGAAGCCCTGCTCGGCCCCCACGGCGTAGGCGGCGATCGCCATGCCCTCCAGCACACGGTGCGGGTCCCCCTCCAGCACGCTGCGGTCCATGAAGGCGCCGGGGTCGCCCTCATCGGCGTTGCAGACCACCACCTTGCGCTCCCCTGGCATCTTGGCCACCGTGGCCCATTTCAGACCGGTGGGATAGCCGGCGCCGCCGCGGCCCCGCAGGCCGCTGCGGCGGATCGTGTCCACCACCTCAGCCGGGGTCCGATCCGTCACGGCGTGGCGCAGCTGCTCGTAGGCGCCGCGCTCGATCGCCGCTTCGATCCGCTCCGGGTCGATCAGGCCGCAGTTCTCCAGCACGACGCGCCGCTGCCGCGTGAAGAAGGGCCGCCCGGTGTCGACCTGCTCCCCCGCCGCCGGCCTCCAGGCCAGGGGGGCCTCCCATTCGGCGGCACTGACGGCCTGCAGGCGGTGGGCCAGGGCTGCGATCAGGCCGTCGGCGTCGGCGGCCGTCACCCCGGCGAACAGGGTGCCATCGGGATCGATCGCCAGCAGCGGGCCCTGGCTGCAGGGGCCCAGGCAGCCCACCCCGGTGATCGCCACCCGTTCCTGTAGCTCCCGCCGGGCCACGGCGGTGGTGAGCCCCTGGCGCAGCTCGGCGGCACCTCCGGCCAGGCAGCCGGCGGAGCTGCAACAACGGACCCGCAACACGGAGGTCGGGCTCGGGAAGCTCGGGGTCGGGGAGGCGTGGGCCTGGAAGAGGGTGGTCATGGCTGGGGTTCCGCTTCGCCCTCAGGCCCGTGCTCCGCATCGAGTTCACGCACCGCCGCCAGCACGGAGCTGACGGTCTGGTGTTTGCGAACCGCGCCGTCGATCACCACCACTGGCGCGGCGCTGCAGGTGCCCAGGCAGCGCACCGATCCCAGGCTCACCCAGCCATCGGCACTACAGGCACCCAGCCCGATCCGCAACTCCTGCTCCAGGGCCTCGATCAAGGGGGCCGCCCCCTTCACCTCACAGGCCGTGCCGTTGCAGACGACGCAGCTGTGCCGCGCCGGCGGGCGAAAACGGAACAGGTGGTAGAAGCTGGCCGTGCCATGGACGCGGCTGAGCGGCAGCTCCAGGCTGCGGGCGACATGGCGCAGTAGATCGTCGCTGAGATGGCCGTAGAGCTCCTGGGACTGGTTGAGGATCTCGATCAGGCTGTCGGGGCTGCGGTGATAACGGCGCAGGATCGGCTCTAAGGCTTCAAAGGGTTGCCCCCCAGGGGCGGCTGCCCCAGCCAGATGTTCAGACATTGCTGTGGGCATCACATTGGCTACCGCGTTGGCCATCTCGCTGAGGATCGCGTTGGGCATCTCCTGCTCCCCAACCGTTGTTTCAACGTAGACAGCTACCGCGGTTTGGGTGAGCCAGTTCGTGACTGGCCCACCAGGCCTTGGGTGGGACCAGCGGTTTTTGCGCTCGACAAACTCCGCCAGGGAGACGCCGACTAAACCGGTATGGGTTGTTGATTAATTGTTGCTGGCGCGGCTCTGCTGAAGTTGCCAGGTTCGAGAAACGTTGATCCGCTGATAGGGGGATCAGCTCAGCGCTGCAGCTTGAGCGTTGAAGCGGCACTGTTGCTGCAGCAGCAATGCTTCAGGATGCTGCACTTCACAGCAAGGTTGAGAAGGCGCTCCAAGAGGCGTCGGCTGGGCTCGCTCCCGGAGAACGTGGCCATCTGCTGACACAGCGGCGTGAAAGTCGGTTGTCCCTAGACGATGGGTCAACTTTCGCAACGCGACTTCATGGCGGCTTCCGGATTTCCCTCGGAAAACCTGGGTCAGTTGAGCCTGTTTTCGTTGCGGGATGTTGTGAGCCGTCTGGGGATCAGCCGCTTGAGCCGCAGCCTCAAGCGCCAGTGGCTGCTGGCGATTGAATCCGATCAATCCGAGGGCAGCGCCCCTGAAGCCGAGCCGCTTCGGGAGCTAGGGCTTCCCACTGCCGCCGCCGCATCGGGCCATGCTCCTGGAGGAGAGTCCCCATCGTCCGCCGCTGGCGGAGCCCAGCCATTGCCCGGGCTCGGGGCCCAGCTTCCTCCCCGCCCCGCGCCTCAAGGGGAGACCCGGGTGGTGTTCCTCCCCCGCGATCCCCAGTGGGCCTACGTGTTTTGGGAGATCTGCCCGGCGGATCGAGAGTCCGCTCTGGCGGCCGGTGCTGGGCCGCTGGTGTTGCGGCTCGAAGATGTCACCGGCCGGCAGGATGGTCACGCCCATCCCCACACCCTTCAGGAAGTGGTGGTGGATGCCGGCGCCCACGAGTGGTATTTGCCGGTGCCCATGAGCGATCGGGATTACCGGGTGGAATTGGGCTTCCGCCGCACTGGAGGTGGCTTGATCTCCCTGGCGGTGTCGAGTGTGGCCAGGATGCCGGCCCAGGGCCCCGCCGGAATCGTGGCCGATCGGTTCATCCCCTTCTCCCTCGATGGGGTGACGAGCAGCACCCCCGTTGAAGGACCTCCCACCCCATCCCTGGGGCTCCATGAACGCGTCTACCAGCAGGCCACCGGTGCCTATCGTCGGCTGGGCCACGGCTCCGAGGCCTTCCTGGAGCAGCGGCATGAGGAGGGGGCCGCCGCTGCCGGCCAGCGTTCCGGGGTTGGCCTCTGGGCAAGTGGCCGTAACGACTCAGGTGCCGGCCTGGCGGCCCGCCAGCGCAGCTTCTGGTTAGTGGCCGACGCCGAACTGATCGTGTACGGCGCCACCGAATCCTCCGCTCTGCTGCGGATCGGGGAGGAGGTGGTTCCCCTCTCCAGCGACGGTACCTTCAAGGTGCAGGTTCCCTTTCGCGATGGCGAGCAGATCTACCCGATCAGCGCCGTGGCAGCCGATGGCGAGCAGAAGCGCTCCATCACCCTGGCCTTCAGTCGCACCACTCCGGAGGCCAATGTGAACAGCTCAGAAGATTCCGTGGCCGAGTGGTTCTGAGGGCCTCGCGCCAACGGCGGCTCAGAAACAGGGATCGATCGACCTGACTAGCATGTAGAAGATCGTTTTGGTCGATGGAAGACATCCTGCAGCAAACCCTCGAAGAAGCCGTTGCAGGAAGTGGTCTGGATCCTTCATCCTCCACCAATGGCATGGTGTTTTTGGTGATCACCACCCTGGGGTTGGCCATGGCCCTGGTGTATATCCCCATCCGTTTCTTTCTCACGATCACGGCCCGTAGTCGTAGGCTGAAGTTGCTGCAGAAGATCAGGCGATTGCGCCAGGATCTTCGCCAGCCCATCGCCTGATCAACGCATCACCATGCCGCCATCCACCTGCAGTACTTGGCCGGTGATGTAGGCGGCCGCCGGATCAAAGGCCAGGAAGCGCACCGCCCCGGCCACCTCCTCCGGTTGGCCCATGCGTCCCAGCGGAATGGCCGCCAGGATCGGCTCCTGGTTGAGCTCCTGGGTCATGTCGGTTTGGATGAAGCCCGGGGCCACAGCGTTCACCGTGATGCCGCGGCTGGCGAATTCGGCGGCGGTGCTGCGAGTCAGACCGATCACACCGGCCTTGGCGGCGCTGTAATTGGCCTGGCCTGGGTTGCCCATCAGGGCCACCACGGAGGTGATGTTGATGATGCGGCCGTGGCGGGCCTTGAGCATGCTGCGGCTCACCGCCCGCGTGCAGAGGAAGACACCGGTGAGGTTCAGATCGAGCACTTGGCGCCAATCGTCGGTTTTCATCCGCATCAGCAGGCCATCGCGGGTGATGCCGGCATTGTTCACCAGCACATCCAACCTGGACTCCCGCTCCAGCACCGTCTTCACCATCGCCTCCACCTGCTCCTCATCCGCCACATCGGCCCGCACGCTCCAGGCCCGGCCGCCGGCCGCCGTGAGCTCCGCCACCACCGACTCCGCGGCCTCGGGGGAGCTTGAGTAATTGATCACCACTGTGGCCCCGAAACGGCCCAGCTCCAGGGCGATGGCCCGGCCGATGCCTCGGCTGGCCCCGGTGACCAGAGCCACAGGGGCCGGCTTGGGCTGAGGCTGGAGTGGGGCATCGGGGGCCTGCTCGGGGTTCGCGGAGTCCTGGATGCTGGCCACCATCGCGATGCTGCTCGGGTTGCGGCGATCGTATGGCGCCAGGGGGACGTGGCAGCGCGCTTTAGCGCGGCATTTCGGCCACATCCACGAGGGCCGTGCCGAGCAGCTTGGCGAAGCTGGCCAACTGGGGCTGGCTTCCCAGCACCACCAGCAGCTGGCCAGGTCCCAGCCGCACGTCGCCACCGGGATTGGCAATCAACCGGCTCTCACCCCGATTCAGCAGCGGATCTGCGGTGCGTACGGCCAGCACGAGGGCTCCGGTACGGCGCCTGAGCTCCAGCTCCGCCAGGGTGCTGCCGTTCAGGTCACCCAGCAGGGCAGGGTCGTCGCTGAGCTGGAACTCGTCCACTTCACAGTCCGAACCGGACAGCAACTCCATAAAGTTCACTGCCAAGGGCCGCAGGGCGGTGGCCGCCATGGTGCGACCGCCGGCCACGTAGGGACTCACCACCTGGCTGGCTCCGGCCTGGCGCAATTTGCGCTCCCCCTCGTCGCTTTCCGCCCTGGCGATCAGGCGGCAGCCGGGCGCCAGGCCGCGGGCACTGAGCACCACGTAGAGGTTCGCCGCATTGCTGGTGAGGGCCGCCACCAGGGCCCGGCAATTGTGGATGCCGGCATCGAGGAGCGTCTCATCCAGGGTGGCATCGGCATTCAGCACCGGCAGGCCTCGCTCCTCGGCCGCATCGCGGCTCTCGGGATCCGTTTCCACCACCAGGAGCTGCACCCCTTCCCGGGTAAGCTGTTCGGCGATCTCGCGGCCGATGCGGCCATAGCCGCAGAGAATCACGTGATTGTGCATGCGCCTTAGTCTCCTTCGAAAGCGTTGTTCGCTCAGCAGCCGGAAGTAGCCCGATTCATTCAGGGCCAGGAAGCCCTGGATCGTGAGTTGCACCACCACCAACCCCCCCACGATCAGCAGAGTGGTTATCACCCGGCCGCTGCCGCTGAGGGTCTTGGTGTTGGCATCGCTGAAGCCCATGGTGCTCAGCGTGATCACCACCATCCAATAGGCGTTTCCCCAGTCCCAGCCTTCCGAGGTGCGGTAGGCCAGGGCTGCCAGGTTCACGATCGCCACCAAGGCGAGCAGGGGCCTGCGCCAGGGATGGCGGGTGCGGCGCAGGGGAGAGCCAGGCTTCCGGAAGCCGCCGAAGCGCTGGGTTCTTTTGCCGTTGGCCCTGTACTGGGGAGGACGTGGAACCGGATGCATCCTCCCCGCTCCCTTCAGGCCAGGCCGAGGGCCTGGAGCACGACGTCCACCCCCAGGGAGGGGAGGTCATCGGCGGCCCCGATGCCCCGAACCCCGGCCCGCTCCGGCAGGCTGGCGGGGCTGCGGCCCAGGGCCACCACCGGGGTGCCGCAGAGGAGGGCCAGCTCCGTGGTGAGGGGATCGCTGGAGAGCACCACGTCACTGGCGGCCACCTCGGCTGCCCGCCGGCCCGCCTGACCGGCTGCGGCGGGGGCAACCACCGTGCTGCGCAGGCCCGGCAGGCTGGCCCGGATCCGCTCCGGCAGCTCCTGCCAGCGGGCGTCCGGCCAGTCGTTGGGGCCGCCCCCGGGAGCGAGGAGCAGCATCGGACCATCTCCCGCCGGCAGGGCCGCCGTGGCTTCAGCCAGGGCGCTGGGGGCCAGCGGTAGCCGGAAGGCAGCGGCTTGGAGCTCCACGCCGATGGGGCGAAGGTGGCCCGCCAGGGCCTGGGCCGGCCAACCAGTGGTGGTGGCGGCCACGGTTTCCGTGGCGGAGAAGCCGGTGCTGGCGATGCGGGTGGGGATGTGGCTCATCGAGAGCATCAGGTCCATCTGGCGGCTTGGCGCCAGGTTCACGGCCACCTGGAAGTCGGGATCGCGCACGCAGCCGAGCAGGTTGGTCCAGTCGGCCAGGGAGGCGTCGCCATAGGCGAAGGGGATCACCTTCTCCACCGCCGGCAGCAGTTTCCAGATCGGAGCCTGTTCCGGCGGACAGGCCACCTGGATCGCAAAGCCCAGCGCCTCGGCGGTGGCGGCCACCGCCGGGAGGGCCTGGAGCTGATCGACGCCATCTCCCGGGATCAGAAACACTGCACGCATCGTTCTGGTCTCGCCGGGAGCTGGGACTCGGCCTGATTGTATGGAGAGGGTCCGGATTCTTCCGTTAAGAGGGAGCTGCTTGTGCATCTGCTGATCGCCGCCGCCGGCAGCGGCCGCCGCATGGGGGCCGACCGCAACAAGCTCCTGCTCCCCCTGGCGGGGCGTCCGGTGCTGGCCTGGACCCTGGATGCCGCCCTGGCCTGCCCGGCGATCCGCTGGATCGGTGTGGTGGGCCAGCCCCAGGATGCCGACGCGATCGGGGCCCTTGTGGCGGCGGCCCGGCCCGATCGTCCGGTGGAGTGGATCCTGGGCGGCGCAACGCGGCAGGAATCGGTGAGCCGGGGGCTCGAGGCCTTGCCGGCGGAGGCGGAGGCTGTGCTGATTCATGACGGCGCCCGCTGCCTGGTGGAGCCGGCCCTGCTGGCGGCCTGTGTGACGGCCCTGGAACGGGCGATGCACGAAGGGGCGGGCATCGTGGCCGCTACCCCGGTGACCGACACGATCAAGGAGGTGGAGGACGGCACCATCCGTGCCACGCCCGACCGCAGCCGGCTCTGGGCGGCCCAGACCCCCCAGGGTTTCGGGGTGGCCCAGCTGCGGCGAGCGCATGGCACCGCCAGCGCCGAGGGCTGGAGCGTCACCGACGACGCGGCCCTGTTTGAGCGGCTCGGCCTGCCGGTGCGGGTGCTCGCGGCTCCCCCCTCCAATATCAAACTCACCACCGGCTTCGACCTCACCATCGCCGCGGCGGTGCTGGCCGAACGGTTCAGCGCAGCAACTCCTGAATCGCCAGGGCCTGCACTTCCAAGGCTGTGAACAGTAGGCCGATCCCGAGCGCCAGCTGGATGATCCCCAGGATGAGGCCCAGCATCTGCAGTACCCGGGGCCGGATCACCGCCAGGATCGGTCGGGCTGGCCTCCAGTTCCCGCATCAGGGAGACGGCCCAGCCAGCCCAGGCAGGCAGCGGCCTCCAGCCGCTCTGCCGTAGGCCGCTGGTGCGGGGCTGCTGGCCGCATGGTGGGTCTGGAGAACGGTTCGCCGGCATCGTATGCAGGCTGATCCGTGGGCGCAGCGGGCCAGCCTCGCCAGGATCGGGCCGTAACCCTGCGAACTCCCATGGCTGCCCCCATGCCCCTGTGGACCGCAGGCCGGTTCCCGCGCCGGCTGCGCCGCTTACTGCCGCTGCTGGGGCTTGTGCTGCTGCTGGGGTTGTCCCTCTCCCCGGCGCCCTGGGCAGGGGAGAGGGGCGGCGCATCGGCGAGGCCGCTGCCGGCTGCTGCGGTCGCTGGAGCGACCCTGACGGGCCCCTCCAGCCCCTCTGGACTCCAGCCTTCAAGCCCTCCAGCCCGGGGAGCCGCGGGGCTGGCTCCGGCCCCAGCACCGGTGGCCGGCGGCTCCTCTCCCCAGCCATCCGCCGCCTGGCTGACCCTGGAGGGGCGCCGGATTCTGGAGATCCGCGCCGCCGCCGGCGCCCAGACCCCCGAGTCTGTGGCGGAGCGGGGCACCGTGGTGCTGCGCAAGCTGGCGGACAACCCGGCGGTGGCACCGGAGCAGCTGGAGGTTCGGGAGGATCCGCCCTATTCGATGCTGGGGCTGGAGGCGAACGGTCGTTTCACACCGCTGCTCGCCGTGGATGACCGGGCGGCCCGGGCCTTCGACACCACCCGCGAGGAGCTGGCCGAGCGCTACCGCGACCAGCTGCGGGGGGCGTTGCGTCAGTACCGCAGCAGCCACACCCTCGGAGCCTGGCTGCGGAGCACCGCTCTGGCCCTGTTGATCCTGGGCAGCTACTTGGCCTGGGTGCAGGTGCAGGGGTTGCTGGTGCGCCGTGCTCGCCACTGGATTGCCGCCGCACCCACCCCCTGGCTGGGGGGACTGAAACTGGCTGGCAGCAAGGTGCTGGATGGCTCCCAGGAGCGCGCCGCCCTGCTGCGCCTGCTGAGGGTGGTGCACTGGGGCCTGCTGCTGCTGGCCAGCTATCTGCTGATCCCTTCGCTGCTGGGCTTCTTTCCGCCCACCCAGATGGTGGCCGAGGGGCTGCGTGGCCACATCCGGGGAGTGCTGGAGCGTTTGCTCGACGGCGTGGTGGCCGCGATCCCCAACTCGCTCGCCATCATCGTGATCCTGCTGATCACCCGCCTGGTGATGCGGGCCTGCCTCGACTGGTTCGGGGCGATCGAGCGTGGCCAGCTTCAGTTTCCGGGCTTCTACCGGGAGTGGGCGCGGCCCACCGGGCGGTTGGTGGCGGCCGGGGTGCTGCTGGCGGGTCTGGTGACGGCCTATCCCTACATCCCGGGTTCCGGCAGCCGGGCGTTCCAGGGGGCGGGCCTGTTCGTGGGCCTGCTGGCGGCTCTGGGCTCCAGCGCCGTGGCCACGAATGTGATCAGTGGCCTGATGCTCATCTACACCCGGGCCTTCCGTGAGGGCGATCGGGTGGAGATCAATGGGGTGGTGGGGGTGGTGCAGGACCGCGATCTGCTGGTGACCCGCATCCAGACCCCGCGCAACGAACTGGTGAGCATCCCAAACGCCACCGTGATCACCTCGTCGATTCTCAATTTCAGCTTCGGTCGGCGCGAGATCCAGCGGCCCGTGGCCCTGGCCACCACGATCACGATCGGCTACGACGTTCCCTGGAGGCAGGTGCATGCCCTGATGCTCGCCGCCGCCCGCGCTGTGCCCGGCATCGCGGAGGATCCGCCTCCCCTGGTGTTGCAGACCTCCCTCAACGACTTCCACATCAGCTACGAGCTGAATGCCAGCGTGCGGGATGTGCAGCTCTACCGGGAAACCCTCTCGGAGCTGTTGGCCTCCCTGCAGGACCGTTTTGCTGAGGCCGGTGTGGAGATCCTCTCTCCTCTTTACCAGGCCAATCGGGAGGGCGGCAAGAGCACCGTGCCGCCGCCGCCGCCCCGCTCCGTCGCCTTTGGGCCCCTGGCGGGCGGTGGCGAATTCCGTTGATCGCGGCTGGTGGGGGGGGAACGGTGAAGCCGCCTTCGCCCCGTCCGGAGCCTGGCTCGGAGGGCTCAGCCCGCTCCGGGCCGAAGCAGCCCCAGATGCCCCCGCCCCCCGTCCAGCCGCGCCATCACCCCGAGGGGCAGGGCGGCGTTGCCGGGGCTGTGGCCCACGGGTAGGTGGGCCACCACCGGAATGTCCAGGTCGAGGCTGCGCTCCCGCAGCACCTGATCCAGATCAAAGCGATGGTCGGCGGGCTCTTCGGCGCGGCCATCGGCTTCCCGCCAGCCTTCGAAGCTGCCGAAGCCGATGCCGGCGAGCTGCTGTAGAGCTCCGCTGAGGCGCCAGTGGGTGAGCATCCGCTCGATCCGATAGGGCGCTTCGCCCACGTCCTCGAACACCAGAATCGCGCCGCGCAGGGCGGGCAGATGGGGTGTTCCCAGCAGGTGGGTGGCCACCGTGAGGTTGGCCACCAGCAGCGGCCCCTCGGCCACGCCACCGCGCCAGCCCACCGCCTCGAGGTCATCCACCGGTTCGCCGAACAGCAGGGCTCGCAGCCGCTCGATGCTCCAGGCGGGCTCGGCCGCCAGGGTGGTGAGCAGCGGCCCGTGCACCGCGCCGCCTTGGCCCCGGTTCACCCGGTCCCAGAGCAGGGAGGTGACATCGGAGAAGCCCAGCAGCCAGCCCTCCGGTTGGGCCAGGGGCTGCTCCAGCAGCCGCGCTGACCCCCAGCCCCCCCGAACGCAGGCCTGCAGGGCCGCTGGCGGGGCGGTGGGAGCGGATTCCGGATCGGGCAATAGGTCGGCCGCCCGTTCGTGATCACGGCCAGCGAGGTAGCCCCAACGGCGGCCCACCAAGGCGGGCCGTTCCTCCACCGCCAGGCCCCACTGGCGCAGCAGGGCAACCCCCGCCTCCAGCCGTTCGCCATCGGCTAGGGCCGAGCTGACTGCCACCAGCCGAACTCGGTCACCGGGCCGCAGGGGTGGTGGGAGGGCGAGCGACTGGGCGGTTCGGTCGATGGCTGGGGGCATCGCGCGGGAAATCGCAGGGTCCATGGAACGGCGGTCAGACGCTCGGGTGACCCTGAATCGGCGGATTCTCCCAGGTTCTGCTGCCGGATGTTGAAGCAGGCCGATTTTCGCTGGGGTGAGGAGACTGGGGTGAGGAGAGCAGTGGGTTTCAGCCCCTGCTGGCCAGGATCAGGCCCAGCAGCAGTAGGGCACCAAGCTGTACCTGGCGGCTGAAGTGGAGCCCATAGGCCGAGCGGGGCAGGTCGAGGCGGCGGAGTTGCCAGGCTTCTCGCAGCATGCCGGCCGAGGCGATCGCCCAGGCCAGCCAAAACCCGGCGCCCCCCAGCCCGCGGAGCAGGGCGGCACCGCCCAGGGCGGCGGCCGTGAGCGCGTAGCAGCCGGCCACGGCCGTGGGAGCCGCCTTGCCCAGGCTCAGGGCACTGCTGCGCACCCCCAACTGCCGATCGTCGTCCCGGTCGCTCATCGCATACACCGTGTCGAAGCCGAAGGTCCAGGCCAGGGTGGCCAGCCAGACCAGCAGCAGGGGCCAGCCGCCAGCCAGGGTGCCGCTGGCGGCTGCCCAGGGGATCAACACCGCGAAGCCCCAGCAGAGGGCCAGAACCAGCTGGGGGTAGGGGAACCAGCGCTTGGCGGAGGGATACAGCAGCACTGGCGGCAGGGTGGCCAGGGCCAGGGCGAGGCAGAGGCTCCGCACGCCCTGCGGCAGGGCCAGCACCACCAGCAGGGCGGCCAGCAGGCAGACCAGCAACAAGGCGAAGGCGGTGGGCACCCCGACCCGGCCCGAGGCCAGGGGGCGGTTGCGGGTGCGTTCCACCAGGGGGTCGATGCGGCGATCCCAGAGGTCGTTGGCGATGCAGCCCGCGGCGCTCACCGCCAGGCCGCCCAGCACGATCCAGCCCACCAGGGGTGCAGACGGCGGGGCCTGGGGGTTGAGCCACAGGGCCCAGCCGGCCGGAATCAGCAGGATCAGGCGGCCGCTCGGCCGGTGCCAACGAACCAGCTCCAGCAGGGCTTGTGCCGTGGCCATGGCCGATCCGGGGTTGGCGGCACCCTAGGAGCCTGTTGAACACGTCTTTGCGTTACCAGCCGGGTTTGCGTTCCCAGCTCGGGGGCGCGGGGGAGCCGCGGTGCGGTGGCAAAGTGTGGCGCCGACAGGCCGCTTCCTTCCCGATGGCCCAGACCCCCCTGGCGGATGTGGCCCCGGCCGATGGTCAGCGCCGAGTGGCGGCCATCGACATCGGCACCAATTCGATCCATCTGCTGATCGCGTCGATCGATCCGGCCCTGCATTCCTTCAACGTGGTGCTGGCTGAGAAATCCACCACCCGCCTCGGCGATCGGGACCCGGAGACAGGCGCCCTGTCTCCCGAATCGATCGAGCGGGCCTTTCTTACCCTGCGCCACTGCCGTGATCTGGCTCTCAGCAATGGCGTGGAACAGATCGTGACCGCCGCCACCAGCGCCGTGCGGGAGGCCCCCAATGGCCGCGAGTTCCTGCAGGCGCTCGACGATCAGCTGGGCCTGGCGGTGGATCTGGTGAGCGGGCCGGAGGAGGCCCGCCTGATCTATCTCGGCGTGCTCTCGGGTTTTCCCTTCGGCGAGGCGCCCCACTACATCCTCGATATTGGGGGCGGCTCCACCGAGCTGATCCTGGCGGACGGCCGCGGCGAGGCCCGGGCCCTCACCAGCACCCGCATTGGTGCGGTGCGATTGCAGCGGGAGTTCTGCCAGGTCGATCCGCTCCCTGCCAGCCGCCGCGCCTTCCTGGAGGCCTACATCCAGGGCTCGCTCGATCCGGCGGTAGCCCAGGTGAAGGGGCAGCTGAAGGCGGGCGAAACACCCGTGCTGGTGGGGACCAGTGGCACGGCGATGGCCCTGGCGGCCCTGGCGGCCGCCGAGGATCCCAAGCCCACCCTGAAGCTCAATGGGTATCGCCTCAGTCGCACCCGGGTCGACCAGTTGGTGGCCAGGCTCGTGGCCCTCACCCCGGAGCAGCGCAAGGCCCTGGCTCCGATCAATGACCGCCGGGCCGAGATCATCGTGCCGGGAGCCCTGATCCTCCAGACGGCCATGGCCATGCTCGGCGCTACCGAGCTGGTGGTGTGCGACCGGGCCCTGCGGGAGGGCCTGATCGTGGACTGGATGCTGCGTAATGGCCTGCTGGCCGACCGCTTCGCCTTTCAGAGCACGATCCGCCAGCGCACCGTGCGCCACCTGGCTCGCACCCATGCCGTGGATGCGGTGCGAGCCGACCGGGTGGCTGCCCATGCCTTAGCCCTCTACGACCAGACCCGGGGTTTGCTCCATGACGACCGCGGCGAGGGCCGCCAGTTGCTCTGGGCCGCGGCTCAGCTCCACACCTGCGGCAAGCAGATCAACATCGCCGCGTACCACAAGCACACCTGGTACCTGATCCGCCACGGGGAACTTCTGGGCTACACCGAGGCGGAGCACCTGATGGTGGCCGCCATCGCCCGCTATCACCGCCGCGGCCTGCCCAAGAAGCGTCACGAGTCATGGCAGGTGATCGAGGGCCGGGAGAATCGCCAGACCGTGTCCTCGATGGCCCTGCTCCTGAGGCTCGCGGCGGCCCTCGATCGGCGGCCCGCCGCCGTGGTCGCCGGCCTGGAGGTGGAGGCTGAGGGATCCCGCAGTGCCGGTACCACCGGGCTGGCGGTGAGGCTGCTGCCCACCGTCGCGGCGGGGGAGACCCCCGCCGACCTGAGCCTGGAGCGGTGGAGCCTGCGCTCCTGCGCGCCTGCGGTGCTGGAGGCTTCGGACCTGCGCCTCAGGGTGCCGGAGCCTTAGGCGAATCCGGCGCCGCGGCCGCTGCCTCGGCACGTTGCGGGGTTACGGCAAAGGAGCGCCAGATCACCTGGTTGATGGGCCCCAGCACCCGGGGTTCCTGGCCCTCCACCGCCGCCCGCACCAGATCCGGCCGACCGGCCATCACTCGCAGCCCCTGGCCGAGCGGGAATCGCTTCTCTCCCTGCAGAGTGCCCTGAAAGACAGTGGCACCTTGGCTGTCGCGCACCTCCAGCCAGCTGGGTTCCTGGCTGCGGAGTACCAGGAGGGCGGGGCCGGCTGGGGCCGGTGCCTTGGCCACTGGTGCAGAGGGGGGGATTGCAGGAGTGGTGGTCGGAGCGGAGCTGGCCTGTGGAGTGCTGCTGCTGAGCTGCCCAGTGTTGCCAGGGGCCGAAGGACTCCGCTGCCACAGGAGTCCGAGCCCCACGGCAGCGGTGCTGAGCAGCAGGGCGGCACCGGCGAGCAGTGGCCCCGGCGGCCTGCTGCCAGCCCGTTCCGGGGCCAGCGCACGGGCTCGGGTGGGGGCTCGGCCGGCTTGGGCCGGCTGGGCCCGTGACCGCCGAGTCGGTGATGGGGTGGCTTCCTTGGTCCAGGCCGGGGCGGCGGCCCGCAGGGCCGCTACCGCCTCCTCCGCGTCCACCCCGAGGATCGCCGCCACCCGCCGCACCAGGGCGATCACGAAGACCAACTCCGGCAAGCGGCTGATGTCGGCGTTTTCGAGCGCCTTGAGCTGCTCATGGCCGATGCAGAGCCGTTCGGCCAAAGCCTCCAGATCGAGGCCGCGGGATTGCCTGGCCGCCCTGAACTGGCGCCCCAGGGTCACCAGTTCAGGGATGGGGGCAGGGGCGTCCTGGGAGAGGGTGGAATCGGGGCCGGTCGGAGATACCGGTTCGTCGGGCACGGCAGGTTGAAATCCTGGATGCAAGAAATTATGACAACTCAATCACCGAATCACCACAAGACGGTGTTCATCGGCACTCAGATGGGATGGGCGATACTGGATTCGAACCAGTGACCCCTTCCGTGTGAAGGAAGTGCGCTACCGCTGTGCTAATCGCCCGACTGGCCGCGCTTCGCGCTGCTGCCGTTGGTCAAGTATAGATCACCACCATCCGATCCCTTTCCTGGCCGCGGCCACGCCAGGCCAGGCTGCTATCCATCACGATGGTCTGCGCTCGTCGCCTCTGGTTGTGGCTCCCGCAGATTCCGGCACGGGGACCTTCGGACCGGGTGACCGGATCAGGCTCTGATCGCCAGCATGGGCTGGGGCAAAACCCTGGGCGCTTCCCTTCACCGTCCGATTCCGCCGCCGTGCCTTCCACCGTGCCCAATCCGATCGCTTCTCCTGATGCGCCCAGCCCCGGTGCGGCGGCGGACAGGGTGGATGTGCTGATCGTGGGCGGTGGCGTGTGCGGTACGGCCCTGCTGTTCGAGCTGGCCCGTTACACGGACCTATCCCGCCTGGCCCTGGTCGAGCGCTACGGCCGGTTGGCCCAGGTGAATTCGAGGGCCAGCAGCAACAGTCAGACCATCCACTGCGGCGATATCGAGACCAACTACACCCTGGAGAAGGCCCTCAGCGTGCAGCGCACCGCCGCGATGATCGGCCGCTACGGCGAGCTCCTCGACCCGGCCGTGCGCGATCGCTGCGTGTTCCGCACGCCGAAGATGGTGCTGGCGGTGGGGGAGGCTGAGTGCGCCCTTCTGCGCCGCCGTTTCGAGCAGTTTTCGCCCCATTTTCCGGCCATGGAACTGCTGGAGCCCGAGGCGATCTCCGAATGGGAGCCACGGGTGGCCCTGGTCAACGGCGAGTTCCGCCCCGAGCCGATTGTGGCGATCGGCATTCGCAACTCCCCAACGGCGGTGGATTACGAAGCCCTGGCCGAATCCTTTGTGGCCGAGGCCCGGCGCGAGCTCGCCGGTTCCGCCCGTGAGCTTGATCTGCGGCTCGGCACGATGGTGGAGGCGATCGAGCCGGAAGGGGATGGTTTCCGGGTTCGGCTGCGACCGGGGCCCGGCAGTGCGGTGGCCCCCGCTGAACTGCGGGCCCGCCATGTGGTGGTGGCCGCTGGTGCCCACAGCCTGCTGCTGGCCCAGCGCCTTGGGTATGGCCTGGAGTATTCCTGCCTGCCGGTGGCGGGCAGCTTCTACTTCACCCCCGACCTGCTCAACGGCAAGGTCTACACCGTGCAGAACGACAAACTCCCCTTCGCCGCCATCCATGGCGATCCCGATGTGCGGGCCCCGGGGAAGACCCGCTTCGGTCCCACGGCCTTGCTGTTGCCGCTGCTGGAGCGCTATCGGCCCGCTTCCTTTTGGGAGTTCCTGCGGGTGCTGCGGCTGGATGGGGCCGTTTTGGCCGTGCTGTGGCAGCTCTTCGGCGTGGCCGATATCCGCAACTACATCCTCCGCAATCTCCTGTTCGAGGTTCCCTGGCTGCGTCGCCGGCTCTTCCTCGCCGATGCCCGCAAGATCGTTCCCTCCCTGCAGCTGGAGGATCTCAGTTTCGCTCGGGGCTACGGCGGTATCCGACCACAGCTGATCGATCGCCGCTCCCAACGCCTGTTGCTCGGCGAGATCCGGATCGAGGCCATGCCCGGCCTGAGCTTCAATGTCACGCCGTCGCCGGGGGGCACCTGCTGCCTGGGCAACGCCCTGCGGGATGTGGAGGCGATCGCGGCCCGGCTGGGCTGCCATCTCGATCGAGGGCGGCTGGAGGCCGAACTCCTGGGGAATCCCGGCGACGGAGGCTCGGCTGAGGCCACGCCCCAGGCTGCTTAGGCGGATAGTGTCATGAAGGACCGCCTTAATCAGCACCGCCCCGGAACAGGTGGTTGTGGCTGGCCGAGTAGAGCAGGGAGCGGGTTTCGCCAGCCGCCGCCAGGGCCGGGCTCACGATGTAGAGGGTGGTGCGGATCAGCTCCCGTTCCCGGCTGGTGGCGGCCATGGCCGCCAGGGGCACCACCGAGAGCCATTGGTCGGGCCAGCTGACCCGATAGCCAATCGCTACAGGGGTTTCGGGGGGATAGTGGAGCAGCAGCTCCTGCTGGACCTCCTCCACGTGGCGGGCGCTGAGATAGAGGCAGAGCGAGGCTCCCAGTGCGGCCAGCCGTTGCAGCGATTCGCGCTCCGGTACCCCGGTGCGGCCGCCGGCCCGGCTGAGCACGATGGTCTGTACCAGACCGGGGATCGTGAGTTCCTGGCCCAGGGCGGAGGCCGTGGCCTGGTAGGCGCTCAGGCCGGGCACCACCTCCACGGCGATGTCGGCATCGGCAAGCCGGCAGATCTGTTCCGCCAGGGCGCCGTAGAGGCAGGGATCGCCATCGTGCAGCCGCACCACGCGGAGACCAGCGCGAGCCTTCTCGACCACCACCGCCAGCACCTCCTCCAGGGTGAGGGTGCTGGTGCGGATCTTTTGGCAACCCTCCGTAGCCAGGGCGGCGATCTGGGGATTGATCAGTGAATCGGTCCACACCAGGACCTCTGCTGCTTCGATCGCCCTGGCGGCCCGCAGGGTGAGCAGATCGGTGGCACCCGGCCCGGCTCCCACGATCTGGACATAGGGGCGTTCGGCCGCGGCTGTCATCGGGGTGAGGTTCAAGGGTTGAGATCTCCGCTCGCGAGGGAGGGATCCGGTAGGGCCCGGCGCTGGTCGTAAAGCCACCAGAGGCCGAGGGCGCCGCCGCAGATGAGCAGCAGGCTCACCAGCTGGGCCATGCGCAGGCCCCCCTGACAGAAGGGCGGATCGGAGAGTAGGCAAAGGGGATCGAGCCTCAGCGCTTCGATCCAGAGACGCCCACTGCTGTAGGCCATCAGATAAACGCAGCTCAGGGCACCGGCCGGAAGCTGGATGCGGCCCCGGGAGGCGGCACGGAACAGGACGAGCAACAGGGCCAGCACGCCCAGGTTCCAGAGCGATTCATACAGGAAGGTGGGGTGGAAGGTTTCGGCATTGAGAAACTCGATCGGCCGGTTCTGAATCGGGATGCTGAGTTTCCAGGGGAGCTCGGTGGGCAGCCCGAAGGCTTCGGAGTTGAAGAAGTTTCCCCAGCGGCCGATCGCCTGGCCCAGCGCCACCGCCGGCACCAGCACATCGAGCAGGGGCCAGAAGGGCTGCCGCCGCCAGCGGCAAAAGAGAACGGTGGCCAGGCTGCCGCCGATCAGGGCTCCGTGGATAGCGATGCCACCCCGCCAGATCGCCAGGGCATCGAGCCAGTGGCCCTGGTATTGGCGCCATTCCAGGGCCACGTAGTAAGCGCGGGCCCCGATCACGGCACCGGCCACGAGCACCGGCAGCAGATCGGCGATCAGGTTCGGGTCGATGCCGCGGCGCCGGCCCAGCCGCATGGCCAACAGCAGACCCAGCAGCACAGCCGTAGCGATCAGCAGGCCATACCAACGCACAGCCAAGGGCCCCAGCTGGAAGACCAGGGGGCCCGGGGAGGTGAACACGGCCAGCATGGGCGCTTCCAGCGACATCAGCATGGCCACGGTTGTGGCTTGGGGGATGACAGCCAGCGTGAGAGACCGATCAGATGGTGCCTTCGGCGGCCTGCACCTTCTCCACCTGGCGCTTCTTCAGCACCAGCAGAATCTGGGAGAGGGCCACCAGGGCGAAGAAAGCCAACAGACCGTAGATACGCAGGGGATTCTGTAGAACCACCTCGGCATCGAGCTGGCCGAAACCACCCACATTCGGGTCGTTGGTGAGGGGAGCCCCGGCGGCCACCACATCACCCACTGCCACCTCCAGGGTGGGTCCGGCGGGGATGGTCTCGGTGACGCTGCCATCGGAGGTGCTGATCTCCACCATGGTGGCGCCGTTCTCGCCGGCGGTGATGGCACTCACCGTGCCGGCCGCCGGAGCTGTGAACAGGTTGTTGTTGGTTTTCTCACCGGTGGGGGTGACCTGACCGCGGCCGCGGTTACCACCCACGTGAATCTGGTACTTACCGAAGTGAATGCTGCTGTCGGTGGCGGGATCGGGTGAGAGCACCGGGAAGACGATCTTCTTGTGCTGGTCACCGGGAAGGGGACCCACCAGCAGGATGTTGGGCTGGGTTTCGCTGTACTGGGTGTAGTAGATGCCGGCGGTCTCCTCTTTCAGCTCCTCGCTCAGGCGCTCGGGGGGAGCCAAGCGAAAGCCCTCGGGAAGCATCACCACAGCGCCCACGTTCAGGCCCGTGGCGCTGCCGTCGCCGGCCACCTGCTGGATGCTGGAGTCGTAGGGGATTTCGACCTCAGCCTTGAACACCGTGTCGGGGAAGACGGCCTGGGGAATCTCCACATGGGTGATCTTCTTGGCCAGGTGGCAGTTGGCGCAGACGATCTTGCCCGTGGCTTCGCGGGGGCTGGCGTAGTTCTGCTGGGCCCAGAAGGGATAGGCCCAGCTGGCGCTGGCGCCGCTCAAAAGCACCCCAGCCCCGAGGGTGAGGGAGAGCAGGCAGCCGAGCAGGGAGGAGATGGAACGTCGCATGGCGGAGGATCGGGCGGACGCGGGCGGCAGGGGGTGAAGCGCAGGGTTGGGAACGGGAATCAGGCCCACCAGGGCTTGTCACCGGTGCGGAAGTCGGTCTCGGTCCACTGGCTGAGGAACACGTTGTCGTTCTCGGTCGACACGTGGGCGAGCGCCAGGGAGAGCGGAGCAGGGCCGCGCACCACCTTGCCGGTGGCGTCGTACTGGCTGCCGTGGCAGGGGCACATGAACTTGTTGGCGCCGCTGTTCCAGGGCACCACACAACCCAGGTGGGTGCAGATGGCGTTGATCCCGTAGTTGCCGATGGCCTCGGGACCCTCCACCACCAGATAGGTGGGATCGCCCTTGAGCCCCTGCACCAGGGACCGGTCACCCTCCTTGTGGCCGGCGAGCCAGCCGGAGAGAGTCACCGCGTTGCCGGCCTCATCTTTGGCGGTGGTGCCGCCGCCACCACCGGCGGGCCGGGGGGGGATGAAGTAGTTGACCACCGGGTAGAGGGCGCCCAGGGCCACGCCTGTCACCGAACCAAAGGTGAGCAGGTTCATGAACTGCCGGCGACCCATGCCGGGCACATCCCCATTGGATGGGTTGGAGGAGGCCGCAGGGATCTGGGTCATACGAACCTTTCCGGTGTCAAAGGGGCATCGGGCGCCATTATGAACTGCGTCCGGTCCCGAGCGGGGCCGCGGGCGGGCCCTGGATGGAACGCTTCACGAAGAGCTGGGCGCGCGGCCACGGGGGGGCCTGCCAGAGTTGACCGGACGCCGCGGCCATGGCCCATGTCGGAAAGCGAGGCCGCCGGTGGGGCACCCCTCAGCGTGGAGGAGCTGCTTTCCCTGTTGCGGGGGCGCTGGCAGGCCTCCTACGACCTCCAGCTGGTGCGGCGCCAGGGACGCCTTTACCTGCATGTGATGTGGGGCCATCTCGAGCAGCAGTCCTTTCCGCTCACCGCCGAGGCCTACGGCGAGAAGCTGGCCGCCATTGTGGCCAGCCTTAATGGACTGGGCGTGGCGCCCCAGGTGCGTCAGTGGCTGGCCACCACCCGCGACAGACCCCGGCTAGGCAAGGCGCTCTCTTTGCCGCTCCAGCTGCCGGAGGGCCGCGCCAGCGAATTTCTGCTCTGAGCCCCAGGGCCAGCCGCGATCCCGCCGCGGTTGCGGACTGGCTCAGGCTCGAGCCGGATCCGATCGGGTGAGGTGCTGATCCCGCTCAGGCCCTGGCGGGCCGTGAGCCGCTCAGGGCCACCAGGCCCACCCCCACCAGGTAAAGGGCCGTGATCGCTCCGCCGAGCAGGAGCATGGTGATCGGATCGGTGGAGGGCGTCAGCACCGCCCCCGCCAGGGCGCTGCCGAGCACCACCCATCGCCAGGCCCGCAGCATGGTGGGCGCGTCGATCAATCCCAGGGCACCGAGCAGCAACTGCAGCACCGGCAACTGGAAGGCCAGGGCCGTAGCCACCATCAACAGCAGCACGAAGTCGAGGTAGCGCTCGATCGACCAGATCGGCTCCACCACATCGGCGCCGTAGCTCACCAGGAAGCGCAGGGCTGCCGGCACCAGGGCCCACCAGGCGAAGGCCAGCCCAGCCAGGAAGAGGAGTGAAGAACCGGCCACGGCGGGGGCCACCAGCCGCCGCTCCCGCCGAGTCAGGCCGGGCAGTACGAAGGCAAGCAGCTCAAACAGCACCCAGGGCAGTGCCAGGGTGAGACCGGCGTAGCCCGCCACCTTGAGGGAGACCAGCAGGAACTCCCCCGGGGCCAGCTGCAGGAAGCGGATCCCGGCGGCCGGCATCTCCAACCAGCGAACCAAGGGTCGCACGAACAACAGGCAGAGGCCGGCCCCGATCACCACCGCCAGCAGGCTGCGCAGCACACGCCAGCGCAGCTCCTCGAGGTGCTCCACCAGCGTCATCTCCACCTCGCCAGGAAACTCGTTGTCGGCGCGGGGGAGCGGAGCGGTGGTTGAGACCGGCACAGCGCTGACCTCCGCTGCCGCGGTTCTCGCTGCGCTGGCGTCGCTCGGGGGGGGCAACGGATGGTGCTCGGAGGTGGTCCCAGCCTGCACCCCAGCGGCCTCCGGCGGCGGGGAGAGGGGCGCTGGTGCCGGGGCGGCCTCCGGCTGGAGGTCGGGATCGGACAAAGGGGGTGTGTCTCAGGGGGACCGCTGAAATTGTGCCTGGGCAGGAGGGAGCACCGCTGCGGTTGCGGCGTGGAGGTGGCTGGTTCAGAAGTTGGTGCTTCAGAAGTCGGAGCTTCAACGGTCTGAATGGCCGCTTCTGCCCGTCCTTCGCTTCATGGTTCTTGTTCACATTCATGTTCATGGTTCATGTTCATGGTTCTGCCAGCGAGGCGATGGCTCCGAACGGCGGCGGGGGGAATCAGCCCCTTGGAATCAGGCCCCTGGCTCTCCGCCCGACCCACGGCCGGCCTTGTCTTCCCGCCCCTGTGCGAGCAGCCTCAGGCCCCGCTCCGGTTCTCCCCAGAGGATCTCGCCGCTCCCGTGGCGCACCGTGCCGGCGCCGGCGCCGGCGATCCGCTGCAACGTTTCAGCCGCCACCATCACCACCGGCACCCGGCTGTTGCCGCGAGCGCGGCTGAAGTGGGCCGCGAGGTCGGCTGCGGCATCCAGATCCTCTTCCCGGGGGCTGGCTTCGGAGCCCTTGAGCACCACGTGGCTGCCGGGGCATTCCTGGGCGTGGAACCAGAGATCCCCCCGCCGGGCCTGGCGCAGGCTGATCCATTCGTTCTGGCGATGGTTGCGGCCCACCTGCAGCCGCAGGCCCCCGGGGCTGCGCAGTTCGAGCGGCTGGGGGGTGGGGGCCTCGCGGCGGCGGCGGCGTTGACCCTGGCGGGGCTCGAGCTGCTCCTCGATCTCCTGTTCCAGGTCCCGCAGGGCCCCGACCGCTTCGCTCTGCTCCAGGAATGCGCTTTGATCGAGGAAATGAAGGCTGGTCTCCAGCCAGTCGAGCCGCTGCCGGTGCAGGGCCAGGCGGGGTTCGATCGCGGCCACCGAGCGGCGCAGGCGGCGGGCCTGGTTGTAGAGCTTCTGGGCCTGGGCGATGACCTCCTTCGGGGGATTCCCCTGGCAGAGCAGAGCATCGGCCTGCAGCTGCAGCGCCTCGCTGCCGGCGGCGGCCTCCAGCAGGCTCCGTTGCAGGTCGGCGTCGCGGCTCTCCCGGCTGGCCGCCGTCGCCAGCCGCTGCCGCAGGGTCGCCCGACGCTGTTCAAGCTCCCGGCTGGCCAGCCGGGAGCCGTAGTAGTGCGCCAGGGCCCGGTTGATCGGACCTGCGGCCGGGGAGTGCGGCACGAGATCCACCGCCTCCGCGCCATCACCGGCCCCGCTGACCCCGCGCGCCCCGGCTTGATCGGCAATCCAGCAGCGGTAATCGCAGCCACCCCCTTCGCGGTACTGGAACCGCTTCTGCTCAACCGCCAGCAGCCAGCCTCGCCAGCGGCGGTGCAGAGCCTGCCAGTCGGCGGGTTGGAGATCCGTCACGGGCCGCTCCAGCAGCAGCGGCCCGGGCTCGACTTCAATCCCATCGACCAGCTGCCTGGCCAGGCCTGGGCTGATGCCCTGGTAGGCGTCCTGCAGGGCCCGCTGCAGCGGCAGGGGTACCAGGCTGAGGCGGCGGCGCCAGTCGTCGAAGGATTCCTCGCTTCTGGGCGGCTCGCCGGCCAGTGGTGGCGGGGGGCTGTAGGGGTCGCCCGTGCCGATCGGCCGCAACCGCGATTGCTCTGGCCGCACCTGCCGCCCGGCCGCCACCACCCGTCGCCGTTCATCGAGCAGGAAGAGGTTGCTGCGACGGCCCATCAGTTCCAGCACCAGCCAGCGCTGATCGGGCTCCCCCGGCCGCCGGGCGAAGCCCAGCTCCACCACTCGCTCCCAGCCCTGCTGTTCGATCGACACCAGCGCCAGACCCCGCAGGCCGTGCTGCAGCTGCTGGGCCAGGGTGCTGCCCTCCCCCTGCCGGGGCGGAGCACTGATGCCGTGGAGTCGGGGTGCCTCCGCCTGCCACCCCAGCTCGATCCACCGACACCCCTCCAGGCCCCGCAGGGCCAGTTGCAGGGTGTGGGGATCGCTCTGCTGGGCCTTCTCGAAGCGGCTCGGCAGCAGGCTGCTCCGCAGTTCGGCGAGCAGGGCCCGCAGGGTGGTTGCATCGATCGCCTGGATCGCCGCCATGGATCGTGCCGCTTTGCCGCTTCTACTCTGCGGCCAGACCCCTCCGTGCCATGTCCTCCACCTCCAGCCCCGGCCGGCTCACCGTGATCACCGGACCGAGCGGCGTCGGCAAGGGCACCCTGGTCAACCGGCTGCTGGAGCGCCATCGCGCCATCTGGCTCTCTGTATCGGCCACGACCCGCGCTCCTCGCCCTGGCGAGGAGGAGGGGGTTCAGTACTTCTTCCTGGAGCGGCCGGCCTTCGAGCAACTGGTGGGCCGCGGCGGTCTGCTGGAGTGGGCCGAATTCGCCGGCAACCTCTACGGCACGCCGCGGCAGCCGGTGGAGGCCCAGCTGGCGGCGGGGCACCCCGTGCTGCTGGAGATTGAGTTGGAGGGTGCCCGCCAAGTGCGCCAGAGCTTCCCCGGGGCGATTCAGCTGTTCGTGGCCCCCCCCAGCTTCGCCGAGCTGGAGCGCCGTATCCGCGGCCGCGGCACCGATAGCGAGGAGGCGATCCAGAGGCGCCTGGCCCGGGCGCGGGTGGAGCTGGAGGCGGCGACGGAATTCGACGCGGTGCTGGTGAATGCCGATCTTGAGACCGCCCTGCTGGAGCTTGAGGGGCTGATGGGATTGGCGGTGGCGTTCGACGTCTTGCCTGATCCAGCGAAAGATTCAAGTAACAGATCCGATGTAATCACCCCTAGAAAATAGACAATAAAGACCAAAAAGACGACTCAATCGGCTCTACCGAATCACCTCGACCACCTCCAGGGCACCTAAAAAAATTGAGGTCCAGCGGGACGCAGCAATTGAGATGCATTCCCGCATCAGCCGCCGCTTGAACGAATTCTCTCGTTAAGTGATTTTCGAAGTGCACTCCAGAAAAGTGTCAATTAAGACTAAAAAAGGACGACTCATTAGTCGTCCTCGTTGATCCGAAAGAGGAGTTTCTCCACTCGGATAAAGCTAATGCAGGCCTGTTAGGTGCGGTTGCTTAATGTGGCTCAATACCCAAATCAAAAGGGGCTGAACAGCATATCGGGGTAGAAGCGGTTGAATTCGATCATGATTCCGGCCGTGATGGTGAACCAGATCGCGGCGAAGACCGGTGCGGTGGTGAGGAACTTTTTCATGGTCTTGGAGGTCGGGGATGCGGGTGGAATGAGCGCCTGAATCGCTGCTGAAGCCAGCAATCAATTCGACGTATTCAGCTAGGCGAATCAGCGAGGCGAATCAGCGAGGCGACACAGTGATCTTGCTGTCGGCCTGGGTGAGTTTGCCGCTGGTCAATTCGCCGAAGGCGGCCAGGGGCCAGCTGGCGGCGGCCAGGGTGCTCTTGAAGGCCAGGGGCACGTCGATCTGGATCTCGTGCATGGTGGCGTCCTTGCGGGTGGCCACGGCCTGGAGGTAGGTGCGACCGGCCCAGCCGATGGTGCCGGTGATGTAGAGGAAGGCGATGCCGGGGATCATGAATTCACCGGCGTGGCTCCAGCGGCCGTCCACGATCAGGTGGGGCAGGCCATCGGTGCCGCAGAGTGCCTTGCTATACATCTCGAAGCGGCGCTTGGCCTGGGTCGTGGTGGCGGTGCCGGCCCGCTGTTGGAAGCGAGCGTTTTCGGCGCAAGGCGTGAGGCCGCCGATGTCGGCGTGGGCCACCGGCGCGAAGCCGAGAACCAGGAAGGCGGAGAGGAGTACGGCGAAGAGACGGCGCATGGGGAGGAGCCGGGCAGGGACTGCGGCAGGGCAGGATGTCACCAGCGGACAGTAGGGGAGCCCACTGGAGCCGATGCCCACCGTTCTGGCGCTCGAAACAAGTTGTGACGAGTCGGCGGCGGCGATTGTGACCGACCGCAGGGTGCTTTCCAGCGCCGTGGCCTCCCAGATCGAGGAGCACGCCCGCTGGGGTGGGGTGGTGCCCGAGATCGCCTCCCGCCGCCATGTGGAGGCCCTTCCGGGCCTGGTGGCGCGGGTGGTGGCCGAGAGCGGCGTGGACCTCGCGTCCGTGGATGCCATCGCCGCCAGCGTGGCGCCCGGCCTGGTGGGTGCCCTGCTGGTTGGCTCGGTGACCGGCCGCACCCTGGCCCGTCTCCATGGCAAGCCCTTTCTGGGCATCCATCACCTGGAGGGGCATCTGGCCTCGGTGCGGCTCGGGGAGGATCCGCCCGAGGGGCCGTCCCTGGTGCTGCTGGTGAGCGGCGGCCACACCGAACTGGTGCGGGTCGACGGGCCAGGCCGTTATCGGCGGCTTGGCCGCAGCCACGATGACGCGGCCGGTGAGTGCTTCGACAAGGTGGCTCGCCTGCTCGGACTCCCCTATCCCGGTGGGCCCGCGATCGAGGCCGCCGCCCGCCCGGGTGATCCCCACCGCTTCCGCCTGCCGAAGGGGCGGGTGTCGCGGCCCGGCGGCGGTTTCCACCCCTACGACTTCAGTTTCAGCGGCCTCAAGACCGCCATGCTGCGGCAGGTGGAGGCCCTGACGACCGCCGGGATCCCCCTGCCCCTCGCCGATCTGGCCGCCAGTTTCGAACAGGTGGTGGCCGAGGTTCTGGTGGAGCGCAGCTGCCGCTGTGCCCTCGATGAGGGGCTCGACACCCTCGTGCTGGTGGGCGGGGTGGCCGCCAATCAGCGGCTGCGGGCGCTGCTGGCGGAGCGGGCCGGAGCGGTCGGACTGGGCTGGCGGGTGGCCCCCCTGGCCTGGTGCACCGACAACGCCGCCATGGTGGGTGTGGCGGCGTGCGAGCGGCTGAGGGGCGGTTGCAGCAGCCCGATCAGCCTCGGGGTGGCCCCCCGGCTGGCCCTGGCCGAGGCCGATCGGCTTTACGAAACCCAGCCCTGCTTTTAATCGGCTTAGGGTGTATGGATCCCCGCAGGCACGGCTCCAGGCCGTCAGTGCCCATGGCCCCGGCGAATCCCGTGCCGTACGACTCCACCCCTGAATCGGCTCCGATCCCTTCGGCCGGGTTGCAGGTCGGCGCCGCACCCCCGGCCGTGGTGAGATCCGGCGGACCTGAGCCAGTCTCCCAGGAGGAGCTCAATTCTTGGCGGCGGGGCTTCACGCCCCAGGCCGAGATCTGGAACGGCCGCCTTGCGATGCTCGGACTCTCGGTGGGCCTCACCGTGTTGCTGGTGGCAAGACTCACAGGACACGCCAACTGAAGCCCCACTTCTGGCGTGGCGGCCCACCGGTTGCTGCGGAGGCTCTCAGGTACTGCTGCCGAGAAGGGTCTGCTCCAGTTCGCCCGGCCTGTTGCTGTTGGAGATCACCTCTTCGGCGGTGGCTCTTCCCTCCTGCACCAAGCGGGCCAAGGACTGATTGGCGGTCTGCATGCCGTCGAAGGCGCTGCGATTCATGATCGCATCAATCTCATCGAGTTCGCCGCTGATGATGCAGTCGCGGCAGGTATCAGTGTTGATCAAGATATCGTGGAAGGCGGTTCTTTTCCCATCGGTGGTCTTGATCAGACCCTGGGAGATCACCCCCAGGAGCGTTTCGGCGATGGCCCGCCGCATACCCTCCTGCTCTTGGGGGGAATACATCCTCAGCACCAATTCCAGCGTGCGCACAGCGGAAGTGGTGTGGAGGGTGCCGAGCACGAGATGACCGGTCTGGGCGGCCTTGATAGCAGTACTGAAGGTTTCCTGGTCGCGGATCTCACCGATCAGGATCACATCCGGATCTTCGCGCAGGGCTGATCTCAGGGCATTCTGAAACAGCTTGGTGTGGCTGCCAACCTCCCGCTGACGGATGAGAGAGTGCTTGCTGCTGTGCACGAACTCCACCGGATCTTCGATGGTGAGCACATGCTTTTTCATGGTGGTATTGATATGATCAACCAGCGCCGCCAAGGTGGTAGTGATGCCCGAGCCCGCAGCTCCGGTGATCAGGATCATTCCTTTCGGCTTGGTGGCGAGGTCCTTGATCACGCTCGGCATTCCCAGGTTTGAAAGGCTGGGAATCTCCTTGGGGATGAGGCGCAGTACCATGGCCGGACCCTGCACCGTTTCGAGCAGATTGATCCTCACCCTCACGAAGGAAAAGGAGTGTGATCCATCGAATTCCTTCTGCCGCTTGAAGCTGTCCAACTGGCCGGGGTTGAGCACTTCTCGCAGCCAGTCGCGAAACGTATCGGCGTTGGTGACGGGCCAAGGGGTGGTCACGATGTCCCCAAGGCTGCGGAAGCGGGGCACCTCGCCAACGCCTAGATGGATATCGGAATAGTTGTTGTTGAAGCCGATCTGCACGATCGCCTCAAGGTTGGCCGGCTGTTCGGCCGGGGTGCCGGGAGGTTCCGGGTTCACCCGGGCCGGGGTGGCCGGAGGGGCGGGGGCAGCAGGAGGTGGTGGCGCTGCCGGGATGGTGGCTCTGGTTCCCAGCTGGCTTCCCTCCTCCAGGGGGGGGGAGGCTGCTGGCGGCGGGGGCGGGGGCGGGGGCGCCGCCGACGGTGGTGTGCTGGGGCTGAACGCAAAGGGCAGTTCGGCCATGGCACCGGAGCGGAGGCTTTAGGGCCAATGCTCGCACCGTTCCCCCGGCACGGCCACCAGCGCCGAATCCTCTGCCGGAGGGCGTCAGCGGCTCAGCGCAAGAGCGAGGGGGCTTCGGGCGGAGATCCGTAGGATTAGAGGGTCTGCGGCCTGGTCTTGTCTGCTGTCTCCGCTGCCGCATCCCCCACTTCCCAGGCCGCATCCCCAGGCGCGCCCCTGGTGACGATCGTGCTGGGTACCCGCCCTGAAGCGATCAAGCTGGCGCCGGTGATCCTGGCCTTCCAGGCCTCCTCCGCCTTCCGCACCCGGGTGGTGCTCACCGGGCAGCACCGCGAGATGGTGAGCCAGGTGATGGAGTTGTTCGACCTCCGGGCCGACCACGATCTGGCCCTGATGGCCCCCAACCAGACCCTCACCCATGTGACCTGTGCCTCCCTGCAGGGCCTGAAGCAGGAGTTCAGCCTGCATCGCCCTGCCCTGGTGCTGGTTCAAGGCGACACCACCACGGCCTTCGCCAGTGCCCTGGCGGCCTTCTACGAGCAGATCCCGGTGGGCCATGTGGAGGCGGGTCTGCGCACCGACAACCTGTTCGACCCCTTTCCGGAGGAGGCCAACCGCCGCCTGATCTCCCAGCTGGCCCAGCTCAACTTCGCCCCCACCGAGCGCTCTGCTGCCAACCTTCGTGCCTCCGGCGTGGTGGGGGAGATCACCACCACCGGCAACACGGTGATCGATGCGCTGCTGCTGATGGCCGAGAAGGCCCCCACCCTGGAGATTCCTGGCCTCGACTGGGAGCGGCAGCGGGTGTTGCTAGCCACGGTGCACCGACGCGAGAACTGGGGCGACCGGCTGCAGGAGATCGGCCGCGGCTTTCTGGCCGTGCTGGAGCGCTTCCCCGACACCGCCCTACTGCTCCCCTTGCATCGCAATCCCACCGTGCGGGAGCCGTTGCAGGAGCTGCTGGGCACCCACCCCCGGGCTTTCCTCACCGAACCCCTCGACTACGACCGCCTGGTGGCGGCGATGCGGGGTTGCACCCTGCTGCTCACCGATTCCGGTGGGCTGCAGGAGGAAGCGCCCGCCTTGGGTAAGCCCGTGCTGGTGCTGCGCCGCACCACCGAGCGTCCTGAGGCTGTGGATGCCGGCACCGCCCGGTTGATCGGCACCGCCAGCGCCACGATCCTTGAGGAGAGCTCCCGGTTGCTGGAGGATCGGGCGGCCTATGAGGCGATGGCCAGGGCCCACAACCCCTTCGGGGATGGTCTGGCCAGTGGCCGCATTGTGGAGACCACCAGGCGCTACCTCGAGGCCGTCGCCCCCGTAGCCTGAGGAATCGGGTCTGAGGAATCGGGCCTGAGCAATGGGGCTGGTCGGGGGCTCAGTTCTTGCGGTTCTTCGCCCAGGGCGGCAGATCGATGAACACGCGGCTGCCGGGCTCCAGTCCGGAGAGGATCTGGGTGTTGCGGCCGCTGCTCACGCCCAGTTCCACCGGCCGGAACGTGGGTTGGCTCTCCTTACCCACCAGCAGCACCCCGGGTTTTCCCTCCTCGGTCACCACCGCCACCGTGGGGACCAGGGTGCGGGCCTGAAGCCGCCCGGTCTGGAAGTCCACGTCGGCGGTCATGCCGATCCTGAGCTCCGGGGCGGGATCTACCAGCGCGAGCTTCACCTCAAAGGAGGTCACGTTGTTCGTCTTCACGGCCCGGGGAGCGATCTGGCGGACGCGGGCGGCGAAGCGGCGGTCGGGGAAGGCATCCACCCGCACACTGGCGGGCATGCCCAGCCGCAGGCGGCCCAGATCGCTTTCGGGAACCTTGGCCAGCACCTCCAGACCCTGGGAGAGCTCCACGATCGAGGAGCTGGTGGCACCGGCGCTGGCCGACGCCGTGGTGGTGGGGGTCACGAAGGCGCCCGGATCGGCGAAGCGCTGGCTGATCACCCCGTCGAAGGGAGCCCGCACGATCAATTCCTCCTTTTCCACATAGCGCTGCTCCAATCGCTGCCGTGCCGCGTTCACCGCCATCCGCTTCACCTTCTCATCGGCGCGGAAGCGGTTGAGGTCGTTGAAGCTGATCGCTCCCTGGCGATAGAGGGGTTCATTGCGCCGCAGCTCACTGGCGCTGCGCTCCAGCTCAGCTTCGGCGGAGCGGATGTTGGCCGCCAGCTCCTGCGCCCGATCGCGCAGGTCTCCGGCATCCATGCGGGCAATGGCCTGGCCGGCCTTCACCGTGTCGCCCTCGTCCACAAAGAGCTGCTCGATCAGGCCCTGCCGTTTCGGGCTCACATTCACCCGCTCCACCGCATCCAGTTCACCGGCGGCGGTCACCACCCCCGGCAGCTCGCCGGACTGGGCCAGCACCGTGTAAGGAGCCACATCGCGGCCGCTCGCCTTCTGCTGGCGCTGCCAGAGGCCCAGGCCGGCCAGCAGGGCGGCCACCACGGCCAGCAGCAGCCAGGGGCGCCAGCGCCGCCATGCAGCCCGCCGAGTTTGCAGATCGATCGGGGGCGCCGGCGCCAGCGGAGGGGTGGGGGGCGCGCCCACGGGTCGGAGGGAGGAAGGGGCGGAAATCGGAAGCGGCCAAGCTGCGACCAGTCTCGCCGGTCGCGCCCGCTGGTGGGTGGCGGAGAGCCGAAGCCAGGCCGGCCCGGGCAGGTGGGCAGAACCGGCCCGCGTAGATTCCAGCCATGCTCAAAGCCGGAATCGTGGGGCTGCCCAATGTGGGCAAATCCACCCTCTTCAACGCCCTGGTGGCCAACGCCCAGGCCACCGCTGCCAATTTCCCCTTCTGCACGATCGAGCCCAATTCGGGCGTGGTGGCCGTGCCCGATGGGCGTCTGCAGCAGCTTTCGGCTCTCTCGCGCTCGAAGGAGATCATCCCCACCCGGGTGGAGTTTGTGGACATCGCCGGCCTGGTGAAGGGCGCCAGCCAGGGCGAGGGCCTGGGCAACAAGTTCCTGGCCAACATCCGCGAGGTGGACGCCATCGTGCACGTGGTGCGCTGCTTCGAGGACGATGACGTGATTCACGTTTCGGGCTCGGTGGACCCTCGCCGTGATGCCGAGATCATCAACCTGGAGCTTGGGCTTTCCGATCTGGCCCAGGTGGAGAAGCGCCGCGAGCGCCTCAAGAAGCAACTGCGCACCAGCAAGGAGGCCCAGCTCGAGGATGGCGCCCTGGAGCGCATCCAGGCGGTGCTGGAGAAGGGCGGCGCCGCCCGTTCGGTGGTCCTGGCCGAGGAGGAGGAGGCCCTGATTCGGCCCCTGGGCCTGCTCACCGCCAAGCCGATCATCTATGCCACCAATGTGAGCGAGGACGACCTGGCCGGCGGCAATGCCTTCGTGGAAACCGTGAAGGCCCTGGCGGAGCAGGAGGGTGCCCTCTGCGTGAAGATCTCGGCCCAGGTGGAAGCGGAGCTGATTGAACTGCCCGAGGAGGAGCGCAGCGAGTTTCTGGCGGGCCTGGGGGTGAGCGAGGGCGGCCTGCAGAGCCTGATCCGTGCCACCTATGAACTGTTGGGTCTGCGCACCTACTTCACCACCGGCGAAAAGGAGACCCGCGCCTGGACGATCCGCACCGGCATGACGGCCCCCCAGGCTGCCGGTGTGATCCACACCGATTTCGAGCGCGGCTTCATCCGCGCCCAGACGATCGCTTGGCAGCAGCTGCTGGAGGCTGGCTCCCTGGCGGAGGCCCGCAACCGGGGCTGGCTGCGCAGCGAGGGAAAGGAGTATGTGGTGGCCGAGGGGGATGTGATGGAGTTTTTGTTTAATGTCTGATTCAGCTTTGATCCAGTGCCGGAGGCGGGCTTGATGGCGGCGGGTTGAGTTCTTGCGGCAGCTCCGTGCCTGCCGGCCTTGCATCCGGCTGTTGGCGGGGTGGTGCTGCTCGCCGGCCTGACGGACGCTGTGCTTCCACGGGGGGCGTGCTGGTTTCGCTGGCTTCCAGCAGGGATCTGATCGGCACCGCCTTTTGGGGCGATTCCGCCCTGCGTCGGGCCGACTTCGCAGCGATCGGTGAGGATGGCTTTGCCCGGTTCTCCCAAGCCCCTGCCATGAGCCAAGTGTCCGGCACCTCCCCTGCGGCCGGCCCCCTCGGCCCCGGCTCCGACGGCGGCTCCGACTCCGGAGCTCCGCAGCCCAAAGCCGACGACCACCCGCATAACTTCAGCGTGCAGAAGGAGGTGCATCGCCAGATCCGCAACGATCCCGATTACGACGACTGGGAGTACGGCACCGAGCCCCTGCCCCAGGAGGCCTGGAAGCTGGCTGAGTCCACCCCCGCAGACCCCGCATGATCGCCACTGTGCTGCAGGCCTGCGGGAAACTGGTCACGCCAGGCTGAAGCCTCGGATGCGCCCTGCGTCTCTCACCACCACGGGTCGTCGCCGCAGGGTCGTGCTGTGCAGCCTGTTGATCGGCCTGGTGGCCTTGCCGTTGGCGCCGCCGCAGCCGGTGCGGGCGGCCGAGCTGCTGGAGTTGCGCATCGACTCCCTCCAGATCCCGATCCACCTCGACCAGCTGGCGGCTTGGAGCCGGCAGCCGGCAAGTGATGGGCCCTTGGCGGGTGATCTGGGGCCGTGGCTCGGCCTGCTCGATGCCCGCAGCCGCGCCGACCTGCATCGGATGCTGCGGGCCCCCCTGCTCAGGGATCAGAGCTTCGGCCGCCAGCTGCTCGACACCTGGGCCGGTGGGCAGTTGCTGGAGGAGCTGGGCAACCTGCTCACCACGTCGGATGGAGGCAGCACCACGACCCTGCTGCAGATCACCCTGCGGCGGCTGTTGGAGCAGCGGCGAGAGGTCACGCTGCTGGAGCTGCTGGAGGCACTGCCGCCGCAGACTCTGAATCTCCGCCTCGATGCCCTGGTGAGCCTGGGCCAGCGCTGGCGCTTTCAGTTGAAGCGCCAGCAGCAGGCAATGGTGCGCCTGGGGAGGCTGCCCCTGCCGCCGATCCAGCCTCCTGCCTCGGCCAGGGAGAACGCCGCTGCCGACGCGGGCCGCCCCGCTCCGCCGCCGCTGCGGCTGCAGCTTGCGGTGCCGGGCCGGCGCGAAGGCCTGCCGTTGGAGATCTGGGCTGCCACCGTGGAGCGCCGCCCCAACCAACCCTGGGTGCTGATGATGCCAGGCCTGGGGGGAAACGCCGACCAACTGGGCTGGCTGGCCAGGGCCCTGGCCCAGCGGGGCTGGCCGGTGGTGGTGGTGCAGCACCCTGGCAGCGATGGGCTGGCCCTGCGGGCTGCCCTCAATGGGCAGCAACCACCTCCGGGAGCCGAAACCCTGGGCATCCGCCTGGCCGATGTGGAGGCGGTGGTGGCCGCCCAGCGGCTGGGGAGGTTGCCGGTGAACGGCGCCGGCCTGGTGCTGGCCGGCCATTCCCTCGGAGGGCTCACGGCGCTGCTGGCGGCGGGCATCGCCCCCCAGCCTGGATTGGAGGGGCGTTGCCGCACGGCCCTGGAACGCCTGCCGATCCATAACCCCTCCCGCCTGATTCAGTGCCAGCTGCCGGAGCGGGCCCTCCCCCCTCCCTCCCGGCCGCCCGCCGACCTGCGGGGCCTGGTTCTCTTCAATGGATTCGGCAGCCTGCTCTGGCCCGAGCCCGGGCTGGGGGCCCTGCCGGTGCCGCTGCTGATGGTGGGCGGCAGCCTCGATCTGGTCACGCCACCGCTTGATGAACAGCTGGCCCTGTTTCTATCTGTGCGTGATCCCCGCAGCCGGCTGGTGGTGGTGCAGGGGGCCAGCCACTTCTCGCCGCTGCGGATGACCCAGCGCGATGAGGCGCTGCTGCGGCTGGGAAGGGAGCTGGTGGGGGCGGACCCGCTGCTGGTGCAGGGGGTGCTGCTCGATGTCACCAGCGCCTTTCTGAGCTCACTCGAGCAGACCGGTGCGGAGAGAGGCGCCGGGCGCCGATCCCCGGCGGAGCCGCTACCGCCCCAACGCAGGCTGCAGGAGGGCATCACCGCCTATGTGCTCGATCCGGCGGCGGCCCGCCTCTGGCGCTCGGAGCTCTAGCGGAACCCCGCGCAAGAGAAGGCGCTCAGAAGCGCACCCGCGGATCGAGCAGGGCCACCAGCAGATCCACCGCCACGGTGACCAGCACCACCAGGCCCGCCACCACCACCACGATCCCCTGCACCACGGGGTAATCCCGTTGGGCGATCGCCTCCTGCAGCCGGGCGGCGATGCCAGGCCACGAGTAGGTGACCTCGATCAGCAGGGCGCCGCCGATCAGGGAGGCCACGGTGATGCCGGTGATCGTGAGCACCGGCAGCAGGGCATTGGGGAGGGCATGGCGCAGCACCACCCGGGTTTCGCTGAGGCCGCGGCTGCGGGCCGCCTCCACGTAGTCGGAGCTGAGGGCGCGGCGCAGGTTGAGGCGCAGGGCATTGGTGAAGATGCCGCTCAGCAACAGGCCCAGGGTGGAGGCGGGCAGCACCAGGTGGCGCAGGGCCCCCTGCAACTGCAGGAGATTGCCGGCCCGCAGGCTGTCGAACAGGTAGAAGCCCGTTCCCTGTGGCGGCAGCACCGTGGCGGGCAGGCGGCCGCCCACCGGCAGCCAGCCGAGCCACACGGCAAACACCAGCTGCACCACCATCGCCGCCCAGAAGGGGGGCAGGGCATAGGTGCCGATGCCGAAGAGGCGGCCGGCCAGGTCCACCTTGCCCTCGGGCCGGGCGATGCCGCTGAAGCCCACCGCCAGGCCGAGCACCGCGGCGATCAGCAGGGCCACCAGGCCGAGCTCGAGGCTGGCCGGCAGGCTGCCCTGGATAATCGTGGTCACGGGCTCCTTGCTCGCCTGCGAGACCCCCAGGTTTCCGTGCAGCAGATCGCCCAGGAAGTGGCCGTATTGCACCAGTAGGGGTTGATCGAGGCCGAGCTGCTGGCGCAGGGCGGCGCGGGCGGCGGCGGGGGCCTTCGGACCCAGCAGGGCATCGATCGGATCGCCCGGCGCCACCCGCAGCAGCAGGAACACCAGGCTGCTGATCAGCCAGAGCATCAAGGGCGCCAGGGCGAGGCGGGCGCCGAGGTAGCGGAGCAGGTCGGAACGGCGGCTCATCGGCGGGCCTCCGGCAGCCGCCGCAGCTGATCGAGCCGCAGGCGGCCGGAACCATCGAACTGGGGTGCACTGATCCGGCGGCCGCTCCAGGCCTGTTCGGCCATCAGCCACACCGGCAGGTAGGGCACGGCGGCGGCGGTGCGCCGCTGGATCGCCTGCAGCAGCCGCGCCCGCTCGGGCCCATCGATGCGGCTGCTGCGCAGCAGCTCGGCATCGAGGCCGGGGGCGCTCCAGAAGGAGCCGCTCAGGGCGCTGTTGCCCTTGGCGCAGCGATCGCCTTCGGCCTTTTCGCAGCCCAGCAACGGGGCCAGGAAGTTCTCGGGATCGGGGTAGTCGCCGATCCAGTCGTAGAAGAAGAGGGTGAGGGCGCCCTTGCCGAGCTGGTCGTAGGCGGTGGTCGACTCCATGCCGCTCACCTGGAGCTCCAGGCAATCGCCCAGATCGCGGCGCACCTGGGCCTGCCAGGTGAGGGCGAGCAGGCGATCGGAGGGGATATCGGAGCGGAAGGTGAGCGGCAGGCCCAGCACCTTGCCGTTGCAGTAGCCCGCCTGGCGGTAGAGGGCGCGGGCGGCGGCTGGGTCGTAGGCGGGCCAGGCTTCGGGATCGGAGCCGGCCAGGCTGGGGGGAATCAACTGACGCAGGGGCGGCCGCATCCCCAGGCTCACCCGCTCGGTGATCGTGGCGCGATCGAGGCTGCGGGCCAGGGCCCGGCGCAGGGTGAGGTTGTTGAGCGGCGGCTGGTCGGTGAGCAGGGAGAAGAAGCCGATCGAGAGCGGCGGGCCGCTGCCTTCCCGCAGACGGCCGGCGGCGGCATCGCGGTGGAGGGCCTGCTGGTGGTCGATCTCGAGGCCGCTGGCCAGCAGCACGTCCACCTCACCGCTGCGCAGGGCCCCCAGCAGGGCGGTGGAGTTGCTGAGGGTCACCAGGTCGATGCCGCCATTGGCGGGGCGGGCGCCCCAGTAGCCGGGGAAGGGGGTGAGCCGCTGCTGCTGGCCGTTGAAGAAGCTGAGGCTGTAAGGCCCGGTGCCCACGAAGCGGTTGTTGAGCGGCTTATCGGCGTGGCTGCGGTAGGCGGTGGGGGAGACGGGGGTGAGGAAGATGGCCGAGAGCAGGCGGGGCAGGGGGCTGAAGGGGGCCTTGAGCTCCAGTTCGATTTCAAAGGGGCCGCTGGCCCGCACCGCTTTGACGCGGTCGCTGAATTGGTAGCCGAGGGTGCCGATCGCCATAAAGCGCTGCAGCGAGAACACCATCGCGGCGGCATCAAAGGGGGTGCCGTCGTGGAAGCGCACGCCCTTGCGCAACGGGATGCGGGCCCGCAGGCCATCGGCGCTGAGCACGGGCGGCCCGCTGGCCAGCCGCGGCTCGATTGCGCCATCGGCGGCGACGGCATAGAGGGGATCGCCCAGGGCACTGAGCACCTGCATTTGGCCGGAGCGCGAGGCCTGGGCCGGATCGAGCGAATCGATGCGGGCCTTGCTGGCCACGATCAGGCTGGTGCCGGGATGGGGCGGTGCGCAGGCGGTGGATAGGGAGGCCAGGGCGAACAGGCCGGCCAGGAGGCGAGCCTGCTGGCGGAGCGCCGCCGCTGGCACCAATGGTGGTGGGGACGCAGCGGGCACGATCTGGCCGGTGGCGGGAGACAAGCCCGGATGCTCAACACAGCCCCATTCAAGGGGGTCGGCGGGCGGGATTCTCGGCGGCGGGAGCTGGAGGAGGCGCGGGGTGGGGCGCTAAGGGGCCTGGAGCGGCGCAGGCGCCGCATCGATTTGTGGTGAGTGAATCGCCATAAAGGGGCCATAAGGGTGCGCAACCAGGGCGGTAAATCGGCTTCATCGCGGGGCAGTATGCGGTGAACTGCGGCGTAGATGTGGCGGCGATGTTGCATTCCTGAGGCTTGTGAAAAGGCGCTAATTTCTCATCACTAAAGATCACCTTATAGTTCGGCGAGCGGTTGCCTTTGGAGCCCCTCCAGTTCTTGCAGCTGGAAGTATGGCTTTTCAGGATCTGCCCGTTTTCAATAGCCCCCACCCTCCATAATCATGTTCAAAGCCACCCTCAAGCGGCGTGCCACCACGCTCTCCAAGACCCTCCTCACCGCCGGCCTGCTGGGCGGCGCCGCCCTCTCCACCCTCGGCGCTGGCTCGGCTCAGGCCGCTACAGGCTGTGGTATTCAAATTTCTTGGTTAGCCTGGATTGGCGGCCAGAACCTCACCTGTGGAGACAAGGAATTTAAGTGGCTTTCTACTGCCGTACCGGGCGATCTTCCCAGCTCAATGGTCAGCGCTGTGCAACCTCTCCTAGAAGATTATATATTCAATCTAGACAAACCCTTTACTTCTGATCCTTTCGATTTCACTTATGAAGCTACTATAACAGATCCAGGCTATGTATTCATCGCAGTTGATCTCGACTCAGACTCAGACGCCTTGGCCAGTCCCCCTAGCGTGTTGGAAGCCACCTATACATTTGCGGGCGGGAATTCACCAATTATGCTTACGAGCACGAATGGATCGTCATCTGTTGCGCCGGTGACTGGCGGCCCAACAACAATCACAGTGAACAATCGTTATGATGGCTCCGGCGGAGCAATTGACACTATGGAAAACAGTTTCCAGCAAGTCCCCGCCCCGCTGCCTCTGCTTGGCGTCGGTGCGGCCTTCGGCTCGATCCGCAAGCTGCGGAAATTCTCCTCCCAGCTGAAGACCTTCTCCATGGGTTGAGGATCCCGGCTCGGATCCCAGGGCCCCCGCCAATGGCGGGGGCTTTTTTTATGCAATTTTAATGCAATCGTTGCAGAAGCCCTCCTCAGGCTCCCTAGCCCCCCACCAACGCCCCCCGCAGGTCGTTCCACACCGTTTGCAGCTGCCGCTGGCGATCCTCACTCCCGCCTCCACCCTTGCCACCACCAGGAGATCCACGCTCCAATTGCACCGCCAGGCACTCATAGCGGGCCTGCTGCAGGCCTAGGACGCGCAGCAGCCGGCTCGTTGCCCAGCGGTTTTCGGTCATGCCCGTGGCCAAGTTGATCCGCAGGTGAGAACCATTAAACGCCGCCAATCCCGAGCGGGTGAGACAGGTTTGTAGGCGAGTGGTGCTGCCGACTGGATCCGCCGCGCCGCGCCCCAGGGCGAGCTGATCGGGCTGGGGCAGCGAGCCCCCAGCCTTGGCGACAGGTTGAACGACGATGCGCTGGTCCTGCATGGCAAAGCCCGGAACCAAAGTGGCCACCGCTTCCATGCCCAGGTCCTTACCCCCCAGCGTTGTCACGCTCAATTTCGTGCCCGTGCGGCTACTCATCGGCAGCAGGGTCAACGTCAACGGCGGTTCACCTGAGAGCGGCAGCAAGCGGAACTGGCGCATCGTGCCGAAGCTGAGATCGCGGCCCCACCGCGGCGCCGAGCTCGGCAGGGCGCTGATGCGGTAGCCCGCCATGCGAAAGCTGGAGGGAGGTTCAGCTGAGGGCATGGGGGCTGAGAGGCCAAGCACTTTCACTCCGGTGGCAACCAAGGTGAGCAGGGCCAGCCCCGCCAGCAGGCGCCGCAGAGGAAGGCCGCCGGGGTCTAGCTGATGGGTAACGCTCGGCTGCGAGGAGCTGCTCATCGGGACCCCAGGGCGGCCACCTGCCGCGCCATCCAATACAGGTAGAGCCACACAAACAGCTGCATGCCAAGACCGCTGAACAGCAGGGCACCCCAGTGATCATGAAAGAAATCAAACCACCATTGCCTGTTCGCCAAGCTGCTGGTGATCAACAAGGCCAACAGCGAGATGCGCATCCCGTTGACGACCATCCCGATTAAGGGTGCCACCACGATCATCAGGCCGTTTTGCCAGCGATGGCGCATCGGAAACGCCATCGCGAAGATCACAGACACGAGCAGGAGCTGCAAAAGGATGCTCAAACCTGCGCAGGCGCCATTCACGATGACTCCTCCGTTCTTCAGGTCGACTGAGTTTCCATACTGCTCTGCTGCATAGCCGGATAGCGTGAGCATCTGCTGGGTAAGCCATGCGGTCGCCACCGATAGAGGGCCTAGTGGAGTCAGCGAATCCACAGCACGGACAACCGGCAACAGGGCCAGCATGGAAAGAGATGGCAGAAAGGGGCGCAATTTGCTCGCTGGCGCCGCCAGCAGGGCCAGTGCAATCCCGGCCAGCAGGGGCAGCAGGCTGGAGATGAAATCCGAGTTCATGAGGCGCTGGCCGAACCAGAGCATGGCCACCAGCAGGGTCACCCCAACCCAGCGCCCGATGCGACCCGGCCGAGGCTGCCAGCCGACGGGGGGGGCATGGAGCACCAACAGTGCCCCGCCCATCACCAGGACCAAATTGAGCACCACATCCGGCGGCTGGGTGAGCATGCTGATCAGTATCAAATACAATGCGACCAAGCCAACCAGCAGCGCCCATAGATTGCGATCATCGAGTGAATACCAGCGGCGGAAAAAGGCAGGCAATGATATCGCCTGGAGAGAGATTTTCATGGCGTCAGCCTTGCATTAATCCCGGTAAGCAATCGAAGGGTTTGGGCAGCTTAAATTGTTCAGATCAACGAGCGGTTGACCTCCATGAACAGCTGATTGGCATGCCCGGGATCTTGCCATGTTCAAGCCAAACACAGAAAAGGGGATTTTAGATTCGATGTAAAGGTTAGAGAGTTCCAGCAGCGAAGTCGCCATTTCGAGGCTGATTCGCTGCAAATTTGCTCCAAGACGAATCTATTTGGACTTCTCCAGGCAACCCCTCCCCTTGAGGATCAGCACCCGAACCTGCGGCAAAATCACCCTGGTGCCACAGATTCCCGAAGCCAACCTGAGCCTCAATATCAGGGAGCTTCCTCGCTGTGCTTGTGCCGCGAGCCCGAGGGGGCGGGCGCAGGCGGTGGTGAGGCCCCATTCAGAGGCCCCATTCAAGGGATGTGGTCAAGGGAGGTGGTTAAGGGAGGTGGCGGGCGGGATTGTCTACGGCGAGGGCCCCGAATTGATTGGTTGTGTGTGAGTTGCTTTCCATGGGGGTGGATATGGCAAGGAACTAGGGCGGCAAATCGGCATCATCGCGAAGCATTTAGCGTCGAATTTGGGCGCGGATGTGGCATCTTTTGCGCAGCTTGAGGCATTCAGGGACGCCAGTGATTGATGGCATAGAGTCCTTCTTGATTACGGACAGGCATGCAGCCATCTATGGTGCCCTTCTTGTTCTTGCAGCTGGAAGCATGGCTCTTCTGGATCTGCCCCTTATCCCCAGTTTCTACCCTTCCTTATGTGCTCAAAAATATGCTCAAAATCAACTGCAGCGGCCGTGTCACCAGTGGATCAATGATCAATGAAATGATCAATGACACGATTGCGTTTATCCAGCAAGTCAGCGCCTGGGAAGTCGCGTCGGATCCGCAGCCGGATCAAGGAAGCACTATTAGTTTGAGCTTTGACGCGCCTGATCTGAGCTTTCACGCGCCTGAGCTTGGCCTTCGGGCCTTCCTCCACGCCATAGCAACTGCGCCCGCCATGAGGCGGAGGTTTCTCTAGTTCCGGCAACGCCATGACCCGCGATTCTTGGCCTGAAGCATGCCATGCCCGCCCTCCCCGTTGGCTGCACATGGTGGCCCTCCTGCTGGGTTGCGCCGCCTGCTTACCAGCGGCCCCGGCCCTGGCCGCCAACAGCTGCTGGTTTGGCAAACCCGCCAGTCCGGCTGCGGAGCTGCCCGCTTGCAGCGATCCCGCTTTCTCCTTTGCATTGATCGATCGGTTCTACCTACGCATCATCACCTTGCCCACCCAGGGTGCGGGCACGATCGACTTCACCCTCACCAATTCCGAAGAGATCATGGCGGTGGAGGTGAAGTTCATCCCCCCGCTGGAGAGGGCCGGCTCAAGCTCTCCGCTCACCGGATCAAGCTCTCCACTCAGCGGTGCGTTCAACTACCAGCTCTCGATCTCCCCCTTCGACACCGATTATTTCGGCAGCGCCAGCCTGTCCATCACCCCTCCGCTTGAGGATCCGCCCCCCGAACCTGCAGCGATCACGCTGGTGCAACAGATTCCCGAAGCCAACCTGAGCCTCAGCGCCAGCGATGCTTACCCGGTGAGCTTGTACGGCGACCCCGATCCACTCAAATCGATCACGCTCTTGGGCCTATACACGCTCCATAGCGGCAGCCTGGGCAGCATCCACAATGGTTTTGGGATCTTTTACATCGATCCTCCAGAAGCCATGCCCGTGCCTGCTCCCCTGCCCCTCTTCGGCGTTGGCATCGGCTTCGGCTACAGCCGGCGTCTGCGGCGTCGGCTTCGTCTCCTTCGCCCGCACCGGGGCGATCTCCGGCCCGGGAGTAACTTCGCGCCACCTGGGCAGCGCCTCCGCTCCTCAGGCCTCGCCACCGTCGACCGGCACTGAAGGCCTGTGGTGCCTCCTGGCTTCGAGCTGATGCAGCGAGATCTCGAACACCGGTGAGCCATGGCGCGCCAAGGGCCAGCGGCGCAACCAGCAGCGATCGCCGCCGTGGTCCACTCCGATCACTTGGAACATCAGCTCAGCCTGGCCCTGGTCGGCCCCTGGTTGGTGGATGGATAGGGAGGCACAGTCCAGGCCTTCGATCGCCAGATCATCGACGGCTTCAGGCTCAAGAAGGATGCAGGTGCCCTGCTGGAGGTCCATGGGTGGTTGAAGGGCGGGAGGGCAGGTGGGGGACGATCCCTGGTATTTCTTAAGCATTCCTACTGCATCACAGACCGGGTGTTCGCGGTGAGCGGTTCGGAATGTTTGTGCTGATACCGAGATCAGGGGCGGGGGCGGTTGAGCGGGGCCGGCAACAAGTGTGTACATGAGTCAACGATTGAGGCAGATGGGCGGCATTGGCTATGCGGATCAGGTGCCATGTTCCGCCGATAGAATGCATGCATGATTTCCGCTTCGTTAGCGCTGATTTGCGCCCTTTTACTCAGGCCTTTGTCGTCTAAGTTGGCGGGGTTCAGTTCTCTCTTGGAACTAGTCATGAAAACTCTTATATTCCCGCACCGACGGCTTGTTGACAACTTCTTTGTTGTTGGCTGGTGTTAGCGCTCTCTCGCCCGCTTCGGTGCGAGCGGTGGGTAACGATACCTGCGCTTTTGGTGGCCATGCGGGTGCTCCATCTTGTACCGTATTCACCTTCGATCAGCAGTTTGACAAGACTCTCAAGTTGACTCAGCTGCCAACGGTTGGTTCAGGCACGATTCAGTTCGTCGAGCAAACTCCGGGAATCTGGGTTGTGGATGTGGATTTTATTCAAGATTTGGTGGCGTCCAAATCGGGAATTTTCGGGTTCGATCTTGATATTGACCCATCTTTTGGCATGTCCTTCGATGAGGTCGGCCTTGCTATGATCGGGCCTCCGGTTAGCATGCCGATGTTTACCGCATCGAAGACCATCGCCGGCATGACCCCATTAACATTAAATGTTAATGAAATGTTGAAAAGTGCGACTGGCATCATCGGTGGTGAGGTGAAAAGTATCAGCGTCATGGACACATACGCTGTTACCGTTGGTTCGATTAGCTCTTTCCAGAACTCCTTCACCCAGAAACCTGATCAGGGAACTCCTGATCAAGTCCCCGGCCCCCTGCCCCTGCTCGGAGCCGGTGCCGCCTTTGGCTTCTCCCGTCGCCTGCGCACTCGTGTGCTGGCCGCTCGGGGGGCCTGAGGCTATCGGTTCCTCACCCGGCTGATTCACCTTTCGGATCTGTCGTTGCCCTCGCCCTTTGGCGGGGGCATTTTTTTCGCTCAGAGCGTTCGCAGGCAGGCCGCCACCGTGCGCACCTCCTCCAGGGCGTCGATCGCCGTCAGGGCGGATCGGAAGGCTGATTCGCGCACCTCGTGGGTGATCACCACGATCTCGGCGTCGCCGCCTGCCTCCCCTTCGCGAGCCTCGAACTGCACGATCGACTGGATCGACACCCCCGCCTCCCCAAAGCAGGTGCCGATCCGGCCGATCACGCCGGCTTCATCGCGGGTCTGAAGGCGCACGTAGTTGCGGTGGCTGGTGGCAGAACCATCCACCAGCTCGCAGCGGCGCCAGCTGCTAGCCGCCAGCAGCGGGTCGAGGGGGGCGCCGGCCTGGGAGCCGGTGACCCTGCGGATGCCCGCGATGTTGAGGATGTCGGCCACCACCGCCGAGGCCGTGGGGCCGGCACCGGCGCCCGGGCCATAGAACATCACCCTTCCCACCGGATCGCCCTCCACCAGGATCGCGTTGTTCACCCCATGCACCCCCGCCAGTGGGTGGTGTTTCGGTAGCAGGGTGGGATGCACGCGCACATCAAGCGGCAGCGGCTCACCCTCCCCCTCCCGCTGGGCCACCGCGAGCAGCTTCACCACATAGCCCAGCTGGGCGGCATAGGCCACATCGCGGGCCTGGAGGCGATCAATGCCCTCGGTGGCGATCGCCTCGCGGGCCACGGGGCCGCCGTAGGCCAGGCCCGCCAGGATCGCGATCTTGTCGGCGGCATCGCCCCCCTGCACATCGGCCGCCGGGTCGGCCTCCGCATAGCCCAGCCGCTGGGCATCGGCGAGCACGTCACCATAGGCGGCGCCCTCATCGGCCATGCGGCTGAGGATGTAATTCGTGGTGCCATTGATGATGCCGCTCACCCGCTGGATGCGGTTTCCCCCCAGCGATTGCTTCAGTGGCTCGATGATCGGGATGCCGCCGCCTACGGCGGCTTCGATCAGCACATAGACACCCCGAGCTGCGGCGGCCGCGGCAATCTCCTCGCCGTAGCGGGCGATCACCGCCTTGTTGGCGGTCACCACCGGCTTGCCGGCGGCAATCGCCCGCAGGATCAGGCTGCGGGCCGGCTCCAGGCCGCCCATCACCTCCACCACGATCTCCACGGCGGGATCGTCGATCACCGCTTCGGGGCTGGTGGTGAGCAGCTGCGGATCGAGCTCCAGGGGGCGGGGGCGCTCAAGATCGCGCACCGCTATCCGTTGCAGCGCCAATTCACCCACCAGGGGATGGCGGCCCTCCGGACCCATCAGGATCGCGGCGACGCCCGCCCCCACCGTTCCCAGCCCCAGCAGGCCAACACCGATCGCCATGGGGCCCGATTCCATAATCCACTGATCCTAGAAATTGGCCGGCAATGGCTTCGGCCCGCGGGAGATCGGCGCCATGCAGCGCACGTCCTGAGCGCGGTGCCCCCTGGGGCGGAGCCCTGCTCCTTAACCCTTGCTGCCGTCCTCGGGCGATCCCTCGCTGCCGCCACCCTGCGCCCCGATGGCCTCCACCGAAGCCCATCGTCCAGCCTCGAAGGCCGCCGCCTGGGCCTGCATGGCCCGGAGGATGTTGAGGAAGCCATTGGCCCGTGACGGGGTGAGGCTCGCCTGCAGGCCAGTGGCGGCGATGAAGGCCGGATCGATCGCCACCACCTGCTGGGGCGTGAGCCCCTCCAGGCCCTCGATCAGCAGCGCCAGCAGCCCCTTGGTGATCTGGGCATCGGAATCACCCTGCCAGTGGAGCTTCCCTTCCACCAGGTCGCCTACCACATACACCTGGGACACGCAGCCGCGCACCTTGCGCTCCTCGCTGCGTAGCGCCTCGGGTAGGGGATCGAGGCGCTTGGCCAGCCAGAGAACGTATTCGTAGCGGCGTTTGGGGTCGGCGGCGGCGCCCAGCCGCTCCACGATGTGATCAAGTGCTGCGCTGCCGGTGCTCGCCATTCCAGAGGAGTCCTTCAACCGCGGCGGCGGTTGAGGCGGGCCAGGCCACCGAGCAGGCCCAGGGCGGCGAGGGGAGCCAGGGTGAGCAGGTTGCCGCGCATGGCGCCCCAGGGCACAGCGGCCTGACGGACCGGACCGCCCAGCTCAGAGAGTTCGATCCAGTCGCGGTGACCGGCGCCGGCATCCACCTGGATTTCGGCATCACGGCCGGTGCCGGCGGGCAGGGCGAAGGCCAGACGGCCATCGGCGTTGGTGCGGCCCAGCTCAATCGGGGTTCCACCCTGGGCCGGAATCAGGCGCACGCTGGCATCGCGGGCGGGCAGGCCCGTGGAGAAGTGGCTGGCCAGTTCCAGCTTGCTGCCCGCGGCCGGAAGGCTGGCCTCCAGGTGGCTGTGGGAATGCCCCATCACCGTGAGGTCGGTCTGGATGGCATGGGCCCGCACCAGGCCTGGGGTGAGAACCAGGGTTGCAGCTCCGAGCAGAACCGGAAGGAGGGGGCGGCGCATGGTGGACGGGTGGATGGGGAGGCCGGAGCCGGGGTCAGCCGGCATTCCAGCGATTCTCGCTGCAACGGCCGGCCTGCACCATTCTGGCCACCGAACTCACCATCATCGAGAGGGCGTCGCAGGCCTGGCCACGGGCCTGAAGTTCGGCGGCGATCACCCGTTCGGAGGCGGTGAGCGCCTTGGGGCTGGCGGAACTGCCGCTCTGATCCGAGACCAGACGGGCTGCGGGACGGGTTGGGTATGAGGCTGCGTGGGGTGCTGCGTTCCAGGGGGCGGTGCGGAGAGGTTCCAAGGAAACGCAGGGACGTAACCCGCTGATCCTGGCAAATTCCCGGCCGTGGTGAGAAAGCTGCTGCGATGCGTTACAAGTGCGATCCGCTACAAGCAGTTGGGAGCCGGCTGGCCGTTCTCCGGCTGGCCAGCGGAGCGGCCAGCACAGCCGTGCACGCCATGCTCATCCAGCCAGCCCTGGAAGGCCACGTCCCAGGGTTCCCGCGGCAGGTTGGCGCTGAGGCAGGCGGATGGCAGCACCACCAGGGCCGGTACGGCCCGCCAGGCCGGATCGGCCCGCAGCCGGTCGTACCAGCCACCGCCGTAGCCCAGCCGGATACCGCTGTGGGGATCGAAGGCCAGGGCCGGCACCAGCAGCAGACCGAGAGCGTGGGGGGAGAGCTCCCAGCCCGAAGCCGGTGCTGGCAGCGCTGGCGGTGGCGGCGGCGCTTCGGGCTGTTGCACAGGCGCGTTCGCCAGCGGGGCCGCGGGTGCCGGAATGCCGTAGCGGTCTGGGGCGAGAGGCATGCCAGGACGCCAGGGCCGGTACTGCAGCCGGGGCGGATCTCCATCCACGGCGGGGAGAGCCAGATGCCGGTGGGCCGGGGCCAGGGGCCGCAGGTCGGGCTCGCCCTGCAGGGGCCAGTAGAGCCCCAGGTGATGGTGTGCCGGCAGCAGTTCCGGCAGCTCCCGCTGCGCCGCCGCCAGGATCCCGGGCTCGGCAGCGGCCAGGGCCGTCGCCCGCAGGGTCCGGAAGTGGCGCCGCAGCGCTGCTCTGTTGTGCGGTGGCGGCAGCCCCTCACCCGCCACGGTTGCGGTTCCCGGGCCGCTCATCGCTGGAACCAGCCGGTGAGGGCTACCGCCAGGGCGTCGGCGGCGTCGTCGGGCCGGGGGGGATGCTCCAGGTTCAGCTCCCGCATCACCGCCGCCAGCACCTCATCCTTCTCGGCGTGGCCATGGCCGGCCAGGGCCAGCTTGATCTGCATCGGCGGAAACTCCACCACCGGGATGGCGAAGCGCGCCAGGGTCATGATCACCACCCCTCTGGCCTGCACCACAGCGATGGTGGTGCTGGAGCGGTAGAAGAAGAACTTCTCCACCGCCGCCAGCTCGGGCCGCCAGCGGCGGATCAGCCAGCGCAGGTCGGCGGCGATCTCCACCATCCGCTCGCCTTCACTGCGGCCGGGATCGGTGCGGATCATGCCGCAGTCCAGCAGGCGCTGAACGCCTGGTTCGGCCCGGGGCTCCCCCGGCCGCCAGGGGGCCCGCTCCTGCACCTCGATCACGCCATAGCCCACCCGGGCCAGGCCGGGGTCGATGCCGAGGATGATCATGAACGTGCGCCGCTCAGGGGCCAGATTCGCGCTGGCCCCCTCAGCCCACCAGGGCCAGCTCGAAGGCCCGCCGGTCGGCTTCGCCCGTCGGCAGGGGCCGCTCGAACACCTTGCAGAACACCTTCACCACCCGATCGCCGGAATCGATCTGCTCGAGCGGATCCTTGCGCAGCCGGTGGCGTAGGCAGCAGGCCACCACCCGGGCCACGTCGTCGTCGGCCACCTCGGTGCGGCCCTCGAAAGCCGCCAGGGCCCGGGCGGCGCGGTTGGTCACGATGTCGCCCCGCAGGCCATCCACATCCAGCTCGCCGCAGACCGCCGAGATGCGGATGCGCAGGTCGTCGTCGATCGCCACCTGCGGCAGCCGCTGCTGGGCCTCCACCACCAGGGCCTGCAGCGCTTCCTGGCCCGCCTGAATGGCGTCGTTGAAGCTGTCGGGGTCGGCATCGAAGCTGGTGCGCTGGTCCACCACCTGCACCCGCAGCTCCGGATCGCGCACGGTGCGCACCTCCACGCTCATGCCGAAGCGATCGAGCAGCTGGGGCCGCAGCTCACCCTCTTCCGGGTTGCCAGAGCCGATCAGCACAAAGCGGGCCGGGTGGCGCACCGAAATGCCCTCCCGTTCCACCGTGTTCCAGCCGGAGGCGGCCGAATCCAGCAGCACGTCCACCAGGTGGTCGTCGAGCAGGTTCACCTCATCCACATAGAGCAGGCCGCGGTTGGCCTTGGCCAGCAGGCCCGGCTCAAAGGCCCGCACCCCCTCGCTGAGCGCCTTCTCGATGTCGATCGTGCCGCAGAGGCGGTCCTCGGTGGCGCCCAGGGGGAGGTCCACCATCGGCACCTGGCGCTGCTCAACCGGCAGGTTCTCCCCCAGATCGGCCCGCTGGCGCACCTCGGCGCTCTGCAGATCCGGATCCTCCGGGGAGCTGTTGTAAGGGTCGCCGGCCACCACATCGATCTCGGGCAGCAGGTCGGCCAGGGCGCGGATCGTGGTGCTCTTGCCCGTGCCCCGATCACCCATGATCATCACGCCCCCGATGCGCGGGTCGATCACGTTGAGCAGCAGAGCCAGCTTCATCTCCTCCTGGCCCACGATGGCGGTGAAGGGGAAGACCCTGCGCTTCCTGGGCTGACTCACGGAGCGGTTGACGGCTTTGAGGGGGATTGTTTCACAGCCGCCCCAGGGGCCGGGGCAGGGCTGGGCATCGCCATTCCCGGTGCAGGGCCCACCGCTGCCCCCGCCGCCGCTGCCGCCCCCGCCTCGGCCGGCAGCAGGCTCAACACCTGGGGCGGGGTGGCATCGGCCGGATAGATCAGCCGCACCTGCAGGGTGCGCTCCTGGCCCGGCGCCAGGCTCACCGTGCCCAGGGCCGGACCCTGCTGCCCGGCCCGCTGCACCAGATGAAAGGCCTGGCGACCCACCGGCCGCCCCTCGGCGCCATCGAGGCCGGCCACCTCCACGGTGCCGCGGAACATCACCGCCGGCGCCGGCGTGATCCGGAAGCGCAGGCCGCCGAGGGGCTGGTCGTGCTTGAGGGGCGACTCCAGCGCCAGCTGGAGCTTCACGGGGGCGGCGGTGTCATTGCGCAGCGGCAGGGTGAGGTCGTAAGTCACGCCGTAGTTGCCGTGGGCCGCCCAGGCGGTGCCGGGGTAGAAGGCTTTGAGTTCGGCGGTCTGCACCTGGCCGGTGCCCAGGCTCCCCTTCGCCAGCGAGGAGATCGGCCAGGAGATCGGCGCCCGGCTGGCCGTCAGCACGGGGCTGCCTGGATCGGTGATCCGGCCCCGCCAGGTGCCGCCCACCTGCACGCCGCTCACCCTGGAGTAGATCATCGGGCCGCTGGCTCCGCGGGGGGTGGGCTGGTGTTCCTTCGGGCTCAGGGGGCCGTCGAGGATGCGACTCCACACGGCCGCCTCCGGCGGCCGGTCGTTCGGGCCGAAGGCCGCTAGCACGGCCAGATCAATCGGGGCCTCGCTGGCCAGGCGCAGCTGCAGGTTGCGGCCGTTGAGCAGGGGATCGAGGCCCCGCACCGGCAGGGGCAGCACCACCAGCGGCGTGAGCATCCCCGCCGGCAGGCTCCACTCGCCTGGAAGCTCCGGGCTGCGGCTGCGCTGCAGCAGCTCGGTGGCCACCCGGCTGCCGGGGCCCGACCACACCGGCTGGGTGCTCTCCTGGAGCATCAGGGGGGGCAGGGGCAGAAAGGGGGCGGCGCTCTGTCCCGCCGCGGTGGCCTGGGAGAGGGCGGTGGATCCGCCCCGCAGCCGCAGCTTCACCGCTGCCGGGCCCCGCGGAGCTCCCACCACCGCCAGCCAGAGGGTGGAATCGAGGCGCTCTGGCTTGCCGGCGAACACGTGGTGACTGAACAGCTCGAAGCCGCCGGACAGGGGCACGTTGAGGTGGGCGTCGCTCACCCCCAGCGGCCGACCATCCCAGCCGCGGCCTGGATCGAAGCCGGAGAGCAGGATCCCCTCGCTGAGGATCAGCTCGGGGTTGTTGTCGTTCACCAGCAACACCCCATCCAGGCCCCCCGGCAGGGGGGCCACCCGCTGGCGGCGCAGCACGGTGGGGGCGCTCTGGGGCCTGGTGGGCACGGCGGGAGCGGCTGGAGCGGGCGGAGCGGCTGGAGCTGCGGCGGCGGGAGCCTGGGCAGCCTCCCCATCCTGGGCGGCCTCCGGACGGGCCAGCAGAACGGCCAGCAGGGCCATGGCGAAGATCGACCCCCGACGGGCGGATCGGGAACGGCCAGGCGGCAACGGGGCGGTTGCGGTGCGGGACGGGGCGGCCGGCAGGGTGCTCATGATTTGCCCACCAGCGTCCGCGACACCGTGGCCGCCATGGCGCGGATCAGCTCGGCCGAGCGGGGGTCATTGAAGGGGCCCTTCACCAGGAAGGCCGCCACGGCCCGCTGGCCGTTCGGCAGTTGGATGAGGGCGGCGTCGGCGTAGGCGATGCCAATGTCGCCGGTCTTGTTGTAAGCGGTGATCCCATCGGCGAGCAAGTCGTCGTCGGGATCGGTGTTGGTTTGGCCCTTGCCCAGACCCTTCAGCAGTCCCATGGGTATCAGGGTGTTGGTGTTCGATGTGGAGAGGATCTCGCGGTAGAGGTCGCGGGCGCGCGGGCTGAGCTTCTCGCCGGTGTCCACCAGGGCGATGGTGCGGGCAAGGTCGCGGGCGCTGGTGCTGTTGGTGCCCTTGAGGTCGGGCAGCCAGTTTCGGAGCACCGTGGCCGGCAGACCCAGCTCCTGGAAGCGTTGATTCACCAGCTCGATGCCGCCGAGTCGTTTGATCAGCAGGTTGGTGGCGCTGTTGTCGCTCACCCGAATCATCTCGGTGGCGGCCTCGAAGAAGGGGAAGCGGGTGCCGAGGGGCTTGTTCGCCATCCAGCCGGCCCCCTCCCCCATGACGTCCTTGGTGAGGGGGAGCGGTTCGTTCCAGCGCACCTTGCCCCTGTCCAGCTCGTCGAGGCCCACCAGGAGGATCGGACTCTTGATCGAGCTGGCGGCCGGCATCGGCAGGTCGCTCTGGAGCTGCGCATAGCGGCCGTCATCGAGCACCAGCAGGAAGCCGGAGGCGGTGAGCCCCTTCTGGGCGGCCGCCAGCCGCGCCCACTCCTGGCTCAGGGCGGTGAGTTCGGTGCGGGGATCAAAACGCCCAAGGGCCAGGCCACGGCCGACCACCACCCGCGGCGCCGAATCCGGCTGGGGCACGCCCACGCTGCCCTGGGCCAGCCGGGGGGCGAGGGACTTAAGGGCTGTGCTCACCAGCACGCCGAGCCCCACCCCCATCACGCCCAGCCTCAACAGCAGCAGCAGGGGCTGGAGCCAGGGTCGGCGGGGCGGGCGGCCAGCACTCACGGTCGGTGGGCGAGCGGAAGGATCATGACGCTAGGTGTCGGACCCGGAGCAGGCCCGCCGACGGCTCGCCCAGCGCAACTGGCACACCATGCCTCGCAGCAGGGCCACCTCGGCCTCACTCACCTGGGCGCGCTGCAGCAGCGCCCGCAGCTTGGCCATCCGGGCCCGGCTGGTGTGGGGCAGCAGGAAGCCCACCTCCAGCAGCAGCGCCTCGGCATCGGCCAGGGCGGCCTCCAGATCCTGGCGGCGGCAGGGATCGGCCCAGACCATGGCACCCCCGGCCGCTGCCGGGTGAGGGGAGGCGGCCAGCGACCGCTCGCCCCGGCGGAGCGTGTGCAGCTCATGCAGCACCACCGCCACCGCATGGGAGAGGTTGAGCGAGGAATAGGAGGGGCCCGTGCCGATCTGCAGCAGCCGGCCGGCCTGCAGCAGTTCGCCGTTGGCCAGCCCCCGGTCCTCCCGGCCGAACACCAGGGCGCCCGGCGCCACCTTGGGCTGAGGCACCGGATCGGCCTGGGGCGAAGCGGATCCCTCCAGCAGCCAGGCCAGGGCATCGGCTGGGGGCAGCAAAGGTAGGGGCGGACCCTCCAGGCGGCCGCTGGTGGCCACCACCCGATCGCAGTCGGCGAGGGCGGCCTCCAGGGTTGGCCAGAGGCTGGCCCGCTCCAGCAGCTCCACCCCATGCACCGCCATCCGCCTCGCTTCCTCGCCGAGGGGATCGCAGCGGGGTGCCACCAGCCGCAGACCGTCGATGCCGAAATTGGCGCAGAGCCTGGCCACGCTGCCCACATTGAGCGGTCCCGCAGGCTCCACCAGCACCACCTGCAGGCTCATCGGCGGCGCCTCAGGAGGGAAGGCTGTGCAGGAAGGCCAGCAGGTCGGCCATGGCCTGGGGATCGGGTTGGAAACGGGGCATCGGCGGCGTGCGGCCGCTCACCACCTGCTGGATCAGCTGGCGGTCGTTCTTGCGGCGATCCACCCCATGGAGATTCGGACCCACCAGACCCTGGGCCGCCAAGCCGTGGCAGCCAGCGCAGTTGAGCCGGAACAGGCGGCCGCCATCCTCCACCGACCCCACCCGATCCAGGGTGGCACTGGTGTAAGGGTCGTTGCGGGAGGCCTGCAGCAGCACCAGCGCCAGCACGGCGCAGGCCACGGCGGCCAGCACCACGAGGGCGGTGATCAGGCTGCGGCGATTGGGTGCGGCAGCCGCTGCCATCCCCGCGGCGGCCTGGCCGCTGGCGATCGCCCCCAGATCGGGGCCGTTCGGCAAGGGAGGGGGGGAGCCGGTCACGGTTGGTGGCGATGGGTCGCCAGGGAAGCCCCGGCCGTGGGAGAATTGTGGCCTGAACGACCACCCGACTGCTGGCCATGATCGAACCTCTCCTCTGCGGCATCGTCTTGGGTCTGATCCCGGTCACCCTGGTGGGGCTGTTCGTGGCCGCCTGGAACCAGTACCGCCGCGGCGGTGCCCTCGGCGGCTGAGGCCTGACCCTGCGGTTGCCGATCCACCGGTGTAGCGCCGACTGCGAGCTGCCCCTGTTGTTCCAATTCCAGCAGCATCAGCGTGGTGCCGCCGTAGCGGCGTTGGTCCCGAACCAGCCACCCCGGCGGTACTGAGGGCAGGGCATCGCTACCGCATTCCCATACCAGCACCCCCTTCGGCGCCAGCCACCCCCTTCGCATCACCGCTTCAGCGACGGCCCCGTGGAGCCCAGAGCGGTAGGGAGGGTCGCAGTAGATCAAGTTGAACGGTGAGGGTTTTTCGGAGCCGAGCCACTGCAGCACGTCCCGGCGGTGCACCGTCGCGGCAGCCGGAGGAGGGAGTGAGGCAGCCACTAGCTCCAGGTTGGCCAAGGCCACGGCTGCCACCCGCCGGTCTTGCTCCACCGCCACCGCCGCCGCCGCCCCCCGCTGCAGGGCTTCGCAGGCCATCACACCACTGCCGCAGCAGAGATCGAGCCAACGGCATCCCCTAAGCCGAGGAGCCAGCAGGTTCATCACCGCCAGCCGCACCCGCGCGGCGGTGGGCCGGGCCACTGCACCGGGTGGGCTCTGAAGCCGCCGCCCTCCGCTCAGCCGCAGACTCACGGCCGCCCCAGCCAGGCCAGCCAACGCGCCAGCATCGCTTCGCCCACGGGCCCGGATTTTTCGGGATGGAATTGGCAGGCGGCGATGTGCCCCTGCCAGATTGCCGCGGTCACCGGGGTGCCGGCCCAGTCCACCCGAGCCGTCACGCTGGCTGGTTCGGTGGGATCGGCGGCATAGGAATGCACGAAGTAGACCCAGGTCGGCGGCTCCTTGGCCGGGAGCAGGGGGCTGGGTTCGGCGGGAAGCAGGGGGGCCCAGCCCATGTGGGGAATCGGCTGGCCCGGCGAGCGCGGCAGCGCCCTCACCCGCCCGGCCAGCAGGCCAAGACCGGTGGCCTGGCCCTCATCACTGGCCTCGAACAGCAGCTGCAGGCCCAGGCAGATGCCGAGCAGGGGCTGGCCTGCCGCGCAGGCCCGCTGCAGGGCGGTGGCCAGACCACCCTCCCGCAGCCGCTCCATGGCCGGATCGAAGGCCCCCACCCCCGGCAGCACCAAGGCATCACATCGGGCCATTGCGGCGGCGTCGTGAACCGGCTCCACCGAGGCGCCGAGCCGTTCGAAGGCGCGCTGCACCGAGTGCAGGTTGCCCATGCCGTAATCGATCAGTCCGAGGCGAGGCATGGAGGAGATCAGGCTTGCTGGAGGGTCAGGCGGGGCTGGCCTGGGGGGTGAAGCGACAACCAGGCTGCTCCAGGGGGGTGGCCTCCGCCAGGTCCAGCCCGTTGAGGTGGTCGATGAGCTGATACAGCCTGCCGACCCGCCGCTTGTCGAAGCGCAGCCGCAGGGAGGGCCTCAGGATGCCGTTGTCGTCACAGGCTTCGCCCGCCTGAATCGCGCCGTTGTCGAGCAGATCATCGAAGTGGTCGTTGAGGTTGGGAAGCAGGCTGCGGGGTACGGGCGCTTTGAGCAGCAGCTCGATTCGATCTTCACCCGGCTGGGCACTGTGGAACACCCGATAGAAGCGACTGATCAGGGCCACCGCTTCAGAGGCGCAGGAGGCCTCCATCACCAGGGCGACATCCTCGGGTGAGATCAGGCCCCGCTTGGCCAGCTCCTGGTGCACGTTTTGGCGCCAGACAGTCCAGAAGTCATCCCCCGGGGGAGCCAGGAGCACCAGGGGGATCGGCGGCGTGCGGCCGGTCTGGATCAGGGTGAGGCACTCGAAGAGTTCATCGAGGGTGCCGAAGCCTCCCGGCATCACCACCACCGCATCGCTTTCCCGCAGAAAGAAGAGCTTGCGGGTGAAAAAGTAGCGGAAGAACAGCAGGCGGCCACCGCAGCCGCTCACGAAGGGATTGGGATGCTGCTCGAAGGGCAGATCCACGTTCAGACCGATGCTGTGGTCGCAGCCCGCCCCCCGGTTGGCCCCTTCCATCACCCCACCGCCGGCGCCGGTCATCACATCGAAGCCGGCCTCCACCGCCAGAGCGGCCAGGTCCCTCGCCAGGGCGTAGCAGGGGTCCTCCAGCCGGGTGCGTGCCGAGCCAAACACAGTGATCTTGCGCACGCTGCGGTGGGGCTGGAAGACCTCCAGGGCGTCGCTGATGTCGGCCAGGGCGCCACTGATCAGCCGCCATTCCGACAAATCCCTCTCGCGCCGCGCCACCTCAAGCAGCGAGACCACGGCTCTTTCGATCAGCCGCCGCTGCGGGTGGCCCTGGATCTGTTCCTCCAGAACCTCAAGCGGGCTTCGCCCGTGGGTGGGTTCCGGGCTTTGTGGGAGTGTCAGGGCCGGTGGGTGGGCTTCAGGACTCAGACGTACTTGGTGATCGTGGTGTGGAGGGTTTTCTTGGGTACGGCGCCGACCACGGTTTCGATCTTCTGACCATCCTTGAACAGCATCAGGGTGGGGATGCTGCGGATGCCGTACTGGCTGGCCACATTGGGGTTTTCATCGGTGTTGAGCTTGAACACCTTGATTTGGCCCTCGAATTCCTTGGCGATCTCATCGACGATCGGCGCCACCATGCGGCAGGGGCCGCACCAGGGGGCCCAGAAATCCACCAGCACGGGCACGTCGCTCTTCAGGACGTCCTGCTCGAAGGAGGCGTCGGTGACGGCGGCGGAACTGGACATACCGGGCTGGTTCGCATTGTTGCGAATCTAGCAACCTTGTTGATCCGCATACACAGGTTGAAACCGAGCGTTGCATGCCCTGGGAAAAGAGGCGTCAACCCTATCGGGCTTGCCGCGGGCGGAGGGTTTGTCGCGTGCGGAAGGATATGCCGCAACCGGGCTGCCATGCCGCAAGCCCAAGACCATGCCGCATGCGCAAGACCATGGCGCATGGGAAAAACCATGCCGCAGAATGAAGCCCATTTCGCAGGCTGAAGCCTGTTTCTCAGGCTGAAGGCTTTGTCGGGGTCCGGGACCGCTGCTCCGGGAGGGAGAAGACAAAAAGCCCGGGCGCGCCGGGCCGGGGGGTGTGAGGAGTGTGCGAGCCGTAGCCCCCACATGCTTGAGGGTAGCGCCATCGTGGCTGCCGGCAGTGCGACCGACCGGCCGTGCCGATGTGCTGCATCCCTACTTGCCCATGCCGAGCTGTTGGGCCTTCTGATACACCTTGCCTTCGGTGAGCAGGGAGGGGGCCACGACCACCTCCACCTGCTGCATCTCCTTCACGGTTCGGGCTCCGAGGGTGCCCATCGAGGTGCGGATGCAGCCCAGCAGGTTCTGGGTGCCGTCGTCGAGGCCGGCCGGTCCCCGCAGGATCTTCTCGAGGCTGCCTGTGGTCCCCACCTTGATGCGGGTGCCGCGGGGCAGCACCGGGCTCGGGGTGGCCATCCCCCAGTGGAAGCCGCGGCCTGGGGCCTCGCTGGCCCTGGCGATCGGCGAGCCGATCATCACGGCATCGGCGCCGCAGGCCAGACACTTGCAGATGTCGCCCCCGGTCACGATGCCGCCGTCGGCCACGATCGGTACATAGCGGCCGGTGGCCTCGAAGTGATCGTCACGGGCGGCGGCGCAGTCCGCCACGGCGGTGGCCTGGGGAATGCCGATGCCCAGCACGCCGCGGCTGGTGCAGGCCGCTCCGGGCCCGATGCCCACCAGCACGCCCGCCGCCCCGGCCTGCATCAGCTTCAGGGCCACCTCGTAGGTGACGCAGTTCCCGATCACCACCGGCACGCCAAAATCGCGGCAGAGGGCCTCGAGATCCAGGCTGGTTTGGCCCTCGGGGCCGATGTGCTCGGTGCTCACCACCGTGGCCTGCACGAAGAAGAGCTCGGCGCCGGCCTCGGCGATCGCCTTGCCGAACTTCAGGGCCGCCAAGGGGGTGGCACTCACCGCCGCGATGCCGCCGCCGGCCTTGATCTCGGCGATGCGCTGGCGGATCAGCTCCTCCCGGACGGGCTGGCTGTAGAGCTCCTGCATCAGCGGTACGAACTCCTCCTTGCCCACCGCCGCGATCCGGTCGAGCACGGGGTTGGGGTCGTCGTAGCGGCACTGCACGCCCTCCAGGTTCAGCACCCCCAGGGCGCCCTGGCGGGTGAGCTCCACGCACATGCCCACATCCACCACCCCATCCATGGCGCTGGCGATGATCGGGATCTCCCGTTCGATGCCCCCTAGGCTCCAACTGCTGTCGGTGACCGACGGATCCACGGTGCGACTCCCGGGCACCAGGGCGATCTCATCGATCCCATAGGCACGGCGAACGGTGCGGGATCGGCCCAGTTGGATGGTCACCGTAGGGATGGATGCAATCGGCACAAGTTATCAACCGGTCTTCCTCGGCCCCTCGCCGGGGGGCCTTAATCCCGGCCGCGGAAGTCGTTCCAGCGTTGATTCCAGCTGGTCAGGATCCGTTCCCGTTCGCTGCTGCGCACCAGCTTGGCGAGGGCGAAGCGCGCCACGCTCAGAAGGCCCACCAGCTGGAGCAGGCGGGGCACAAGGGGCAGGTCCCCGAGCGTCTCGAGCAGGGCGGAGTAGAGCCTCAGCAGCACGACCGCCGCCAGCAGCAGACCAGCGGCCCGCAGGGGTCCGCCGAGGCTCTCCCAGCGACCCTGCAGATCGGCGCCATCGAACCAAGTGCTCACCTTGCTGCGCAGCAGGTCCCATTCGCCGCCATCGCCCGCCTCGCCTGCGGGCAGCGGCGGCACCACGATGCTGGTGGCGATGCCGGGGGGTTCCGGCTGTTGGGAGAAGGCCTCAACCGAGGGCGCCGGGGTGGCTTCCGACTCCAACGCCCGGCTCACCGCCGCGGGCTCCGCACCAGGTGCGTTTCCAGCAGTCGTTGCCGGAGCGGCGGTGGTGTCTGAAGGGGAGGCCCCTTCGTCAGTCGGAACGCTTTCGGAGGGTGCTGAGCCGTAGCCCGCCACGAACACAGCAGGAGCGGCTTCGGGAGCTGGCTGCTCTGGGAGCAAATCCGCTGGTGCTGAGCCGTAGCCCGCCACGAACACAGCAGGAGCGGCTTCGGGAGCTGGCTGATCCTGGAGCAAATCCGCTGGTGCTGAGCCGTAGCCCGCAACGAACACAGCAGGAGCGGCTTCGGGAGCTGGTGCCTCTGCGGCGGCTGATGGGGCCGGAGTGGCATAAGAGCCCACCACCGCGGGACTGCCACTGTCCACCCAGCCGGATTGGTTGGTCGCCTCGGCTGGCTGTGCGCCGCCGAGGGACTCTCCCGAAGGATCAGGGTGGGGGGCCGCCGCTTCCGCCGGAGGGGCTTCAGCCGGGACAACGGGGATCTCGGGGATCTCGGCCATGGTGGGCATAGGGTATGGGCGGAGCTTACGGCCGTTTTCCGCCAACGCCCCGTCCCGACAAGGATCTGATCAGGGGTCCGCTCAGGCCTCAAGCGGGATCAGGGCAGGCCGGGCAGCCAGGGGCAGCAGGGGCAGCCGCAGCGGGAAGCGATCGGCCCGCAGCCGTTCCGCCAACTCCTCGGCCAGCTCCTGGGCCAGACGCGGGCTATGGCAGGGCGCCGCTGGGATCCGGTTCCCATCCACCGCGATGGCGCCGGCCTTCAGCGCTGCGTACGACACTCCGCCGAAGCTGGGCTTGATCCGCCGCGGGATCGAGACATCGAGCACCGGAGCCTCCAGTTCCGCATCCGGTGTGGCGGCCTGGGCGGCCGTGGGCCCATCCAGCAGCGGGATCGGCGCGGCGATCGCCACCAGCAGGGCACTGCCGTGGCCCTCGAATTGGCAGGCGCGCACCCAGCGGCCCTCCAGGGCATGGAGGTCCACGCTGAGGGCCGCCACCGCGCCGGGGCTGCGGGCATGGCCGCTGGCCAGCCTGCGGGGATGGGGCTGATGGGCGCTGCCGGTGCCGACCACCCAGCCGATGCCCCCACCCACCAGCACCGGCGAACCCGGGCCCAGGAGGGCCAGGCCCGGCATCGCCAGACCGATGCTGTCGGCTCCGGAGGCGCTGAAGAGGGCATTGCCGAAGGGGCCCAGCAAGGGGCCCCAGGCGGAGTGGATCACCCCTTCGGCACTGCTCACCGCCACAACACCGTTCTCCACGATGCCCCGGTGCAGAAGGAGCCGGCCGTTCCCGATCCGCTCGAGGTCGAGGCGGGTGTGGAGTTCCCGGCGGGGCTGCAGCGGGGTGGGGTCGCCGGCGGCGCTCAGCTCCACGCTGCCGCCGGCCAGCAGGGTGGCGAGCGCCTGGGCGCCGCCGTGGCGGAAACCATCGCCCCCCCCGATCGGGAGCACCAGATCGCTGCCGGACCCACCGGCCAGGGCCGCTACCCCATCGATCTGGGGTTCCCGGGGACGGATCGGCGGATCGGTGGGCCCCAGGTTCAGCACCAGGCTGGCCTGGTCGGTGAAGGTGGCCTCCGCCGCCACCACCACATCGGTGGCGCCATAGGCCTCGGCCAGCCCCTCCTCGGCCACCAGGCGGCGGAAATCGGCGGCCACCCGCACCCGCAACACTCCGCGCCGCTGGCGAGCCCGCAACTCCTCCTCACCGCGGCGGGGCAGATCGGGAAGCTCGCTCCGTGGCGGCCGATCGGCGGAGGTGCTGCGTGGGGCCATGGCCGCTTCCCCTGCCGTTCCATGAGAGCGACCCCAGGGTGGCGGCGATCATCACTCCCTGGCCAGGGCCCCACTCCAAGCACTGGCCAGGGCCCTAATCCACTCTCTGGACAGGGCCCACTCCAGCCTCTGGACAGGGACCCATCCCACCGGTCTAGGGCCGCCGGGATGGCAGGGGAGCGGGGTTCGATAAAGTAGGAGGAATCCCTGGCGGTCGTGCATGGCGGATCCCACCGGACCCGGCGAAAACAGTCCCGGCGAATCCGACGGACGGATCATCCAGACCGATCTCCGCAACGAGATGTCGCGCTCCTACATGGAGTACGCGATGAGCGTGATCGTGGGCCGGGCCCTGCCCGACGCCCGCGACGGCCTCAAGCCCGTGCACCGGCGCATTCTCTACGCCATGTACGAGCTGGGGCTCACCAATGACCGCCCCTACCGGAAATGCGCCCGGGTGGTGGGCGAGGTGCTGGGCAAGTACCACCCCCACGGCGACACCGCAGTGTACGACGCGCTGGTGCGCATGGCCCAGGACTTCTCGATGCGCATGCCCCTGATTGATGGGCACGGCAACTTCGGCTCGGTCGACAACGACCCGCCCGCCGCGATGCGCTACACCGAATCGCGGCTGCAGGCGCTCACCACCGACGCCCTGCTGGAGGACATCGAAAGCGAAACCGTCGATTTCATCGACAACTTCGATGGTTCCCAGCAGGAGCCCACCGTGATGCCGGCGCGGATTCCGCAGCTGCTGCTCAACGGCTCCACCGGCATCGCCGTGGGGATGGCCACCAACATCCCCCCCCACAACCTCACCGAACTGATCGATGGCCTGCTGGCCCTGATCGCCAATCCGGAGCTCGAGGAGCGGGCCCTGCTGGCGATCATCCCGGGCCCGGATTTCCCCACCGGCGGCCAGATCCTCGGCCGCCGCGGCATCCGCGAGACCTACACCACCGGCCGCGGCTCGGTGACGATGCGGGGCGTGGCCAACATCGAAACGATCGAGGCCAAGGGCCGGCCCGATCGCGATGCGGTGATCATCACCGAGCTTCCTTACCAGACCAACAAGGCGGCGCTGATCGAGCGGATCGCTGAGCTGGTCAACGACAAGAAACTCGAAGGCATCGCCGATATCCGCGACGAAAGCGACCGCGACGGCATGCGGATCGTGATTGAGCTGCGGCGCGATGCCTACCCCCAGGTGGTGCTGAACAACCTCTTCAAGCTGACGCCGCTCCAGAACAACTTCAACGCCTACATGCTGGCTCTGGTGAAGGGGGAGCCGATCCTGCTCACCCTGCGCAAGTTGCTCGAAGTGTTCCTCGACTTCCGGGTCGAGACGATCGAGCGGCGCACCCGCTACCTGCTGCGCAGGGCCGAGGAGCGGGACCACATCTTGCTGGGCCTGCTGATCGCCCTCGATAACCTCGATGCGATCATCGCCTTGATCCGCTCGGCCGCCGACACCGCCTCGGCCCGACAGGGCCTGATGGATCAGTTCGGCCTGAGCGACGTGCAAGCCGACGCCATTCTGCAGATGCAGCTGCGGCGCCTCACCGCCCTGGAGGCCGACAAGATCCGCCTGGAGCACGAGGATCTACTCGCCAAGATCACCGATTACCAAGACATCCTGGCGCGGCGGGAGCGGGTGTTCGGCCTGATCACCGAGGAGCTCCACGCGATCCGCAGCCGCTATAACTCCCCCCGCCGCACCGAGATCCTCGACCTGGAAGGCGGCCTCGATGACATCGACCTGATCGCCAATGAGCGTTCGGTGGTGCTGCTCACTGAGAACGGCTACCTGAAGCGGATGCCGGTGAGTGAATTTGAGGCCACCAGCCGCGGCACCCGCGGCAAGGCCGGCACCCGCAGCCAGGGCGAGGAGGCGGTGAAGCTGTTCATCAGCTGCAACGACCACGATGCCCTGCTGCTGTTCTCCGACCGCGGGGTGGTGTATTCCGTTCCCGCCTACCGGGTGCCGATCTGCAGCCGCACCGCCAAGGGCACACCGATCGTGCAGTTGCTGCCGATTCCGCGCGAGGAGGCGATCACCTCCCTGGTGTCGGTGAGTGCCTTCGATGACGACGTGCAGCTGCTGATGCTCACCAGTGGCGGCTATGTGAAGCGCACCCGCCTCTCGGCCTTCAGCAACATCCGCTCCAACGGTTTGATTGCCATCTCCCTTGAGGTGGGCGACGACCTGCGCTGGGTGCGGCTGGCCCTCCCCGGCGACAGCGTGCTGATCGGCTCCCTCAAGGGCATGACGATCCACTTCCGGCTCAGCGATGAGGAGCTGCGGCCTCTCGGGCGCACGGCGCGGGGGGTGCGGGCCATGAACCTGCGCGAGGGCGACCGGCTGGTGAGCATGGATGTGCTGCCCGCCGAGCTTGCGGATCGGGTGGCCAGCAGCGAGGCCGACGACGTTGCCGCTGACGACGACGAAGGCGACGAGGTGGCGGCCAGCGAGGGCCCCTGGGTGCTGGTGGCCAGTGCCAGCGGCCTGGGCAAGCGGGTGCCGGTGGATCAGTTCCGGTTGCAGAAGCGTGCCGGCATGGGCCTGCGCTGCATGAAGTTCCGCCGCGATGGCGACGTGCTGGTGGGCCTCAAGGTGCTCGGCGCCGGCGAGGAGTTGTTGCTGGTGAGTGAGCGGGGCGTGATCGTGCGCATGCAGGCCGATGCCATTCCCCAGCAGTCGCGGGCAGCTACCGGTGTGCGCCTGCAGCGCATCGATACGGGGGATCGGCTGGCCGAGGTGGTGCTGGTGCCCCCGGCCCCCGAGGGCGAGGAGGCCGAGCTGGGGGGCGGCGCAGCCCTGGCGCTCTCGGATGGGGACACCCCCACCGAATCGTTCGATCGGCCCGATGGGGAGAACCCCAGCGAATCGATCGACTCCTCTGATGGCGAGGCCGCGGACTGAGACTCCTGCCCTGACAACCCCCACCGCCAGACCTGTTCCCGCTCCGCCCGGCCCCGGGGAGCTGGCCGATGTGCTCGTGATCGGCTCCGGGCCCGCCGCCCTGGCGATCGCCGCCGCCCTGGTGGAGCGGGGGCTGCGGCTGGAGGCCCTGGCCCTGGACGATCCGGCGGCTCCCTGGCCCAACACCTATGGCATCTGGGGGCCGGAGGCCGACCGGGCTGGTCTGGGCCACCTGCTGGCGCACCGCTGGAGCGACACCGTGAGCTGGTTCGGCCCCGAGCCCACCCGCCACGGCATCGATTACGGCCTGTTCGACAAATGCGGCCTGCAGCAGCACTGGCTGGAGTTGCTTGCCGCCGCACCGGTGGTGTGGCATCGGGGCCGGGCCGTGGCGATCGAGCACCACCCGGCCCACTCGGTGGTGTCCATGGCCGGCGGTGATCACCTGGCGGCCCGGCTGGTGGTGGATGCCAGCGGCCATGACCCCGTGTTTGTGCAACGCCCGGAAGGGGAGCCCATCGCCGGCCAGGCCGCCTACGGCATCGTGGGGCGCTTCTCGGCAGCGCCGGTGGATCCGGATCAGTTCGTGCTGATGGATTTCCGCGCCGACCACCTCAGCGAGGCGGAGCGCCGCAGCGAATCCCCCACCTTCCTCTACGCCATGGATCTCGGCGAGGGCCGCTTCTTCGTGGAGGAAACCTCCCTCGCCCTGGCTCCACCGCTGCCCAATCCGCTGCTGCGGGAGCGGCTGCTGCGTCGCCTGGCCCGTGCCGGCATCACCGTGGAGGCGATCGAGCACGAGGAGTTCTGCCTGTTTCCGATGAACCTGCCCCTGCCCGATCTCGATCAACGGGTGGTGGGCTTTGGTGGCGCCGCCTCGATGGTCCATCCCGCCTCCGGCTACCTAGTGGGCTCCCTGCTGCGGCGGGCGCCGGATCTGGCCGACGCCATCGCTGCGGCCCTCTCCGATCCGGCCCTCGATGGCGAGGCGGTGGCCCGGCAGGCCTGGGAGGGTCTCTGGCCCCTGGAGCTGCGCCGCCGCCACGCCCTGTTCCGCTTCGGCCTGGAGAAGCTGATGCGATATCCGGAGGATCAGCTGCGGGCCTTCTTCACCACCTTCTTCGCGATGCCCCGCGAGGAATGGAGTGGCTTTCTCACCAACACCCTGCCCCTGCCCCGCTTGGTGGGGGCCATGGTGCGCTTGTTTGCCACGGCGCCCTGGAGCGTGCGCTCGGGCCTGATTGAGCAACGGGGCCGGGAGCTTGGTCTGCTGGCCCGGGTGTTGGTGCCTTGATGCGCTTCTCGGCCGTACCGGCCCCGCCATCGCCCAACGCCGTCCACCATGATGCGAGTTCAAGAACGTTGTTCGCCGCCATGGCCTCGGGCGTTGCCAGCACGGGCATTCCGGCGGAATCCGCCGCGGACTGCCGCAGCGAATTGCTTCAGCTGCTGCGGGATCGGGGCCACCCCGGTTCGGCCGCCGAGGCGCCCCGGGTGCGGGAGCTCCTCCAGCGCCTGGAGCACCTTCAGCCCGCCAACCTGGCTGTGGAGAGCGATCGGCTTACAGGGGTGTGGGAACTGCGCTGGAGCAGCGGCCGGCAGCCCTATCTCACGGTGGCGCCGTGGCTGGAGAACCTCCAGCTGCTCGATCCGCGGCAGGGCCGGGCGATGAACCTGCTGCGGCTTGCCGGACCGGTCGCTCCCCTGGCCGGCATTGCCGTGCAGGCGCGGATCTCGGTGGAAGGTCTGCAGCGGGTGGGGGTGCGTTTTGTGCGGGGCGGCTGGCTCGGACCCCGGATCGGCGATCGGCGCCTGCAGCTGCTGCGGGAGGTGAACCAGAGCTTCCCGGCCTGGCTCGACATCACCGTGCTCGATGACGATCTGCGGGTCTGCCGGGGCAACGCCGGCACCCTGTTCGCCCTGGTGCGTCGCCCGGAACTGCGGCTGGAGGACTTCTTCGGGGAGCAGCCCGGCCCCGCCGAGGCAGCGGCGGACTAACCCAGCGGTGGACTGAGGCAGCGGCAGGCTGAGGTTTAGCGAAGGTTTTACTCATGCCTGCAGCCGGGGCCCTGCCTAAGTTTGGGGTTCACTGGCAGTCTCCCAAGCGTGCAAGCAGCAACGGCCGCCGTGTTTGGTTTACCGCCCCCTGAAGCGCTCCCCGCAGCGGCCTCGAAATGGAGACTCTTTTTCAAGGTGCTGCCCCTCACGGCCCTGTTTGCTCTGGCAAAGCTTGGCGTTCACAAGCTTGGTTTTGAACCCTGGGAGTTCGATTCGCTCACGGGCTCCTTGTTTGGTGCTTCCACCTTCGTGCTGGCGTTCGTGTTGAGCGGCACCTTGGCCGCTTACAGCGCCAGCGAAGACATGGTGGCGCAGTTCATCAATGCGATTGAATCGATTCAGGATATCAACAACTACGTGGCCAGGCTGCAGCCCGGCCTCGAAATCGCCAGGCTCACTTCGTGCCTTGCCGATCTGCTGGGGCAGCTGGGGCAATGGCTGTCCAATCAGGTTGGCTTTGAGGTGATCGAAGCCAGCCTTGCTGATCTCAACTTGATCATGGCCGACCTGCGCCACAGCAGCGGTGATTCCGTTGTCGATCGAGGTTTGCCTGAGCTCGCCAGGATGCGCATTCTGGTCAACAGAATGGCCAGCAACCGAGATAGTGATTTTCTGGGCCCCGCCTATGCGATGCTCGAGATTTTTCTGGTTGGCACCGTTGTTGCACTGCTGTTGATCGGGGCTGAGCGATTCAGTGAGAACATGGTGGTTTCCAGCTTCTTGTTCACCTCCTTCACCTATCTGTTGCTGCTGATTCGTGATCTTGATAATCCCTTCCAGTACGACGGCAGCTCCTGCGTTGATATTGACCTATCCGCTTTGAATTCCTGCCGGCAGCGCTTGCTGGCACCGGGAGGCGCCACGCCTGATTGAGCCTCCTGATTGAGCCTGATTGAGTTTGCTTCCACGTTCATCTCTTTGAAGCCATGGTTCTGAAGCTTTTTCGTCGACTCGGTGTCCAGTCCAAGGTGCTGGCCATGGTGCTGCTGGCCAGCCTGCTGAGCCTGTTGCTCACCGGCCTGGTGAGCTACAGCATCGGCAGCAATGTGCTCACCACTGCGGTCACGAATCAATTGATTGCCCTGCGCGACAGCCGCGCGGAGGCGATCAATAATTACTTCGACTTCCTCAGCAACCACGTGCTCACGATGGGCGAGGGCTTTCTGGTGATTGATGGCCTCAAGGATTTCCGTGCCGCCTTCCCCAAGCTTGAAAGCACCGTGCTCAGCCCGGATCAGCAGAAAAAAATGCTTGCCTATTACAACGATGTATTCATGCCGAAGTTGAGAAAGAATGTTGAGGGTAATCCCGCCCTGGCCACCTACCTGCCCCAGACGCCTGCGGATCGTTTTTTTAGCTATCATTATACAGCAAACAATCCCTATCCCAAGCAACCTGGCCTGCTGGACGATGCCGGCGATGGCAGTGAATACAGCGCTGTCCATCGAAAGTATAACTTCCGCTTTCGGCGTCTCGCCGAGGTTTTTGGTTATCGCGATATCTTTCTTGTTGATATTGATACGGCCAATGTTGTCTACAGTGTTGCCAAGGATGCGGATATGGGCTCCAACCTCAAGACCGGCATTTTTGCAGATACGGCCCTGGCCAAGACTTTTGATGAGATCCGCAAATCACGAGATCCCAATTTTGTTTATATTTCGGATATGGAGCACTACAAGGCCAGCTTCGGTGAGCCTGCCTTTTTTGTCGGCACCACCGTTTTTGATGGCGATAAATTTATCGGTGCCCTGATCTATCAGCTGAATCCTGAGGCGATCGATCGGGTGATGACCGATAACAAGAAGTGGGAGCAGCAGGGGCTTGGCAAAACTGGTGAGACTTTTCTGGTGGGCCAGGATTTCAAGTTACGCTCTTCCCTCAGGGCGTTTCTGCAATCCCCGGATCAATATTTCCAAACCCTTCGTTCTAAAGGATTTTCGCAAGAGAAGATTGATGCGATTAAGCGGGCCAATACTCCGGTTCTGATTCAAGAGGTGAAAACCGAGGGGGCAAGGCGGCCTCTCGCCGGCCAGACCGGTGAGGCTGAGGAGTATGATTACCGCGGTAAGTTTGCGTTAAAGGCTTATCAGCCGATCCGGATTGGCAATTTCGAGTGGGGATTGGTGGCCAAGATGGATAAGGCCGAAGCGCTGCAGGGGGTGACCCAGCTGCGCAATGCCCTGCTGCTGCTCGGCGCCATCCTGATCCCCCTGCTTACCCTGATGTCACTGGCACTGGCGCGCACTTTCATCCAGCCGATTCAGCGCTTGATCGGTGCCACCAAGCAGATCATTGCCGGTGATAGCGCTGTGCAGGTGAAGGTGGATTCTGCCGATGAATTTGGCGAGCTTTCTAGCTCCTTCAACAGCATGGCCGCCACCCTGCAGCAGCGGGAGGAGTCGATCCGCTCCCAGCTGCAGGAGAACGACCGGCTGCTGCTCAATATCCTGCCGGCCCGAACGGCAGAACGCCTTAAGCAGGGCGAACAGTCGATCACCGAGCAATATCCGAGCGTGAGCGTGCTCTACGCCGATCTCGAAGGCTTTCAAGACCTTTCCGCCGAACTGGCGCCCGACCAGGCGATTGTGGTGCTCAACGAATTGATCGGTGCCTTCGATGATGCCGCTGAACGCTGCGGCGTTGAGAAGTTGCGCAGCACCGGCTCCAACTATCTGGCGGTCTGCGGCCTTTCGGTGCCGCGGATCGACGACGAGAAGCGCACCGTGGAGCTGGCCCTGGCCATGCTGCAGGTGGTGGAGCGGCTCAGCGTCAAGCATGGCGTGCGGCTCAGCCTCGATATCGGCATCCACGCCGGCGCCCTGGCGGCCGGGGTGGTGGGCAGCGGCAAGTTCTATTACGACGTTTGGGGCGAAACGGTGACCATCGCCCGGGCCATCCACATCTCCCCCAAGCAGAACGTGATTCAGGTGACCGAGCCGGTGCGGCAGGCCCTTGAGGGGCTCTACAGCTTTGAGCCGCTGGCGCCGGTTGAAGTCAAGGGCGAGGGGGTCATTCCCATCTGGGAGCTGACCCGCTTGGATCCCGCCCTGGTTCCTGCTGCTGTGGGAGGCGCAGCATGAACAGTGCGCTCCTGTTCGCTGCTGCGGCCGCCAGCTCGGCCGCTGCGCCCTCCAGCACCGCCGCCACCGCCGCCACTCCCGGCGGCAGCGCAACCCTGATCGGGCCGGGCGGCGCTGCTGCGGCAGCCCTCGGACAGGTCAATCCGTTCTGGGTGTTCGTGCTGGTGCTGGGCTTCCCGCTGCTGATGCTCCTGCTGGGCGAGGCCCTCCGTTGGCTGCAGCGCCATCTACCGGTCTTCGTGGCGCCGCTGGCCATCCTGCGCAACTGGACCCTGCCGGCCCTGGCCTTCTATCTGCTGCTCGTGGCTCTTTTGGCGCGGCCCCGATCGGACGTGGGGGTGCGGATCAGTGAGACCCTGGTATGGCTCACCCTGATCCTGGCGGCCCTCTCGCTGCTCAATGTGATCCTGTTTGAGGGGGCACAGCAGGGCAGCTGGCAGGCCAAGGTGCCGAAGCTGTTCCGGGATCTGGGCAGCTTCCTGCTGGTGCTGATCGGCTCGGCGATCGTGCTCTCCAGCGTCTGGGGGGCCGATCTGGGCGGCTTCCTCACCGCCCTGGGGGTGGGATCGCTGGTGCTGGGTCTGGCCCTGCAGGACAGCCTCGGCAACATCTTTTCCGGTGTGGCCCTGCTCTTTGAGCAGCCGATCAGCATGGGCGACTGGGTGCAGATCGGCGACAGCCTCGGCCAGGTGGTGGAGGTGAACTGGCGTTCGGTGCACCTGAAGACCATGAATAACGATCTGAGGGTGATCCCGAACTCGGAACTCGCCAAGGGCCAGTTCATCAACTTCAGCCGTCCCACACCCCTCCATCGCGTGGAGGTGCCGATCTCCTTCTCCTACGACGATCCCCCCAATCGGGTGCGCCAGCTGCTGATTGGCGCGGCGCTTGAAATTCCCGCGGTTCTCAATACACCGCCGCCGGATGTGGTGGTGGTGAGTTATGGCGATTTCGCGATCAACTACAAGGTTCAGGTCTTTGCGCCCGATTTCTTAACCGGTGATGGAATCCAGGATGAGCTCAACCGGCGCATCTGGTATCTGGCCAAGCGTCATGGCCTCACAATGCCCTACCCGATGCAGCAGGAGGTTCCCTACGAGTCCACCGCCCCCACACCCCTTGAGCAGGGTGTGACCTCGCTGCGGTTGCTGAAGAACACACCCGGCTTCGCCTCCCTCTCCAGCGAACGGCTGGAGCAGCTACTGGCCGATTGCGAGGTCCGCTCCTATGCCTGTCATGAGGTGGTATTGCACCGCCTGACGCCCCTCGATGGCCTTTATTTGATTTTGAGCGGCGAGGCCGAGCTGGTGCTGCCCGATGCCACGGGTCGGCCCTGCAGCCTGGGGGTGCTGCTGAGGGGGGAATGCTTCGGCGAGAAGAGTTCGCTGCTGCATGGTCGTATCGCCGAAACCACCGTGCTCGCCTGCGATGACCTTGAGGTGCTGGTGATCCCCTACGAGCGTCTGCAGGAGGTGCTGGTGGAATCGCCGCGCCTGGCCGTCGACTTGGCCGAGGTGATTGAGATCCGCCAGAGGGCCGTGGCCAAGGCGCTGGAGGGGGGGCTGCAGCGGCGGGGATCGGCGGGAACCCCTTTACCCGAACCTGTCGAAGGCCCGCTGGTCGGTGGCAGCGCCTCTGTGGGTATGTAGGACTTTTTTAACAACTGAGGTTTAACAACTGAGGCATGTATATGACTCACCAAGGTCGACTTACTGAGTGGAACGATGAACGGGGATTCGGCTTCGTTACTCCATTAGAAGGTGGACCTGCTGCATTCGTTCATATCAGCGGCTTCCCGCAGCGGTTACGTCGACCGAAGTTGAACGACCTTCTCGTCTACTCAATCGAGCACGACCAGCGCGGGCGACCTCGGGCTAGTGACATCTCATTCCTGAGACATGCGCAAAGCAAACGCGAGACTTCTGGTGGCTGGCAGCTGGTTCCTGTGATCATCGTCAGCGTTTTTTCAGTCGTGCTTAGCGCCGCAGCCTTGCTTGGCAGCATCCCGCTACCTGTGCTCGGGAGGGTGGCCTGGCGGACTGATCGCGCGGCATAGGCTAAGACACAAGACAATCAAGCAACCCTTCCGCTTCATCTTTTGGTGCACAGTTGTGCTGAACTGCATCGGCCTCTGGGTTTGTTTTATTCTATATCTCTTCAGGGCTTAGTCTGTTTAATTCATCGACCACAGCCCGCATCGAGGATGTTATTGAGATAAGCGAGATAATCACGCTGCATGGTGTTCAGCTTGCCGCATCGCCTGATCAATCGGCGGCCGCTGGGAATGAACCGTCGATCAGAAACAGCTCGCGCCAAAAACAATACAGCTTGCCGTCTTCATGACAGAGGAAGGTCGTTTGATCTGGCCTGAGTTCGGCGCTGATCTCCACTTGATTGAAGGCAGTGGACTGAAACATCGCTGGGGTGTGAAGATACCCATTGCACCAGCGACTCGCTGCAGCGGGCGCTGAGGTACTCAAAGGCTTCAATTCATCGCTCAGATTGGCGCGCCCATGCATCGAGGTACGGCACGATTTCAACCAGCCCCTCGGTGCACTGCACCTGCTCGGCCAGCTCGCCGGTTTTGGATGCTGGCTCAATACCGTTGGCGCGGTTCAGCGTCGAGCGATCCTTGCCCAGCTCCCTGGCTAGGGAGGTGCGGTTCAGCTTCAGTTCATCGGCGGCTCCCAGCACGGCTTGCAGCAGCAATTGGCCATCGCTGAGTAAAGCCCCAGCCTGAGGGGCCGGAACTGCAGGATCGATATCCGCTATCTCCTTGCACCATTTTCATTAATAGCAGCCGGTAGGGTTCCTGGTTGCGGTTGTCAAAGGTCACCAACTCGTCGTCGCGCGTCAGCACATCCCAAGAGTGCACCTTGGGTGTGCTACCGCGCTTAGCCGTGTAAGGCACCAGCCATAACCCTGCCAGGCTCCCGGCTGCAGCTTCTGCATCGTCATGGCCACCACTTCATGACCGGCCTTGGCTATGGCCGGGGCCAGGAACTTGAACTGGCTCGAGAAATTCTGGTGTACGTAATCTTCAACTGTCGGCCCCTGTCGGCACTTCGGGCACCACAGCCAGCACCCCCAGCTTCACCAACCAGGCCAGACCTCGCAGCAGGTGAGCCTGCCGCTCAGGCGAGGCCCAGTCCACGCACTGCTCTGCCGGGCGCGGGCCCGCTTCGGCCGCGGCGAGGAGTGCATCAGTCTCGGCTTCGGTGGGCAAAACGTCGCGGGCGAAGTCCACCATCGCCAGCTTGCGCCACACGCGAACACGTTCTTGGACCGCCTGCACCGAGGGCTCTGCCAAGGTCAGCATGGTCTTGGGCGTCAGGTGCCGGGTGGGGTAGACCGCGAAGGCATGGAACGGGTCCATGCGCGCGGGCCAGGGGTGTGCCAGGCGCGGGAGCAGGTTCGCACTCTGGGATCGCCTCAACCCGTCCTGCCCGGCCCACAAGGCCTCGTAGCGCGGGATGATGGCAGCCCAGTCGTACACCTCGCGCGCACGTTGGCGCCCGGCCTCGCCCATCCGACGGCGCAGGTCTGGAGACTCGAGCAACCGAGTGAACGCCTGCGCGGTGGCCTGCACATCCACGGCCACCATCATGCAGGTATGGCCGCAGTACTTGTCATAGGTGTCGATCTCCACCGCATGGCGCCAGGCCAGGTCCGTCCCCAGCCCGGCTTGGGGGATAACGGTGGGGATGCGAAACCCATCCACGCCATCGCGCACGGTGTCACGGTAACCGTCCCAATCTGACACCACCACGGGCAGGCCTGCGGCCATCGCCTCGATGGGCACGATACCGAAGGTCTCCTGGATGTTGTCGGAGAGGGAACAGAACACATCCGCACCCGCCCAGGCCGTGCGGCGCTGACCCGCATCGCGCCCGTCCAGCGTGACCACCCGCACGGCCGGACAGGCCTGCTGGGCCGCGTCTGCATAGGCCTTGGCGATGAACTCGTTGGCATGCCAGCCGCACTCCACCAGCACCACCGGCCGGCCCTGCGCTTGAGCGGCCTGCGCCACCTGCTGCAGCGCCTGGTACATCGCCAGCGGGTGCGCCTTGGCGTGGAACGACAGCCGGCCCATGAACAGCACCACCAGCGCATCGTCCTCCACGCCCAGGGTGCGCCGCGCCTCGGCGCGGTCCTGCTCATTGAAGGCGAAGTCCTGCGTGTGGATGCCCAGCGGAATCACCGGCAACTGCGGCAGCACCAGGCGCGTGGCGCCCAGACGCTGCGCCAGGTGGTCCACCTGCGCCTGCAGCAGGCGCTCGACATGCGTCTTCACTGCCGTGCTGGTGCAGATCACCGCGTCCCAGGGTTGAACGGGCGCGGTGATCAACTGCACCAGCGAATCCATGGCCCCGGCGCTGCTCGTGGTGTGCGTGATGCCGCACAGGCTCCAGGCCGCATGGCCATGCACGGCGCGCTGCCAGGCGTGCTCGCCAATGCCGGGCCCGGGGTGATACACCAGCCCCGGCTCGGCCAGGGCCAGCAGGTTCCTGGCTTGCACCGCCTTCACAGGCTGGGTTCGTTGCAAGGCCACCGCCGTGGCATGAAAGTGGCGTGCGTGCTCCGGCTTCTGCACCTGCAACCAGAATTCCTGGTTGCGCGCATGCAAGAGGAATCCCCTCAGGAAGCTCTCGCCGGCCGCATGCCGGCCCATGAGCTTGGGGCCGCTGGTGGTGTACCCCTCGGGGTGGTAGTAAATGCAGGGGTTCATTCTGCGGCCAGATTGTCCGTCACGGTCACGGGTTCTGCTCATCCCGCATGGCGACGCAGAAAGGCTTCCAGCCGGCCAAGGAACTCCAGCATATGCATATCTTGATGGTAGCCAAGCCCTCTTCGTCGGCCACGAACACCCACTCGAAGGGTTTGCCGGCCTTCTCGAAAGCCGCCTTGATCAGCTGTCCGTTGGCGAAGTCCACATTGCGGTCGCGGCCCCCTTAGGCGTGAGACACCGGTTGGCAAATGCGCTGCACATGCCGGGCCGGTGACTGGGCCGCAAACCGGCGCATCTGGTATCTGGCCAAGCGACATGGCCTCGCGATGCCCTACCCGATGCAGCAGGAGGTTCCCTACGAGTCCACCGCACACCCGGCTTCGTCTCCCTCTCCAGCGAACGGCTGGAGCAGCTTGCTGGCCGAGTGCGAGGTCCGCTCCTATGCATGCCATGAGCTGCTGGTGATCCCCTACGAGCGTCTGCAGGAGGTGCTGGTGGAATCGCCGCGCCTGGCCTCCGATCTGGCCGAGGTGATCGAGATCCGCCAGAGGGCCGTGGCCAAGGCGCTGGAGGGGGGGCTGCAGCGGCGGGGATCTGGGCGAACCCCTTTGCCAGAACCTGTCGAAGGCCCGCTGGTCGGTGGCAGCGCCTCGGGGGGTGTTTAGGAATTTTTTAACAACTGAGGCATGTGGATGACGGACCTGCTGCATTCGTTCCGGCGCAGGTCCTACCCAGGCCAGCGCCCTGCCACGAGAAATTGCTCCCTTGTGAACTGGGCCGTCAGGCCTTCAGCAAAACTGATGGCGATCACACCTTCGGCGCTGATCTCCAGGGACCAGTCCTGGAGATCGAATGGTGTGCTGCTGAAGGCATAGGGAGTCAGCACCCCCACAACTGGTGGCGTCTCGGGTGAACGGGCCGAAGGGACCTCGAAGGCCTGAATCCGACGCTCACGCATGGCATCGCCGCAGCGCTGGCTGGCCGCATAACTGCAGGGGTCGGTGATGCCGGCCAGCCCCTCAGCGGTGAGGTGCTGCTGGAGGACCAGACCTCGCTCAGCGGAGATCTGCACCGCGAAGGCCATTTGCTGGCGTTGAATGCGGGCCCCTACAGGCAGCGGTGAGCCTTGCAACAGCCGCAAGGCATGGAAAGCCCGCTCCGCCATGGCCGTTTCCAGCGACCGTGCTGCATAGAACAGATGGCGCTGATGGGCCCGACCGAAGCGCGAACCACTTTCCAGCGGCGGGTAGCGAAACGGCGTGAGCAACAGCCGATGGCAAGGGAGGGGCCTCCCCTCCCCCGCCTCCGGCCAATCGCTGGGCATGGGCGGTTTGACGGCTTCGATCAACTGCTCCAGGCGCGCCTGCTCCCTCATGCCGTCCACCAAGTCGGCGGTGCCGCCCTCGCCTTGGCGGTCGGTGATCCGATGGACGGTCCCAGCCAGTGGGGTAAGGGGAGCCGCACCGCAATCAGCCGCGTAGGGCATCGAGGTAGTTGGCAACGCGGTTGAGACCTTCGATGCGAAAGAGCAACAGCCGCGGCGGTTGCTCGCCGAGATGGTGGTTGGGCTGCTCCAGCCAGTGGCGCATCAGGGTGTGATCGCCCCCAAAGAGGGAGTGGAGGCTGCGGTACGCACGCAGCAGCAGCAGAGCCAGCTCTCCTGCCTTGGTTTTGGGATCCAGGCCGGTGCGGTCGATGCTGGTGCGGTGTTTACCCACCACGGCGCTCAGCTCGTCACGGCTAAGGCCCAGCACCTGGATGGCCCGACCGCAGGCCTCGGCCACCAACTGGGCATCGGTATTGGTGAGCGGCTCCTGGGAGAGCGGGGCGAGCGAGGGAGCCATGGGAGGCCAACGCCAAGTGCGTATGCACGAATTATCCACCAAATCGAGCGGATGCGCAATTACCGGGGGCGACCGGACGGTCGATGCCGCCTTGCGGCCAAAGGCGAGCGGATGCCGCGCCAGGCGAGCTCCCTTGCTGCATCGGCTGCTAAGAGGGCAGCTCCTGGAAATGCCCCATCGATCAGAAATAGCTCGCGCCCAAAACGATGCAGCTTGCCGTCGTCTTGGCAGAGGAAAGACGTGTGATCTGCCGATGATCGCGCATCCAGGCACCGAGCTGTTGGCTGGGCCCGTAGGCGAGGGGATCCCGCAGGCTTGCCTGGGCCGCATCAGCGGCGATGGCCTGCAGCCTCAAGCCTCTGCTGGCATTGAGCAGCACCGAGAACAGCGTTTGGCGGCGGCGGATCGGCGCGACCCGTAGAACATCCCCCTGTACTGACGACTGCCGAAACGGGATCCATGGCGTAGGGGCGGGCCAGCTGCTCAAGGTTGTCTACCAGCGGCTCCAGGCTGTTGATGCCCTGCTGCTGCACAAGGCGCAGCACCGTTCCCCGCAGGGCCACTTCGGGAGCAGCCGCAACGATGGGGCGCAGATTCATCGCTCAGATTGGAGCGCGCATGGCGTCGAGGTACTGCACGATTTCAACCAGCCCCTCGGTGCGCTGCACCTGCTCGGCCGGAACGCCGCCGGTATGGCGGTTGGCGGTGTGAAACCAGTGGCGCAGCAGGCGGCGATCGTTGCCGACGAGAACCGAGAGGCTGCGGTAAAGGCGGATGAGCAGCAGCGCCAGCTCGCCGGTTTTGGATGCTGGCTCAATGCCCTTGGCGCGGTTCAGCGTCGAGCGGTCTTTTCCCAGCACCCTGGCCAGGGCGGTGCGGCACAGCTCCAGTTCATCGGCGGCGCGCAGTACGGCTTGCAGCAGCAGCTGGCCATCGCTGAGCGGTGCCGCTGCTTGAGGGACTGCAGGAGCATCACCGACGACCGCCATGACTTTGCTGCATTTGCAACGATACTGGCCTCAATGATGCGGATGCGCCAGTTGAAGGCGCGTTGCCGGTCGCGCCAGCGCAGGATTCGGCCAGGGCCATGGGGCCGCCGTGGATCGATGCCATCGCCTTAGCCTGCAGCCATGGCGAACCCAGCCCCCACAATCGAAACCGACCTGGAGGCGGTGACGGCCGCCCTGGCCGGGGTTCAACCCAGGCCAGGGCGAGTGCTTCTGTTTGGCTCCCAGGCTCGGGGCGATGCGCGGCCCGATTCCGACATCGATCTGCTGGTGGTGATGCCCCAGGCCACGCTCACCCCGCAGGAACGGCAACAGGCGTTGCGTTCGCTGCGGGCTGCGCTGCGCCCCCTGCCCTTGTCGGTGGGGGTAGATCTGGTGGTGGTGGGAGAAGAGGATGCCCAGCGACTGGCGGGCTCCCGCTGGCATGTGGTGGCGCGGGCCCTGCGCGAGGGGAAGGAGCTGCATGTCGCCGGCTGAAGACGCATTGCTGTTGCTGCGTCTGGCTGAGCGGCATCTGGGCAGCCTCAGGGGAACCCTGGATCCCGCGACATTTGCGGAGGAAGACTGGGGTTTTCTGGCGCAACAGACTCTGGAGAAGCTGCTCAAGGCTTTGCTGGTGCTTCACTGCCAGGAGCCACCCCGCAGCTCCAGAATTACTGGTGCTCGATGACTTCGCGGTGCTGGCCCGCTATGACGCCGAGCCCACTCCCCTGCCGATTGAACGCCGGTTGCTGCTGGAGCAGCTTGAGGCTTTCCATGCTGAGGTGCGGTAGCGTCTGAGCTGAACCCGTTGTGGATATGGTATCCCTGAGGAAAGATTGAGAATGGCTGACAGAAAGCAAATGCTTTTGATCTCTGATTCTCAGAATCAGCCAATTCAAAATTCAAAGGAACAGATTCATCAGATTAGCCAGACTGCGTGCCTTTAACTTGTATTGTTCCAATGGCTGCTCTGGACAGCCGATCTCGGGTGTGTATCGTTGCGAACATGTGGTTATCGGACCCGCAAACTACTGCTATGATTAGATGGCATTGGTTATGGAGCACTGCACTGCAATGGCTTTGCGGGTATTCATCTCGATACCGCAGGGTGGTTCTCGGAAAGGGAGGTTTTGCGGGGCGTGGTTTTCGGAACCGGCTAGGAAAGAGTTAGGCTTTTTGTGGTAATAAGCTTATGGATAAGAGATATCAGGTATTTGTAAGTTCTACATATACTGACCTAAAGGAGGAACGTCAGCAAGTTATGCAAGCGCTTATGGAGATGGACTGCATTCCGGCCGGAATGGAGCTATTTCCTGCTGCAGACGAAGAGCAATGGCAGTTCATCAAAAAAGTCATAGACGATTGCGATTACTATTTGGTAATAATTGGTGGCAGATATGGGACCGTAACGAACGATGGGATTAGCTTCACAGAAAAGGAATATAATTATGCAAGATCAAAAAATCTCAAGATTGTTGCGCTAATACACGAGATGCCCGACGAGTTGCCCGCAAAATTCGTCGAAGCAGATAGCGATTTAAAAAACAAATTACAGGCATTCCGAGACAAAATTTCGAAGGGCAGACTGGTGAAGTTCTGGAACAACACGGAGCAGCTCATTGGATTAGTTGCTTTAAGCATGCAAAAAACAATTAAGATGTATCCAGCTAAAGGGTGGGTACGTACAACCAGTGTAACGACCGAAGAATTGCTTATCGAGAATAACCGACTCAAAGAGGAAAATAAGGAGCTACGTAGCCAACTTGGGAAATATGCTTCGTCTAATGAGCAGTTTGAAGAGATACGTAGTCAGTTGCAAAAGGATTATGTTATTAGCGGAACCGGAAGCCCTAGAGAAGGTACCAAGAGTAACGAAAAGATGCCTTGGAAAGCGAAATTTGACTTGCGAGACATTTTCGTTTTGTTAGCCCCAAATATTCTAGCAGAAACGGAAGAATATGAAGTTTTTAGTATAGTCGAACAGATAGTACAACGCCTATATGAATACGCTCCGGTAATACCTACCATTGAGGAGGCTACTTTAAAGGACATAGGGACAGTTTATCGAGCGCTAAACCTAGTTGAAATTAAAGCCACGAGAGATGATAGAATATATGTAGAATACTTTTGGAATATAACCGAATTGGGTGATAAGTTTGCGATGTCGGAGCGTTTAAATAATCCTGGACATACTCTTGCTGTTCCTTTTGTATAAACTGCCTGGCCTAACAAATCGTTCCAGGGGGCTCCGCTTTGTTGCGCCCCTGGGCTCAGCGGTTCGGCAACACCTATTGCATTTACTCCTCCTACGCCTCTGCCGATAACCCCAGGGCCTCTTCTCCCGAACTGCGGCGAGGGATCAGAGGCGTAGCTTCTCATCGCTTGCGGGACTCGGGCATGACAATGTTGTCATGAGACCCCAGCGTATGACTGTAATAAACCCTGGCAGTTTGTGATGCATGGTGTGAACTTGCCCTATAGGCTATGGCTAGACAAGCCGAGATCATTCGACAAATTTTTACTCCGGAAAGTTAACGGTTGGTGATCTGGTCAAGTTCATTCTTTGCGGGGTTGCACCCGACTGAGTTCTCGCCATCCCCTTGGAACTTTTTTGTCTCCACGGGAGCACCCCTGAAGTCTCTCTTCAACGGCTGAGGCTTGCTTGCCAGCTGTTCTCAAGTGAGCCAAGTGGGGCCGGCTGAGGTCTCTCGTAAGACCGGAATAGGGCCCGTGGCTGCCCACCAGCACGCTCTGGCTGGCCTGCGCCACGGGATCCCTTCCCTTCAGCACTCCGCGTCGTCGTCTTCCCCCTCGTCCTCCTGCGGCCAGGCCAGGTTGATGATCACCGGGGCGTGGTCGCTGGGTTGGGGGTTGCCGCGCATCGGGGCATCGATCGTGCAGCCCAGGGCCTGGTCGCGCAGTTCGGCATCGAGATAGATGTGATCGATCCGCCAGCCGCGGCCCGTCTCCCAGCCGGCGGTGCGGTAGTCCCACCAACTCCAGTGGCCGCTTTCGGGCTCGAACAGGCGGAAGCCATCCTCCAGCCGCTCGCCAAGGGCGGCCTGCAGCGCCTGCCGTTCCGGCTCACTGGCCATGATTCCTCCATTCAGGCGCGCCGGGTCGTGGATGTCGCGGGCCTCCAGGGCGATGTTGAAGTCGCCCACCATCACCAGGGGCTCTCCCTGCGTCTCCTGGGCATCGAGGTAGCGCTTCAGGCAGGCCAGCCATTCGAGCTTGTAGGCGTATTTCTCCGAGCGCAGCGAGGAGCCATTCGGCACATAGAGGTTGAGCACCCGCAACCCGGCGATCTGGGCGCTGATCACCCTCTTCTGCTCCCCCAGGCCCGGCGCCTCCGGGTCATCGGGCAGGAGCGCCGCGAAACCCACTTGCACATCCTCGATCGGCAGCCGGCTGAGGATCGCCACGCCGTTGTAGGCCTTCTGGCCGCTGATCGCCGCTTCGTAGCCCAGGGCCCGGAAGGGCTCCAGGGGGAAGAGCTCATCGGCCACCTTCGTTTCCTGCAGGCAGAGCACCTCCGGCCGCTCCGCGGCCAGCCAGGCCAGCACCTGATCCAGGCGCGTGCGCACCGAGTTCACGTTCCAGGTGGCGATCCGCATGCACAGGCCTCCCATCGGGCGCTTCTAAACTGGGCCCAACCGTGAGCCATCGGCGCGCAGGCTATGGCGGATCCCGCCGCTCCATCCGAACCAGCCGGCACCCTGTTCCGTTCCGGACCCCCCAGGGTTGCATCCCTAGCTGCTGCATCCCCAGCTGAACCCCCAGCGGCTGCCTCCGGCCGCGGGCCGGGCTGGCGCGGGCGCTCTGCCGCGCAGCGGCTGCTTCGCCATCCGCTCCAGGCCCCGGCGCTGCTCGGCTCCCTGCTGCTCCTGGCCCAGCCCACCCCGGTGGCGGCCCAGGCCGCGGCGGGCCTCAGCCAGCCGCTCGGCGTGACCCCCCAGGACCGGCAGATCTTCGGCAACGGCAGCGGTTCCGGCAGCGGCGTGGGGCCGGCCGGCAGCAGTTCCGGCATCGACATCACCAACCCGATCGACCTGATCAACCGGATCCGGCGCAGCACCGCCCTCGATGACGCCACCCCCCCCGCCTCGGCGGTGGATCAGGCGCTCAAGGCGCTGGAGGCCCAGTCGGGCCCGGCGCCGGCAGGGCCGGCATCTGGGGGGCCGGCAACGGGGGGGCGGTCGGTGGTTTCGCCTCCAGCTGAGGGGGGCCGCCCGGCGGTTTCGGGCCCGGCGATGCTCCCTGGTTCGCCCTGAGCTTCTCCAACCCCCAGCTGGCCGCCAGGGCATCCAGCCGGGGATCGGCCTTGCCCGGATCCGGGCCACGCCGGCGTGCCTGCTGCAGGGCTTCGAGGGCACCAGCGTTATTCCCCCGGGAGTGCCGCAGCAGGGCCAGGCCGATCAGCGGCCGTTGGTCCTCGGGAAAGGCCAGCGCCAGTTCCTGGTAAGTGCGTTCGGCCGCGGGAGCCTGATCACGCTTTTGTTGGAGTTCGGCCAGCAGCAGGCCCACGCCCAGCGCCTCCGGTTTGGCTTCGGGCCTGATCAGACCCCCATACACCCCCTTCACCTGGGTTTCGGCGGCGGCTGCCTCGCCACGCTCCAGCCGGATCAGCGTGAGCAGCTGCAAAGCATCGATCTGGCTGGGTGAGCGGTTGAGGATCTGGCGCAGTTCCCGTTCCGCCCCAGCGGCATCTCCCTGGTCCCGCCGTAGCTCGGCCAGCATCAGCCGCAGCGCCCAACGGTCGGGTTCACGGTCGGCCATGGGCTCGAGCACCGCGATCGCTTCGCTGCTGCGATCGAGGCCCACCAAGAGCTCAAGGTAGCGCTGGCGGTCGCTGTCGTTCGCTTCGCCACGGATCACCTTCTGGCCCAGCAGGTCGCTCTCCTGCACCAGGGCGGCGCGGCGGCTGTCCACCTGGATGCCGCTGGCCTGTTGACGGCCGAGCCACCAGCCGCCGGCGAGGGCAACCAGGCAGAGGGCGATGGCCCCGGCCCCGGTCCAGAGGAGGGTGGCGCTGCTGCGGGTCGGAGTGGGCATCCAGGCGGGAGAGGGCGGTGCAACTCCAAGCGGAGACTACCTGCCGTGCTGGCTACATTGGCCCTGATCCGACCGTCCCATTCCAGGGCGTTCTCCTCTTCACCATGCGCGCCCACCCCATCTCCCCGGTCACCGAGCCGATGCAATACCGGGCCATCGGTGTGGTGCGTGGCCACTACGTGCCGAGCGATCCGGCCCAGCCCACCCGCGGGGTGATCCGCACCGCCGATGGCACCGAGCTGGAGGCGGTGGTGCTCGGTCGTCTGCTCACCCTGATGCGTCGCCACCTCGATCTGGAGCTGCCCCATCTCTGGGTGGTGTACCCCCGCAGCCGCGACGAGAACCAGCTCCATCTCCAGATGGTGGGGGTTTGGGAACCGAGCACCCTGGCTGCCGCTGATGTCTTGGCTGCCGCTGATGCCGTGGCTGCCGCTGATGCCCCGCTGGAGGGGGAGGAGCCGGCGGCGGTGGAAGCCGCGCTTCCTTCCGATGACCTGGCGGAGGGCGACGACTACTTCTCGGTGCGCGGCGAGCTGATCTACACCCGGCCTGAAACCGGCGATCTGGTGGTGAAGGTGCGGCAGCTGCCCCGGGCGGACGGCAGCCGGCCGGTGCCGTTCAAGCTGCAGCTCCGGGGCGAGGTACCCCTGGAACACCTGCGCCACTTCGTGGCCCTCGATCTGCGCCGCCAGGGTCAGCAGCTCTGCCTGGAATCCTGTGAGGTGGTTGCTCCGCTGGCCCAGCGGGGCACCCGCGGCGGCAAGGGCCGCCGTGGTGGAGGTGCCGGCGGTGGCGGAGGTGGTGAACGGGGCGAGCGCCGTGGCACCGATCGCAGGCCTTCCGAGGCCGACAAGGCGCGTGGTCCGGGCCCGGCTCGCAGCCATGGGCAGGCCGTGAGCCGCCCCTCCCGTTGACCGCCGCGAACCGGCGATGAGTGGGGCGACGGCTGCGGGAGTTGCGGTGCTGGTGGTGACCCTGCTGGCGCTGGTGGGTCCCCTGCTGGGTCTTTCTCCCTGGTTCACCACCGCCCTGGTGGCGCTGGCCCTCACCAGCCTCACCGTGGATGCCGCCCGCTTCGGCGGCCGAGGCGGCCACCTGCTGGCCGAAACCCTGCCCGGGGGCCTGCTGCGTCTGCGCCGCATCGCTCTCCATGAGGCTGGCCATGTGTTGGTGGCCGAGCGGGAGGGGGTGGCCGTTGCCGCCATCCATGTGGGCAGCCTCGCCTGCCTGCGGGCGGGCCTCTCCGCCGGCGGCACCACAGTGCTGGCGCCCCCTGGCAGCGCCCGCCTTCCCCTTGAGGAGCTGCGCCGCTGGAGCCGGGTGCTGCTGGCCGGGATGGCCGCAGAAAGCCTGGTGTATGGCGAGAGTGAGGGGGGTGCCGATGATCGCTCCCTGCTGGGCAGGCTCTGGGGGTTGTCCGGCCAGGACGTGGCCACCGCCCAGATGGAGCAGCGGCGGGCCCGGCGCGAAGTGGAGCAGTGGCTCCGCGCCGAGCGCACCCGGCTGGAAGCCGAGGCCGATCGCCTCGCCCTTCAGGCCCCGCGCCTCGGCAGGCCGGACAGCCCCGAAGCCAGGCCATGACGCTCGCCCTGCTCGATTGCCCCACCGGTCTGGCGGGCAACATGCTGCTGGCCGCCCTCCTGGATCTCAAGGTGCCGGAAGCGGTGCTGCACGAGCCCCTGGAGGCCCTCGGCCTGGCCGGCCGTTACAGGCTGGTGGTGGAGGAGCGCCGCAGCGGCGGTCTGCGGGGCCTCCATCTGGCGGTGGAGAGCCTTGAGCCGGACCCACCCCACCGGGCCTGGGGGGAGCTGCGCGAGCGGATCGCCCAGGCCCCGCTGGATCCCGCCCTGCGGCAGCGGGTGCTGGCGGTGTTCACCCTGCTGGCCGAGGCCGAGGCGTCGGTGCATGGCCATCCGGTGGAGCGGGTGCATTTCCATGAGGTGGGGGCTCTCGATGCCCTTGTGGATGTGGTGGGGGTCTGCGCGGCGCTGCTGCATCTGAAGGTGGACCACCTGCTCTGCACCCCCCCGCCCGCCGGCCATGGCAGCGTGGCCACGGCCCATGGCCTGCTTCCCCTGCCCGCTCCGGCGGTGCTCGAGATCGCCCGGTTGCGTGGCATGCCCCTGGCCTCCAGCGCAGGATTTGCCCCCGGCGAGCTCACCACCCCCACCGGCGCCGCCCTGGTGGCCTGCTGGGCCAGCGGTTTCGGGCCCCACCCCGCCGCTACTCCAATGCGGATTGGGGTGGGCCTGGGCAGCAGGAAGCTCGATCGCGCCAATCTCCTGCGCCTCACCCTGGCGGAGCCCCTGCCGGCGGGCCCCGGGGCAACGCCGGGGGAAAATCTTGAGCCCCTGCTGGTGCAGCAGGCCCAGATCGACGACGCCTCGGCGGAGGATCTGGCCTTCCTGGTGGAGGCCCTGCGTGAGGCCGGAGCCGTGGAGGTGTTCAGCCAGCCGCTCAGCATGAAGAAGGGCCGGCTCGGCACCCTGGTCACGGCCCTGCTCCCGCCGGAGTTGGCCCCGGCCCTGCGGCAGGTGTGGTGGCGCCACAGCGGCAGCCTGGGGGTGCGGGAGGCGTTGCAGCAGCGCTGGATCCTGCCGCGCCGCCAGGCCACCCTGGCCACCTCGCTCGGGCCCGTGCGGATCAAGTGGGCCCGGCTGCCGGAGGGCCGCTGGCGGGCCAAGGCCGAGGCCGACGACCTGGCCGCCCTGGCCCGCCGCCACGGGATGGCCCTGGGCCAGATCCGGGCTCTGGTGGAGGAGGCCCTGGCCGCTGCGGCCGCTCCGCAGGAGCCGGAGCCGGGCGATCCGGCTCTTGATCGCCCGGCGGCGGGCGGATCCGGAGCATCCGCCGCCGGGGCGCGAAGATCCCTGCCATGACCCTTCCCTTCCGGCCCCTGCTGGAGCGCCTGCGGGCCCTCAACGCCGGGCCGCCATGGCGCCCGAGATCCCGGCCGGGAACCACCCAGGCCTCCGGCTCCCAGCCCGCCCCGGAAGACTCCGCCTTGACGCCGATCGCGGCATCCCCACCGGCGCCTGCGGCCCTGGGCTCCAGAGCGGCCACCTGCAGCGGTCGCTCCGCTGCTTCGCTCCTGGCAGCCCTGCGGGCCCGCCTCGGCAGGCTGCCCTCCCTGCCGGGTGGCCTGCGGCCCTGGATCACCCTGGCCAGCCTCGGCTTCGTGATGGCCGCCCTGCTCAGTAACGCCCGGCCGCTGCTGCAGCTGGGGCTGGATCCCCAGGGCTGGCTCTGGCTGGTGCTCGGCGTGGGCTTCAGCCTGCTGAGTGTGGTGGTGAACGGCCTGGCCTGGACTGTTTTTCTCCGTTGGCTCGGGCTGCGACCCCGCTGGGAGGCGAGCGTGACCCACTTTATGGAGACCAACCTGCGCAAATTTCTGCCGGGTGGCATCTGGCACCTGGCTGCCCGGGTGCAGGCCCTGCGCCGAGGCACCGGTGGCGTGGAGCTGCCCCAGAGCGCGGCGAGAAGCCTGCTGGTGGTGGTGCTCGAACCGCTGCTGGCGGCGGTCGCCGCCCTGGCGCTGGTGGGGCTGGGCGGTTGGCAGGGGGGCCTCGGCCTGGCCGCTCTGCTCCCCTTGGGGCTGCTCAATCCCCGCTGGCTCGAACCGCTGCTGGGCCGTCTGGAGCGCCGCAAGGCCCGCGACCTGGCGGCGGAGCTGGGCGGGGAGCTGGACGGGGAGCTGGATGGGGAGCTGGATGATCCGGAGTCCGTCGCCCTGGCCGCCGCTGCCACGGCGGCTCCCCTTCCCGGTTACCCCTGGCCACCGCTGCTAGCGGAGCTGGCCTTCGTGCTGCTCCGTTTCGCCGGCTTCGCCTGTTGCGTGTGGGCCTTTGATCTGCAGCTCTCGCTCCCCTGGACCACCTGGCTCTCGGGCTTCGCCTTGGCCTGGACGGTGGGCCTGGTGGTGCCGGGGGCGCCGGGGGGCCTCGGGGTGTTCGAGGCGGTGCTGCTGCTGCGGCTGGGGGGAGGTCTGGCGGCCGCTCCGCTCCTGGCGGTGGCCCTGAGCTATCGGTTGGTGGCCACCTTGGGAGATGTGCTCGCCTCCCTCCTGGCCGACCTGGATGGTCGCCTGGCCAGGGGCGGCCCTGGCCTCCCTTCTCAATAACGCCTACTCTTGCGAGCACAGACCGGCGGTCGGCAGTGGCGGCGAAGGTCCAGGGTCCCAATCCTTCCCTCGGCCTGCGCGGCAGCCTGCATGAGCGGGGCCAGCGGCTCACCCCCCAGCGCCAGAAGGTGCTGGCCCTGTTCGAGCAGCTCGGCGAGGGCCGTCATCTGAGCGCTGAGGACGTGCACCAGCGTCTGCGCCGCGGCGATGGGCGGGTGTCGTTGGCCACCGTGTACCGCAGTCTGCGGCTGCTCAGTTCCCTGGGGCTGCTGCAGGAGCTCGAGCTGCCCGAGGGGGGGCGCCGTTTTGAGTTGGCCAGTGATGCCCACCCCGATCACCACCATCTGGTCTGTGTGCGCTGCGGTCGCACCGAGGAATTTGAAAGTGGCGCCGTGCTGGTGGCCGGTGAGCAGGCCGCCCTGGCCCAGGGATTCCTGCTGCTCGAATGCGTGCTGAATGTGCGCTGCCTTTGTCCAGGCTGTGCCGCTGAGGGCGAGCCGGCCGCCGAGGGCGAGCCGACCGACGGTGGCGTGCCGACCGACGGTGGCGAAGAAAGCGACTCACTCCGCTGCTGAACAATCGCTTCAGACTTGCACTAGGACGCGATCTGAGGCTGGGATCTCCAGCTGGGATCGGCACCGTTGTTCTTGCCTGTTGCGAGGTTTTCGACCTTGGATTGCCTGCGTATCGCCCAGATTGCACCGCTTTGGGAGAGCGTTCCGCCACTTCGCTATGGAGGAACTGAGCGGGTTGTTCATTACCTCACCGAAGAGCTGGTGCGCCTGGGCCATGAGGTGGTGTTATTCGCCAGCGGCGATTCCTGTACCAGGGCCGAGTTGCAGAGCTGCATCCCTTCCTCCCTGCGGCTGGGCGGCCATCGGGGCGATCCCATGGTGTACGAGCTGATTCAGCTCGATCGGCTGCTGAGCCAGGTGGAGCGGTTCGACATCCTGCATTTCCACACCAGCCCGCTTCATTTCCCGGCCGTCACCCGCTTGCCGGTTCCCCTGCTGAACACCCTCCACGGCCCCCAGAACAGCCCGGAACTGGTGGCGCTCTATCAGCAGTTCTCCTCCGTGCCCCTGGTGTCGATCTCCGATGCCCAGCGCCGGCCGATCCCCACGGCCCCCTGGCTCGGCACCGTGTACCACGCCCTGCCGCCCGATCTCTATCGGCCGGGCTATGACCCCAAGCCCTACCTGGCCTTCGTGGGGCGGGTGTCGCCGGAGAAGCGGCTCGACCGGGCCATCGCCATCGCCACGGCCGTGGGCCTGCCCCTACGGGTGGCGGCCAAGGTGGACCTGGCCGATCAGGCCTACTGGCAGGAGGTGATCGAACCGCTGGTGCGGGGGAATCCCCTGGTGGAGTTCATCGGCGAGGTGGATGATGCCGGCAAGCAGGAGCTCCTGGCCAACGCCCTGGCCCTGCTGTTCCCGATCGACTGGCCCGAGCCCTTCGGGCTGGTGATGATCGAGGCCAACGCCTGCGGCACTCCGGTGATCGCCTGGCGGGAGGGATCCACCCCGGAAATCATCCAGAACGGGGTCAATGGGGTGCTGGTGGACTCGATCGAGGCGGCCGCGGAGGCCGTGCGGGGGATCGAACGCCTCGATCGCCGCCGGGTGCGCGCCAATTTCGAGCGGCGTTTCAGCGTGGCGCGCCAGGCTCAGGATTATCTGGCTCTCTACCGCCGCCTGATCGAAGCCCAGGGCGGTTCCGGGCTCTCCCTGTCGGTGGGGGTTGCCGCGGCGGCCAATGGCCTCGGGCCGGTGCTGCATGTCGCATGACCAGCTGCCTCCGTTCGTTCTCAAGGACGGAGAGACCTTCGCGATGCTCGACAGCCGCGGCGAGATCTGCCCCGAGACCCACCCCGATTCCGGCATCTTTCACCGCGGCACCCGCCATCTGAGCCGCCTGCAGCTGCTGCTTTGGCAGCGGCCTCCCACGGTGTTGAGCTCCACCGAACGGGGCGAGATGGGGCTGCATGTGAGCCATCTCAGCAATGAGAACGAGGGCGGTACGGCCCCCTCCCGCGGTTCGGTGCACCTGGAGCGCAGCACCCTGCTCACCCCCACCTCCTGCGTGCAGCAGCTCAGTTTCACCAGCTTCGAACCGGAGCCGGTGCGGATGCCCCTGGCCCTGCGCTGCGATGCCGATTTCCGCGACATCTTCGAGGTGCGGGGCATGCCCCGGCGGCGGCGCGGGGCCCTGGCGGCCCGGGCGCTGGCCGATGGCCTCGAACTCACCTATCGGGGTCTCGACGGGGAGGACCGCCGCACCCTCCTGCGGCTCGGTGCGCCACCGGAACACCGGAGTGACAACCACCTCAGCCTGCATCTGGAGCTAGAGCCGCGGGTGACCCGGCGCTTCTGCCTGGTGCTCGATTTCCATCCCCACGGCCCCGCGCTGGCGGCGGACACCGCCACCCCCGCTGACCTGTTCGATGCGGCCCTGGCCGCCACGATCGAGCGGTTTGATGAGGCCCGCCGCTGCGCCGCCGCTCTGGTCACCGACAATCCGGCCCTGAACGGCTGGATCCAGCGCTCCTACTCCGATGTGCACCTGCTCTCCAGCCGGCTGGAGCACGGGCTCTATCCCTTTGCCGGCGTGCCCTGGTTCAGCTGTCCCTTCGGCCGCGACGGACTGATCACGGCGCGCCAGCTGCTCCTGGTGGAGCCGCGCCTGGCCCGGGGAGTGCTCGGGTTCCTGGCGGAGAACCAGGCCCATCAGCACGACCCTGCCAACGACGCCGAACCGGGCAAGATCCTGCACGAGGCGCGGCTGGGGGAAATGGCGGCCCTCGGCGAGGTGCCCTTTCGCCAGTACTACGGCACGGTGGACGCCACGCCGCTGTTCGTGATGCTGGCGGGCGATTACCTCGAGCGCAGCGCCGATCGGGGCTTCATCGCCGGCCTGTTGCCGGCCCTGGAGGCCGCCATGGCCTGGATCCGGGCCGCGGAGGCGGCCAGCTTCGATGGTTTTCTGCGCTATCGCCGTGCGGCCCAGGGGGGCCTGCGCAACCAGGGCTGGAAGGATTCCGACGATGCGGTGCACCACGCCGACGGGCGTTTCGCCGAGGGATCGATCGCCCTGTGTGAGGTGCAGGCCTACGCCTATGGCGCCCGCCGGGCGATGGCCCGGATCCTGAGCGCTTTTGATCGCCAGGGCGAGGCGGAGACCCTGCTGGAGGAGGCCTCAGAGCTGCGCCGCCGCTTCCATGCGGCCTTCTGGAGCGACGCGATCGGCACCTATGCCCTGGCCCTCGATGGCGATGGCCAGCCCTGCGCTGTGCGCAGCTCCAACGCCGGCCACTGCCTGCTCACCGGGATCGTTCCGGCGGGGGCGGTGGCCTCGGTGGCGCGCCAACTGCTGGCCCCCTCGATCTTCAACGGCTGGGGCGTGCGCACCCTCGATGAGCGGGAGGTGCGTTACAACCCGATGAGCTATCACAACGGCTCGGTCTGGCCCCATGACAACGCCTTGATCGGCCTCGGGCTGGCCCGCTATGGCCGCACCGCCGACGCGATGCGCATCTTCAGCGGTCTGTTCGACACGGCCCGGGCGATGCCGATGCTGCGGCTGCCGGAGCTCTTCTGCGGTTTTCCCCGCCGGGACGATGAGGGACCCACGCTCTATCCGGTGGCCTGCAGCCCCCAGGCCTGGGCCAGCGGCAGTGTATTCGGCCTGCTAGAGGCGATGACCGGCATGGCGATCGGCCGCGATCCCGACAGCGACCGGGTGCAGGTGCGCTTTCGCAATCCCGTGCTGCCCCGCCCGGTGAACCTGCTGGAGATCAGCGGCCTGCGGCTTGGGGAGGAGGAGATCGATCTGCAGCTGCATCGCAGTGAGCACGACGTGGGGGTGCTGGTGCGGCGGCGCTCGCCGGGAGTGGATGTGGTGATCCTCAAGTGATGGAACTTCAAATGATGGAACCTTGATCGCAGCTGAGCTTGTTGCGAGCCGCTTGCAAAAAGACCGGGGTCTTGTTTAGGTTGCGAGTCATTCGCAATAGGGCCTCTCGCGCCGCCCTCCCCTCGATGTCCTTCCGCTTCCTGCCCGACCAGCCCGTTGCCGCCCTGCGCATGCCCGCTGGGCAGACCGTGCTGCTGGATCCCGCCGCCCGGAGCAGCCGGGACAGTTGCTTGGAGGTGCTCGAAGGCATCGCCCGGGTCTATTGCCCCTGTGAGGAGACCGAAGGCATGACCCTGGCCTTCCTGCAGCCGGGCGACCAGCTCCGCACCGACCGCCTCTGCAGCGAGGGCGTCTGCGTGGAGGCGCTCACACAGCTGCTGTTCCGCAGCGATGCTGAGCCTGTGGCAGGCCACGGCTTCGATCCGGTGAACGAATGGACCCTGCAGCTGCTGCGCATCCGCCATCTCGGCAGCGCCGAACAACGCCTCCATGCCCTGCTGGGCTTGCTGGTGCGGCGCCTGGGCCGCCGCTGCGGCGACTGGTGCGACCTGCCCTTCCGCCTCACCCATGAGCGGATCGCCGAGCTGATCGGCACCACCAGGGTCACCACCACCCGGCTGCTCTCCCGCATCCGCCGCGAGGAGTTGTTGCAGGTGCCCAGCGGCGAAGTCGGCCTGCGGCTGGCACCGGCGCTGGTGGAATCGGCGCCGCTGGCGGCGGCGGCCTGAAACGGCTTCTGCCTGAGAAGTCTGCTCCATCAGAGCGAGAACCTCCGCCATTCCCAGGCCTCCCTCCCGAGGCCTGCGGTGGGGCACCGGGATCGCAAGCCGTGGGTGTTGTTCGGCAGCCTCCCATGCCCCCTGTTCGAGGGATCGGAAAAACCAAGCCAAGGCCATGCGATGATTCACAAAAACTCTTTCAAGTCTTGATTGACATAGTTTAAATTTCTGCGATTGGTTACCCAGATCGGCGAAGTTGTTTCGACGATGTGCGGATCATCGGGCTATGCTGTCGGCGCGCTGATACTACGCGCGTAAACGCAACCCCTAGATCTCGCCTGTCCCAGCATTCTCAAGTCAGGCATAGAAATAACTGCCAAGGCTAAATTGCTGTAGCGTTATGTCTATGGATTCTGTGCTGCCTGCCTTTCAGGGCCGGCCGTCCTCTCGACCCGTAGAGCAGCTTGTAGCAGCCGCACCATGTGGATATCGGATCCGATAACCACTGTTGGCGATGGACACAAATTGCCAAATGCGGCTGCGGCTACTAGAGATAGTTGTGCTGCATGGAAGTGGTTCACGGAAAGCAGCGGTGGCAGTAGCGTGGTTCTCGGGGGAGCACCGGCCCCGATATTATCGGGGGAGGGCACGCGCTGCTTTCCTCAATGTCGCCAAACAGAAGAAGCCACGCAGCCGCAAGATGAAAGCCGCAATACGCCGCCAACTTGACTATCTGCAGCGTAATCTTGATGCCATCAATGCCCTGATCGCCTCTGGCGCAAAGCTTTCGGGCCTGACGACGCATTGGTGGCACAAACTTTTAGTGATCAGTGAGCTGCACCGCCAACAAAGCATCCTGCTTTACGCCAAGACGCGCAGCATGCCCGACCGTATCGTCAACTTGGTTCAAAGACAGATTCGTCCCATTGCTCGTGGCAAGGCAAGAGCTGCTTTTGAGTTTGGAGCCAAGATTAGTGTCTCCGTGCGTAATGGCTTTGCCTTCCTGCACAGGATCAGCTGGGATCCATACAATGAAGCTGAGGACCTGATTCCACAAGCCAAGAAATACAAGCAAGAACATGGCTGTTGTCCAGAGCGAATCTGCGCCGATCGGATTTATATCAACACAAAGAATCGCAACTTCTGCACCAGGAACAACATACGGCTATCTGGTAAGCGATTAGGGAGGCCTCCCAAGGATCCAGAGGTGAATGCTGCCCACAAGCAGCTGCTCAGCGCAGATCAGCGGAGGCGAAACGAAGTGGAAGGTTTCTTTGGATCAGGGAAGCGGAAGTATTCTCTGAAGTTGATTATGCCTCGGCTGGCCAAAGGTGCAGAGACCTCGATCTGCATGGCATTTCTGGTGATGTGCGCGGAGAAGATCCGGAGGCTCCTCCGCCTCTTTTTTGTCCTTATCTTTGCCTGGGTACGCGCTTGTCAATGGCCAGCCTGCCTCAGGACGGCGCTCAGGAATATTTACCTGCTCGAGTCAACCGAATACCTGGTCACTCGGTAACCGTGCTTAGGAGCTGCCTACGCCACGGTCCTTGCACTTGACGAGCGATCTGCAGATTGCTCGCCTCGCTCGCGTTCGTTTGACTCGCTCGCAAGTTAACTTGGCGTTGGGTGCGCTGAAATCCGGTTGTAGGTAGAATCAAGCTCAAGCCTCAGGTGAAGCCAATTGCCAGAGCTCACACGCTTCTTCGGTATCATCATTTCCATGTATTATAACGACCATTCTCCGCCTCATTTTCACGCAAAATACGTAGATGCGCAGGTTTCTATTCGAATTGAAGATGGCCATGTCATTGACGGACGTCTTGGCGCAAGGGCCCTGCGTCTTGTGGAAGAATGGCGGATTCTTCACAAGGCAGAGTTGCTCAATGACTGGACTCTTGCGCAAGCACGCCAACCCCTGGTTAAAATAGAGCCTCTAGAGTAGCTTCCATGATCCCAAGAGTTGCCGAGGTCAAGCCGCTGCAAGGCTATCGATTGTGGCTACGATTCCACGATGGCAAGGTGGGTATAATCGAGCTCATGAATGAGCTGTGGGGTCCAATGTTTGAACCGCTGAAGGATCCCGATCTCTTTTTGCAGGCGAAGGTCGATCCAGAACTTGAAACTGTTATTTGGCCGAATGGCGCAGATCTCGCTCCCGAGTTTCTTTATCAAGGCGCCCAACACGACGTTTCAGTGGACGAGCCGCAAGCGGCACGCCACTGAGCTTTGGCGTCGGGCCCCGGCGCAGAACCTCAGCTCCGCTGGCCGCCCAGGCCACCGTTGTGCTACCCGCCCCCGGCGGATCAGGCCTCCCGGGCTTCGATGTCCGGCGCAGCGTTCCGGTTCCGCCGCTCCAGCCCCGGCACCAGCGCCAGCGAGGCCAGCAGCCCCAGGGCCAGGATCAGGGCGGCGGGAATCAGGGCGGCTCCGAGGCGTTCATCGCTGGCGTACTGGTAGACCCGCACCGAGAGGGTGTCGGAATCGAAGGGGCGCAGGGCGAAGCTGAGCGGCAGCTCCTTCACCACATCCACGAACACCAGCAGGGCCCCCACCAGCAGCGGCCCGCGCAGCAGCGGCAGGTGGACGCGTCGCAGCACGGCCCACCAGCCACAGCCCAGGCCCGTGGCGGCCTCATCGAGGCTGGGGGGAAGGCGTTCAAGGGCGGCGTCGAGGCCCTGGCGGGCCACGGCCAGGAAGCGGTCGGTGTAGCCCCACAGCAGCAGCAGCAGGGGAGCCACCCCCAGGGGGGCGCCGAGCAGCAGCAGGGCCAGGGCCAGCACGGCGCCGGGCACCGCATAGCCCATGCCGGCCAGGAAGGCGAGGCGCCTCAGCCAGGGCTGGGGGAACCAGCGCCGGCCCAGGGCCAGCACCAGCCCCGCCGCCAGGGTGAGCAGGGCGGCGGCGAGGGCCAGGGTGAAGCTCCGCAGGCCCAGGGCGGCCAGGTCCGCCGCATCGGCCGCCTGGAGCTGGTCATGGCTCAGCAGCATCCAGGCCAGGGGAAGCCCGAGGCTGAGGGCGGGCGGCACCAGGGTGACCAGCTGGGCCAGTAGGGCCCGCCAGCCGGCCAGGGTCCAGGGCATTCCCGCCTCGCTGTCGCCACCGGCCAGCCAGCGGCGGCTGCGGCGGCGCAGCTGCCGTTCGCAGGCCACCAGCAGGCTCACCAACGCCAACGTGATCAAGGCCAGCCCCACGGCGCCGCGCGGATCGCCATCGCTCTGCCAGCGCTGCAGGATCGTGCCCGAGAGGGTGGGCACCCCGAGCAGTTCCACCGCCCCGAGCTCGTTCACCACCTCCATGCCGGCAAGGGCCACACCGGCGCCGATGGCGGGGGCGGCCATCGGCAGGGCGACCCGGCGGAAGCTGCCCCAGGGCCCCACCCCGAGGCTACGGCAGGCCTCAAGCTGCCGCTGGCCGCCGGCGCTGAAGCTCTCGGTGGCCAGCAGAAACACATAGCTGTAGGTGCCGAGCACCAGCACCGCCGCCGCCCAGAGGTCGCCGTGGAGGCGCAGGCCGAAGCGGCTGCCCCCATCGATCAAGGTGGCAGCCAGCAGGTAGGGGGGGGCAGCCAGGGGCAGCAACTGGGCGATGCGCAACAGGCGACGCCCCGGAAAGCTGCAGGCGGAGGTGAGCCAGCCGGTGGCCGTGCCGAGCAGGGCACCGCCGAGGCCCACGAGCAGCACCAGGCCGGCGGTGTGGGCGAGGGCTTCGCCGCCGCCCGCTCCCAAGCCTGCCAGGACTGCGTGGCCCAGCACGCTGCCGGAGCCAGCGTCAGCTCCCCCCGCGCCGCCGGGGTCAGCACCGGCGTCGCTGCTGCCGATTCCGCCCAGCAGCGCGTAGGGGCCAAGGCCGAGGATCGGCCACAGGGCCAGAGCGGCCACCAGGAGGAGCAGCAGCAACAGGGGCCAGCGGCCCCGGCCGAAGCTCGCCCTCAGGCCCAGGTGGAGGCTGGCGGCACGGGGGGTGCCGGTTCCGGAGCCCCTTTCCTGGTCGACCCACCAGAGCGTTCTGACGCCTGATTCCACAGGACCTGGTGGGGCCAGGGGTGGTTCGCTGCCGGTTCTTTGCCCCAACTGCGGCTTCAGGGCCATCCGGCCGCCCGCATCAGCTCCACGGCCTGGCCATTGCGGGCACCGAGTTGCTCGATCGGCACGCCATCGCCGCGCAGGGGCCCGAAGCCCTTCACCACCGGATCGTTGCCGCTGCCCACCAGGGGGTATTCATGATTGGCCTGGGCATAGCCGGCCCCGCCGCCCTCCGGGGAGGCCAGGAACTCCAGCAGCTTGCGGGCCGCCTCCGGATGGCGCGAATGGCGAGTCACACCGGCGCCGCTCACATTGATGTGGGCCGGATCGGGCACCACCACCTTCACGCCCTGCATCAGGGCCTTGTCCTCGGCGCCGCCATCGCCGGAGAGCATGCGGGCCACGTAGTAGCTGTTCACCACGCCCACGCCGCATTCGCCGCGGGCCACGGCTCTCGCCAGGGTGGTGTCGGAGCTGAAGAAAGGGGGCTTGAGGTTGGCGATCAGGCCGTTGAGCCAGCGGCGGGTTTCGGCCTCGCCCCGCAGGATCAGCTGGTCGGCCACCAGCGACTGGTTGTAGACGCTGCGGCCATTGCGCAGGCAGAGGCGACCCTTCAGCTCCGGGCGGGTCAGGTCGGCGTAGGTGCGGATCAAGGCGGGATCCACCTGCTTCGGGTTCACCACCACCACCCGTACCCGGCGGGTGAGGGCACTCCAGCGGCCGGCGGAATCGCGCAGTTCCGGCGGCACATCCCGGCGGATGGCCTCGGAGTTCAGCGGCTGGAAGAGTCCCTGGTCGGCGGCCCGCACCAGCCGGGCCGCATCCACCAGCACCAGCAGATCGGCGGGCGTCCGGGCTCCTTCGGTGCGCACCCGCTCGATCAGGGCGTCGTCCTTGCCCTCCAGCAGCTTCACCTGGATGCCGGTCTGCTCGGTGAAGCGCCGGTAGAGGGCCTGATCAGTGTTGTAGTGGCGGCCCGAATAGACCCCCAGGCTGATCGGTTCGGCGGAGGGGGCAGGCCCTTGTCGGCAGCCACCCAGCAGGGCGATCAGCCCAAGCCCCAGGCTCAGCCCCCAGCACTGCTGGCGGAAGGATCGGCGCGGCATTGCCGGGGTTATCCCGCCTTCAGCGGCAAGGGCAGGGCGGCTGCGAAACGAGACGGGCATCCGTTGGACCGGAGGCGGCAAGGTTCAAGGAACCTAAGAAGTTCGCTCTGCTGGCTTCGTCCAGATGAACCAGTCCGTTGTGCCTTTGGTCACAGCGAGGAAGATGGAACGTGGTGGTTGGACCACTTGCCGTTCCATCAGGATTGATCCGGCCGTTCAGCGGTGGTTGCGCACCCGCACGGGCACAAGAACCGGCGCCATCAGTCCGCCGCCGCCGTTGTCATCGTCGGAGTCGAAGGCCAGCCACACCACGTAGCCGAGCAGTCCAATGGCAAACACGGTGAGCAGAAGTTCAGTCATGCCGGCCCTTCGATGAACCGTAGCCTAGCGGGGATGACCAGCCCTGGAGTAGCGAATGCTTCAACGGGGTGGGGGAAAGCCGGCAGCTCCTGGAGAGCCCCCTTCAGCCGAAGCCCTTGCCCGCATCCTTCGCCACGCAGGCCTGCAGCTGGCGGCGCAGGGTGGGGTGGTCGAGGCCCTTGCCGATCAGCACCAGCTGGTTCTTGCGGGGGCCGCTCCAGTCGCTGTCGTCGAGCGAGAAGCGTTTGCCGGCCAGGTGGAACACGTGCCGCCGCTCGCTCTCGTTGAACCAGAGGATCCCCTTGGCGCGGAACACCCCCTTGGGCATCTGGTTATCGAGGAAGTTCTGGAACTTGCGCAGCGCGAAGGGGCCCTCGCTGGCGAAGGAGAGGGAGGTGAAGCCCTCGATCGTCTGGTGGTCGGGATGGGCGCCGTGATTGTGATCGTGATTGTGGTGATGGTGGGCGAGGTGATGACTCTCGTGGCCGTGATCGGCCTCGGACTCATGCACGCGGACGCCGTGGTCGTGATGCTGGCTGTGATCGTGGCTGTGATCGTGGCCGTGCTGATGACCCTCGTGACCGTGATCGGCCTCGGACTCATGCACGCAGACGCCGTGGTCGTGGTCGCAGGCCTCGTGGCTCTGCTGAGCCACCACCTTGTCGCTCTCGAACAGCCCCACGCTCAGCAGCAGGGGCAGGGGCACCTCCCCCTTCACCGAGCGCAGGATGCGGGCCTCGGGCTTGATCGCCAGCAGCTCCGCCTCCACCGCCGCCAGCCGCGCCTCATCGACCAGATCGCACTTGTTGAGCAGGATCATGTCGCTGTAAACTACCTGGGAGCGCGCCACCTCCCCCTCGAGGATCTCGGGGCCGAAGTTCTCGGCATCCACCAGGGTGATGATCGAATCGAGCCGGGTGAGATCGCGCAGGTCGCTGCCCAGGAAGGTCATTGCCACCGGCAGCGGATCGGCCAGGCCCGTGGTTTCCACCACCAGGTAGTCCACCTTCTCGGGCCGCTCCAGGATGCGATACACGGCCTCCAGCAGCTCGCCGTTGATCGTGCAGCAGATGCAGCCGTTGCTGAGCTCCACCATGTCGTCACCCGTGGCAACGACCAGGTCGTTGTCGATGCCGATCTCGCCGAATTCATTCACCAGCACGGCCGTCTTCAGGCCCTGCTGGTTGGTGAGGATGTGGTTGAGCAGCGTGGTCTTGCCGGCGCCGAGGAAACCGGTGAGGATCGTCACCGGCAGGCTGGTGGGCAGGGCCTCCATCACGGCATCCACGCCTGCGGCGGCCTGGCTGCCGGAGGCATCACTGCCGGAGGGAGCTGTGGCCGGGGCTGGGGCGGCCGGGGCTGGGGGGCGGGTGGTGGTCATCGGGAGGGGAGGGCTCAACGGCCGCAGGGTCGCCAGGGCCGACGCCCTGCCACGACGATAGACATGGACCACCAGCCCCCGGCCATGCCCCATCGGTTCCTCTCCGGCCGCTTCGGCCGCCCCGCAGTCCGCTCCGCAGTCCGCCCCGCCCTCCCCGCAGCCCGCTTCGGCGGCTCTGCTGTCCGCTCCGCTCGCCTCGTAGTCCGCACCGACGCCCGCTCCGGCCGCTCTGCCGTCCGCTCCTTCGCCCGCTCCGCCCGCACCGAGGCTCATACCGCCTGCACCGCCCGTACCGCCCGCACCGTCGCCCGTACCGATGAGCGCCACCGGCTTTCTGGGGAGCCCAGCGCTGCCGCCCTTCTGCTCCGCTCCGCGCTGCTGCTGTTCCTGCTGCCGGGCTGCGCGGCGCAGCCGGTGGGCCGGGGCACACCGCAGCCTGTAGGGCAGGGCACGCCGGTGGGCCGCAGCGGCGGCGACCTCCTGCCGGTGCTGGCCACGGCAGCGCCGGTGAACCTGCTGGCCCAGGCGCTGGGGGCCGGCTGCGCCCGGGTCGAGCCGCTGGTTTCCGGCGCCCGGGACAGTCACGATCTGCACGCCACCCCGGCCGATCTGGTGCGGCTGGGCCGCGCCCGGGTGCTGGTGATCAATGGCCTGGGCCTGGAGCATGAGCTGCCGACCCTGCTGCGCTCGGTGGCGAATCCCACCCTGCGGCTGGTTGACAGCAGCCGCGGCGTGACCCCGGTGCTGGTGCAGGGGCGCCCCGATCCCCACATCTGGCTAGATCCCCGGCGGGCGCTCGTTCAGGTGGAGACCATCCGCGACGGCCTGGTTGCTGCCGATCCCGGTTGCCGGGACCGTTACACCGCCAACGCCCGTGCGCTGCGGGTTTCCCTGCTGGCTCTGGATCGGGAGCTGGCCACGCAGCTGGTTCCCTTTCGCGGTGGGGTTGTGGTGGGCCCCCATGCGTTCATGGCCTCCTTCGCCGATCGCTACGGCCTGCGGGCCGAGGGCTTGGTGGCCACCCCGGAGGCCAGCCCCAGCCCAGGCGACCTGCGGCGGGTGCTGGTGCTCCTCGCTCCATCCGGCCCCCGGGCGTTGGTGCAGGAACCGGGCGAGTCCGCCGGCTCGATCGTTGCCCTGGGCCGCGATCTCGGGCTGGAGCCGGTGCCCTTCGATCCGATGGAGGCGGGCTTCACCGATGCCCCTCCGGCCACGGCCGCTGATCCCCTTGGCCCCTACACCACGGTGCAGCGCGGCAATGGCCGCCAACTCGTGGCGGCCTTCCGGGCCTCCCTGGCTCGCGGGCAGGCTCCCTGAACCCGGGCACCCGCCCGCCGCTTCCCCGTCGCCGGCCCGCATCCAGGGCAGCGTCCCGCCTCAGCCCGGCGGCAGCCAGAGGCTGAGGCGGGCGGGCTGCTGGATCGGGGTGGCCTCCAGGCTGGAGGCGTCGATCAGCACCGGGCGGGACTCCGGCGGAGGCCGGCGCACTCCCCCATCGTGTCCTGCGGGCCGGAGGGTGGTGAGCAGCTGCTGGGTGCTGGGATCGAAGTGGAGCCCGGCGCCGGGTTCCAGCTCCCAGCCCTCCAGCTGCCGTTGGCCCAGGAGGGCGCCCTGCGCATCGAGGGCCAGCAGGCTGAGCACCGGCCGCTCCTGACCATCCAGCAGCAGCAGCCACACCCGCTCGCCGCCGCCGGCACAGGCGCCCCCCACCACGGCGGCGCTGCCCAGCCAGAGCTGGCGCGGGGGGAGACCCGGTTCCACCCGCTCCAGGGAGCGGCGGTAATCGGGCCAGTGGCGCAGCAGCAGGGCCCGGCCGGAGCGGGGGCAGAAGGCCAGCAGATCGCGGCTGCCCGGCAGCATCTGGCGCCGAGGCGGCCGGGGTGGCAAGTCGTCGAGGGCCAGGCCTTCGGCGGTGGGCACCACCACGCCTCCCCCTTCCGGCAGCAGCCGCATCGCCCCGCCGGCCCGCAGGGGCAGATCGAGGCGCCCACCGGAATGGGGCAGCAGGGTCACCACCTCCTGGGCCCCTCCGGAGCTCTGCAGCAGCAGGTCGCCGCGGCGGTTGCTGCTGAGGTGGGCGAAGAGCAGCCGCCCCCGCACTAGGGGCCGGGGCGGCTCGATGGCAGGACGGCGCGCCGCCGCGTCGGCTGGAACCACGCCTGGCTGCCGCAGCCCCACCCGCCAGATCGACACGGTGCCCTCGGCGTCCTCGCCGCTGAAGGCCACCCCCGAGCCGTCCCCCTGGGGTTCGACGCTCTGCAGCCGTGGCCAGACCGGGCTCAGGGGCAGCCAGCGGCCGTCGTGGTCGCGCAGCTGCAGTTGCTCTCCCTTTGCCACCGGCACCACCGCCAGCAGGCGGGGCCGCGGATCCCAGTGCCACTGGGAGGGCCTCAGGGCCAGGCCGCGCCGGTCCCGGCCCGCCAGCGCCAGCTTTAGGGGCTGCCGCACCGGCGCCTGGTCGAGCAGGGTGAGCTGGGGGCGTTCCCCCTCGCCCAGCCAGCGATGGGGGCGGGGCGGCTCCAGCCGACTCGCCTGTTGCAGGCTCTCAAGGGCCATCGGCCGGGAGAAGCGGGCCTGCAGGGCGGCGCTGCCGGCGCTGGCGGCGGCGGCGCCCAGGCTCTCCAGCCGCGGCGGCCGCCGCAGCAGCCACTGCTGCTGGACCAGGGCCAGCAGGGCGGCCGCGAGCAAAGCCGCCCCCAAGGGCCATGGGGCACGGAAGGGCCCCTTCATGGCTCCAGGGGGTAGCGGGGCCGGGCGATCGACCGCACCGTGCTGGGCACCACCACCAGGGATGCGCCGGACGGGCCTGGTTCCAGGGCCATGCGACCCTCGATCGCCAGCCATTGGTCGGCCTTTGGGGCAGGGCGGCCAGCGGGCCAGCGCACCGGCAGGCCCACCGGTGTGGCATCGGCCAGGCAACAGCGCACCAGCAGTCGGGCCAGCTGGGGCGGCTGGTTCGGCATCGGCAGCACGAAGCCGCTGATCCGCACCGGGTCGCCGTCGAAGAGGGCTGGATCGGGCTGGCTGCGCAGCAGCCGCACCCAGTCGGTGAGGCTGCGCTGGGCGGGGGGCAGCACGAAGCTGAGCTCCCCGGCGCTGCCCTCATCGGGGGGGCGTTGGGCGGCCAGATCGGCAAAGGAGGGGTTGGGGGGCAGGGCCAGCAGCAGGGCGGCGAGCAGGGCGGTGGCCAGGGCGGTCCAGCCATCACGCCGTTCGGCGGGGTTGAGGCGGCGGCTGCGCGCCGGCAGCTCGTCTTGGGAGGCGGTCGCCCGTGGCGCAGCCGCCAGGGGGCCGGTCTGCGGCGGCCTGGTCTTCGGTGGCCTGGTCTGCGGCGGCCGCCCGGAGGGTGCCTCGGCGGCCGAACCGAAGGCCCAGCGGGCCTGCAGCAGGGCCAACAGCAGCAGCACGACCCCCGAGAGCGCCACCAGAGGGTGGAAGCTGCGGCGCAGCAGCAGGTCGAGGCGGCCATCGAAGCAGCTGCGCAGCAGCACCAGGGCCCAGAGGCCGAGGGCGAGGGCTCGGAGGATCGCCGCGTTTCGGGCGTCGTGGGCCGGATTGCGGCCCATCAGAGCTGCCACAGGTTGATCCACTGGCCGATCAGCAGCACCAGCAGGGCGGCGCCGCCGGTGGTGAGCAGCAGGCCGCGGGGGCGGAACAGCAGGCTCAGTAGGCCCAGCAGTTTCAGATCGATCACCGGGCCCAGGAGCAGAAAGGCCAGCAGGGCTCCAGGGGTGACCTGGGCGGCAAAGCTCAGGGCCAGGAAGGCATCCACGCTGGAGCACACCGACACCACCAGGGCCAGCAGCATCAGGGCCAGAATCGAGAGGGTGGGGGCTCCCCCCACCGCCAGCAGCCAGCTGCGGGGCACCCAGAGCTGCACCAGGGTGGCCACCAGGCAGCCCAGCACCAACATCAAGGCCAGGGAGAGAAATTCCCGGCTGGTGTGGCGCAGCAGCTCCTCCAGGCTGGGTCGCACCAGCGTGGCCGGCGGCAGGGCCGGTTCCGGCATGGCGCCTACCAGGCCGCTGCGGCGCTCGAGCAGGCCCACCGCGCTCAGGGGCTGCCGCAGCCACCGCTCCTCCAGGAGATCGCTCTGGAGCAGCTCCCGCTCCGGCAGCAATGCCAGCAGCAGCGCCAGGCCCACTGCCACCACCACCGCCCCCAGGGGCCGGCAGAGGAGCAACCAGGGCTTGTCGGGGAAGGCGGCAGCCGTGCTGGCTAGCACGATCGGATTGAGCACCGGCGCCGCGAAGAGAAAGCCCAGGGCGGCGCCGAGGGGGGCGCCGCCGGCCAGCAGGCGCCGCGCCACCGGCACATTGCCGCACTCGCAGGCGGGCAGGGCGAAGCCGAGGGCGGCGCCGCTGAGGGGGCCGAGCAGGGGGCCGGAGGGCAGCCGCCGCAGCCAGCGGCCATCGGGGGCCAGCCAGCGGGCGACCGCGGCGATCACCACGCCGAGGAGCAGAAAGGGAAGCGCCTCGATCAGCAGGCCCTGGAAGATGGCCCAGCCGGTGGCCAGCCGGGTGGCATTCAGTTCAGCTGGCAGCAGCAGTGCCAGCGGCAGTGCTAGTGCCAGCGGCAGTGCTAGTGCCAGAGGTGTCGGCAGGGCGGCGAGCATGAGCGCTGCCATCAGCTCGCCGGGAACCAGGCGGGGGTGGCGGTGTAGCAGGCAGCGTTCTTCTCGTTTTCGCGGGCCTCGACCCGCCAGCAGCAGCTGCGGCCACCGTCGCGCTCGCGCAGCAGGGCATTGGCCCAGCCCCACACCAGTTCGGCGGTGCTCTCCATGCCCACGTTCGCCATCACGCGCAGGTCGAGGGCACCCTGCTCATGGAGCGACTGCCAGGTGGCCAGCAGGGGGTCGTCGGCGTTCACCAGAAAGGTGTGGTCGAACTGGGCGGCCAGGCGCCGTTCGAGGTCGCCGAGGCTGGAGAAATCCACCACGAAGCCGTGCGGGTCGAGGTTCAGGGCGGCGAACCACACGGTGAAACTGCGGCTGTAGCCATGCACGAAGCGGCAGTGGCCGCTGTGGCGCCACTGGCGGTGACAGCAGGGGTAGCCGCTGAAGCGCTTGCTGCAGGTGTGGGCGGCTGGGGCATCCATAGCCAAACCGTACCGAGGAGCGGAGCCGTTTCGGAGCTTCCCCGTGGTCGTCGGCGTGCTGGCTGGTCCCTGGTTACGGTGCTGCGGACCGCCACCACGTTGCGCAACCCCCGGGGTCGTCGAACCATCGCCTCCCCCCTCCCCTGATCCGATCGATGCCGTCTCAGATTTCTGGTGCTCAATCTGGAGCTTCTGGGGCTCCCTCAGGCGCTCCCTCTGGTGCTTCCTCTGGTGCTCCTTCCCCCCTGCCGGATCCCGCCTTCGCGGCGGCCCTGCGCTTCAACGAGGCCGGCCTGATCCCGGCTGTGGCACAGGACTGGCTCGATGGCGCCGTGCTGATGGTGGCCTGGATGAACCGGGAGGCCCTGGAGTGTTCCCTGGCCACGGGGGAGGTGCATTACTGGAGCCGCTCCCGGCAGGAGCTGTGGCACAAGGGTGCCAGCAGCGGCCATTTCCAGAAGCTGCGGGGCCTTCGCTACGACTGCGACGCCGACGTGTTGCTGCTCAGCGTGGAGCAGGCGGGTGAGGTGGCCTGCCACACCGGCGCCCGCAGCTGCTTCTACGACCAGGGCCCCAGCCCCAGCGGCGGTGGGCCCGGCGCCGCTCCCCCACCGGCCGATGCCTGCACGGAGCTGATGCGGGTGATTGAGGCGCGGCGGGACCAGCCCGAGCCCGGCAGCTACACCAACAAGTTGCTCGAGGGCGGCGACAACCGCATCCTCAAGAAGATCGGCGAGGAATGCGCCGAATTCGTGATGGCCTGCAAGGACGGCGACCCCAGCGAGATTGCCGGCGAGGCGGCCGATCTGGTGTTCCATCTGCAGGTGGCCCTGGCCCACCATGGGGTGGGCTGGCGCCAGGTGCAGGCGGTGCTGGCGGCGCGGCGCGGCGCCCCGCGGCGGGAGTGAGCTGTGGCCTCCAGGCTCCCTTCCACGCTGCGGGCCCGCCAGGAGGCCGCCATGCGCCTGCGGCTCAGCGAGGCTTCCGGCCGCCGCTGGCTCTGGGCCGCCGGCTGCGCCCTGCCGGTGCTGGGGCTGCCCCTGCTGCTCTGGCACGGCCGCCGGCACCACACCCTGATCCCCTTCCTTTATGGCCTCACCACCCAGGCGATCGGGGCCTTCCTGCTGGCCACGGTGGCCAGTTCCCTCTGGGCTCCTCAGGCGCCTCTGGGGATTGAGGAGCCGCTGGATCACGGTCGCGGCGCTCACGGCACTCTGCCCCTGGCGCTGGTGCTGATGGCTTCCGGCTGCTTTGCCCTCGGGCACCGGCAGGGCCAGGAGAAGGCGGCCCGCGATGCCGCCACCTGGCTGCGGCTGGATGGCTGAGGACGGTGGCTGGGGCTGCTGCGCGCCGCTCTGAAGGAGTCTTCCGTCTGGTCGGCGAAGCGGCCGGCATCGCTTTCGGTGTCCTCCAGCTTCTGGAACACGCACGGGCAGATGGCGGTGCCGGGGTGCACGGCCAGGGGGCCCAGGCGCAGGCGCTCGCGGGTGATGCCCAGCACCGCCTGGGGGCGAGGGTGAGTTCCACCGAGGCGGGGCGCTGAACGTTCAGCCGGGCTGATGGAGATCGGGGTCGTCGTTTCAGCCGCCGCCATAGGCTGCGTCTTAGCCGGAGGCTTGGGGTGACATTCGAGCAATTCAGGCATTTCCTCTCACGGGTGCAGCGCGACCCGGCCCTGAGGCGGCAGGTGGAGGAGGCGATCACCGCCGATGAGGTGGCGCGGCTGGCCCAGGATCTGGGCTATTCGGTATCCGGCAGCGACATCCTGCGGTTTTCCGGCCAGTCGGCAGCGGGAGTGCGGGTGACGCGTATCGATCATCCGGGCGAATACCCCGGCCGCTACTACTGATCCCTCACCGCCCCATGACACGCCCCATGACCCGGTACGTGATCTTGCGTGACGACGGCCTCAGCGATGCCATCGCCGGCCAGGTGTTCAACAGCTACGACGAGGCCTACACCGTGCTCGAGCGTTTTTACGCCGATTTCTGCTGTTCCGATGAGCGGGAGTCTTACCGGATCGAGGCGGAGGCCGCCGCGCCTTATCAGCAGACTTACACTGCCCGAAGGCGACCATAGACAACGGCGCAGGCCTCGGTCCAGGGCAGAACCTCCAGGCGAGCCAGCGCTGATTCGACCAATTGCCGCAGGCGAATAGCCATCCACCAAGGCACGCACTGCGTTCGTGTCCAGCATTCGCTTGATCATGCTGGTGTGGGCTCATCCCTCACGGCCAGTCGCGTTTCGGCGGCGGTGACGGATCGCGAAGGTTGTCAAAGAAAGCATCCAGTTCTTCGCGCACGCCTGGTTCGGCCAGCAGACGGTCGCGCTCAGCCAGCCAGTCCTTCGCCGAGGGCCGCACCGGTGTGAGCACCACCGCACCGCTTTCGGGATCGCGATGCACCTCCACCTCGGTGCCCTCGAAGCGGAATTCGGCCGGCAGCCGTACCGCATCGGGAGGGCTGTCTTTGCCTGGGATGCATCCCACCGCTCACGACGGCTCCCAGATCTCCTCCAGTTCCAGCACCAGCCCCGGCAACACGTCACCGCCGTCGAGGCGCGTGGCGTTCTCCAGCCGCTGCGGTGCCGTGGCCACGCCGGCTTCAGGGCGGGCCGGCCAGATCTCCACGGCCCGCTGCTCCGGAAACAGC
>Ga0208360_1000009_pt1 | contig 114465 bp, 109 predicted proteins | sample LakMenE27Jul10ns_FD_150739 | JGI IMG/M metagenome (GOLD analysis project Ga0208360, IMG submission 150739) | Freshwater microbial communities from Lake Mendota, WI - 27JUL2010 deep hole epilimnion ns (SPAdes) | ecosystem: Environmental > Aquatic > Freshwater > Lake > Epilimnion/Euphotic zone ...
GCTGGTTTCTTGGCCGGAGCTTTCTTTACAATTGTTGGCTTGACTGGCGCTTTTTTTGCAGGAGCTTTCTTTGCAGGGGCCTTCTTCGCTGGAGCTTTCTTTGCAGGAGCTTTCTTTGCCGCAGTCCCCTTAGCGATAGTTTTCTTCACGGGAGCTTTCTTCGCCTTTGCGGGAGACTTCTTGCTCGCGGATTTCTGGGGCGCTGACTTCTGGGCAGGAGCAGGTTTCTTCTTGAGCTTTGCTACTGCGGAGGAGAATTTCTTTTTCAATGCCACAATGGCGAAGGCTAAGGGTTTCACCGCATAAACGCCATTCGCCCCGCTCTAGTGAAGCGATGGGTTAGACTTACCCCCTTACATAAACATTCGCAGCGACCAGGCCATCACCTGAGAGCGAGTTGGAAGAACTGAGCACAATGCTCACGTAGAACCAACGGTAAGTGAAGTAAGTGGCAAACATGGTCTCCATGTTTGCAAGGCGGGTGGTACCGCGGTCAATTCTGATCGCCCCTCCATATGACGCTCGTGCAGATCGCGCCAGCTTCAACTATGGGAGGGATTTTTTTATGGCTGAAAAGTCGCCTTACAAAGCACTTGCCCCTGCTATTGATCTCCCTGCCATCGAACATGAAATCCTCACTTTTTGGCAGACGCAAGATGTATTCCATAGCAGCGTTCGTTCGCGCGCTGGTGGTGAGTCCTGGACCTTTTATGAAGGTCCTCCTACTGCAAACGGCATGCCAGGAACTCATCACATCGAAGCTCGAGTATTCAAAGATGTATTCCCTCGCTTTCATACAATGAAAGGCAAGCACGTCATTCGCAAAGCTGGATGGGATTGCCATGGATTACCAGTCGAAATCGCAGTAGAGAAAGAGCTTGGTTTCTCCGGTAAGGGCGATATCGAAAAATTTGGAATCGCTGCTTTCAATGAAAAATGTCGCGAATCAGTGCAGCGCCATGTCGGCGCTTTTACCGAGATGACAGAACGTATGGGGTTCTGGGTTGATTTTGATGAAGCGTATTGGACGATGTCGAATGAATACATCGAGAGCGTTTGGTGGTCACTCGCAGAGATCCACAAGAAGGGACTTCTCGTTCAAGACCATCGAGTCGCTCCTTACTGCCCTCGTTGTGGAACTGGACTCTCGGATCACGAGTTGGCGCAGGGATATGAAACCGTCACAGATCCATCTGTCTATGTCAGATTTCCTATTACCTCTGGCCCACTTCAAGATCTCGGCGCCTCTCTGCTTGTTTGGACCACAACGCCTTGGACTCTCGTTTCCAATACTGCAGTCGCAGTCAATCCTGATGTGGACTATGTCGTTGTACGTACTGCTGCAAGCGAGGATCGCCCAGGTGAAGTTCTCGTTCTTGCAGAACCCTTAATTTCTGTTGTTGGCGAAGGTAGTGAAGTTCTTAAGAAACTCAAAGGTAGCGAGCTAGAACATACTCATTACAAGAGGCCTTTTGATTACATCGAGATTCCAGATTCTCACTTCGTCATCCTGGCAGATTATGTAACTACAGAAGATGGAACTGGACTTGTCCATCAATCTCCTGCATTTGGCGCTGATGATTTGCAATCATGTCGTCGCTACAACTTGCCTGTTGTTAATCCAATTCTTCCTAACGGGCATTTTGAAGATCACACAACTCTCGTTGGAGGCCTTTTCTTTAAAGACGCTGATAAGCCGCTCGTTAAAGAGTTGAAGAATTCTGGTGCGCTCTATCGCCATCAACAATACGAACACTCTTACCCACATTGCTGGCGCTGTCATACCGCTCTCATTTATTACGCGCAGCCATCCTGGTACATCCGCACTACCAAGATTAAAGAAGCGCTACTGCGTGAGAACGAATCTACCGATTGGCACCCAGAGACAATCAAAACTGGACGCTTCGGAGACTGGCTCAACAACAACATTGATTGGGCGCTCTCACGTAATCGCTACTGGGGTACTCCCCTTCCGATCTGGCGTTGTGAGAATGCACATGAAGAGTCCTTCGGTTCATTGAAAGAACTCCAAGCTCGTGCAGGACGTGATCTCACGGGCCTAGATCTGCACCGTCCATTTGTTGATGATGTTACGTTTTCATGTAACTCATGCGCTGCAACCATGACGCGTACTCCTGAAGTCATAGATTGTTGGTACGACTCTGGCGCGATGCCTTTTGCACAATGGGGTTACCCTCACAAACCAGGTTCGGTTGAGAAATTCAATGAGGCCTACCCAGCAGATTTCATCTGCGAAGCGATCGATCAGACACGTGGGTGGTTCTACACGCTGATGGCGATTGGAACATTAGTTTTTGATAAGTCTTCCTATAAGACCGTTCTCTGTCTCGGACATATCCTGGATAAAGATGGTCGAAAGATGAGCAAGCATTTAGGAAATGTTCTTGAACCGATGGCTCTCATGGATCGTCACGGCGCCGATGCGGTGCGTTGGTACATGCTGGCTGCGGGTTCGCCATGGAGCGCGCGACGTGTAGGACACGAGGCAATCTCAGAAGTAGTTCGTAAGACTCTCCTTACCTACTGGAACACTGTCTCTTTCCTATCGCTCTATGCATCTGCGGCTGAATACTTGCCTCAACCTATTTCCAAAGTTGGCCAACTCTCCACTATGGATAAGTGGATTCTCGGTGAGCTCAATCAACTGATTTCTACAGTTGATGCTGCGCTCACTGACTTTGATTCGCAACAAGCAGGTGCTGCACTTGCAACCTTCGTTGATGACTTGTCGAACTGGTACGTCAGACGTTCGCGCCGCAGATTCTGGGATGGCGAGGCTGCTGCGCTATCAACGCTGCATCACTGCCTCAAGACTGTGACGTTGTTGATGGCTCCGATGGTTCCGTTCATCACCGAGCACGTCTGGCAGAAACTAATCCGAGAAGTTGAACCAAGTGAAGTTCTCTCTGTTCATCTAGCTGACTTCCCTGCAGTCGATAAGAGCGCAATTGATCTTCGACTTTCCAAGGATGTTGCTCTGACGCGACGTTTAGTCGAATTAGGACGTGCTGCGCGCGCTCAATCCCAGGTCAAGATTCGTCAACCTTTATCTCGCGCTCTCATCGCTGCATCTGGCTGGAAATCACTTTCGCCAGAGTTGCGTGAGCAGATTGCTGATGAGCTCAATGTCGAACATCTGGATGACCTTGCAAGCGCAGGATCCGAACTCGTCGATATCTCAATCAAAGCAAACTTCAGATCACTCGGCGCAAAGTTTGGAGGCGATGTTCAAGCGATCGCGAAAGCGCTCAACAGCGCAGATGCCACCGCTCTGGTTACTCAAGTGCGTAGCGCAGGTTCTGTCACTGTTTCTTATGCAGACGGAAAGAGCGCCGATGTCAACGAAGAGGATCTTGTCATTACTGAAACGCCCCGAACTGGTTGGGCAGTTGCATCGCATTCCGGTGAGAGCGTCGCGCTAGATCTAGAGCTCTCCCCTGACCTGATCGCTAAAGGAATCGTGCGCGAAGCAATTCGCGCCATCCAAGATGCGCGTAAAGCTTCAGGATTTGATGTGAGCGACCGAATTCACGTGAAGTGGAGCGCTGACCCAGACTCTGTTGAGGCGATTGAAAACGCAGCCGCGTGGATTAGCGAAGAAGTCTTAGCGCTCTCCTTCCAGCGTGATTCGACACTTTCAACCAGTAATGAAGAGCTTGGTCTCGTTCTACAACTTACGAAGGCTTAGTTTTCTCACGCGTTAGAACTTACTTCGGATCTCCCAGAGATCTGGAAAAACTGGATTGAAGAGCGTCGATGCGAGATATGCCGCGCCGCTGGATCCCCCGGTTCCTAATTTCTGTCCGATGGTGCGTTCGACCATTTTGACGTGGCGATATCGCCATTCTTGTAAACCTTCATCGATATCCACTAGACGCTCGCAAATCAAAGAGCCTTCTGGATCTGTGCGGTGTAGTTGAAGGAGAGAGTCCTGGACTTGCTGATGAGTTTCGTATGGTTGGGAAAAATCTCTACTCAAGATGGAGTCCGGAATCGTGAAACCACGGTGATTGACGTATTGAAGTGTGCTATCCCAGAGTGAAGGTGAATTCATCAATCGAGTAACTCGTGCTCGATCTGCATCCAAAAGATGAGCTGCAGCTCGAGAATCACGTCGTCCAAGAATCGCTTCAATTTCACGGAACTGTGCTGATTGAAAGCCACTTGATGCGCCGAGTCGATCTCTAAACGAATTGAACTGCAATGGAGTCATAGTCTCAAGAATGTCGATCTGGGCTACGCAGATCTTCATGATTGTTCTGATGCGTCCCAGGATTGCCAATGAATAATGAGTGTCGCCGGCTTCAAGCGCGCGTTGGGCAGCTGCAAACTCATGAATAAGTTCTTTAAACCAGAGTTCATAGGTTTGGTGAATGACAATAAAGAGAAGTTCATCGTGTTCAGGGCCTTCAGATAGCGGCTGCTGGAGACGCAATAACTCATCTACTTTGAGATAGCTGCTGTAGGTGAGGGCGGCTTGGTTGTTTTCACTCACGTGACTCGTGATCCCCCTAGCGAGACTTTCTCATATTGGCGAGAGCTCACAAGATCTCGCAATCTTTGAAATCCATCGTAAACCTCAACATACGAGGTAGCTAGCGGCGAGATTGCGACGCGAATGGAATTAGGCACGCGGTAATCAGGAATCACATTCGCATACTCACGCAGTGCGACAGCGATTCGATCCGCGTGAGGATGAACAAGGGAGATGTGTCCTCCGCGGCGCTTCGCATCGGTGGGAGTATTGAGTTCGAAACCGAGCGGCTTGAGCCACGACTCGTAAAGTTCAATCATCATCTCAGTGCCGCGCGCGGCTTTCGCCTCAATCGCAGCAATGCTCGCCTCTTCAATCATCTCAAATGCAGATTTGATGCATCTCAGCCCCATGAGCGATGGGCTAGCAATCTGAAATCCGCGGATGCTCGCATCGCGCTCGAAATCCGCACCCATCGCGAATTGATCTCGTTGGGCAAACCATCCCTGAATGGGAACTTGCAGTTCGTCCTGCGCTCGTTTTGCTACATACAACCATGCTGGTGCACCGGGTCCTGAGTTTCCATACTTATAGGTACATCCCACTGCAATATCTACTCCGTTAGAATCAAAATTCATCTCTACGGAACCAACCGCATGAGCCGCATCCCACAATAGGAGCGCGCCATGACTACGAACTAGATCGGTCAAAGCCTTGATATCTTGGCGAGCTCCCGAGCGATATTGAACGACTTCTAAACTCACAAGTGCAACGTCATCGCTCAGGTACTTTGCAAGAAGTTCGGGCGTAATCAATTCATGAGTTGCAATATCTGTGTTCTCGTTATCTATGACTACGAGTTTCAGTCCGAGATCTTTCGCAAGACCCTGCATGATGTAACGGTCAGTAGGGAAATTTGCAGCATCAATAATGATGGTCTTGCGCCCTGGCCTTGCCTTGATCGCTGCGGAAGCGAGCTGATAGAAATTAACTGAGGTCGTGTCGCAAGCAAGTACCTGACCTGAGGCGGCGCCTAATGCGCTGCGGCCGATGAGATCTCCGACTGATTGCGCTTCGTCGACCCAATGTCCCCACCCAGCGACAACTTCCGGACCCCACTCTTGGGTAAGAAACTCTTGAATCGCTTTAACGGTGGCATGAGGCAAGCGGCCCAGCGAATTGCCATCCAAATAACATGTCTCAGGATCGGTAATGACGAAACGTTTGCGAAAATCTCTAAGCGGATCTACTGCATCAAGTTGGAGAGCTGCTGAACGTTCCATGCTCCGCAGTCTATGTGAGCTTTATGGGTGTTGGAAAGAAGTTAGCTCAGGAAAGCAATCAGAATCTGTGTTCCAAAGAAGAGCACGATGAAAGAGAGATCGAGGGCGACTGGCCCCATGCGCAAAGGTGGAACAAATCTACGGACAAAACTCAATGGTTTATCGGTAATCATGTAAATAATTTCAGCAAAGGGCATGATGATTCCGCGTGGTCGCCATGAAGGACGAAACATCCGAACATAATCCAGAATCAATCGCGCAAAGAGCGAGAGCAAAAAGAGATTGAGAGCGAGAACTATCCAGCTACTGAGGTTAATCACAGATAGATGTAATTAGCTTTGATTAAAGAGGCTGGCATTCGCGGCTGCGGTCTTATCTTCAGAGCTCACCATGACATTTGGTGGTGAAAGGAGGAATACCTTTGATGTCACTCTTTCAATAGTTCCTGCATGGCCGAAGACGAGACCCGATGCAAAATCAATCAGACGTTTGCGCTCTGACTCTTCCATGTCACTGAGATTCATGATGACTGGATTACCTTCACGATAGAACTCACCGATTGCGCGCGCTTCACTATAAAAGCGAGGAGTGATGGTGACGATCCGATCAATGGGAGCTGCATCCGCAATAGCGGGCGCTTGAGCGACCGGAAGTTGAGGAGCGACACTGAGCGTAGGGGTTTGACGCTTGACCGGAGTTGTCTTGGGACGAACTGCAACAGCTTCTTGAGTTGTGCCATCGTCTTCGGTCAGACCAAGATAATTGGTCATTCTTCTGAGTGCATTAGACATGCGAGAATTTTAGGGCGGGGGCTATCGAGAGCCGAGTATTGAGCTGCCTAAACGGACATGTGTCGCGCCACATTCGATTGCAATCTGGAAGTCCCCACTCATGCCCGCCGAAATGAAGCCGGCGGTAGGAATCTGCTCTTGCAACAGCTGGCTGCATCGATGTAGCTCATGAAAGGCAGGATGCGGGTCTTGATTAATGGGACCTACTCCCATAACTCCGACGATTTCTACTCCTGGCAACTCTGAAGCAGCTAAAGCAAAACCCAGCAGTTCTGGAGGTTTGATCCCACTGCGATCTGTGTTCAGTGGCGCTGTATCAAGGTTTATCTGGATGAAACACTTCTGCTTTTTTCCAAGTTCCTGGGCAATTGTTGAGATTTTTTCTGCATGCCTAAGGTCATCAAGCGAGTGGATGTAATCACTCCACGCGACGATTGAACGCAACTTATTGCTCTGAATTCCACCTTGAAAATGCCAAATTACGTCATCAGGCAAAACTTCGGCTTTGGAAAACCCTTCACTATCTCGGTTCTCACCGAAATTGCGTTCTCCGAGTTGGTAGAGAATCTCCACATCGCTTACCGGAAAGGTCTTTGTCACGACAATCAGCGTCACATTCTCTGGCAGTAGCGCGCGAGTAGCGTTCAGGGCTACAGCTATCTCTTCTCGACGACTCATAACGCAATTACTCCAGCCTGACGCCCCGTAATCCCATCTCGACGATAAGAGAAATAGCCTGAATCATGCATGGTACAGAGCTGGGATGAACTCCAGATAACTCCTGCGCTATCCAGCAATGACGTTAACCCCGCTTGAATATCTAACGAAGGCTTACCTGCGTCGGAACTGAACTCGGTTGAGGTAGATGGAAGTTGTGTCACAACATCGTCATAGAGATCTTGATCCACTTCATAACAGCGTCCACAAATTGAAGGTCCCAACTCTGCCTTGATCTCACCACTGTGAATTCCATGGCGGTGAAACTGCCGTAAAGTTTCTTGAAAAACACCCGCGAGAAGTCCTTTTCGACCCACATGAACTGCTGCTACGGCTCTTGCACTATGCAGGAGTAATGGAATGCAATCGGCCACCAAAGTCACCAGCGCTACTCCTTTCGCTGTCGTGAAGAGTGAATCTACAGAGGGCAGAGTTGTGGAAGATGAATTCTCATCGATAACCTCAACATCACTGCCGTGCACTTGATTCATAAAAAAGAGAGATGTCGAAGGCAGCCCCAAGTCGAAAGCCAACTTCTCTCTATTTTTCTCAACCGATTGAAGATCATCGCCCACATGGGTTGCGAGATTGAAAGTCAGATACGGCGTAGAACTCACGCCACCTTCGCGCGAGGTAAATAAAGACCTCGACATAACGAAAGTTCTTACTTCATGAAATCGGGGATATCAATCTCATCTTCAGCAACAAGCTCTTCGAAAGTAATGCGTCGACGAGCTGGAGCTGTGGGTGCATCCATGGCTACTGCAATCGGATCATTTGCAGGAATCGGATCTGCTTGGCCATTAATGGTCGCGGTTGAAATCACTGGAACAGAGAGCTTCTTCGGCGCTCCCCCATCAAATCCCGCCGCAATCACAGTAACGCGTACTTCATCACCTAGCGCATCATCAATGACTGTTCCGAAGATAATGTTTGCGTCTGGATGGGCGCACTTGGCAACGAGTTCTGCGGCTTCACTGATCTCGAAGAGACCGAGATCTGAGCCTCCAGCGATAGATAGCAAGACTCCATAAGCGCCATCGATTGAAGCCTCAAGAAGTGGTGAGGAAATCGCAAGTTCAGCGGCGCGAGTGGCGCGAGCTTCACCTCTGGCTGAACCAATTCCCATCAAGGCAGAACCCGCTCCGTCCATCACGCTCTTTACATCTGCAAAGTCCAGATTAATCAGACCGGGAGTAGTAATGAGATCTGTAATTCCTTGGACGCCCGAGAGCAGAACTTGGTCGGCTGTTTTGAAAGCTTCGGGGGCTGAAATAGTGCGATCTGAAATTGAGAGTAGGCGATCATTTGGAATGACAATGAGAGTGTCTACTTCTTTGCGAAGATTCTCAATACCTTCTTCGGCTTGAGTAGCGCGACGCTTTCCCTCAAAACTAAATGGACGTGTAACAACGCCAACTGTGAGTGCGCCAAGTTCTTTGGCAATCTTTGCAACAACAGGCGCTCCACCTGTACCGGTTCCGCCACCTTCTCCTGCGGTTACGAAAACCATATCTGAACCACGTAAAACTTCTTCAATCTCTTCGGTGTGATCAATCGCTGCTTGTTTGCCAATTTCTGGTGCCGCACCTGCGCCAAGACCGCGCGTAAGTTTTCTACCAATATCTAATTTCACATCAGCATCACTCATGAGAAGCGCTTGTGCATCAGTATTAATCGCGATGAATTCGACGCCCTTCAATCCTGCATCGATCATTCGATTTACTGCATTCACTCCACCGCCACCAATGCCAACTACTTTGATGACTGCTAAATAATTCTGTGGTGTTGCCACTTTTTCGCCTCTCCTCGAACTCTAATTCTCAACTTTAGACTTAGAGTTACCTGAATCTCTGCGCGCAAAAGTAGGCGGGGGTTAGGGTTGTGGCAAACACCGACACGAAACTTTTATCTCACGTTATCAGTGACGATTGAGCCAGATTTTTTCTACACCTTACTTCACTATTGGTGCGATTGGATTTGATAAATCAATGAAATTAACGCGTTTATTTGCTTTCAACTCGAGAAGGCGATTCATTACTTCAACTTTGAGTTCCAACTCTTTGACACTTCCCCATGAAATATCCAACTTCCGGCCCTCTCGAGTGACCGTTGTCGAGATGCTCTCTTGATCCTTTGCGGTGACCCGATGAATTTCTTCGATACCGCTCTTCTCCTTTTGGAGAGATTCAATGATGAAACGAACATCGCCCCGAACCTCATCGCCATCGGCCATAAGAGATAGCTCTGGCATTGTTGCCCAACCAGTCTCACCTGACGCAACGGCGCGAGCGACTGCTTCGCGAGGCAAGTAAAAGAACTCCAGATCGCGATCCATGAATCCGACAGAATCGATATTCGAACTGTCTTGGGCCACTAATCGCCCAATGGGATTGCGGGGCAGAATTTTGAGGCGAAGTTCACCTGAAAGCATTCTTCTATCAAGTTGAACATTTTCCACCCAGACTAACTCACGCAGGCGTGATGCAATCTCGCGTCGATCTACTCGCGCCAGAGGCTCTCCCACAGTAACAACAGCAGGTGCTTGGTTTATCTTTGTCATTACGTCAGCCACGATCTTCTTATCGCTTGAGTCGATGATGACTTTCTCTACGACAAATATCTTCGTCCAGCCCAGAACATATGCGGCCGCGATAAGCACAAGGATGCTCGCGATCAAGAGAGGTCGCTTCAATAATCTCTTCATGGCGGTTATGACTTAGGAGTCCAGCGCGTTAAGAATCAGTTTGCCGAGAGAGCTCACATCTCCGGCGCCTAAAGTGATGATGACATCACCGGGCTTTGCCTCGTGAGCAACGGTCTCTACAACCATAGGCATGGATGGTTCGTAGGTAACTTGTTGGGAGTTCATCTTGCTTGCAATAAGGCTGGAAGTAACCCCCGGAATAGCAGTTTCACTTGCGGGATAGATTTCAAGTAAGTAGGTGTGGTCTGCAAGCTCTAACGAGGTTGCAAATTCTTGGGCGAAAGCTTGGGTACGCGAATATCGATGTGGTTGAAAGACAGTGAGAACCCGCCCCGATTCAGCGAAGATTCGTGCAGTTTCGAGCGTGGCTCGTATCTCGGTTGGGTGATGTCCGTAATCATCTATGACGGTTACACCCTTGCTAACCCCTTTAACTTCGAATCTGCGCCGCGCCCCAGTAAAGAGCTTTAGACCTTCCATAGCATCGATAGCTGGTGCGCCAAGTTTCAACGCTACTGCAAGAGCAGCAGCGGCGTTGAAAAGATTATGACGACCAGAAATCGCTAACTGCATTTCACCCAATACTCGACCCTTGAAAGTGATTCGTGCACTTGCCTCCTTACCAGAAATAAAGAGTCGATCGAGCTTGAGGTCAGCATCGCTATCTTCTCCGTAGGTAATGATCTCTAGCGATGTCTTAACCTGGGATCGCAATTTCGAGAGCAATCTCTGATTACCTACATCGTCTTTACAGATAACAAGAAATCCGTTCGGTTGAATAGTTTGGACAAACCCTTGGAAAATCTCATCTATCGCCGATAGGTCTGCAAAATTATCTACATGGTCTAATTCGATATTGGTGATGATTGCTCCAGTTGGGCGGTAAGCAACAAATGATCCATCAGACTCATCTGCCTCGACGATAAATGTGTCCCCCGAGCCATGGTGAGCATTGGTGCCAGAATTACGGACTGTTGCGCCGATAGAAAATGATGGATCGAATCCACAGTGCTGTAGTGCGACCGTGAGCATCGACGTTGTTGTTGTTTTGCCATGAGTTCCCGCAACCGCGACTGACTGCTTGCCCTCCATCAATTCAGCGAGAGCTTCTGCTCGTTCGAGCACCGGAATTCCAGCGGCCCGCGCTGCTTCTATCTCGACATTCGTTTCCGGGATTGCGCTGGAGCGAATAACGAGGGCAGCATCAGATATCTGACTTGCTTGGTGGCCGACAAAAACTTCAATTCCTAGCGTGCGTAAACCGTTAAGACTTGTTGAATCGTGGAGGTCTGAGCCAGATACGCGAGCTCCACGCGCCACCATGATGCGCGCAATTCCACTCATGCCTGAACCGCCGATGCCGACAAAATGAGCGTGGACATTGCTCCATTCGCGTTTCATGATCGCCCGCCCTTTGCTGCGCTGGATTCAAGAAGGCTGATGGCTAGCTGAGCTATTCGTGTTGCTGCCTCGCTATTGGATCCTCGGTGAGCAGGCTGAAAATTCCTGGCACTTTCGATTGCGCCATGAATGTTCTGGGAGAACCACTCAGTAGTGAACTCATCATTGAGAACCATCAGCGCTGCGCCTTCATCAACCAGAGCTTTCGCGTTATCGACTTGTTCGCCATTTCCATGAGGCAGCGGAATCAAAATTGCGTACTTACCAAGTGAGGATAGCTCTGAGCATGTAACGGCGCCGCTGCGAGTGACGAGCAAATCTGCTGCACCGTAGATTGCGGCCATATCGTGAAAGTAAGGTACTGGTAGATACCCAGGGCGAGCTTCTGGAAGTGGATTGTTAATGCCAACTGCATGAATTATTTGTAGTTCGGAATTTCGTTGTAGAAACTCAGAAATAACCCGGTTGATGTGGAGGGAGCCCTGCGATCCTCCGAAAACAGCAATGACAGGTTTGGCCGAGTCAAAACCCCAGCTCGCACATTGCAACGCTCTAAATCCCGGTGGATCAGTAAGTGAATTGAGAGTTGAAAGAGAATGACGAATTGGCATACCCGTCAGCACCGCACCTGGCCATTGACGGCGGACGCTCTCGAAATTGACCGCAGTTACTTGGGCAATGTGTCTCCCTAATCGATTTGCCCAACCTGGCTTTGCATTTGCTTCATGAATCACGACTGGGATTTTTTTCGCGGTTGCGGCCAAGTAAGCAGGGGCTGAGACATAACCGCCAAATCCAATAAGTAGATCTGCGCCCTTCATTGCACGGAGTGATTGCAGAAACGAAATAATCAAACGCACAGGAAAGAGCGCCGTGCTGGGAGTGAGTTTTCGCGGCAGGACGACTTTTTTGATTCGATGCAATCGATAACCACGTTTTGGGACAAGGAGCGTTTCAAGGGCTCCATCAGTTCCGAGGAATTCGCAGGTAATGCCGGGATAAATTCTTACAATTTCGTCGGCAACAGCGAGAGCAGGTTCGATATGTCCCGCAGTTCCTCCGCCAGCGAGGAGGATTCGTGGCGCCATGCGACTATCCTCTCGCAGTTCTTACAGCTTTACGCTCTTTGATCTCGGCTGCGATTATTGGATCACGCCGCAATACGCCCAAGACAAATCCAATTGCGATGAATGTCGCAAGTAATGAGGATCCGCCATAAGAAATGAATGGCAAAGTGACGCCGACTACTGGAATAACGCTAATGACAGTACCGATATTTAAGATGATTTGAAATGCGAACCAGCATCCGATGCCTGCGCATGCATATCTCTCGAACGAATTATCGGCTCGCAGCGCGACGCGGAAAATTCCCAGTATGAGGATTCCAAATAAGGAGAGCACTGCGAGGGTTCCTAGTAATCCGAGTTCTTCACCAATCACAGCGAAGATGAAGTCGGTATGTGCTTCTGGAAGATTTCCCCACTTCTGCTTGCTGCTACCTAAACCAGTACCCAGTGGACCTCCTGAAGCCAAACCCATGATGCTATGCGCTTGCTGCCAACCCACGCCCTTGTAATTCTCCTCCGCAAATGGATCGAAGAAGGCGGAGAAGCGATTCATACGATTTGACGATGTGAGAATCAAGAAAGCGAATGCGGTACCTATGCCGCTGCCAAGAATTGCGAATACCTTCATGGGGATGCCAGCAATAAAGAGCGTTCCACCGATGATTCCAGCAACCACAACAGCGGTGCCGAGATCTCGACCCCAGAGAATTAAAGCCATGACAAGTGCAATTCCGGGCACGACGAGCGAGGCGGCATTGCTTGGCAGTCCTTCGGTGGCCTTCTGATCATGAATTCTTAGCCGCATTGCACACCAGAGAATAATTCCTATTTTTGCAAATTCACTTGGCTGGATAGTGAAGGATCCAACGCCAATCCAGTTGGTGTTTCCTCCCACGGTTTTTCCAATTCCTGGAATCTGTGGCAATATCAAAAGTGCACACGAGACCACGAGCGCAGATTGAGCGATAGGTTTCCATAACGCCGCTCGCAACTTCATTGCGACCCATGCCATGAAGACTGAGAGAACTAAGAAGAGTGCTTGGCGCAGAACAAATGCAAAAGAATTACCAGATTCGTTGAGCGCTTTTACTGACGAAGCGCTTAGAACCATCACTAATCCCAGAGCGGAGAGCGCAACTACTGCGCCAAGAATCAAGTAATAGGCCGATGCTGGGCGAGAGAAAAGAGAGCGTGAATTACTCACCTATCTTCTCCTTTACTGCTTGGGCGAAGAGTTCGCCTCTTTCAGCATAATTCTTAAACTGATCCATCGAAGCGCAGGCTGGCGCCAGTAAAACTGTATCGCCCTCTTCAGCCAGTTCCGCGGCAAGCTCGACTACGCGCCTCATCAGTTGTCGACCTTTGAGAGAGGCGTCAACCTTCGAAATCGAAATGTGTGGAGCTGCGATACGAAGCGCTTCTTCAATGATTGGGGCATCTGTTCCAATCAAAATCACAGATTTCATTCTTGAGTGACATCGAGTCACCAACTCTTGCATCTCTGCGCCTTTTGCAAGTCCTCCCGCAATCCAGATTGAGCGAAGCTGGGACTGGAGCGCCGCAATTGCTGCGTGTGGATTTGTGGCTTTCGAATCATCAATCCAAGTAACGCCATCCTTGACGGCAACGACTTCAAGCCGATGATGATCGAGGACGAATTTCTTCATAGCGGATGCAACCGGTTCTGCTGGTACACCCAAGGACCGGGCTAATGCTGCAGCTGCCATCACATTGAGGACATTGTGTGGAACAGTCGGTGAAATATCATTAAGTTCGCAGAGTGCTTCTGCGTCACCCGTAATGAATGCGCGATCGATAATGAGGTTATCAACTAAACCAATCTGATGTGGAGCAGGAGTATCGAGTGAGAACCAAATAACTCGATGAGTAACATCCTTTGATCGAGCAACTATCTCGGCATCTTGGGCGTTAAGAATGACATTCTCAGCCCGATCAGCGATCTTAAATTTAGCTTTCGCATAATTGGCAAAGCTCTTATGCCAATCAATGTGATCTTGGGCGATATTGAGAATCGCTACGGAGATGAAATGGGGCTCATTGCTCCATTCGAGTTGGAAGGACGAAAGCTCGAGGACGAGCACATCAATATCGGCTTGCTCAACCGCCTCGATTGCTGTGAAACCTACATTTCCGCACGCCAGAGCGCGAATTCCGGCCTCAACCAATATGGCTTCTGTCATCTGCACCGCAGTGGTTTTGCCGTTGGTCCCAGTAAGAGCGAGCCAACGTTGGCTGGGCGCTAACTCTTGCTTGGCGCGCCAAGCAAGATCAATTTCACTCATGATCTCGATGCCAGCAATGCGCGCTTGATTAATCAATGGATTGTCGAGTTGCCATCCAGGAGAGACAACTGCGAACGAAATCTCTGTTAGGTCGATTCCGTCGAGAGAGTTGTGCACGTCAGGTTGGGAGATCTTTTCGTCAATCACAAAGACAGTTGCGCCCTTCTTTTTGAGAAAAGCGACTGTCGGCGCGCCTGTGACTCCAGCGCCAAAGACTAAAGCGCGGCAGTCACTTATCTGCGAAAGGAAGCTCACAATCAAGCAACCACCCATTGCGCATAGAAGAGTCCAAGTCCGGCTGCAACACAGAGTCCCGCGATAATCCAGAAACGGATGACGATGGTGACTTCTCCCCAACCCAGAAGCTCAAAGTGATGTTGCAGTGGAGCCATCTTGAATACGCGTTTACCGCCACTGATCTTGAAGTACGTAGTCTGAATGATTACCGATAGCGTGATGATGACAAAGAGTCCACCAAGCGGGATAAGAAGCAATTCAGTGCGAAGCGTCATTGCTAAGCCTGCAAGTCCTCCTCCGAGCGCCAGTGAGCCGGTATCACCCATAAAGATTCTTGCTGGTGATGCATTCCACCATAGAAAACCACCGCACGCTCCAGCCAGAGCCGCCGCTAACACAGCAAGATCGAGCGGATCTCGTACTGAGTAACAGTTTGTTCCAGCCGCAACTTCGCAACGTTGTCCAAACTTCCAGACGCCTATAAGGATGAATGCCAAGAAGGACATAACAGCAGCGCCTGTTGCTAATCCATCTAGCCCATCAGTGAGATTGACGCCGTTGCTGGTTCCAAGGACCATGATGATCGCCCAGATAACTACGAGAACAACGCCCAACTTGATCGATGTGTCGCGCACTGTCGATAGATACTCAGACATCGGAGTCAATCCAAGATCATCAGGAAAACGAGTAGCTAATACTCCGAAAGCGCCAGCGACAACAGCCTGTCCTAACAGTTTTTGGCGCGCTTTCAAACCAAGAGATCTCTGTTTAACAACTTTCAACCAATCATCAAGGTAACCGACTAGTCCAAGTCCGACAATCAAACCAATCACCAGAAGTGCAGACACAGTCATCTCCGCACCAGTGATGAAGTGAGAGATGAGATATCCAAGGACGGTTGCTGCAATGAGGACAATTCCACCCATCGTCGGTGTTCCGCGTTTGACGTGGTGGGTTTTTGGTCCATCGTCTCTGATCTGTTGGCCATAACCTTTTCGCGCTAAGAACTTGATGAATGCGGGCGTCGCAAAAAGACTGAAGAGGAAGGCAAAAGCTCCCGAAATTAGAATTCCTCTCATTGCTTCTCCCCTTCATTGCCTACCCATGATTGCGTGATTGTTTCTGCCAGAGTTTCAAGATGTTCTGCGCGAGATGCTTTGACTAGAACAACATCTCCGGGTTCGAACTCAGAGATCATCGCTTCAGCCTCGTTCACGCTCCCAAAATAATGTGTCACGGTAGAAGAGTCCTTGAGTCCACGCAGGTAATCACGATTACCAATTGCCACTAAGTGATCAATTCCGAGTTCAACGGCGAGTTGGCCAATTTCCTCATGCATCTGAGCTGAACTTGCTCCTAGTTCATGCATCGTTCCAAGAAAAGCCCATGAACGACCTCCGCGCTCCTGGGTAAGTAGAACCAGGGTGCGAAGTGCGGCCTCCATACTCTCGGGGTTGGCGTTGTAGGAATCATTGATGAGCGTCGTTTCAGCGCCTTCATGGATTTCCATGCGCCATTTACTGGCGCTCTCATGCATTGATAGGGCGGCGGCAATTCGGGTTGTTGAAATTCCGAGCGCAAGTGCGATCGCTGCCGCAGCAAGTGCGTTAGGAATCTGGTGTAATCCCAAGACTCGTAGTTCTACGCCTTCGCGCGCTTCAGGCGTCACTAGATCGAAATGAGCAAAACCACCGCGGAATTCAACATCAGCTGCCCGCACATCGCAGTTATGGTCGTGGCCGAAAGTGACCCTTCTGACTCCTTCATGGGTTGGCATCTTCGGAGTGAATTCATCATAAGTGCCGAGCACAGCAATTGCTCCGGGTTTCAAGCCTGCGACAAGCTCTCCTTTGGCGAGAGCTATCTTCTCTCGTGAGCCAAATTCGCCGATATGTGCATTGCCGACTTTGAGTACCGCCCCAACATCGGGCAGCGCAATATCGGTCAGCGCTGAGATGTCTCCGCCATGACGTGCTCCCATTTCAACGATGCAGAATCTAGTAGAGGTTGTACAGCGCAAGAGTGTGAGTGGAACTCCTAAATCATTGTTGAAGGAGCCGCGTGCAGCAACTGTTTCACCCTCTTCTTTGAGGATTGAATGCAACATGTCCTTCGTTGTTGTCTTTCCTTGGGAGCCTGTGATTCCGATGACTTTAAGCTGAGTAAGTTGTTGGCGTAGGTAATGTGCAAGTACTCCAATCGCAACCAGTACATCCCGAACAACAATGTGGACGCCCGCAACAGGCTTAGTCACGATCGATAAAGCTGCGCCATTACTCAATGCGTTAGCAACAAAGTCATGACCATCAGCTTTTTCTCCATGAAGCGCGAGGAAAACATCTCCAGTTTTCACCTCACGAGAGTCAAAGCGAAACTCAGAATTTTCACCAATCTCTGCCGAACCATGAAGGGTTCCACCCATAATTTCGGCCAATATGGCCGCTGAGAGAGGAATCATGCTCGAGCCTCAATCGCTCGTCGAAGTTCAACCTGATCACTAAACGGTAACTTCACACCATTCATCTCTTGCCCAGTTTCATGTCCCTTCCCCATAACAAGCACAATGTCACCTGGCTCTGCGATAGAAACAGCAAACTCAATCGCTTGAGCGCGATCGTGAATGACATGTTGATTGCCCTTGAGATCGAGTCCCTGCGTCATCTCTGAAAGTATCGCTTCAGGCTTTTCGCTGCGAGGGTTATCGCTCGTGAAGATTGCAACATCGCATCCCTCATACAGCGCGCGACCCATAAGTGGACGTTTAGACGAATCTCTATCTCCACCACAGCCTAGAACTCCAATGACTCTTCTGTGCTCGACGTTCTTTACCGTCTTGAGAACTTGAGCAACCGCATCTGGCGTATGCGCATAATCCACTAACGCAACGAACTCTTGACCTAACTCGATCCGTTCTAGGCGACCAGGCGCGCCTGTCAACGAATTGAGTGAGTTGCCTATGACCAGAGGATCTACTCCGCTATGCGTTGCAATAGCAACTGCAAGAATGCAGTTCTCTAGGTTATGTTCTCCGATTAAGTTGAGAGAGCCTTCAATAAGCACTCCCCCTTCGCCGCGGATTGCAACATCGTAACCGCGCGAGTGGCTCTCGATACTCTGAAAGTGCCATGTAGCTTTACGGTCATGCTTGGAGATTGTCGATGTTGGAATCGCCACTTCACGAACAAGGCGTTCGCCAAATTGATTGTCAATATTGATGAACGCATGTTCGCTCATGATGGGGTCAAAAAGCCTGCTCTTTGCTTGAAAGTAATCCTCCATCGTGCCATGAAAGTCCAGGTGATCTTGTGTCAGGTTGGTAAATCCCGCTGCTGAGAATCGAATTCCATCAACGCGGTTCTGAACGAGAGCATGACTACTGACTTCCATTACAACGTTGCGTAAATGACGCTCATTCATAACAGAGAGAATTCTCTGCACGGCATCTGCCTCTGGCGTGGTGTGGGAGGCAGCAAAGAATTCATCTGCAACCTTAATGCCCACTGTGCCAATTAACCCTGAGGAGATATCCGCATAATCCCAGATCTGATTGAGAAGATAGCTTGTAGTTGTCTTTCCATTTGTTCCTGTAATTCCTGCTACGTACATCTGATTGCTCGGTGAGTTATAGAACCAGCTGGAGAGAAAGCCGCTCTGGGAGCGTGGATTCGGTACAACCAACACGGGGATAGCAGGGTTCAGATCGGAGGAAAGATCTGCGCCTGCATTGTCAGTTAGAACCGCCCTCGCACCACGCTCCACAGCGGATGGAAGAAATGCGCAACCATGAGTCTTTACTCCTGGCAGCGCAAGGAAAAGATCGCCAGCTTCAATCGATTGTGAATTGCTGGTAACACCTGTTATCTCAATGCCGAGAAAATCGGCACTTAATTCAATTCCAAGAAATGATGCGAGATCACCCAATCGCTTGGTGATCGGCTCGAATCTCTGAATCTCAGCCATTAGTTCTTACGCGTGATTGATTCTGCTGGGCCGTTTCGGCTTCCGCCTGTTTTTTCTTTAACTCTTTCTCATTGAGAGCATATGTTGTTGCTGCCGGCAGAGTTGGCGGAATGTGTTGATCCTTCAACACAAAGCTCATGACTTTGTTGAATACTGGTCCGCCAAGATATCCACCCCAGTGGAGACCTTTCGGGTCTTGGATTGTTACCGAAATGACGAACTCGGGCTTATCTGCTGGCGCGAAGCCAATAAATGAAGCGGTATAACCGCGATAGCAACCGCAAGAATCATCCACTCTTTGCGCAGTTCCAGTCTTTCCCGCCACCCGATATCCAGGAATAGCGGCAGTTGGGGCAGTTCCTGATGGCGAGACAACGCTCTCCATCATCAAACGCATCTTCAGCGCGGTATCTGCGCTTATGACGCGAACTGATTTCTGCTTATTTGCAGGCGTATAACGTCCAGCTGCATCGCTTATGCCAGCTACAACAGTAGGCGTTACTCGAATGCCATTGTTTGCAATAGTTGCAAACACCGAAGTCGCTTGCATCGCCGTAACTGAGTAACCCTGACCGAACGCCACAGTCGGAGCTGTGGTACCTGACCAATCCTTCACATCAAGAAGTTTTCCGCCTTCTTCGCCTGGAAGTCCTGAACCAGGCTTCTCCCCGATACCAAATTTCTTCAAGTATGAATGCAGTTTGTCATTGGAAAGCATCTCGCCGATCTTGATAGATGCAGTGTTACTGGATACTGCAAGGGCACCCGCAGTAGTCAATTTCCAGACGGGATGTGGATCATGATCTTTGAATACTTTATTTGAGCGCTTCAACTTATCTGGAACTGTCATCACAGTTTCTGGTGAAATCTTTCCTTCTTCTATCGCAGATGCAACTGTAATTACTTTGCCAGTAGAACCTGGTTCATACACTTCCTGTACTGATGGATTCTGCCAGCGATATGGGTCAATGCCCTTAGTGTTGCCTGGTTCGAAAGATGGATAAGTTGCGTGAGCAAGAATTTGCCCCGTTGCAGGGTCCATAACGATTACAGTTCCCGAGAGCGCTCTTGAGTTCTTGACCGCAGTTCGAATCGCTTCTTGTGCAACCCATTGAACATCGCGATCAATTGTTAGTCGAATAGTGTTTCCGCGCACCGCTTCAGATGTGATTTTCTGCGTTCCAGGAATGATGGTTCCGCCCGCATTGGCGTAGGTGTATTCGCCATCAACTCCTGAAAGAGTCGAATTCATACTGTATTCAAGTCCTGCAGCTCCCGATCCAGCGCGATTGATAAAGCCGATGACTGCTGCGCCAAGTTCTCGCTCTGGATATTCGCGAACATAAATTCTCTCGGCGAAGAATCCAGCCAGTCTCTTTGCATACCCGTTCTTCTCTTGGCTGACTTCTGCGTTGTAGGCATCAACCGCAGCTTCAAGTTCTCGCCAGACAGCAGGCTTTACAGATTGCTCAATCACCACATATCTACGAGTTCCAGTGAGTTGAGACTCAAGCCAATCTTGGTCAACCTCCAAAATCGGGGCCGCTAATTCTGCGAGTTTCTTCGGATAATCAATGATCGCCTGATCCGCAAGGATTCGATAAGCGGTCACGCTACGGGCGAATTCGGTTCCATTGATATCTGTGATGGCTCCACGAGGTGCCATGATGATCGACTTCTTTGCTAACTCCATATCAGCTCGATTTGCATATCCTGCAGCACGAACAGCTTGTACATCTACTAAGCGGACGGCAAATGCGACCAGCAGAACTAGTGCGATTGCAACAACATAGCGAATGCGCTTTTCTACCAGGGAGTTATGGCTCACTCTTGGGCCGCCTTCGTTTCTGCCGATTTCACATCTGCCGATTTAACCTTGAGCGCTACATCCGATGGAATGGAGATATCGAGAAATTTTGGCGATCCGCTCGGGACCATTCCTAACTTGATTGCCTTTTCTGCTAACGCCTCGGAAGTTGAAAGGCCGGCAACTTCACGTAGAGCCGCTTCGCGTTGCTCATTTATGGCAATCGCTTCTAGTTTCAATTCTCGGATACGAACCGCATCATTGCCGAGCAAAATGTTGATCCCTAGCAATCCGAGAAGTCCGGCAACAAGTACCGCACTGATGATTCCGTAGAAAACGCGATCATTAGCTTGCTCACCGGGTACTGGTCGCAACTCTGGAACCAGTCGTAGGACTGCTTGAGTTGATTTCTTAACAACGGTCTTACGTGAACGTTCGAAGGCAGGTACGAGAGCGGATAGCGCCATTAGATTGCCACCCGCTCAATCGCACGCAGTCTGACGGATTGCGCACGTGAATTCTCTTGTACCTCTTCGTCTCCAGCTTTCTCACTACCGCGGAAGACCAGTGTGAACTTTGCAGCCAGAGACGCAATTTCCACTGGTAAGCCAATAGGAGTCTGTGACTCTGATGCTGCGGTGAAAAACTTCTTAACAGTCTTGTCTTCCAATGATTGGAATGACATCACTACGAGACGACCGCCAATATTAAGTCGATCCATTGCGCGCGGTATTGCGCGTTCTAAAACTGCAAGTTCCTGATTCACTTCGATGCGAAGAGCTTGGAAAGTTCGCTTCGCTGGATTCCCGCCCACTCGGCGAGCCGGTGCTGGAATACTTCGTTTAACCAGATCAGCGAGATCTGTGGTCGACTTGAGAGTTCCTGCCTGGCGGGCTTCGATAATGTTGTCAACGATGCGTGCTGCGAATTTTTCTTCACCGTATTCACGGATCACTCGAATGAGATCGCCTCGTGAATAGGTATCGAGTAACTCTTGGGCTGTGATTCCTTGCGACTGGTCCATTCTCATATCGAGAGGAGCGTTCTGAGAGTAGGAGAAGCCACGCTCAGATTGATCCAACTGCATCGATGAGACTCCGAGATCAAAAAGAATTCCATCTACATTCTTAATGCCAAGTGAATCCAGTACTTTTGGCATCTCGTCATAAACTGCATGAACAATCGTCACACGATCAGAAAACTCATGAAGTCTGGCTGTCGCTTTTTCAATCGCCTTAAGGTCGCGATCGAGACCGACAATCTTTAGTTGCGGAAATTTTTTGAGTAGTGCAAAGCTATGTCCGCCAAGTCCAAGAGTCGCATCGACAACTACAGGTGAAGAAGTCTTTTCGATAGAGGGCGTCAAAAGGGTGATGCAACGATCAAGCATCACTGATGAGTGTTCTACTTGCATCTTCCCCTCTTTCTCATTTCTCGAATTTCTTTCTTCTTCTCTACTGCTCTTGCTCAAACCGTTTTGCTAGTACTGCTCTCTTCTCTGGTCACCGCCGGCCGACGGATCTGGGGGGTTAAACGGCACCGGGGAAGGGGCGCCGTTTAATTGAAGGTCGGCGGTGGCCACAAAAGAGAGTGACAACACCTATGTGGAAAGGCCCTTAGAACAGGCCTGGGAACACCTCCTCTGAAACATCGGCAAATCCCTTTTCACGATCTTTGAGATAGCTCTTCCACGCTTTTGCATCCCAGATTTCAACGCGTGTATTTGCTCCAATAACAACGCACTCTTTTTCGAGATCTGCATATTCACGAAGTCCACTTGGAATTGTTACGCGACCTTGCTTATCTGGAATTTCATCGTGCGCACCTGCAAACATCACGCGCATGTAATCGCGTGCTGCTTTTGCAGTGAGTGGCGCTTGTTTTAACTGATCTGTAATGCGAGCGAATTCAGTTGTTGGAAAAACGAATAAACATCTCTCTTGGCCTTTTGTGATGACAAGACCTGATGCCAATTCATCACGGAATTTCGCGGGGAGAATGAGACGACCTTTGTCATCAAGGCGAGGTTCATGGGTGCCGAGAAACATTGCAACCTCCCCCGTTACTTCTATCTCTGGACTTTCTTTGGCAGGACCCCCGTCCCGCTTAATTCCCCACTTTACTCCCTTTTACTCCATTTTCAACCACCTTTCCCCATTTTTTAGGCAGAGCTCCGCAGCTCCTCTCCACTGCCGTGGGATTGTTTTGGGCATAAAAAAACCCGCCTCGTGGGCGGGCGCTCAGAGCAAGAAGCTCAGTTACTGGTCAAAATTACGACGATCCCAACGTTCCTCGAACTTGGAACTCCACTTCTTGCCACCTTTAGGTCCTTTCGAAGGTGACGAAGCCTTGGAGATCATGCTGTTCATGAGTCCCCCCAGGTTGGAGATAGCAAGCACGGCCCCCACCAGGGAGAGTACGAATCCGGCAATGCCGAGGGGCGGGGTCTGAGATATCAAGCCCCCGAAGAGTACGAAGACTCCGAGGACGATGAGGCCGAAGCCTGCGACAACTCGGGAGCGACTTGGGGTCTTGCCACTGAAGGTTGAGATCAAGCGGGGGTCATCGGCGGCGAGAGCTTCTTCCATCTCGGCCAAGAGGCGCTTTTCATGCTCAGAAAGTGGCATAGCCCCCACAATAGTAGAGCGCGGGTCATGTGGAAAGTCGAAGTTCTCTATTTTTCGCGCTTTTGGCTAGGAATTGCCTGAGGGGTTCAGATCTCCTCACTTTCATCATCGCTTTCATCCTCGATAAGTCGAGCTGGCTTCACCGAACCTCTTCCGAACCTCTCGATTGCTCGATCTATGGCTCCTTGCGCCTCGCGCCATCCGACTTCCCGCTCCCCTAGTTCAAGTTGGTGGACAGCGCCGGACTCGTCAGAGAGATTCTCGAGCGAAACCCCCAGCAGTCGAATTCGTGAACCTTCGATCTTGAGCGCCGTATACAAATCTTTTGCGACCTCATAAATGTCGTGCGTGCCATTGATGGGAAGTGGAAGCGTTCGTGATCGAGTCAGATTTGAGAAATCAGAGAAACGCACTTTGAGAGCAATCGTTTTGCTGAGTAACTCTCGTTTTCTTAAACGATGAGATGCGCGCTCAGTGAGGCGGAGTAACTCACGGAAGATCTCTTCTTTATCTTCAAGGTCATAAGAGAAGGTTTCGGCGGCGCTAATACTCTTTTCCGGAGCATCAGGAATCACTTCACGATAATCGCGCGCCCACGCTAATTCATAGAGAGAGATTCCGGCGCTTTCTCCTAATGCACGCTTCAAAGTTTCGAGAGGGGTGTTAGCTATATCAGAGACGGTTCGAAGTCCAAGTCTTTGAAGTTCTTCGTTGGTCTTAGGGCCTACTCCCCATATTTCGCTGACGGGAAGCGGGTGAAGAAAGGTAAGAACTCTGTCATGAGCAATCTCGAGCATTCCATCTGGTTTGCAACGCCCCGACGCTAATTTTGCAATGAACTTCGTGGTTGCGATTCCGACCGAACAGGTGATCTTCTCTTGCTGAAATACGCGCTCGCGTATCGTGGATGCAATCTCTCGGCCGGTGCCAAATAATCGACGAGATCCTGTGACATCAAGAAATGCCTCATCGAGTGATAGTGGTTCGACGAATGGAGTAAATTGGAAGAAGATCTCCATGACTCGTCGAGAAACTTCAGAGTATCGCTCGTGATCTGGCGGGATAAAGACTGCGGTAGGAGCCATTCTCTGGGCACGGGCGACAGGCATTGCGGCTCTTATTCCATATTTACGAGCGGCGTAGTTTGCAGATAGGACTACACCTCGCGCTCCGGCGCCAACTACAAGTGGCTTGCCACGATGTTCTGGGTAATCGAGCTCAGAGACAGAAGCAAAGAAGGCATCCATATCAACATGGAGAATTGTGGAATGTTCGCGCATCTCGTCACTCACAGACCGCGAGATTACGCCACTTTTCGTAGGCGGTTGATAGATCCCATGCTCCCGTGGCGCGCAATGAGACACCTCGTGGCCCAGTTCTGCGAACCTGACCACGCACCAGCAAGAGTCGAGAGTTATAGAGAGTTTCAGCACACGAGCGTTGCATATCTTCGAAGAATGTAGCGTCGCTGCAACCATAGCCATCATCAAGAGTCAGGAACATGACCCTCTTGCCAGAACGTACTGGTGGAGTTTGAAGGATTACTTTGACTCCAGCCACAAGGATTGATGACGAAGAACGTTGTTGTAATAACTCGCTAGACCTGATGGCTCCAATCTGATTAAGGAAATCTGAATAGAACTCGATCATGTGATGCGATACATCCATCCCAAGGAATTCAATCTCGTTCTTAACTCGCTCGTGAGCTCTGAGATCTGGAAGGCCCGTCTTAGATAGTGGTGGTGTAAAACCAAAAGTGAGTTGAGAGCCTCCTATTGTTGAGAGTGATTTTGTAGAAGTCCATTTATATAGATCATTGAGATGGAGAAGTAAATCGCGATGATTAAGATCATTGGAATAAAGAGAATCAAAAGCCCCCACCATCAGAAGAGCTTCACAGGTAGGGCGACTTACTCTGCTGCGATGAACAAAATCAGCGAGATCAATAAAAGGACGGTGGGCGATGATGGCATCAACTTCAGCGGCGCTGATTCCGCTGATATCTGTGAGCGCTAAGCGAATGCTTTCGTGGGTATCGCCTTCTACTTGATAGGTCCGACCTGAAAGATTGATATCTAACGGCGCGATAGTGAGCTTGCAATGCCGCGCCTCATCCAGAATTAAACGTTTGGGATACATCCCTGGTTCGTGCGTAAGGACTCCGGCAAGGAACGCTGCGGGGTAATGCGTCTTAAGCCAGGCAGATTGATAAGTCGGAAGTGCAAATGCTGCGGCATGGGCTTTGCAGAATCCGAAGGAGGCGAAAGCGCGTAGAACATCCCAGACCTTGGTTATGACCTCGAGTGAATAACCGCGGGTAGTAGCGGCTGGAAAGAACCAATCACAGACTTCTTGTTGCCCTTCTTGGCTACCAAGAGCGCGCCTTTTCTCGTCTGCTTCAGCCAGAGTGATGCCACCAAGGGTGGCGATGATTTCTATGACTTGTTCGTGAAAGACCACAACGCCTTCGGTGTCATCAAGGATTTCAAATAAATCAGGATGGAATATCTCGCGTGGCTTCCACCCTTGGCGAGCATTGAGAAATGGCGTGATCATGTCGCTTTTGACTGGGCCAGGGCGGAAGAGAGAGATATCGATGATCAGATCGGTGAATGTTTCTGGAGCAAATTTTCCGACGAGTTCGCGTTGTCCTGGGCTCTCGATTTGGAATAACCCCAAGGTCTTCGTTGATTGGATGAGCGCGAATGTCTCGGGGTCATCCAATGGGATCGCATCAAGATCTAGCGCAGTTCGTGTGGTGCGTTCTATTTCAGAGGTTGCGTATGCCAGAGCTGACTGCATTCTGACGCCCAGAATGTCGAGCTTTAAAAGACCAATCGCCTCAACATCATCTTTATCCCATTGGACCATCGGATAATTGCTGGCATTAGTTTCAATGGGCGCTCGATCGTATAAACCACCATCAGAAATCACCACAGCGCAGGGATGCATGGCGAGATTTCTTGGTAGACCATCAAGTCTTTCTGCAAGACCTATCGCCATCTTCCAGGTCGGTGATGTGAGGTTAAGGTTACGAAGTTCAGGGAGGTTTTCAAGTGCTTGGGAAATATTACGAGCTCGGATATGAGGTAATGATTTCGCAACGAGATCGATCTCCATGGGAGGAAGTGATAAAGCAGCGCCCACATCTCGTATCGCATGGCGAGCGCGGTAGGTATCGAACATCGCGACAGTGGCAGAACGTTTGTCGTAGTGAGCAAATACTTGATCATAGATTTCTAGGCGTCGCGCTGATTCAACATCGATATCGATATCCGGCAACGCTTTGCGAAGCGGAGAACAGAAACGTTCCATCAACAATCCCAGTGATAACGGTTCGACCCCAGAGATTCCTAAGAGATGGCAGACCAGAGAGCCTGCGCCACTTCCCCGCGCTGCGACCCGTATCCCACTAGCGCGAGCACGATCGGTGATATCAGCGACGGTTAGAAAATATGATTCATAACCAAGGCTTTCGATAATCGAAAGTTCTTTATCAAGCCTGTCACGGACATCATCACGCAACTCTTTGTAACGCCAATGAACCCCGGCGATTGAGCGTTCGCGGAGTTGAGCGGTGAGTTGGTGTTGGGTGCTTGCTCCGACAACATGAGGTTCGGGAAGATGAATTGATCCCAAACCAATATCGTGGATAGGCGATAAAGCAGCGCGTTCTGCCCATTCAGCGGTGCTTTTCATTAAGAGTCTGGAGTTTCTTTCTCCGGCAGCGCTGGCAATCTTCTCGGCGATGGCCTGCATATCTTCGGAGCTCTTGAGGAACGCCTCGGCATTTTTTCTTTCAACGACGCTTTTATGAAGCGGCAAAAGATGACGAGTGGCATCAAGGATGTCAGCGACAGGTGCGTCATTGCGAGTCTGCATGCGAGCTGCATTGGTCAGAATTGCAGGTAAATCGTGATCTCGTGCAAAACCCAACATCCGGGCTGCATGTGTAGTCGATCGAGCTCCATCACCATAGACAAGATGTGAAACGCATTCGATAGCTTGGTCCAAGAATAATTCGCGAGCAGCGTTGTAGATTAAGAGCGCCTTGTCATAACGACGAGATGTGAGCGCTCGAGCAATCTCAGAGTCAGGCCCATGAAGCGCCAGAAGATTCTGGGTGTAATGAGAGTTGTTCTGTAAGAAAGTTAAATCGCACGGAGCGCCATAACTTTTTAACTCGGTCATGATTCGCACTAAAGAGGACCAGCCTTGACCAGATGTGGCAAGTAGCGTGATGCGAGATTGATTGTCATAGGCGATATCGACTCCGAGAATCGGAGTAATCTCATTGTCGAGACAACTTTGAGTGAATCGAATTGCGCCAGATAAGCCATCACGATCAGTGAGTGCAAGGGAGCGCATACCGAACTCGCGCGCTTGTTCTACTAAAAGATGAGGAAGAGTGGTTCCGTATTTAAAGGAGAAGCCACTAGCAAGATGTAAGTGAGTGAAACTCATGCCGGTCGAGATGTGGGACGGATACGCCAGAGGCCGATACCTTCTTCTCGTTCGATCTCGAAGGTCTTCATAACGCCAATAGGCGCTGCCTCAACGCGCCAGAGAATCCGCGAGCCATCATCAGGTCGGAAGAGTCCATCGCTAGCGCGATTCCACCAACCACCAGATTCATGCCACGAAGAAAGGATGGTGTGGATGCGAAAGCGTTGGCCGTTATGGGTGAACTCAACGGGCTCACCGCCAGCTAAGAAGATTTCTGGCTTGGGGTTACCCGGTCTCTGGTCTTCAAGTCTTTCGAACATTTGTTCGAACTCTAGCGAGGCCCCCTGACAGACACAAGTGACCCCCAAATGACACCCTCAGCCCGCGCGCCCGTCACCGTTTTGTAACTCAAGATATGTGACTATCCGCCCGTGATCACACATACCTCCGCAACGAAGGCCCAGGGTCGCACCCTCCGCGTTCGTATCTCCGCAATTGTTAGCGCCCTCGCGCTCACAACATCCGCACTCGTGGTGCTCACTTCCCCGCAGGTCAGCGCAAATACCTACGCTGTTCCTGCAGCTCCCGTTATCAAGAAGGCATATGTAACACCTAAGGGTGTCCGCGTTGTCTTCGACAAAGTAACTGCCTCACCTGCAGTCAACGCATATGTCATCTCTGGTGGCCAAGGCTCATGCCCTATCACCGTTCCTGCAAATACAACTGGCGTCGTAACTCTGCCAATTATTGCTGGACAGACAACTGCAACTATCTCAATCAAAGCCGTCAATGCATATGGTTTCTCAACTGCAGGAACATGGAGCAAAACATTTAGCGCTTCCGATCTTGCAGGTGTTGCAACAAGCACATGGCAAGCCGTGCAGTTACTTCAACTCAGCGACCTTCACGGAGCGATTGAGGGAACTTCAGCTAACGCTGGTACCGCGCTATTGATGAGCGCCTTTGCCGCAGAGCGCGCAAAGAACCCAGCGACCTTCACACTTTCTGCCGGAGATAACATCGGTGCAGCTCCACCAATCTCCAGCCAATTTGAAGAGCTACCAACAATCGAATCGATGAACTTACTCAAGTTCGATGTTTCTGGATTCGGTAACCACGAACACGATCGCAACCTTGCGCATGTTCAGAAGATTATCGGTGCATCCGACTTCCAATGGGTTGCATCCAACTACAGCTCACTTGAGCCACTCAAGAGCGGCGCAAAGGCTGCAAAGACATTCCATATCGTTGAACGCGGTGGAGTAAACGTTGGCTTTGTAGCAGCCAATACCGAAGATACGAAAGAGCAGATTTTCCCTGGAAACCTCACTTCCAATGGAAAAGACCTTGTGATCTCTCCCAGCGCTGATGGCGTGAACTCTGCAATCAAGGCGGCAAAAGCGGCTGGAGCAGATTTCGTCGTAGCGATTCTTCACCAGGGCTGGCAGGAAAATCGTGATGGCGAAGCAAAAGGCCGTCTTATTGAGCTTGCAAAGCAGATCAAGGGCGCTGCAGTCGTATTCGGTGGCCATAGCCACCAGACATACTCTTCTGCACTCGCTGGAAATGCTGCAGTCAATGGTTCGCTCATCGCAATGACCAGAAATGCAGGACAGGAATACAACCGAGTCAATGTTTGTATGGATGGATCCGGACGCGTCCGTGGCTCCTCTGTTGATGTTGTCACTCGTGCAAGTTTCGCAACTCTCACTCCGAACGCAGACGGTGCTGCGCTGGTCAAGAAGTACAAAGACCAACTCAATGCCAAACTCGATGTGAAGATTGGCCAAGTAAACGGAATCTTCGCTCAAGGTGGAACTCCACAAGTTCAGCGTGCGGGCGAAGCAGCGATTGGTAATTTCACTGCTGATGCAATGCGCAAGAAGTACGGCACAGAATTTGCGTACATCAACGGTGGCGGTATCCGCGATAAGTTCCCAGCAGCAACATATGTTCCGGCTGATAAAACTTATAACCGTCCAGGAACTGACAAAGTTGCGCCATTTGATGTGACTCTCGGTGATGCACTTGCTGTGTATCCATTCGGCAACACAGTGGGCGTTTCTGTCATCACTGGTGAGAATCTTTGGAAGGCGCTAGAAAACGGCGTCAGCAATTGGCCAGGCGATGGTCGCTTCCCACAGATCTCTGGTTTCAAATTCAGCTTTGACACTACTAAGGCTGTTGGATCGCGCGTTCAGAGCGTGACCAAGGCTGATGGCACCGCAATTGCCAAGGACTCCAAGGAGTACACCATCGCGGTACCTGACTTCATGATCTATGGCGGCGACGGATATGTCGGCGTCTTCACTCCTTCAAAGGCAAAACTACGTGGCTTGCTCGTAGATGTCTTCATTGAAGCAGTGCAAGAAGCATCAGCAGGAGGAAAGGCAATTCAGATTCCTGCACTTGATGGCCGTATCACGAAGGTCAATCCATAACCTGAAGTAACGAAAGAACCGCGTCCTACCTTCGTGGGGCGCGGTTTTTTCATGCCTGCGACACGCGGATTTAGTTGAACTTTCAATAAAATTGATTTATTCTTCAACTAATTCTTGTCCCACTATGAAAGGAAACTATGGATATCCTCCTTGTGATTGGTCGCGTGCTTTTCGCCTTGATCTTCATCAATTCAGGTATCGCGCACCTCACCAAGCTCCAAGCAATGACTGGCTATGCGCAATATAAGAAGGTCCCCGCAGCCAAGCTCTCCGTCATCGTGACGGGCCTCATGCTCGTTGTTGGCGGCCTCTACATTGCTCTTGGCGTCTACGCAGATCTCGGAGCGCTCCTCCTTGCAATCTTCCTTGTCGCATCAGCCTTCATGATGCACAACTTCTGGACCATCGAAGATGCACAAGCCAAGCAGGGCGAGACCATCAATTTCTTCAAGAACCTTGCTCTCGCAGGCGCTGCCTTGATCATCTTCGTCATGGTCGGAACCGGCGTTGATTTCGGTCCATCCATTACAGAAGGGCTCTTCAACCTTTAGAGCAACAGCAAGTTAATTCTGAGTGAATCCCTCGTCTGCCATATGGCTAGACGGGGGATTTTCATTTCCTAGGCGATAGCGTCTGAGGGTGGAGATTCTCTTAGCGATACTCTGTGGAATCGGAATTGGTTCCGTGCTCGGTTATGTTGGGGCCGGCGGATCGATGCTCGCAGTTCCCGCGCTGATTTATATCTTTGGTCTCTCCCCTGTTGAAGCCACCACCGCATCGCTTCTTGTCGTTTTTATTGGAGCTGCATCCGGTGCGCTTCCAAAATTCCGTCGTCACGAGATTCTGATCAAAGAAGCCTTAGTCATTTGGGCGATTGGATTGACAACAAATCTCACAGGTGCGTATTACTTACCAAGAATTCCCGAAGACTTAGTTTTGACGGGATTTGCTCTGGTGTTAATCACGGCAGGAATCTCAATGTTGATACCTACGCCAATCGCCTCATCTGAGGGCAAGATTTCACCTCTGGCTTTAATATTTATCTCTTTGATTATTGGAGCACTTACTGGACTTTTCGGTATTGGCGGCGGCTTCCTAGCGATTCCAATCTTGATTCTGTTCTATGGCGTCTCACCAGCAAGAGCTGCGGGTACATCGCTCTTTATTATTACTATCAACACCCTCACGGGTTTCTTTGCACATTATAGACATTGGGATGAAGTTAATTGGTTGGTGCCATCAATTATGGCGCTGGTTGCACTCTTTGTTTCAAGGCTCGCCTCTAGACATAGTTCGAGCCTCTCTCCCTTGACCCTTAAGCGCGCCTTTGCCCTCTTTGTATTTGTTATTGCTCTTTTCACTTTAGTAGATACGTGGGTGGTTACATGATGAGATCAAAGTTAGTAAGTGAGTTCTTGGGAACTGCGGTGCTTCTCATTTCAGTTGTTGGCTCATCCTTCATGGCAGCAAATCTCACGAGCGATAAAGCCTTAGCTCTACTTATCAACGCTGCGGTAACAGCTGCAGTTCTTGGCATTATTATCAAGACGTGCTCATCTATCAGTGGAGCTCACTTCAATCCACTTGTCACCTTCGCGGCACTTATGAGAGGTTCGATGCGCTCAATAGAAGCGCTGGGCTATCTCGTTGCTCAAGTGATAGGTGGAGTCTTGGGCGTTGTGATTGCGAACTTAATGTTTATCGAAACTTCTTTTGCTTTAAGTTCAACCCTTAGGTCAGGCAGCGGACTATGGATTGGTGAAATTGTTGCAACCGCTGGTCTTATCTATCTGGCACTAACGTCAAATGAAAAAAGCGCGTGGAAACTGATTCCGCTCTGGATATTTGCGGCGTACTTCTTCACTTCTTCGACATCATTTGCCAATCCTGCAGTTACGATTGCACGTATCTTTACTGATGCGCCTGCCGGTATCGACAGCGCATCTGTTTTGGGTTTCATCGCCGCACAAGTCGTTGGAGCACTCTTTGTCATACTCGGTCTACGAAAGAGGAATCTGCATGAGTAAGAAGGCCTCTGTACTCTTTGTCTGCGTACACAATGCCGGTCGCTCTCAGATGGCGGCGGGATATCTCCAGCATCTTGCCGGCGATTGGGTGGAAGTTCGTTCGGCAGGCTCGGCACCAGCAAACAGCATTAACTCAGCGGTCGTTGCCGCAATGCTCGAAGAGGGTATAGATATTAGTAAAGAAGTTCCGAAGATTCTCACCACCGAAGCGGTCGAAAGTTCTGATGTCGTCATCACCATGGGTTGTGGCGATGCATGCCCATTTTTTCCCGGCAAGAGATATCTCGATTGGAAACTCGATGACCCTGCGGGCCAAGGCGTTGATGCGGTTCGCCCTATTCGTGATCAAATCAAGTCGCTCATCAAGGAACTCATCGAAACTCTCTAGAATCACCAACTATGGATGGTGTTCTTGAGAAAGCTGCGGTGCAACGTGCAATGGCTGCGCTCCGCGAAAAGGGAATGCCCGGTGAGATAAAACTTCTCTCAGATAGTGCACGCACTGCCGCTGAAGCGGCTACTGCTCTAGGAATTGAAGTCGGACAGATTGCTTCTTCGATTGTCTTTAAGTTGCCGGATAACACTCCACTGCTCGTCATTACATCGGGCCGTCATCGAGTCAATACCGAACTTGTTTCTCAACAACTAGAGATTTCTGCGCTCGGCCGTGCCGATGCGGATTATGTCAAGGGCGCATCTGGTTACTCTGTTGGTGGTGTTGCTCCGATTGGATGGTTGAACTCACCAGCAATCACTCTCATTGACTTAGCGCTCAACGATTATCCAGTTATCTGGGCTGCTGCAGGACACCCGCATACTGTTTTTCCGACTACTTTTGCAGAACTGAGCATCGCCTCCGGCGCAACACCCATGATTGTTGGTGACTAGAAATGCAGCGATTAAATGTCGAAATCTCTGGAAGCGGAGAACCGTTGTTGCTCGTTCACGGCATGGGCTCAGCAAGTACGGTCTGGAAACCCATCCTTGCTGACTTGAAGAGGGAGTTCCTGGTCATCACTATCGATCTACCTGGGCACGGAAAGACCCCCATGATTAAAGGTCGGCCGATGGATCCACATTCCTTGGCGCTCAATGTTTTGGAAGAGATGTCGTTACAAGGGTATGAAAGTTTTCATCTCGTCGGAAATTCTCTCGGTGGATGGGTTGCACTAGAGATGGCAAGCGCTGCTCCTGAGCGCGTGCGGTCACTGGTGGGACTTGCTCCAGCCGGACTATGGCTGAATCCTTATAACGCTCGTTATCCGGGCACAGCTATTGCGCGATTCTTGGCACGGTACACAGCAAAGATTGCTCCGACCGCACTGCACTTTGAAGCGGCTAGAAAGCTTGGATTCTCTGATGTCAGTCCTCGCTGGAGAGAGTTCAGTTACGAAACATGTCTTGATGCAACTATGGCGATGGCTGGTGCAGAAGGTTATTACCCTGCCTGGGATGGGATGCTGATGAAGCGTTTCGATAGTTTCATTCCACCTAGCGTTCCAGTAACTATTGTCTTCGGTGATACCGATAGAACTCTTCCTGCAACCACATGCCAAGAACGTTCCGTGGCGCCGGATCACGCAAAGTGGATTATCTTTGCTGACACTGGACATGCCCCTATGTGGGATTCACCGATTGATGTCGTTGATGAAATAAAGAAATCTGTTGCACTTGGATCATGATTCGCATCTACTTCTGGAAAGTTTCTAGCCGCCACATTCCCTGGGCGATACTTCGCATGGGCCTTGATCGCATCTCTTTATGGCGCGCTTCTGGTATCTCTTTCTGGAAGTTGCTTGGCGCTGGTAAAGGCGAGACATTCACACCAAAAGATGCAGACCCAAGGCGCTGGGGGTTGCTTGTCGTCATTGATCCTCGTGAAATTGAACGATTCGAATCATCTCCACTCATCAATCGATGGAGAGAGAAAGCGCTTAGTGAATTCTCAGCAGAACTCTCCCCAATCTCTGTTCATGGTCAATGGTCGAGGCGAGATCCTTTCCACGTTCTCTTGCAATCCACAGATAAAAACTGGAATGGCCCCATCGCAGCCATTACTCGCGCTCGGATCAAATGGCGTAAGAACCTGATTTTTTGGCGATCAGTTCCACCGGTAACAAAGAGCCTTCACTCATCAGAAGGTTTGATTGCGGCCATTGGTATTGGAGAAGCGCCCATCGGTTTACAGGGCACCTTCTCACTCTGGGAGTCGGCCGCAGCGGTCCGCAATTTCGCCTATAGGGGTGAGGCCCATAAAGCGGCGATTGAAGCCACTCATCGCGAGGATTGGTACGCCGAGGAAATGTTCGCACGCTTCGCCGTCACTAAAAGTTCTGGAGCCATATAAGGCACAATTAACCCATGTCGGTTCGCAATTATCGTCCGAGGCGCGATTCACGACGCACGATTACACCAGGAAAAAACTTTCTCTTACTCGCGGTTCTCACAGTCACTATCGGATTGCAGATTGCTTATCCATTAGTTGAGGGCGAAACATTTCGACTGGTAACCATTGCGACGGTGTACTGGGCAGCAGGAGCGATGTTGCTCCACGCACTTTTTGCTTATGGCATCGCCTATGCGCTCCGATTTCTAGGAATCACTTTTTTCTATGCGCTCATTGTTGAACAGATCGGCATGCGCACAACCTGGCCATTTGGTAGCTATGAGTATTCCCCAACGCTGGGTTATCAAATTTTTGGCGTTCCACTTGTTGTTCCCTTCGCATGGGTGATGATGGCTCATCCGATTTTTATCGCTGCCCGCAGACTCGCTCCTCAATGGGTCTTTCTTGTTGGTGGTTATGGATTGATGGCTTGGGATCTCTTTTTAGATCCACAGATGGTTTCGGCAGGACGATGGACTTGGGAGATAACCGGAAGAACAGTGCCCTTTCAACCAGAGATTCCACTCTCTAATACCTTTGGCTGGCTCCTCACCGGAATGGGATTGATGGCGCTGCTTCACATCGCGCTACCACGTGAACGAAGATCACTTGGTTCGAGTAGAGCAGTCCCGGAGTTCTTTCTTGTCTGGACCTGGCTCGGTGGAATTATTGTCAATGTCTTCTACTTTGATCGACCTGGAGTCGCCTTTATTGGCGGAACAGCGCTGGGAGTAATTGTCGTGAGCTATTTCCTCTCCGTGCGCTTTGGCCGCCGCGACTAACTATGGAGTTTCTCTTCGCGCTTTCAACGGCGCTCGTTCTCATTCTCTTTTTCTTTGCCCTGCTTAACTTCTTCACGCTCAGAAGAGTGAAAACTACGCCGAGGAAAGCCCAGGGAAACAGTATTGAGGAAAAGATTTCCATCTTGATTCCACTCCGTAACGAGTCAGCAAATGTTGATGGTGTCCTTCGCTCTGCACTTGATCAGCAGGACCTCAAAGATTGTGAAGTGATTGCTCTAGATGATGCCTCGAGCGATAACACTCTCGAGTTACTTTCCAAGTTTTCTACTTTAGATTCACAGATTGATTTACAGATTATCGAGGGCAAATCGCTAGAGCCGGATTGGCTGGGTAAAAACTTTGCTTGTTATCAATTGGCACAACGCGCATCTGGCGAGTATCTCGTCTTTGTCGATGCAGATGTCAGGCTTCACTCCCATGCAATTGCACAATCAATTGACTCCATGAATAGGTGGGGATGGGATTTTCTCTCCCCGTATCCTCGTCAGATTGCTCTTTCATTTTTGGAAAGACTCATCCAGCCACTGCTCCAGTGGTCCTGGTTTGTCACCTTGCCTCTACGATTAGTAGAAGTTCTCAAGAGACCTTCAATGGTTGTTGCAAACGGTCAGTTCTTCATTGTGCGCAGAGAGGCCTATCTCCAGATTGGCGGTCACTCGACAATCAAGTCAGAGGTTCTGGACGATCTGGAACTTGCTCGCGCCTTAGTACGAGCAGGATTTAAAGGTGGCGTTGCCGACGGTTCGCAGGTTGCCCAATGCCGCATGTACTCAACTTCACGCGAACTCATTGAGGGCTACACAAAATCACAATGGAGGGCTTTCGGTAATCCCATTGGAGCCCTCATTGCGATGGCATTCTTATTCTTGAGTTCAATTCTTCCCTTCGTGTACGGGCTCAGTGGTGACATCACAGGTTGGTACCTGTACTTTGCGACGGTTTTCACCCGAATCATGGCCGGGCTCAAGACACGTTCAGTATTGAGTAGCGCGATACTGCATCCACTCAGCGCGTTGGTGTGGATTTTTCTCATTGCCAATAGTTGGTACCGGAAATTGCGCGGCACTTTGATGTGGAGGGGACGCACTTTATGAGTCATCATCGCGTCACCACATCACCACAGCGAGTTGTTGTCATTGGCGCCGGAATGGGTGGGCTGGCAAGCGCTGCCCGCTTGGCAAAGCGTGGACATAAGGTGAGTATTTACGAAGCTTCTGGGTATGCGGGAGGCAAATGCCGCACTGAGTGGATTGATGGATATGCATTCGACACTGGACCTTCATTACTTACATTGCCTGCTGTCTATCGCGATCTCTTCTTGAAAACAGGTAAGCGCTTAGAGCATCTTCTTAAACTTACTCCGGTTGACCCCGCATTCACGTATATCTTCCACGATGGTGCACGAGTTACTTTTCCAAATCTCTCTCACAATAAGACTGTCGATGCTATTCGAGAGAGTTTTGGTGCGGAAGCTGCAGATAGTTGGCATGCGCTCATGCTCCGTGCTGAAAAGATGTGGGAAGCTTCTCGAGAATCATTTATCGAAGGTGAACTCAAGAGCCCAATAGGGTTACTCAAGAGACCCAATTTTCTATCTGATCTACGGACAATCTCCCCCTTGACTTCTCTGCGAGATTTAACTCGTTCGTATACCGCAAACCCATACCTGCAGAAGATCGTTGATAGATATGCCACCTACACTGGTTCCGATCCAAGAAAAGTTCCTGCGGTCTTGCTCACTATCGCATTTGTCGAAGAAGCATTCGGCGCATGGCATATCGAAGGTGGTTTAGGAAAGCTGGCATCAACTCTGGAGTCTCGAGTACGAGAACTAGGAGCTGACATTCACTTCAATTCCAGAGTGCGCGAGATTAAGGTTGATCGTGGAACTGCTACTGGTGTCATTCTAGAATCTGGAGAAGAAGTGCTTGCGGATGTAGTGATTGCGAATGCAGATGCAGAATTGGTCTATAACTCTCTCATCCCCGCCTCACGAAAAACCGCAGGCCCTCGACGAGCGCTACGCAAAGCTACTCCCTCCTTATCTGGATTCAGTCTTCTGCTCGGTCTGCGCGGAAAGTCCGACTTAGGTCATCACACCGTCTTCTTTCCAGAGGACTATGACGATGAGTTCGATGCGATCTTCAAACGAAAAGAGCCAGTTCCAGATCCTGCAATCTACATCTGTAATCCTGGTGATTCCCAGATGCTCACATCACCCCAGTCAGAGAGTTGGTTTGTCCTCATTAATGCCCCACGCCACGATCCTGAATCTGGATTTGACTGGCGCGCACCTGGAGTTGCTCATGAGTATAAAGAACACATTATCAATCTGATGGAATCTAAAGGTCTTGATGTTCGCTCTCGCTTAGATCTGTGTGAAGTTCGCACTCCAGCAGATCTTGAGGCGCGCACCAATGCACCAGGCGGTTCGATCTATGGAACATCGAGTAATGGTGCACGATCGGCATTCCTGCGCGCCAAGAATAGATCGCCTATCACCAATCTATATTGTGTTGGCGGATCAACTCATCCAGGTGGAGGTTTGCCGCTGGTCGGAATTAGCGCTGAGATTGTTGCAGAAGCGGTCGAAGAAAACGCAGAACTGTAAACAACGAAATAACTTGAGCAACCGCCCAGATAATTGAGACTACTTCTGATATCTCAATTTCGAAGACTCTTGCAATTAAAACTATAAAGACGAGACTTGCACGAATAGGTCGTTCAGCGATCGTGACAACGCCAACTTCTTGAACCCCTAGTCCACCGGCACGTGCGCGCATATATTCTTGAGAATAGGCCGCTAACCAGGCAACAAGCACCGCTTGCCAAGGAGCGCCAATCAGAAATAGCCCAAAGGCCCAGATGCTCTCGACAATCCGGTCTGCAATTGCATCAAGCGCTGCTCCCCACTTAGTGACCTTGCCCGTAATGATGGCCAATGTCCCATCAAGTCCATCAGCTGCTAGCGAAAGAACGAGAAGTGGAATGGCCCAGTGAGTTTCGATGAGAGTCAAGAATGCGATTGCTAGTAAGAGCGAGGAGTAGGTTAAAGCGTTAGGGGTAATGCGCATTTTCTTCAACAATGAGCAGCATCCGAAGCTCAGAGCTAACCACGCTTTGACTATGCCTTTGACATGAGCTCCACCGTGGAGTTCGCTCCACTTTGCGTAAAAGTCATCACGCTTCATCGCAGACCCACGCGTTGTACGATTTCTAGAGTCGAAGCGGCAGAGTTCATCGTATAGAAATGCAATCCAGGTACTCCACCATCCAAAAGTTGAGTTGAAAGTTCGACAGCGATTTCGATTCCAATCTGCTTTACAGCCAATAAATCATCACTCACTTCCTCAATTCTATTCTGAATCTGCGATGGAATTGGTGTTCCCGATAGATCGGCCATGCGCCTTAGCTGAGAGACATTAGTGATGGGAAGAATCCCAGGGTACACATCGAGATTCGAGCCCGATGCTCGAAGCGCTTTCACGAGATTGAAGTAACGCTCTGCATCGAAGAAGAATTGAGTGGTTGCAAATGTCGCCCCGCGTTGTTCTTTCTCAAGAAGTACTGAAAGGTCTTGAGCAAAGTTTCCATGAGAAGCTGGATGAATATCTGGAAATGCGGCAACTCCCACTTCAAAATGCATTTCACGTGCTAGCGAAACAAGTTCGTCAGCATGATTGAAACCACCAAGAGTCGGAGTCCATGGTGCGCTCGGACCACCTTCAGGGTCTCCCCGCAGCGCCAAGATCGATGTAATTCCTGAACTTGCGTACTGTTGAAGAATTGAAATGAGTTCATCACGCGTTGAACCAACGCAGGTCAGGTGGGCAATAGTTGGGATTCCAGTACGGCTTGTGATTTCAGACGTGACTCTAATAGTCCGATCTCGGGTCGAACCTCCCGCTCCATATGTAACAGAGACAAAATCTGGAGATAACTCGTGTAGCTCGTGCAGGGCGCCCCATAAGCGCTCTTCCCCATGCTGATCCTTGGGTGGGAAGAACTCAACCGAGAAGGTAGGCGCGCTAGACATATAGCGGGAGGGTACCGTTGCGCCGTGGCTTCACAGGAACTTTCCAATCTACGAGTTGAAATTGATCGCGAGTTAGCTGCCTTTTCTACTCGTCGCAACGCTCATCTTGCGGAAATTGGCTCTGAATTGTTGCCGGTAGCAAGCGCGATGACTGAGTTCATCAATGACGGAGGAAAGCGCTTCAGGCCGATATTCGCTTATCTCGGTTATCTCGGAAGCGGCGCAACTCCCCGTGCCGAAATAGTTCGTGCCTGCACTGCACTCGAACTCGTTCATGTGTGCGCACTTATTCACGATGATGTGATGGACGGTTCTGACACACGCAGAAAGAAGCCTGCAATCCACAAACTCTTTGAGGGAATGCACCGAGAGAATTCCTACCACGGTGATGCTGAACGATTTGGAATTGCATCTGCAATTCTGCTGGGAGATCTTGCTTTGGTATGGGCAGATCGAGCGCTCGTAGAATCTGGCATTACCCAATCTGAATTTATCCATTGTCAAACAATTTTCTGCGAAATGCGAGATGAACTCATGGCCGGGCAATACCTTGATGTTCTTGAAGGGGCGCTCGGAACGAGCAGTGTTGAGCGATCAAGGAAAGTTGCACGGTACAAGTCTGGGAAATACTCCATAGAGAGACCTCTTCTCTTCGGCGCATCACTTGCCGGTGCTGAGAGACTCAATCAAACGTATTCAAGTTTTGGACTTCCTTTAGGCGAGGCCTTCCAACTTCGCGATGATGTTCTCGGCATATTCGGAGATCCAAGTGTCACGGGCAAGCCAGCAGGCGATGACCTTCGTGAAGGTAAGCGCACCGTGCTAGCTGCCATGGCTATGGAACATACTGATGCAGCGGGCAAGGCGCTCCTAGACAGATCATTGGGAAATCCAGATCTGAGCGAGAAGGATGTAGCCGCGCTTCAAGAGATCATCATCAGTTCTGGTGCGTTGGAACAAGTTGAGAAGCTCATCACAGAGCTCACTACGTCTGCTATTTCTGCGTTGCGAGATCCTCAATTGGACGGAAAGATTGCCAAAGTCCTAGAAGAGATGGCAATCATCGCAACTCAACGGAGTGTGTAGTGCGTACTATCAAAGGTAAGAGCGATCACGTCGTTGTTGTCGGAGCTGGACTTGCTGGTTTAAGCACCGCTTTGAGGCTTGCCGGAGCAGGTCGAAAAGTCACAGTCATCGAACGCGAATCAGTTCCTGGTGGGCGTAATGGACTTTTGAATAAATCCGGTTACGCCTTCGATACTGGCCCATCCGTTCTTACTATGCCAGATCTCATCTCCGATGCACTGGCATGTGTTGGCGAAAAGATTGAAGATTGGTTGGACCTCATGCCACTTCAACCTCTTTATCGAGCTTTCTACCATGATGGATCGCAACTTGATGTACATGCAAACACAAACCAGATGGAAGAAGAGATTGAAAGAGTAATTGGCAGCAAAGAGGCGGAGGGTTATCGTCAATACGTAGATTTCGTAACCAAGTTATACAAGTACGAGATGAATGACTTTATCGATCGTAATATCGATACTCCACTGAACTTGTTAACACCAAATCTCGCTCGCCTTGTAGCACTTGGTGGTTTCAGGCGTTTAGCTCCGAAAGTCTCACAGTTCTTAAAGGATCCACGCACTCAGAAGGTCTATTCCTTCCAGGCAATGTACGCAGGAGTCTCACCGCAGCAAGCGCTAGCCATCTACGCCGTGATTGCTTATATGGATTCGGTTAATGGCGTCTTCTTCCCTAAGGGCGGAATGCACGCAGTACCTCGCGCCTTGGCAGGAGCAGCAGAAAAGCATGGGGTGACGTTCAAATACAACACCACTGTCGAAAGAATCGAAAAGACAGGCTCACGTGCCAGCGCAGTCATAACTTCTACAGGCGAAAGAATTGAATTTGATGCTGTCGTTCTCAATCCAGATCTTCCAGTCGCATGGCGTGACCTGTTAGGCAAGACTCCACTCTCTATTAAGCGTTTGAATTACTCACCATCATGCGTGACCATTCTTGCGGGTTCTTCCAAGAGTTACGACCACTTGGCTCATCACAACATCCACTTTGGCGAATCATGGGATGGAGTCTTTGATGAACTCATTAAGAAGAAAACTTTGATGAGTGACCCCAGCTTGCTGGTGACAATTCCTTCCAAAGATGATCCATCTCTTGCTCCAGTCGGGAAACATAGTTATTACATCCTCTTCCCTACTCCCAATCTTGATGCTGATATTGATTGGAAGAAGATGAAGGGTCCATATCGCGATCAGATGCTTGCCACTATGGAGGCTCGCGGTTACACAGACTTTGCAGACTCAATTGAGGTCGAGCACGTCACCACGCCACTTGAGTGGGAAGAGATGGGACTCGAACGCGGGGCTCCTTTTGCTAGCGCGCACACTTTCTTCCAGACCGGGCCCTTTAGACCAAGCAATATGGCTAAAGGTTTCGATAATGTCGTTTTTGCTGGCAGTGGAACACAACCAGGTGTCGGAGTTCCGATGGTTCTTATCTCAGGAAGACTTGCCGCAGAAAGAATCGTTGGGCCAGTTAAGTAGCCCACATTGTCACAATGGATGAGTTAACTGCTGCTGGAATTACTGACACAGCGCTACGAGAGTCCTACCTTGAATGCAAACGTCTCAATTCGCTTCACGGAAAGACGTACTACTTGGCCACACTCTTATTGCCTAAAGCAAAGAGACCTCACGTGCATGCCTTATATGGTTTTGCTCGCTACGCCGATGAGATTGTCGATGACTTAAGTTCAACGCTGACCCATCAGCAGAAAGTCGATGCGCTACAACGTTGGAGCGAGCAACTCTTACAGGATATTTCGAACGGTCGAAGTACCGACCATGTTGGTCGCGCGCTTGTCGATACTGTTCAAAGATTTCAGATCCCCATCGCATACTTCGAAGCTTTCTTACACTCGATGTCTATGGATCTCACAGTTACTCAATATGAGACTTATGACGAGTTGATGGAATATGTCTACGGCTCTGCCGCAGTAATTGGCCTGCAAATGGTGCATGTTCTAGGAACGCTGGACGGGAAGAAATCTGAAGCGTTAATTCCGGCGGAAAAACTTGGTGTCGCATTCCAACTAGCCAATTTCATCCGTGATGTTGGAGAAGATCTTGAACGAGGACGCGTTTACCTGCCTATGGCAGAACTTCGCTCGTCTGGCGTGACGCGTGAAATGCTCGAGAAGCGCGTGCTCACACCCCACATCATTGAAGCGCTGAAGTTTCAGATCGATCGAGTCAGACAACTTCAAGATGAAGCAGACAAGGGAATTGAGTTACTCAGCCCAGACTCACGCCCATGCATACGGGCGGCAAGTGAGCTCTATTGTGGAATTGTTGATGAGGTAGAGAAGATTGACTATCAAGTTTTCACTAAGCGAGCGAAGACTTCCACTACGCGACGGTTGCGAACCGCGCTCCCTGCATGGATCGAAGCGCGCGCCGCTCGCTAACTCAACTGCCTTACTTCAATTCAATCAATCATTGATTGGACTACAATCGGGTCTAACATGAAGCGAATTCTTGAACTCACACGTTATGCGGTCGTAGTTCCTGCGATGGCTTCAATCATTGGCGCTCTCTTACTCATGGCTCAAGGTTCAATCTCGATGGTGATGGTGGTCATCGACGCCATTACTGAAGAATCTGGCTTAAAAGAGACAATCGTCGATGTCCTCACTGCTGTCGATGCGATCTTGTTGGGCACAGTGTTACTAGTGATCGGATATGGTCTCTACGAACTCTTTATCGATGCCGATATTGAGGTTCCACTCTGGTTACGCGTACAGGATTTGGATGACCTCAAGTCAAAGCTCATCGGAGTCGTAGTAGCCATTGTTGCCGTAGTTTTCGTCGGAGTCTTTGTGGACTCAAACCGAGCTGAAGATGTGATTTCGTATGGCGTTGGAGCTGGCGCACTAGTAGTGGGGCTGGCAATTTTTGCCTATGCGACGCGCAAAGATACGACTAAATCTGCCCAGAGCCAATAACTCTCTATTTACTAGAGCTCTGAATACCTTTTCTACCCCAATAAATCCAGAGCGAAATTGTCATCACAATCATCGAAAAGCCAAAGAGTAAGTCTTCTGCTGGAGCGGCTGCGATTCTGATTCCGGTAATGACATCTTCGTCATAGGTCAATATTCCGCGAGAAGTCAGCCACCAATTCGTAATCAACTGGAAGAAGAGAAGAATGGCGTAGGCGTTCCAGAAGCTTTTCCGTGTGACGATGCGAGAGCGTGTTACAAAAAGGTCAAATAGAATCACCGTCGGAACTGCGAGCAATACGAGTTGGGTGTAAGTCATCGCTCGTCTCCAAAACTCCAGTGCTTCTTCACAGCTCGCACTGCCTCAATTGTCATGAGCGCCGCAAGAGGAACGATAATGAAGAAGAGAAATTCTTCTAGAGGAATCCCCGAAGGTCCATATATTCCTACCACTTGATCTTTATCGAAGAACCAGTGTCCTGATGTAACGGCGTAATAATCCCAAATCAGAAAGAGAACCGCGGTTGGACCGATACTGAGTGCGACTCGCTTGATTCTACGTAGTACACCAACCTTGAAAATCACTTCAAGCCAGAATGAACCAATCACGGTGAAGCCCAACATGGCGAAGTAACTGAACTGAAGCACGCCTTATGCTAATCTCTATTTCAATCGGGAGCCAAAAGTTGGCTGAGAGGACCTTAGGGTCGACCGTCGTACCAGTTCGGTAATGCGAATTGGAAGGGAGTAATCAATGTCTACATTTTTCACAGCGTGGGGTTATGGTGTTTCCTACCTCGAATTCGTCGCAGTTGTCGCATCCTTGATTGCCGTCACATTAGGCGCTCTCGGCATCCGGATTGCCTGGCCCTGGTGGGTTGTAAGCAGCTCCCTATATGCAGTTTTCTTCTATCAAGTAGATCTCTTTGCAAGCGCCATACTTCAGTTAGTTTTCATTGCCGCTGCAGTGTGGGGTTGGTTCGGTTGGAAGGCCACAGGTGCCGAACCCCGATTCATGACAGCACAAGAAAGATTGATCTGGTTAGTGGCGCTACTTGGTCTCTGGCTCGTAAGCGCGCCAGCTTTAGCAGATATTGGGGCGGCAGCATCGAGACCCGACTCCTTCTTACTTGTCTCCAGCACTATCGCTCAAGTGGTTATGGTTTTACAGCGTAATGAAACGTGGATTCTTTGGATTGTCATCGACATATTCGGCACATACCACTATGCAAATCAGGAGTACTGGTTTACCGCATTCTTGTATGCAGTATTCACGGTGATTGCTCTCTTTGGCTGGTATCGCTGGAGTAATCTGAGAAAAGCTCGGGTCTAAATTACTCGTGCAGAATTCCCTTTCTCTACATGACGTTCTCTCTATGATTGAAAATGGAGAGCGCAGGAGCAAACTGAGTCAGATTATTGCGATTGATGGTCCAGCAGGAGCTGGCAAAACGACTTTAGCAAAGAAGATTGCTGGTGCGATAAGTAACAAATCCGTGCACGTGATTCACATGGATGATCTTTACGATGGTTGGGATAACGCATTAACGCAATCTCTTACACGAACTCTAGAATCGAATATCGCAAAGCCTGTCTTTGAAGGGAAGTCTTACGAGTATCGAAAGTTCAGTTGGCTAACTATGCGTTTTGAGGAATTACAGCGCTATAGCGCTCCTGACGTGCTTCTCCTTGAAGGCGTGGGGTCGGGACAGAAAGTTGTCAGGAAGTATCTTGATCAATTGATTTGGATTGACATCAATGCAGAGGTTGGCCTGACCCGAGTCTTGCAGCGTGACGGTGATTACATAGAGAGTCAGATGAGAATCTGGCAGATGCGCGAATCCGAACACTTTAAGCAAGACAACACTCGCGATTGCGCCACCATCCGCATTGATGGGAACAATTTCATCTAAAATCTCTTCGTGTCTGATCTATCGGGTGAAGTGATTGATGGTCGCTACCAACTCACTCGAATAGTCGCCTCTGGCGGAATGGCCACAATCTATGCTGCGCTAGATCTTCGCCTCGATCGCCAAGTCGCGGTCAAGGTCATGCATCCGCATCTTGCTCAAGATGAACAGTTCGTCTCTCGCTTTATCCGCGAAGCAAAGGCTGCTGCATCACTCTCACATCCCAACATCGTCTCTGTCCTAGACCAGGGATGGAATCAAGGTGGCGTTCCATGCGTATTCATTGTGATGGAACTTGTAGAAGGAGCAACTCTTCGAGATTACTTGCATGAACAAGGTTCACTCTCAGTTGAAAGAGCCATTCAAATTATTTCTCCTGTAGCAAGCGCCCTGGCTGCTGCGCATAAATTAGGAATTGTTCACCGTGATATCAAGCCGGAAAACATCTTGGTCTCAAAAGAGGGAAGAATAAAGATTGCTGATTTTGGTTTGGCACGCGGAGCTTTACTTGGAAGCACCATGACTGCTGAATCAAGTGTGATTCTAGGAAGTGTCTCGTATCTCTCTCCTGAGCAAGTACAACGTGGCGTTGCAGATGCTCGAAGCGATGTTTACTCGCTCGGTATCGTTCTCTTCGAAGTTCTCACTGGTCAGAAGCCTTATCAAGGTGAAGACCCAGTTCAGATAGCAATTCGTCACGTGAACGATAGAGTCCCTGCGCCTTCCACGCTCAATCCCGCAATCACGGCAGATGTTGATGAACTTGTACTCCGCGCCACCAACATCGACCCCGATAAACGTCCGCGAGATGCTGGTGAGTTTCTTGAACAACTTCGAGTGCTCTCCGAGAAACTCGACCCAAGAAAGCGCCAACTCAGTCTTGAGTTAGACCTTCCTCCCCTACCCATCAAAGAAGCAGTTCGCGATCGAGTTAAGCGAGAGAAGATCTCAAAGACCGCCAAGAAAGAGGACACCCCCGTGAAAAAGGAAAAGACAGTTCCCACTAAGAAAAAGGTCTCCTCTCGTGTGCAGCGCAACCGTCGAATCGCAGCTCTTCTTGCTGTTGTCCTAGGAATAACTACTTGGTATGTGTTCATCGGGCCTGGTTCGAGAGTTGTAGTTCCTTCTCTTGCAGGGATGACAACCAAAGAAGCAAAGGCAGAGCTAGAGGATCTTGGGCTTAATCTCGATATTGCAGAAGAGGAATTCAGCGAAGATATTCCAGAAGGCAAAGTCATTTCATCAAACCCTGCAGGCGGTGGTCGAGTTAGTCCTGCTGGCACGGTTGAGGTGACAATCTCGCGCGGTAAAGAGCGTTATGCAGTTCCCAATTTACAAGGATTGAAATTAGATGTTGCCGAAGGTCTCATTAAAGAGAACAAACTTGTGGTTGGTAAAGTAATCGAAGAGTTCTCCAACGAAATCCCCAAAGGTTTCATCATGCGCTCTGCACCTGCTGCTGGAGAACGAATCAAGCGTGATAGCCAAATAGAGATAATTGTTTCGAAAGGTATCGAGCAGATTGGTGTTGCTGATTACAAAGCCAAGAGCGGAGAGCAAGCACTAAACGAGCTGACAGAAGCAGGTTTTGAAGTCGAGATAAAGTATGTCTTCAGTGAGGACTTGCCTATCGGTGCTGTCATTAGTCAGACCCCTGGAGCAGGAGATATGGATAAAGGAAGTAAAGTCACTCTGCTCGTTTCAAAGGGCTCCGAATATGTCTTCATCCCCAATATCTTTTCACTAGCTGAGGCAAAGGCCGTCGCTGCTCTCAAAGACCTTGATCTCAAAGTTGTTGTGAAGAAGGTCGGAAACAAGAAGGTTAAGGTCGTCACCAATGTGACGCCAAAAGTTGGAGCAAAGGTCAAACGTGGCTCTACTGTGACTATCACTGTAGGGTGACGCGGTGCCAAAGCAGAAAGTTCCAACACCTGGTCGACCACGTCTCGGCGCCCATGTGCCCACTTCCGGGGGTATGGCTAAACGATCAATTGAATATGCTGAAGCGATTAAGGCTGAGGCAATTCAAGTTTTTGCTTCGAATCCGCGTGGCTGGGCGATGCCGGAAGCAAACAAGGATGCCGATCTCGCCTTTGTCGAGAAAGCTCGAGCACTTGATATCGAAACATATGTTCACGCTCCCTTTCTCATCAATCTTGGTTCGCCAACCGAAGGAACATATAAAAATTCTCTTGCCTCAACAGAATATTCATTACGACGCGGGCGTGAGATAAGCGCTCTCGGAGTCGTAATACACACTGGCTCTGCGGTTGACGAAGGGCATGTGAAGCAAGCTTGGAAGCAGATTCACGACGGAATGATGCCAATTCTGGAGAAACTCACCGATGAGGATCCATGGTTACTCCTCGAACCAACTGCTGGACAAGGACAGTCACTAGTCAAGAAACTTGATGATCTCAAAAATTACTTTGATGCCCTTGAATGGCATCCCAAAGTGGGAGTCTGTCTAGACACATGCCATGTCTTTGCTGCGGGCCATGACATCAAATCAAAGGGCGGCATGACCAAGACAATTGATCTTCTTGTTGAAGTTGCAGGAGCAGAACGCATCCAACTAATCCACGCCAACGACTCAATGGATGTACTTGGCTCTCTCAAGGATAGACATCAGAATCTTGGCGATGGTGAGATTGGCGTTAAACCATTTGAAGAATTGATTGCTCATCCGGCCATCGCTAACGCTCCGTTGATTTTGGAGACGCCCGGAGAAGAACCAGAACATGGTCGAGAAGTCGCTTTATTACGGAAGATGAGGGACAAATAGTGCAGATGAAACTTGCTCCATGGGCGCTTCTTGCTGTCGCTGCAATGTGGGGAATCTCTTTCGTCTGGATGAAGGACATCCTTGATCAACAAGATGTCTATAGTTTTTTGACTTCACGTTTTCTTGTCGCAGCCCTTGCGATGATTGCTCTTAATCCCAAAGTCTTACGTCATTTCACCAAGGAACTCATTTTCAAGGGCCTCATAATCGGCATGGCTCTAGGCTCTGGATATATCTTCCAGACCCTTGGTCTTGAGAGAACTACACCTGCGATCACAGGCTTCATCACTGGTCTATATGTGGTTTTCACACCTTTGATTGCCTCTGTCTTTTTGAAGGAGAGACTTACTCTTGCAATGTGGGGATATATCGCTCTTGCAGTAATCGGGTTAGCAGTTCTTTCGGTTGATGGATGGAGTATTGGCCTCGGAGAAGCTTTTGTTCTTATCTCTGCCGTGCTCTTCGCAATTCACATTATTTTGCTTGGGTCATGGAGTAAGAAGTTTGATGCATACGCCCTTACCGTCATGCAGCTCATTGGTTGTGCAATCCTCTCTGCGATTCCAGCATCCATCAATGGTTTCGTTGCTCCCCCAGATATGCAGGTTTGGTGGGTTGTCATCTTTACGGCGATTTTCGCTACAGCATTCGCTTTTGTTATTCAGACTTGGTCACAGGCGAGAATCTCTACAACAAAGGTGGCTGTAATTCTCACAATGGAGGTCGTCTTTGCTGCGCTCTTCTCCTTCATGTATGGGATGGAACCCTTCACGCTCCGATTGGCAATCGGTGGAACTTTGGTATTGATTGCGATGCTCGCAATCGTCCAGCCCAGAGTTTCGTCTTCGGTCAATTCCTGACACTATTGCGTCATGACAAGCTCGTTTACGGTGATTGACCTTCGCTCGGATACAGTAACAAAGCCATCACCCGAGATGCGCAGCGCCATTGCAAACGCTCTCGTAGGCGATGATGTCTACAGCGATGATCCGACAGTTAATTCACTAGAAGAACGGGTTGCAGAACTCTTCGGGAAAGAATCAGCCCTCTTCACGCCCACTGGCTCACTTGCAAATCAATTAGCAATCCGAACGCTGGTGTCGCCCGGCGAGGAGTTAATATGCGAATCTAATTCTCATATCGCACGCGCAGAGCTCGGTGCAGCGGCTGTGTTTAGTGGAATTACAACTCGGACCTGGAGTGATAATCGCGGACTCCTGAGTGCTCACAACGCCATGAACCTTGCGCGCCCAAACTCTGGGCCTTATCTGGTTTCCACAACCGCCATTGCAGTCGAAAACACCCATAACTTTGGTGGTGGCACGGTCCAGCCAATTTCCGAAATTGCTGCACTTCGCAGCGCTAGTCAGCCCCATGGAATCGCGATGCATCTCGATGGTGCTCGTTTATGGAATGCTCATGTAGCAAGTGGAGTTTCCTTGAAAGAATACGGCTCCTACTTCGACACCATCAGCGTCTGTCTTTCGAAGGGACTTGGCGCACCCGTCGGATCTTTGATGATCTCGACGAGAGAACGAGTTTCGCGCGCGCGTGTTTGGCGTAAGCGTTATGGCGCAGGTATGAGACAGATCGGATTATTGGCAGCAGCCGGTCACTACGCTCTCGATCACAACATTCTGCTCTTGACTCAGGATCACATTCGCGCAAAGAAACTTGCATCCGCATGTCATCAGATTGCGCCTTCGTCTATCGACCCCACAACTGTTGAGACAAATATCGTTGGATTAGACCTTACCGGTTCAAAAATAGATGCGGCACAGTTTGCATCCCTCGCGCGAGAAAATGGGCTATGGCTGAGCGCGCTTGGACCAATGTACGTCAGGCTTGTGACTCATATGGATATCAATGATGAAGATATTGATAGAGCGTGTGAAATTCTCCAGAAATTATTGCAGAGCGCCTTCGTGGCGAAGTAGCCACTCTTTATATTTCAGACCGTACGCGTAATTTCCCAAAGCACCACCAGTCTTCACAACTCTGTGACAAGGAACTACGAGCGCAATGAGATTTCTCGCGCACGCGCTACCTGCTGCTCGAACTGCGTCCGGAGAACCTGATCGCTTAGCGAGATCGGCGTAACTCAAAGTTTTGCCTGGCGAAATCTTTCGCATTGACTTCCAGGCTGCTTGTGAGAATTTTTCTCCTGGTTGATCTACTTTGATGCCATCAATCGCTTGTAGATCGCCATCAAAGTAATCATCAATCAGTTCGGAAATAATCGGAATCTTGCTCACCCTTTTTATATCCAGTTCTTGATCACTCTTTGATAGACCTTGCAAAAGTACCTCGTGCGTGGTGAACCCTGCCGCAACGAGAATATGTTCGCGCGAGATGATGGAGAGAGATCCGATGGGAGTTTTCTGTGTGGTACGCAGCATCACCCTTGAAGACTAATACTCAGGGCGAACTTTGGAAATAAAGGTGAACGATTTACTTTCGATCACGCAGCATCTCGGCTACCAAGAATGCTAGCTCGAGAGACTGAGTGTGGTTAAGGCGTGGGTCGCAGGCAGTCTCGTAGCGAGTTGCAAGGTCCTCGTGGGAAATCTCTTCTCCCCCTCCGACGCACTCAGTTACGTCATCCCCCGTAAGCTCGATATGAATTCCGCCCGGATGAGTTCCTAGCTTCTGGTGAACCTCGAAGAAGCCTTTGACTTCATCAAGAACATCATCAAACTTTCGGGTCTTGTATCCACTTGGCGCTTCATAGGTATTGCCATGCATAGGGTCGCAAACCCAGAGTATTTTTGCTCCAGATTTTGTGACTGCGTCAACGATGCCTGGCAAGACAGTTCTGATATTTCCTGCACCCATACGAGTGATGAAGGTCAGTCGCCCTGGCTCATTGTCGGGATTGAGCTCCTTGATCAAGGAAAGGGCGTCGTCCACGGTTGTCTTTGGACCAATCTTCACGCCGATCGGATTCTTGATCTTCTTTGCAAAATCTAAATGTGCACCATCGAGCTGACGGGTGCGTTCACCGATCCAAACAAAGTGTGCTGAGACGTCATATGGCAGCCCAGTGCGCGAATCAATTCTGGTGAGCGCTTTTTCGTATTCGAGGATGAGCGCTTCATGGCTCGAGTAAAAATCGACAGTCTTGAACTCCTCAGGGTTGATTCCCGCAGAGCGCATGAAATCAAGTGCGCGTCCAATCTCATTTGCCATCGCTTCGTATCGCGCGCCGATTCGTGAATCTTTAATGAAGCCTTTGTTCCACTCGTGCACCAATCTGAGGTCAGCAAATCCGCCCTGCGTGAATGCGCGAACTAGATTGAGTGTTGCAGATGAGGTGTTGTAGACCTTTACTAGTCGAGCTGGATTGGGTTGTCGCGCTTCCGGAGTGAACTCGAGGTCGTTGACTGCGTCGCCGCGATACGCGGGAAGAGTGACATCGCCTCTCTTTTCAAAATCATTGCTCCGTGGCTTTGCAAATTGACCTGCCATGCGACCGACTTTGATGACCGGAAGACTTGCGCCGTATTGCAGCACCGCTGCCATTTGAAGAATCGTCTTGATGCGATTGCGGATTGAGTCAGCGGTAGCAGCAGCGAAAGTTTCGGCGCAATCTCCACCCTGAAGCCAGAAGGCTTTTCCATCAGCAGCTTCGGCAATACGTGACTTGAGATTGTCACACTCGCCAGCAAATACCAGCGGAGGTAAGGATTTGAGTTCGGCAACCGCTCTTTCGAGAGCAATCTGATCAGGCCATGCCGGCTGTTGAGCAGCCTTCAACGATGCATCAAACAACTGATCTATGGACATGGGCTAAGGGTAGATAACTATTCGCGGTTGGCGCAGACCAATTAGCCGAAGAAGACTTCTGCTTCAGCCAAGAGGGCTGGATCAACAGTCTTGAGCTTCTCGGTAGCCGATGCGAGAGGAACTCGCGCAATCGAGGTTCCGTGCAGTGCAACCATCTTGCCCCAATCACCTTCGTGCGCCGCTGTGATGGCATGAAGACCGAAGCGGGTTGCTAAGACTCGATCGAATGCGGTCGGAGTTCCACCGCGTTGAATATGTCCGAGGATTGAGGTTCTGGCTTCTGTGCCTGTGCGCTTCTCAATCTCCTTAGCGAGCCATTCCCCGATTCCAGAGAGCTTCACATGGCCGAAAGCATCCAAGGTTGCATCCTTGGTGATGAGGTCGCCATCTTTAGGTAGCGCACCTTCTGCAACGACGATGATCGGCGCGTAAGACTGTTCGAAGCGAGACTCGACATACTTGCAGACTTTCTCAATATCAAAAGGAACTTCTGGGATCAGGATGCATGAAGCGCCACCTGCGAGTCCAGAGTGAAGCGCAATCCAACCAGCATGGCGGCCCATCACTTCAACGATGAGTGCACGGTGATGTGACTCAGCGGTGGTGTGTAGACGATCAATCGCCTCAACGGCGATGTTGACTGCAGTATCAAAGCCAAATGTGTAATCAGTATTGTTGAGATCGTTATCAATAGTCTTTGGTACGCCGATAACTTTCACTCCAAGTGCATCGAGTTTAGTTGCGACGCCAAGAGTGTCCTCGCCACCAATAGCGATCAAGGCATCGATATTCATCTTTGCAAGGTTCTCTTTAATGCGCTCGACACCATTTTCAATCTTGAATGGATTGGTGCGTGATGATCCGAGAATCGTTCCACCCCGAGGCAAAATTCCACGTGTGGCTGCGATGTTGAGCGGCATGGTCAAGCCCTCAAGTGGACCCTTCCAACCATCGCGGAAACCGATGAATTCATATCCGTACTCTTTTTCACCTTTGCGAACTACTGCACGAATTACTGCATTGAGTCCTGGGCAATCTCCGCCACCTGTGAGCACACCGAAACGCATATGAATAGTCTCCGATTAGAGTTATGGAATCCGGTCTACATTGACCGCGAGCACAGTCTACCGCATGCTCTTTTTCGCACTTTCTAGCGACTTACTGTGACGCCTTTTCCTACTACGACTATTCCGCCAGCCGAGACAGTGAAGCGCTCTCGATCGCGATCTAAGTCATATCCGATTGTGGCGCCTGCCTCGACAACAACGTTCTTATCCAAAATAGCATTCTTAATGCGCGCACCTTCGCCGATTCTTACGGATGGCATTAACACTGAACTGTCGACGGCCGCATCACGTCCAACCAGAACATCATAAGAGGCTACTGTTCTGCGTAATTCCCCGCCTGAAATGATTGAGCCCGCACCAACTACAGAGTCAAAAGCGATACCGCGTTCTGAGAATTTGGCAGGTGGTAGAGATGGCGGATTGGTGAGTATCGGCCATTGACGGTTATAGAGATTGAAGATCGGCAATGGAGAGACTAAATCCATATGTGCTTCGAAGTAAGAATCAATGGAGCCTACATCGCGCCAATACCCTTTATCGCGATCGGTTTCACCGGGAACTACGTTGTTTGCGAAGTCATAGACCTTTGCTAATCCAGCTTTGGTCATTGCTGGAATGATATTCCCGCCAATGTCGTGACGACTATCAACATCTTCCGAATCCAATATCAGAGCTTCTTCCATCGCATCTCTGCGGAAAATATAATTGCCCATGGAAACGAGAGCGAGATCTGGATGTCCAGGCATTGCAGGTGGATTCTCGGGCTTCTCGTGAAACGCCTTGATGGTGATTCCATCTTCGGCAAGTTCGATGACTCCGAACTCTGATGCCTCACTTCGTTTAACACGGATTGCAGCAACAGTTACACCTGCTCCAGTTTGGAGATGTTGTTGGTACATCTGATCGGGGTCCATGCGATAGACGTGATCGGCGCCAAAAACAATCACATGTTTTGGATTTTCGTCGTGAATGAGATTGAAGTTCTGCAGAATCGCATCAGCGCTTCCGGTGTACCACCGTGGGCCCAGTCTTTGTTGCGCCGGAACGGGAGTGACGTAGTTGCCAAGCAGATTCGACATTCGCCATGTTGTGGTGATGTGGCGATCAAGCGAATGAGATTTGTATTGAGTAAGTACTGCAATTCGCAAGAAACCCGCATTAACAAGATTAGATAGTACGAAATCTACGAGACGATAAGAACCACCAAAGGGAACTGCTGGTTTTGCACGATCTGCTGTAAGTGGCATCAAGCGCTTACCTTCGCCGCCGGCAAGAACTATTCCTAACGGAAGATCTAAGCGCGCCATGCCCTAACGATACTCTTAGGGTGTGAGTAATAAACAGGTCAAAGTTGGCATGATTACTAAGGAATGGCCTCCTCACATTTATGGGGGCGCCGGGGTGCATGTGACCAACTTGGTTGCAGCCCTCAATCAGGACCCAGATCTCCACTCTGAAGTGCATTGCTTTGGTCCACAACGACCCAGCGCTCGAGGTTATGAAATCATTCAGGAGTTTGCCGGTATCAATCCTGCGCTTCAAGCGCTCCTCCTTGATTTCGACATTGCCAGAAATCTGTCTAGCGTCGATATCGCACACTCTCATACTTGGTATGCAAACTTCGCCGGATATCTTGCCTCAAAGATGTTTAACATTCCTCACGTTGCCACTGCTCACTCTCTAGAACCTCTTCGTCCTTGGAAAGCAGAACAGTTAGGCGGTGGGTATCAAATCTCATCATGGATAGAGAAATCTGCATTTGAAGATGCCGCCGCAATCATCGCTGTCAGTGACGGTATGCGCGCAGATGTTCTTCAGGCTTATCCCACAATTGATCCGACCAAAGTACACACAATTCGCAATGGCATTAATACTGAGAAATTCTCCCCAAACTTTGATTCGAGCGTTCTTGCCAAGTACAGAGTTCAAGGACCATATGCGCTATTTGTTGGTCGCATCACGCGCCAAAAGGGTTTGGCGCATTTGCTCCGCTCGTGGCGGCAAGTCTCTCCTGAGTATTCCTTAGTAGTTGCTGCAGGTAGTCCTGATGAACCAGCAATCGGTGCAGAAGTTGAAAATTTGATTGCAGAACTCTCCCGTGAGCGAAAGAACATCATCTGGATCAAAGAGATGTTGCCCCATGAAGAATTGACAGCACTACTCACTCAAGCACAGGCATTTCTCTGTCCATCAATCTACGAGCCTTTAGGTATCGTCAATCTTGAAGCTATGGCTTGTGAGACCGCTGTTGTAGCTTCTCGCGTCGGTGGTATTCCAGAAGTAGTTGCAGAGGAAAACACTGGATTACTAGTGGATTATCACTCTGATGCGTCAAAATTCGAAGGTGAATTCGCAAGTGCCATTATGCGCGTCATGTCAGATACATCACTTGCAGAATCGCTCGGTAAATCAGGCAGAAAGCGTGCAATCAAGGAGTTTGGCTGGGATAAGGTTGCGGCTCAAACCACTGAGTTATATCGGAGCGTAATCCACTAAATGTCGCGAAAAGGCTGGGCGTTATTTGCCCTCGTAGGACTTCTATGGGGCGTCCCATATCTATTTATGAAAGTTGCGGTTGAAGAGCTCGCAACACCGGTCATCGTCTTCTCTCGACTCATCATCGGTGCCGCTGTTCTTGTGCCTCTGGCGATATTTCAAAAATCCATTAAGCACGCCATGAAGTATTGGAAGTACATCGCTTTATACGCCGTGCTAGAGATGGTTATTCCTTGGACCCTCATCACTAACGCTCAACGTGACTTATCCTCCGGAGTTGTTGCGCTCTTGGTCGCAACAGTTCCAATTTGGGCCACACTCTTTGCACACCACTCTGGAGACACAACAGCCGCACATCGCACGAGAGTCATCGGCATCGCTATCGGGTTAATTGGAATTGCATTCTTGGTGGGAATTGAATCACTGAACGATGTAGACAGCGCCATTGCTTTATTTCAAGTCTTGGTCGCCGCTCTGTCATATGCATGGGCTGTAAACATGATTACTCGCAAAGCGCCCGATGCTTCAGGCGTCGCTATCAATGGAATTGCTCTTGCAATCTCGAGTGTGATCTTTGCGCCATTTGCATTCACCCATCTTCCAGAACAAGCGCCCTCCACTGAAGCAATCTGGTCGACTATTGGACTGGGCGTGATCTGTACTGCCATTGCCTTCTGGGTGTTCTTTATCGTGCTTGATGAGATTGGTGCGGCACGAGCATCTCTTGTGGTCTACCCAAATACAGCGGTCGCAGTTCTTTTAGGAATTGTGTTGCTCAACGAAGAAATCACGCTAGCCATCATGATTGGACTGCCCTTAGTCTTGATTGGCTCTTACTTTGCCAGCCGTAGGCCCACAACACCGATTATCGCTGGATAAAACCCAGCTTCGTTAAAGCTTTCGCATCGCTCTGCCAATTGGGTAGTACTTTGACGTGCAATCCAAGAAAGACTTTGGCCTTTAATTTCTTCTCAATCTCCGCACGTGCAGCGGTTCCGACGGTCTTAAGCCGAGCGCCCTTTGCCCCAATGATGATGGCTTTCTGGCTATCCCTCTCAACAACGATGGATGCGTGAATATCAAAGAATGGACGCTCCTCCGGAGTCCGCTTCGCTCGTTCGGACATTTCATCGATAACGACTGCAATCGAGTGAGGAACTTCTTCAAAGACATCTTCTATTGCAGCTTCGCGAATGAGGTCGGCGATCTGAGTTTCAAGTTCTTGATCTGAGGTCATGTCTGCGGGATAGAAAGGTGGAGACTCAGGAGCGTACTTTGCCAGCAGATCCATCAACAACTGAACTTGATCATCAGTCTTTGCAGAGATAGGAACAACATCATCCCACTGGAATCCGGCTTGTTCGGCTAATTTACTTGCGGCCATTAACTGGGCGAGTACTTCGCTCTGCTTTGCCATATCTGTCATCGTGATTACACAGATCTTCTTGGCGCCCTTATGGGTTGCGACTTCTTCTGCAATAAAGAGATCGCCGGCACCAATCGCTTCTACGGCTGGGATACAGAGAACAATGGAGTCAACGGAGTCCATGCTCTCAGTCACCATAGTGTTGAGTGCGCCGCCGAGTAGCGTTTTTGGTTTGTGGACTCCTGGGGTATCAACCACGACAAGTTGGTAATCGGGACGAGTGACGATTCCACGAATCGCATTGCGGGTTGTGTTGGGGTGATGCGAGGTGATGACAACCTTTTCACCAACAAGGGCGTTCACTAAAGTGGATTTGCCGGTATTCGGCCGTCCTACAACAGCAACAAATGCAGATTTATGTGTCATCTAGGCAAAGGGTACTAGCAACTCAAGGGCGTCGGCGACTGATGTGACAATCTCCGCACACCTTTCTCCGATGAGTCGATGGCACCCTTCACTTGTCGGAGAGTTGATGGGGCCAGGAACTGCCATCACAGTTCGAAGAATCTCGGCTGCATCACGAGCTGTGCGCAGTGAGCCGCTACGGAATGCAGCTTCAACAACCAGAGTTCCTTGAGATAGCGCGGCAATTATTCGATTCCGGGTCAAAAAACGTTCAGGGCGCGCACGTTCTTTGGGCATCACTTCAGAAATCAGCGCTCCAGACTCTGCAATCTCATTGAAAAGTCTCTCGTTTCCGGCTGGATAGTTGATTGAAACTCCTGAAGCTAGGACTGCGTATGTCACGCCTTCCGCAGCGATAGCTCCTCGATGCGCATGAGTATCAATTCCGTAAGCACCACCACTGACAACCGCCCAATCGCGATCTGCAAAACCTGATGCAAATTCACTTGCAACCCGGGCGCCATAAGTAGTCGGATTTCTTGTTCCAACAATTGCAACGCTCCGCTCTCGAATCTCTCCACCCTTAATTATTAGCCCGATGGGTGGAGCTAAAAGATCACCCATCGATACCGGCCATTCGCTTGATTCAGGGGTGATGAATCGTGCTCCCGATTCAACAATTTCTCTCTGCAGTACCTGAACATCGCCATCTATGAGGGTCTGTCGAATCCGTTCGGAAGATTTTCGAGCATTGGCATATTCTCCTTTGACTATTCGATTCAAGAGATCTTCTGCTCCGTGAAGAGATAACTCGTGCGTCCAAAAAGACGATCCACCTTCTATTGCATTAAAGAGTCTGAGCCTTGCTTCCATACTCACGATGCGCGATCCACATCAGAACGCAGTGTTAAAGCAACGTCGACTTCATTGACTCCGGGCGTACTCAGCCCTTGAAGATCGGTAATAGTCCAAGCTAGACGTAACAATTTATGAAATCCTCGAGCGGTAATCTCTTCGCGATCAATAAGTGTATGAAGAGTGCTCATTGCTTTCTGGTGAGCTCGATACTTTCCTCGTAACAACTCTGAGGGAATCTGTGAATTGAGTTCAAAGTTATCTTTCTGAAAACGTTCCTTGGCTGCAGACCGTGATCTCTCGACACGCGCGCGAATCTCAGCGCTACTTTCTCGAACAGAAGAGTCAGCAAGAGCAGCTCGAGTAGGTGTTTCGACCCGCAATCGAAGATCGATCCGATCCAATAACGGTCCAGAGATTCGATTGAGATATCGGCGAACTTGAAGGGAAGAGCATTGGCATCCTCTTCCCTTTCCCGAAAATCGACCACACGGGCAAGGATTTGCAGCCAGAACCAAGATGAAGCGAGCCGGAAAACGTAAGGTTCCGACGGAGCGCGTTATTTCCACTACTCCAGACTCCAAAGGCTGGCGAAGTGAATCGAGAATTCCAGTAGCGCACTCAGGTGCTTCATCGATAAAGAGAACACCATGATGAGCAAGTGAACATGCACCAGGCTTAATGTTTCGCGCCCCTCCACCAACCATCGCAACCGTCGTCGTTGTGTGATGAGGTGCAATGAATGGAGGAGTCTTGCTAATAAATGCTGTACTCGAGAAGTTTCCTGCAATCGAGTGAATGGCCGCGACTTCTCTTATGTGTGCATTACTGAGTCGTGGAAGAATTGTAGGAATCCGCTCGGCCAACATGGTCTTTCCGGTTCCGGGAGGCCCAATCATCAGTAGATGATGTCCCCCGGTCGCTGAGACTTCGAGACCGAACTTTGCCTCTTCTTGTCCTGCTACTTGTGACATATCGATAGAGCTTGCCTCGGCCGAAATTTCGAATAGAGGTGAGTCGAGTGCAATATGGTCGCCGCTGAGGATACTCAAAACCTGCGCTAGGTTTGAAGCTGGAAAAATCTCAATCTCATCTAAGAGATTAGCTTCGGTGAAATTCGCCGCTGGCACGATTGCACGTGTAATTCCATGTCGTGCGGCGGCAATTAACATGGGAAGGATTCCACGTATAGGACGCAGTAATCCCTCAAGCGAGAGTTCACCAATCAAGATCGTATTCTCGGAATTTTCTAATGGAACTTGTGAAGAGGCTGCAAGAATCGCAACGCTAATGGGGAGATCAAACCCCGAACCGCTCTTGGGTAGCCATGCCGGCGACATCGATACTGTGATTTTGTGTTGCGGCCACTGTTTACCTGAATTACTAATCGCAGAGCGAATTCGATCTCGAGATTCATTGAGAGTCGCATCAGGTAATCCCAATAGTTGGTAACTCGGCAATCCCGTGGTTATGTCTACCTCGATTTCAACTATTTCACCTTCTAAACCAAGCAGACTGACGGCTCTAGTTACCGCAACGCTCATGAGATACCGATTCGATAGTCAATAGTTATCTCTCCGGATCGTCCGAGCAGAATCCCCGCAACATCAATGCGATATGGCCGCCCAAGTCTTTGGTGTGTGGCTAGCCAGGCGAGGGCAAGGCGCTGAATTCGATGAAGCTTCGCAGCAGTAATTGACTCGAGAGGATCGCCGTACGCGGCCGAAGTTCGCGTTTTCACTTCAATAAATACAATCTCTTTGTCAGGCGATAGCGCTACTACATCTAATTCCCCTTCTCTTATTCTCCAATTGCGATCGAGAATTTGATAGCCACGTTCGGTGAGATACCTAGCGGTGAAATTCTCCCCCGTTGTTCCCGTGACAGATGCGCGCTCATTCAAAGCCATTGCTGGAAAATAGGGCGGGCAGCTCTGATCTGAACTACTGGGTAATCAATCTGTGCGTAAAACTAATTGTTGATGAGGGCAGCTATATTGGAATAGGAGCGACGATGAATCTCGGTTACTCCCAGAGAGCGCAGAGCCGCCTCATGCGAACGAGTGACATAGCCTTTATGTGCGTTAAGTCCATAGCCCGGATAGCGTTGATCTAGTTGGTCCATGACTCGATCACGATGGACTTTTGCAAGAATTGAGGCAGCTGAAATAGAAATCGCAACTTGATCGCCCTTCCAGACCGCCAATGAAGGGCTTGGTAGTCCATCAATCACATATCCATCTGTTAGAACATACTCCGGATTAATCTGTAGCGCGTTGATTGCGCGACGCATCCCCTCCAGATTTGATTTATGGAGGCCAATCTCATCAATCTCTTGCGGGGTGATTTCAATAATCGAGTAGCTCTGAGATTGATCGATGATGATTTGAAAGAGGCTTTCTCTTTTCTTCGGTGATAACTCTTTCGAATCACGGACCTCAGATAATTCTGGGGCGCTGATATCTTTGAGAATAACCGCAGCAACAACGAGTGGACCAGCGCATGCGCCTCGGCCCGCCTCATCCACGCCCGCGATATTGCTTATTCCTGCAGCAATAAGGCGTGATTCAATCATGGTCGAGCCTTACGGAGATTTTTTCACCGGAATCTTAGAGAGGTCTTCGCCGACCTCAAGGATTCCAGCGTTCTTTAGTGGCCAGATGACAAAAACTGCTCGTCCAGTAACTTTGTCGAGCGGGACCATTCCTTTGTTGGGATCGTCAGTATGAAAACGAGAGTCTGCGCTTGCACCACGATGATCGCCCATAACCCAGATAAAGTCTTGAGGGACTGTCACATCAAAGTTTGAGTCAGATGCTTTATCGCCAGGATAGATATAGGGCTCTTTGAGAGCAATGCCATTAACTTCGATTTTTCCATCAGCGTTACAACACACGACGCGATCCCCGCCTACGCCAATCACGCGCTTAATCAGATATTGCTTTGAAGGATCAGGAAGAACTCCCACAAAAACCAGAGTATCCCGGACTACTTTAGAAAGTCCTGTGGACTCGTCATAAGGAGCAGAGAGCCAATTAGCTGGATCTCTGAAGACAACTACTTCCCCACGTTTGATATCGCTAAAGAGCGCGCCGAATTTGTTGACACCAACTCTGTCATTGACAAGGAGTGTGTTCTCCATAGAGCCTGAAGGGATATAGAAAAACTGAATGAGGAAAGTCTTAACAATGATGGATAGAACGAGCGCCGAAACTAGGAGAATCGGAAGTTCGCGAAGGCTAGTGCCTTTCGCTTTAGGTGACATAACTAGACGACGCGAAGGTCGACTTTATGCCTTGGTTTCGTCTGAAGTAGCTTCCGGAGTTGTTTCTTCGACTGCAGCTTCTTGAGCTACTGGAGTTTCTTCTACAACTTCAGCAACAACTTCTGGGGCTGCAGGTGTTTCAACAACTGGTGTTTCGACGACTGGAGCGGCATAGACAGTCTCTAGATCATCAGCGCTACGGCGCTCACGAATCTTGGCAGCCTTGCCACGGAGATCGCGGAGGTAATACAACTTAGCGCGACGAACTTCGCCACGACGAACGAGTTCGATTTTTTCGATTACGGGTGCGTGGACTGGGAAAATTCTCTCGACGCCTACACCGTATGAAATCTTACGAATTGTGAAAGTCTCACGGACGCCAGAACCCTGACGTGCAATGACGAGACCCTGGAATACCTGGATACGGCTCTTGTTACCTTCGATAACGCGGACGTGAACCTTGAGTTCATCGCCGGGACGGAAATTAGGTAGGTCCTTACGAAGGGAGACGGCATCAACCGCATCAAGCACGTTCATGATTTGTCCTAACAATTAGTCTTCACACTCAGGTCTAACGATCGAGGGGTATCTTGCCACACCAGGACCCGAAGCGCTAAATCGCGCTCGATGGACCCTATGTAGACCTGGCGCGGAACGGCCCAGACTAGAACGAGGGCCCGGCCTCAATCTGGGCGGTGAGGGCGGCATGAAGAGTTGGTCCAGCGGCAATCACCATATGTTTCTCGCCATTCCAGATGCCAGACTTCACTGAGATTTTTGCACCGGCTTCGGTGGCAATCAATCCAGCAGCTGCGTAATCCCATTCATTGACCCCAGCTTCAAAGTAAGCATCGAGAGATCCTGTTGCCACATGACAGATATCAACTGCGCATGCACCAAGTCGACGCAAGTCTCTAATTTGTGGCAACAAATCAGCGATCAACGCTGCTTGCACTTTGCGCTTTTCCAGATCATAAGCAAAACCAGAACCTACAAGTGCGCGATTGAGTGGCACCGGTTCGTTGCAGCGAATTGGGGCGCTGTTAAGAAAAGCGCCACCTCCACGTGATGCTTTCCATAAAGAATTAGTTGCTGGCGAATACACCACACCTACAAGTGGACCTTCTTGGTCTTTCACACCGATACTGACACACCATCCCGGAATGTCATAGAGATAGTTCACGGTTCCATCAATGGGATCTATAACCCAAGTAATTCCAGAAGAACTCTCTTTACTTGCTCCCTCTTCGCCAATCAAACCATCGTCTGGTCGGGCTGCAAGAATCTGACTAACAATCAATTTTTCGCTCTCGTGATCCATCTGAGTGGCAAAGTCAAAAACTCCACTCTTCTCGTCTAATTCAAATTTAGAGGGACGCTTCTTGAGCAACTCACCTGCATTAAGTGCGATTGTCTCGGCAAGTTTTAGTAAATCGCCAGTATTGGTCATTTGCCAATCTAATCACAACCGTCCAAAGCCAAGTACACTCGCAACATGCTTACCTCCTATAAACGGCTCTTTGCTGTGCCCGGAGGCTGGCGCTTCTCTTTTGCAGGATTTATTCTGCGTATGCCGATTTCGATGTTGTACCTAGCAATCGTTCTATTTGTTGTTGCTGAAACCGACTCATATGCACTAGCTGGTGCGCTCTCGATGATGGCATCTGTCGTATTAGCCATTGCGACGCCTCTATGGTCGCGGGCCGCAGATCAATTCGGCCAGAACCGAATCCTGTCCATCACGGCCCCCGTTCACATCATTTTCCTTGGGCTCTTCGTATATCTGGTTAAAAACGACGCCCCAACCTGGAGCTGGTTCCTGTGTGTCATCATCTTCGAAGCATTTGTTATCGGTTCTGGACAGATGGTCAGGCGTAGATGGATTCATGCCATAGGTGACGATCGCAAGTTGATTGATACTGCATATTCATTTGAAGCGCTGGTTGATGAAGTAATTTTCACGACTGGACCCGTTGTCGCAACCTTGATTGCTTCGTTCTTCTTCCCGTCCGCCGCAATCTTTGCTGCCATGGGTTTCTTGATTGTGGGAGCGCTCTTCTTCCTCTCGCAGAGAAGTACTCAACCTCCAGCTCATCCTCGCGAACCCGGTGATGATCACACTCTTCTCATTCGAGATCGTTTTATCCAAGCGCTCTTTATTCCCATGATGATGGTTGGATCATTTTTTAGCGCAACAGGACTAGTCATCGTTGGTTATTCAGATGAATTTGGAGTCCGCGAATACAGTGGATTCTTCGTCGCAATCTGGTCATTCAGCTCAGGAATCTCAGCTTTCATCAGCGGTTCGATTCACTGGAAGATGAATGAAGCGCGCAGATTCGTGTATTCAGTCGGTGCTCTTGTGATTCTTACTCTGCCAATCTTCCTCGCTGCTCAATTATTTGAAGGAAATCTCTTTGTCATGGCAGTTGCACTATTCATCAATGGACTAGCCATCGCGCCTCTGTTGACGGCTGGTCTCTCAGTCGCTGAACGTTCAGTAAGCGAGAAGAGAACTACTGAAGTCTTGGCATGGGCTATTGCGGCGCTCAATCTAGGTGGAGCGATACCAACAGCAATTACGGGATACATCATTGACACATACGGCTCGACTGTCGCATTTATTGTGCCGCTAGCCTGTATAACAATCGCACTTTTGTCATTACTTCCATTCCTGAGATTATGGAAGCAGAAAGTGGTCCAAATCCACGCATAAGTTCCCCAACTTATATGGCACTCTGTGGCAATCTTTACCCGTGACCGAATTACGAGTTGTGGGACGTTCTGACGATGGCGAAAGTCTTGAGCTCACTGATCTCGAAGGAAATAAATTCTCCCTTCGCGTGAGTGACTCTCTCCGCGCTACCGTCAACGAAAGACGTCTTACTCCAGTCGTGGAGAAGGCTCCTCAATTTTCGATCAAAGAAATTCAATCTCGCCTTAGAGCTGGCGAGAGTTATGCCGAAGTCTCACGGATCTCCGGACTCTCGCTGGAAAAAATTGAGAGATACGCCAGCCCGATTTTGCAAGAGCGTGCATGGATAATTGAGCAAGCAGAGAAAGCATCACCTAAAGGAACTTCACTTCCGCTCTCTGAGTTAGTTATTCACCGTTTAGCGCCTCGCGGTGTAAACATGAATCAAATCTCATGGAACACATGGCGACTTGATGATGGAACGTGGCATTTAGTCTTGAGTTATCCATCGCGTGAAGGTCAATCCGAAGCAACATGGGTTTTTGACTCCAGCAAGAGAACTCTTACCTCAAAGGATGATGGTGCGCGCTGGATTAATGGAGAAGAGATTCCAACCAAGCAACCTCCTCGCCCCGATCGCATGAGTGATCACGGAGTTCTCTTTCCAGTTGAAGGCGAGACTCCTCAACCTCCGAGACTTGTCGCAGTACGTACTGCTCCCGTAAGCGGAGATAGCGCCGTAGAAGACGCTCCAGAAACTAAAGAGATCACACCAGATGCCAAAAAAGATGGTGTGACCCGTCGAATCTCAATCCCATCATGGGATGACATCATGTTTGGCAGGAGCAAGAAGAAAGAAGATGAGGAAGAAGAGAGCTAAATTCTCTGTGACAGTAACGGAATTTCAACCTCAGATCTAGTAACTCCCCCGTGGTGCCCCACCATCGAAAGTTGTAGTTCTTCGCGAGACTGCTCAACCAATATCAATTCACCCTGAGCGATTGCAATGAGATCACCAATACGTTCTGCGCTCTTTTCGGAGACAGAGTTACCAAACAAATTCTCATTCAGAGCTTCTTCCCGCGAATAGAGAATTACTCTCTCACCAAAGTATTCTTGCCATTGAGACTTGGTCTCTTCTAACGAGCCCTCTTGCAGGTATAGATAGCGCACACGCGGTTCGCCTCCAAGTAAATTCACATTCTTCAGCAGGTCATTTTCTTTCCCAAGAACGCAGAAATCTCCCCGATTAATCATTCCGTGATCTGAAGTGACCCAGAGACGAGATCCTTGCGGAAGTCGTTCGATCAGCTTGGTAATAAGGTCAGCTGCTTTGAACATTGCTGCATGGAATCTATCTGAGCCAAAACCACTTCGATGTGAAGCATCATCTACATCGTTGATATAGACATAGGCAAAAGATCTCTCTTGCGACAAAGCAGCTGCAGCTTGAGAAACCATTTCGTCAGTGACATTCACGCCGCAATATCTTGCGCCACGAAGTGCTGCTCGAGTAAAGCCTGTCTCTTCATAACGTTTCGCAGCGATATGAGAAACCTTGATTCCCTCTTGGACTGCGCGTTCAAAGAGGGTCTTTTCTGATTGCCAGATATATGGATCGACTCTCTCGTCCCACTTCAATGCATTTAGCAATCTCTCTGGCGTTCCGCTATGTGGCACACGCATGGTGTACCCGACCATTCCATGCACTCCAACATCTAAACCTGTTCCAAAGGAGGTAAGGCTGGTGGATGTCGTCGAAGGAAATGTCGCACTGAGCATCGCGTGCGCTTTCATCTGTGAGAAAACAGGAAGATCTTTTGCGCAAAGCTCTATGGCATTCACGCCCATGCCATCAACAAGCAGTACGCACTCACGTTGGGCAGCATTAGCTTCAATTCCCAGCACATTGCTAGTTTGTGACAAACCAAGTGTGGCGAAGATCGATTGTGATAAGTCTGAGAGCAAGTGGGCCACGTAGGTATCTTTCCAGTAATCTTCCCTCTTATGTTCCGCTACTCGAGCGAAGTCCACGATGCTTTGGCCCAGAAGAAACCTCTCGTCGCTCTTGAATCCACGATTATCAGCCACGGATTGCCGCGGCCCCGAAACATGGAAGTTGCTGCTGAAGTAGAAGCTATTGTGCGTAACAATGGCGCAATTCCAGCCACCATCGCAATCATTGATGGATTAATCCATGTTGGACTTGAAAAAGAAGAGCTGCACAGAATCGCAACCGATCAATCCATACTCAAAGCTTCCATTCGTGATCTTGCAACAATCTCAGCAAAGAAACTCAGCGCCGCAACTACGGTAGCTGCAACGTCACACATTGCCCATGCTGCTGGAATTTCCTACTTTGCTACTGGTGGTCTGGGTGGCGTGCACCGAGGAGCACAAGAGACATGGGATGAATCAGCTGATCTGCATTCTCTGGCCACAATCCCAGTCCTCGTTGTCAGTGCTGGAGCGAAATCAATCCTTGATGTGCCCGCAACTCTCGAGCGTCTCGAAACACTCTCTGTCCCTATCGTTGGCTTTAAGACAACCCGTTTCCCAGGTTTTTATCTCGCGGACTCCGGTTTTGATATTGAATATCGAGCAGACTCTCCCGAAGAAGTTGCGGCAATTTGGAACGCTCGCACACTCGTTAAGACTTCTCACTCAGGAATGGTGGTCGCAAACCCCGTCATCAATCAGATGGATGTGACACTCCACGAAACAACTTTGCGAAACGGTTTAGCAGCATCAGATGCCGCAGGCATCAAAGGCAAAGCTGTCACTCCATTCTTGCTTGACTACTTCCACAGCAACACTAATGGTGAGTCATTACGGGTGAATATCGAAATCATCAAAGCCAACGCGGCGCTCGCAGCACGCATCGCAGTTGCTGCGAACTAGGTCTAGGGTCCAAAACCAGATGCCTCGCATTCTCTGTATCGGCGATGCGATGCTTGATGTCCTGGTACTCATTGACTCTGACATTCACTATGGCAGCGATACTCCATCGCGTATCACCACCCATGGTGGAGGCGCAGCCGCAAACACGGCGACATGGATGGCGCATCAAGGAAATCAGGTCTTTTTCGTCTCTCGAGTAGGAGATGATGCTGCTGGGCGCGCAGTCATATCTGAGTTGGATACGTGGAATATCGAACATAAGCAAATCCAGCAATCCGTAGGAAAAACTGGAGTCGTGGTTGTCATCGTTGACAAGACAGGACAACGCACAATGTTTCCGGATTCAGGCGCCAACTCTGGGCTCACCAGTGCAGATTTACCGAGCCTTAGCGGCTTTGATGCAGCTTTTCTCTCGGGTTATTCATTATTCAATCCTGAATCTACCGACGGAGTGGAAGGAATGATTTCTGCTATCAAAAGTGCAGGAATTCCTCTGATCTTCGACCCTGCTTCAGTTGGAACTATCTCTCATTTTGGACTTGAAAAAGCGCTCACCTATCTCAATCAAATGGATGTCATTCTTCCTAATGAAGAAGAGGCTCTCTTTTTAACTCAGACTTCTACTGTTGATGAAGCGCTCTCTCAATTGAACAAGTTCACCAAGACTGTGGTCATCAAACGTGGAGATAAAGGCGCTTATGGCGCCGCCGAATCACAACAACCTGTTGCAGCACCCACTTCCCCAGTCACTCCAATAGATACCACAGGTGCTGGCGATGCCTTTGCAGCAGCTTTTATTCCACGTTGGATCACGACTCGAGATCTTCAAGAATCAATGGCTGCCGGAAATGCTTTAGCACGAGAATGCGTCACAATTATTGGCGCTAGACCGAGCGTCAATCCCCAGTAATTTCACCATTCATTGGCAGAATCACGCCATGGCAAAAGCGGATTCATCCAAGAGCGCAAATGTAAGTGGCAAGAAGAAGGCCGTCGGTCCTAAGCCCGGAGAATTTCCTGGCAAGATCGTCGACATCGATGTCTCATCAGAGATGTCTGATTCTTTTCTTGAATACGCATATTCAGTTATTTACTCACGCGCATTGCCTGATGCTCGAGATGGTTTGAAGCCCGTTCATCGCAGAATCTTGCATCAGATGGCAGAGATGGGACTTCGTCCAGATAAAGGCCATGTTAAAAGCGCGCGAGTTGTTGGTGAAGTCATGGGCAAGTTGCACCCGCATGGCGATGGCGCAATTTATGACGCTCTCGTTCGCATGGCACAACATTTCTCCATGCGTCTTCCGTTAGTGGATGGCCATGGAAACTTTGGCTCTCTTGATGCTGGCCCTGCAGCAATGCGATACACCGAAGCGCGTCTTGCTAGTTCAGCGCTTCTCATGGTGGAAGAGGCGGATGAAGATACAGTCGATTTTGGTGCAAACTATGACGGCCAGATTATGGAGCCCTTAGTACTTCCTGCAGCTTTTCCTAACCTTCTCGTCAACGGTGCCACCGGTATCGCTGTCGGCATGGCAACCAATATGGCGCCGCACAATCTCGGCGAAGTAATCGCCGCTGCTAAACACCTGATCGAAAACCCCAATGCAACTCTCAAGCAACTCATGAAGTTCATTCCTGCGCCTGATTTTCCCACGGGTGGAAGTATTCTTGGCAAGGAAGGAATCCTTGATGCGTATCAGACTGGCAAAGGGGCCTTTAAAGTCCGTGCCAAAGTTGAAGTCGGTAAAGTCACTACTCGCAAGCAAGGCATCACCATCACGGAACTTCCCTTCAATATTGGACCAGAGAAAGTGGTCGAACGTATTAGCGATCTTGTGAAGGCAAAGAAGATCCAAGGAATATCAGACATTGTCGATCTCACCGATGGCCAATCAGGTACCCGCGTAGTTGTCGAAATCAAGAATGGTTTCGAACCTGACCAGGTCCTTGAGAACCTTTACAAGCTAACACCCCTTGAAGATCAGTTCTCTATCAATGCTGTTGCCTTGGTCAATGGCAAACCAAAGACTCTGGGCTTGAAGGAATTACTACAGGTCTTCGTTGATCATCGCATTGAAGTCGTCACTCGCCGTTCTAACTTCCGCAAAGATAAAGCCGCTGCTCGACTTAACTTAGTTGATGGCTTGCTCAAGGCGATTATCGATATAGATAAGGTTGTGAAAATCATTCGCAGCAGCGATGACGCAAGTGAAGCCAAGGAATCTCTCATTAAGTCCTTCAAACTCACTGACGAACAAGCCACCTACATCTTGGATATGCCTCTGCGCCGCCTAACAAAGATGTCAAAGATCGAGCTTGAAAGCGAGCAGAAAGAGCTCAAATCGACCATTGCTAAATTAACAGCGCTGCTCAAGAGCGATGAAGCGCTACGTAAACAAGTTTCAGATGAACTAAGTGAAGTAGCGACAAAGTACGCGACTCCACGACGTACATTGATTGCTTAAGCGTCGATTCTCTCGCGATCAATATCTGCTGTAGCTATAAAGTCTTTTCGCGGAGCGACTTCGTTACCCATTAATAGCTCGAACATCTTCTCTGCTTGAGCGGCATCCTTGATGGTGATGCGTCGAAGGGTGCGATGCTCAGGGTCCATAGTGGTCTCGCGGAGTTGATCAGCATCCATCTCGCCAAGGCCTTTGTAACGCTGTAAAGGTTCTTTCCAACGCTTACCCTGCTTCTTAAGATCTGCGAGCAACTTCTTCATCTCGTCATCAGAGTAGGTGTAATGAACCTCGCCCTTCTTACCTCCGCCACCCATGACTTCAATTCTGTGAAGTGGCGGGATGGCAGCAAATACTCGCCCGTCATCAATCAGAGGTTTCATGTAGCGATAGAGCAAGGTCAACATGAGGCAACGAATGTGTGCGCCATCGACATCCGCGTCGGACATCAGAATGACGCGTCCATAGCGCGCATCATCAAGACTAAATGATTTTCCTGAACCCGCACCAATCACTTGAATGATTGCTGCACATTCTGCGTTGTCGAGCATCTGAGATAAAGATGCTTTTTGAACATTAAGAATCTTTCCTTTGAGAGGAAGAATCGCTTGATACTCAGAGTTTCGCGCGGCCTTCGTGGTGCCGAGAGCAGACTCACCTTCGACAATGAAAAGTTCTGTTCTTGAGACATCTTCAGAGCGACAATCTGAGAGCTTGGCAGGAAGTGAAGAACTTTCCAGAGCGTTCTTTCGACGCTGCAGTTCTTTATGGGTACGAGCCGAGATGCGAGTTCTGGAAGCATTAGCGACCTTCTCAAGAATCAGCAATCCGTTTGCTTTATCAATGCGCTTTGTTGTGGTGAAGAACTTCTTGAGTTCGTCCGAAACTACTTGTTGGACGATCTTGGTAACAGCCGGAGTGCCTAGAACTTCCTTGGTCTGTCCCTCAAACTGTGGTTCTTGCATGCGGACTGTGACGACCGCAGTTAAACCTTCGACGATGTCATCCTTAATGACATCTTGCTCGTTCTTCTTCAAGACTCCCTTAGCTCGGAGAAACTCATTAAAGGTTTTTGTCAGAGCGCGTTCAAATCCTTGTACGTGGGTTCCACCCTTAGGAGTGGTGATGATGTTGACGAAAGAGCGAACAGTCGTCTCGTAGCCATTGCCCCACTTCATCGCAATATCTACATCCATATCGCGTTCTACTTCTTTAGGCTCTAGGTGGCCCTTTTCATCAAGGACGGGAACGGTTTCCTGATAATGGCCAGTACCGGTAAGACGTATGACGTCTCCGACCGGCTCATCGGGTTGGATAAAGTGGCAGTACTCGGAAATTCCGCCTTTGTGGAAGAAAGTCTCGGTGCTCTTCTCTTTAGTGCGATTGTCATTAACAATTAAGGTGAGGCCAGGAACAAGATATGAGGTCTGGCGGGCGCGTGTGTAAATCTCTTCTAGATCATATTGTGCATCCTTAAGGAAGATCTGCTTATCAGACCACCACTTGATGCGAGTGCCAGTGATCTTGGTCGAAACTTTTCCAATAACTCGCAGTCCTGATTGTGGTTCAAAAGGCGCATTGGGACCGTCGCCATCAAAGACGCCAGCTACTCCTCGCTTAAATGACATCCAATAAATCTTTCCATCGCGATCAACTTCTACATCAAGGCGTGACGCAAGCGCGTTCACAACGGAAGCTCCAACGCCATGGAGGCCGCCTGTGGCTGCATATGAACCGCCGCCGAACTTTCCGCCGGCATGCAGTTTTGTCATCACTACTTCAACGCCTGTTAAACCAGTCTTGGGCTCTTTATCAACGGGAATGCCGCGGCCATCATCATGGACTTCGATGGAACCATCTTTTTCAAGATTAATCTCAATCTTCTTGCAATGGCCTGCAAGTGATTCATCAACTGCGTTATCGATAATTTCCCAGAGGCAGTGCATGAGCCCGCGACCATCGGTCGAGCCGATATACATTCCGGGACGCTTGCGAACCGCATCCAGACCTTCTAAAACTGAGAGGTCTTTTGCGGAATATGATTTCTCTACACTGCGATTATCAGTCTCGGCCACGATGCGCAAGGGTATCTACCTCAGTATTGAGCAGAGGGATTACGCGCCGAGAACGCTGGGAATTTGTCGATAATTTCACAGAAAGTGGCGAGAATTGAAAAAAAGTTCGATTTCAGCCTGCGGGGAATAAGTCAGAGGTGGTTTGATGTTCCACTAGAAGCAATTATTCACAAGGCAAGGAAGGCAGGCTCATCATGACCGAGAACGTTGTACTCGATACCACGCCACTTAACGCCCTTGACCGCTGTGATCGTTGTGGCGCACAAGCTTATGTGCGAGCAGTAATGGCAAATGGTTTCGAACTTCTCTTCTGCGGACATCACGCCAAGAAGTATCAAGAGGGTCTAGCAACCGCCGCTAAGCGGATTGACGATGAGACTTCTCGCCTCAGCGAAGAATCAACGGCGCAATAATTCTTGAGACCATACTTGGTCTCCCAGTTCGCGCTTCTTCTTTATCTGCAATTCCACTGAGTTTAACTAAAGAATTAACACCGAGATATCGCAAAGGTTCTGGCTCCCATTTGCGAATCATCCGATTTACAAAGTGAAGTTGAGTAATCTCGCTCTCTTTTCCTGTAATGAGATGCGCCAAAATTCTTGCTGACAGATAACTCATCGTGACGCCATCGCCGGCATATCCACCCAAGCGTCCGAAACCGCTCGTGTGATTGTATTGAACATATGGCTCCCAATTCCGTGTAATGGCGACTGCGCCACCCCACGCGTGAGTGAAGGAGGTATTCCGTAATTGTGGGAACCAGGTTCGCGCCAAATCTCGAAGATGCGCATGGACTGATGATGTCATTTCCTTCTCGAGCCTGAGCTTCGAGCCCAAGGGATATGTAGCACCTCGGCCGCCAATTGCTAAACGATTATCAGCAGTGCGCTGTGCGTAATTGACCATATGTGCAGCTTCAGCGAAGGTAAAGCGAGTATCGGCACCAATCTCGCTCCAGATATCTTGTGAAATGGGCTCTGTTGCAACCATGAGCGAGTACAGCGGTATGAACTCTCGTCCAGGTTCGCCGAAAACCTCCGTTGCCTGAATAACTATTGGAGCCTTGATATACGAACTATTGACGAAAACTCCGTCATCTGACTTTGTTGCATAAGCACCTTCGATGAGATGCACACCTCTTCCAGATAGGAACTCCAACAGTCCTTGGAGAAGTCCATATGGATTCACCGTTGCACACTCTGAGTTAAAGAGAGCTCCTCGAGCATCAGCAACGCGGATCATCGCATCGAGTTCTGTGCGATCTTTCCAGCGATGCATCTCGTCTTCCGACAAACGCAGACGCTTCTCTTGGGCAGCATTACGTGCGAACATGAGGGTTCCGGACTTCACGAAATTGGCCCGCGGAGCGTACTTCTGGGCAAAACTTCCAATGTCATCAATGGAAGAAGTCAGAGCTGCGAAGAGTCTATTTGTGGCTTCGCTTCCGTATCTCTTCTCTAAAGTTGAGCGATAAACCGGATAATCAGATGAAGCCCATCCCCCGTTACGTCCACTTGCACCAAAACCAAATTGTTTTGCTTCAAAAATAGCAATCTTCAATGCAGGGTTTAATTGCAGTAAGTGAAAAGCGCTCCAAAGACCTGAGAAGCCGCCACCGATGATTGCAACGTCGTACGAATCAACTAGTTCTGTTTTGAGATTTGATGTTGATACTTCACTCGCCCATAGCGAGTTATTCGGCTTGGAATCCTGCTTCGCGGTGTGAGCCATCGCAGAATGGTTTCTCTTTGGAGTGGCCGCAACGGCAGAGTGAGAAGTTCTCTTTTGTCTCGAGAACGTTGCCGTCTGCATCGACAAAGTCAGCAGCGCCAGTAACGCGGATCGAACCGTTTGGCTTCACATAAATCTTCGGACGTTCGGACATGAATTGACTCCCTATCTTGATTATGACTAGTCGAGGTAGTCGCGTAGTACTTGAGAACGCGATGGGTGGCGCAGTTTGGACATGGTCTTGGATTCGATCTGGCGGATACGTTCGCGGGTCACGCCGTAGACCTTGCCGATTTCATCGAGGGTCTTAGGTTGGCCATCAGTCAGGCCAAATCGCATCGCAACTACGCCTGCTTCACGCTCTGAGAGAGTGTCGAGAACTGAATGCAGCTGCTCTTGGAGCAAAGTAAAGGAGACAGCATCGGCAGGAACAATTGCTTCGGAATCTTCGATGAGGTCACCGAACTCTGAATCGCCCTCTTCACCGAGTGGAGTGTGAAGAGAAATCGGCTCACGGCCATACTTCTGAACTTCAACAACTTTCTCTGGTGTCATATCAAGTTCTTTAGCGAGCTCTTCTGGGGTCGGTTCGCGACCGAGATCTTGGAGCATCTGACGTTGAACGCGAGCAAGTTTGTTGATGACTTCGACCATATGTACCGGAATACGGATGGTTCGAGCCTGATCTGCCATGGCGCGAGTGATTGCCTGGCGAATCCACCATGTCGCGTAGGTCGAGAACTTATAGCCCTTGGTGTAATCGAACTTCTCTACAGCACGAATAAGACCAAGGTTTCCTTCTTGAATCAGATCAAGGAAGAGCATTCCGCGCCCCGTATAGCGCTTTGCAAGAGATACGACGAGACGGAGGTTAGCTTCCAGAAGATGGTTTTTTGCGCGCTTTCCATCTTCGGCAATCCACTCGAGCTCGCGCTTCAATGAACGCTCTAACTTATCGGCAGAATTCAAACGCTCTTCTGCAAAGAGGCCTGCTTCGATACGCATTGCAAGTTCAACTTCAAGTTCTGCATTGAGAAGCGCAACGCGACCAATCTGCTTGAGATAGTCCTTAACTGGGTCAGCGGTAGCGCCCGCAGTTAGAACGGTCTGTGCCGGAGCATCGTCTTCTTCGGAATCCTTGAGTGTGAACTCGCCCTCTTCTTGTTTCGCTTCTTCATTCAGGTTAACGACGCGAACATCAGATTGGGCTTCGGTTGATTCTTCGCCGGTGTCTGCAACTAACTTTTCGAGGTCTTCTAGTTCTACTTCTTCGAGTTCAACTTCTTCGCCATCAATCTTTTCGACAAGCTTTTTACCACCAGGTTTTGTTGTAGCGGTGCCGGCCGCAGCGATGACAGGTGTCGCGACTCCGGAAGAAGCCGCTTTCATCGCCTCTAATTCGGCTTTAGTTGGGAACCGTCGCGGACCTTTTTTCTCTTCAACTTTGGTTTTGCTTTCCTTCGCTACCTTGAGCGCTTCCAACTCTGCTTTGGTTGGGAAGAGGCGCGGACCTGCTTTCTTAACTGGCTTCTTTACAGCCTTCTTGACTACATTCTTGGCGCTCTTCTTTGCAGGAATGGCTTTTGTAGATTTCTTTGCTGGTGATTTGGCAGGACTCTTCTTGCTACTTGCGTTTTTGGGCGCACGCGATACAGGCACGAAATAGTCCTTTGCTTTGAGCTGACGACTTGTCAGAGTTACTTGCCAGCCACGGGGAATTGGCTATGGCTATATTATAAATTGTCCACAGGCTAGAACGCACATCCGAGCCTCTTTATGCCCTTCGGGCGTGGGCGCCGCTTATGACGGCGGCTAGCGCGCCTGATAAGAGCTCCAATCCTCCGTGAGCCTTGAGACTCTCATCCAGAAAGGTATCTGCCCGAGTCTCCATCATGATCGAATGGACCCGAGAGTCGTTTCGGTAGAACTTGAGGGGGACGTATGTCCCGACATATGGCTCATTTTCATAACAGTCCCCTGATTTACTGAATTCAAGGTGAAAGAGCTCGGTTAGCCAATCCGGTGTATGGAACTCATCGGTGCCAATACACATCGCAGGTCGCCTCTGTCCGTGATTGACCGCGTTCTGATGCTGTCTAGCCCTATAAGAATGTACATCGATGATCAGTGCCGAACCCGTCCGTTCTAGAACTGTATCTACCAATTCACTTAGTGAACGTGCATATGGATGAAAGTAGCTCTCCAGTAATTGAGAAGAGTTAAAGCCTTCGGGACGCAATTGCTTTCCTGTGGAAGTTCTCTGATAGACCGCGCCCATGCCCACTTTGTTCATGATTTCTCGCTCATCTGGAAATCGTTCAGGATCAATCACAAAGCGAGACATTCGATTGATGAAGAACCAGGGTTGTGGGACGTTTGGCGCTAGCTTCTGAGCTGCTCTTTCTGCGATTCGATCAGTTAAAGTGTCAGTGATCTCATTTAATTCCTCTTCTAACTCAGAATCGCTCAGCAAGAGATGCGCTCTTACTTGCGGTGGAATCACACGTGACGAGTGTGGAACGTGCAGAATAACTGGAGATTGGTGCGAACCTTCGATTATCTCGAAACTGAGTTCGCTCACAAACGCCCAGCTTCATGTATCCGTCGAAGGAAATCCTTAGTTTCATCTCTCTGAGGTGCTTGAAGAATCATTTCGGGTTTACCCCATTCCAGAATTCTTCCGCGGTGCAAGAAGCAGACTTCATCAGCCACTTGCTTTGCAAATCCCATTTCATGTGTAGCTAACAACATCGTCATTCCATCTGCTTTGAGATCGCGCACCAGACTTAAGACCTCATTGACCAGCACAGGATCTAGGGCAGATGTAATCTCATCGAGAAGCAACATACGTGGATGCAGTGCCAGCGATCGGATAATCGCAACACGTTGTTGTTGGCCACCGCTCAGGCGATCTGGGTATTGATCAGCTTTGTCCTTGAGGCCAAAACGTTCTAGGAGTGAAAATGCCTCGGTGGTCGCTTGTTCTTCATCCATCCCTCGGGCGTGAATGGGAGCCAAAGTGATGTTTTCTAGGACAGATTTATGGGGAAAGAGATTGAAGGATTGAAATACCATTCCGAATTTTCGACGGACTTCATCTACGTTGGACTCGACGGCGGTGATCTCTTCCCCATCCAAGGTGATCTTTCCATCATCGATTTGTTCTAAAAGATTAATGCATCTCAATAAGGTTGACTTGCCAGATCCTGAAGCACCGATGAATACCGTCGCAGTATGTTCGGGCACAGAAAAAGAGATATCTTCGAGCACAACTTCTTTTCCAAATGCCTTTCGAACCTTCTCGACCTTCAGAATGTCGCTCATTAGGCGTTTCCTTGTGCGTTCTGTCTCTCAATGGACTTGCGCAGAGTTCGGTCAGTGAATCGCGTCAAAGGAATTGTCACAATAAGAAAGACGATTGCAGCCATGACATATGGGGTGTAATTGAAAGTTCGGCTACTTGCTATTTGAGCAGCTCTCACCGCATCAGTGACGCCCAAAATCGAGACTAAGCCTGTGTCCTTTATGAGGGCCACTAAGTCATTTAGAAGTGGCGGGGTTACTCGACGTAGCGCTTGAGGAAGAATCACGTGGCGCAGAGTTTGAAAGTGTGTGAGCCCTAAGGAGCGAGCTGCTGCTCTTTGGCTGGGATGTACTGTGAGAATTCCACTTCGGATTACTTCAGCAACGTATGCGGTATAGGTGATAACGACTGCAATTGTGCCGAGTATTAAGACGTTATTTGTCAGGCCTTGAATACGAAGAGCTGGGATTCCAAATCCGACCAGCAAAATGACGAGGAGCATCGGTATGCCGCGGAAGAGATCTACATAGATTGTTGCCAAGATACGAAATGGTGTCAGTGCTGGTGAGCGCGAGGTGCGTATCAGTGCGATTGTGAGGCCCAAGATGGCAACTGATGTACCTGCGATGATTGTCAAAACTACATTTGTTCCGAACCCCAAGATGATCTTCGGAAGAACTTCAACGCCGTAAGCCCAGGCAAAGAAAGTCTCAGATAATAATTTCCAACCTGGAGAGGTGACAATAACGAGTGCAAGAGAGCCTAAAACAAGCAGGCTCGAAACTCCGGCGACGATGGCATTGCGTTTGTTTCGATTCTTGCGCGCCAATCGGCGGGCTAATTCATGGCTACTGGGGGTCCAGTTTCCACCAAAGTCATAGGGCGCAACACCGTCGTTTTCCGCGGCGTTGCGCCCCATGATTCTTAACCTTCCTTAATCAGATTATCTAATCGCTACTTCAAGAATGGCGCACCAGCTGAAGCTGCTAGCCATTGTTCAGTAATCGCTGCGAGTGTTCCGTTATCGCGAATCGCATCGACTGCTTGAGTTACGCAAGAAGTGATTGGACTGTCCTTAGCAAGGAGAAGACCTGCACCTTCATCAGCTGATGCTGAATTCTCGAGCTGTCCAACGATGATTCCATTTGGAACCTCAACTGCAGAGAGATAGAAGGCTGTTGGTAGGTCAACTACAAGACCATCAATCTGACCATTCTTGAGAGCAGCGACTGCAGCCGCATTGTCGTTAAATACTTGTGGCTTTAGGCCAAGCTGATTCTCAATTGCATCAAGAGAAGTTGAGGCAACCGCTGCGCCAAGCTTTGGATTCTTTGCTTGGAGGTCAGCGATGCTTGTTACACCTTCGATTTTGCTGCCCTTGAAGGAGACGATTGATTGATTTGACTTGTAGTACGCGCTCGAGAAGTCAACAACTTTCTTGCGATCTTCAGTAATGGAGTACTGCTGGATGTTGAAGTCGAAATCCTTTGGACCTGGTGCGATCGCTCCATCAAATGTGGTGCGGATCCACTTGACTTGAGACTGGTCATAGCCAAGTTGAGTTGCAACTGCATAGGCAACGGCAGCTTCAAAGCCCTCGCCTGATTCAGGAGCATCATTGAGGACCCATGGTTCATATGCTGGCTCTCCGGTTGCAATCGTGAGTACGCCTGCTTCAACTGTGGCGAGTGAATCTGGAGCACATGTTGTGCTCTCGCTGGTCGCACTGTTCTCATCAGATGATGAACATGCAGTCAGAACCAGAGCTGCAACAAGAAGTGGAATTACTTTAAGAAGTTTTTTCATTTCTAGCCTTTCGCAATAAATACGCTAAAGGCCTGGCAATAATTGTCAGACCCGCGCTTGCCGATGCACCGTGCAATCGACCAGGTCCTCACCCGGAGCACCCCACCGCGGTGGAGGGTTGCCGTCCAGTTAGCCGGGGCTTAATGCTGGAACTCGTGACCTACGGCGGACTCTAGAAAATTGAAACTAAATTGTCCACTTATGCGCATCTAGTCCGTGCGCGTCGGCGACAGCCGCATAGAAAACTCTTCCTTCATGAACATTTAGACCCTTGAGGAGCGCCGGGTCCTGAGCCAGCGCATCGCGCCACCCCTTATTTGCCAGGGCTAGGGCGTATGGAAGCGTGGCATTGGAGAGCGCATATGTTGAAGTGAAGGGCACAGCGCCGGGCATATTCGCGACGCAATAGAAGAGCGCATCATGGACTTTGTAGGTTGGATCAGCGTGAGTCGTGGGGCGAGAATCTTCAAAGCACCCACCTTGATCGATAGCGATATCAACCAAAACTGCGCCGGGCTTCATCTTCTTTACTAGTTCGTTGGTGATCAATTTTGGAGCTTTAGCGCCATGGACGAGGACGGCACCAATAACAAGATCAGCACCCAGAGCTTGTTCTTCAATTTCATGAGTATTCGACATCAAAGTTTTGACAGTCCCATTGAAAATTTGGTCGATTTCGCCGAGACGTTTCTGATTGACATCAACAATGGTGACATCTGCACGCATACCTTGAGCGATTGTTGCTGCTGCAAGACCTGCTGTTCCGCCGCCAAGAACGAGAACTCTGCCTGGTCGAACTCCGGGAACGCCACCAAGAAGAACTCCTCGACCGCCCGCGCTCTTCTGGAGAGCTGCGGCACCAACCTGGGCTGCCATGCGACCTGCAACTTCACTCATCGGGGCAAGAAGTGGCAATGCGCCGTTTACTTCCACTGTTTCGTAGGCAATCGCAGTAATACCGCTCTTAATCAATGCATCTGTGCAATCGCGCGAGGCTGCGAGGTGTAGATAGGTGAAAAGAACTTGTCCCGAACGCATCCGTGAATATTCGGCGGCAATCGGTTCTTTCACTTTTAGAACGAGGTCTGCCTTAGACCAGACTTCATCAGCGCTAGAGAGGATTGTTGCGCCTACTGCTCGATAGTCATCATCAGAGATTGCAGATCCAAGTCCAGCGGAGCTCTCGATCAAAACTGTGTGGCCGTGCTTTACGAATTCACGAACTCCAGCTGGGGTGATTGCAACGCGATATTCATTGTTTTTGATCTCTTTAGGAACACCAATGTTCATGCATTTATCGTACCTGAGAAGAGTGAGTCACAAATTCGAGGATGTAATTCGGCTCTCATCGCCGCGAAAGATTGGGGCGCCCAACCTGATGAGAAAACCTGGCGAAGCAAACCCGTCATTGCATAGTCAGGATCATCTACATCCGCACGATCGAGAGCCCGGTGAGCAAGCGCGCCATCTCCTCGCTCGTAAGCAACAGCCGCCAAGAGCGTTGCGACAGGAGCGACATAACCATCAGGGGCAATTTTCAACAGCCAACGCCATGCACTGAAATATGTATCGATGGACTCTGAAGTGACACTTCCTAATGCAAAGTCGCGAACTTGAAGATCAAGCAATCTCACAAGCACCAGAGCTACTAATTTCTTATCTCGGCAGAGACCCTCTACAGCAAAATCTGCGATGAAATCAATGATGGCCTCTGCTCCTTGCCTTTGTAGCGGGATGGGATCTTCTTGGTCATTGATTACTTCCGTAGTGTGAATAAAGTCAAGGAGCTCGCCATCATCGGGGGTCGCTGCGATGGAATCAACCATCTCTTTCACACTTTCAAAAGGAATCGGCTTGCCTGCAGCCACTTGTTCTGCGGCGATTCGTGATTGTTCAAGTGCTGGCATTGGTGATCCTTCTGGTGGACAGCACTCACGATCTTCACAGATAAGGGAACGCCAACGTCCCGCATGCACAATCAGGGATTCTCGCAATGGAATCTGATTCTTATCGATTGCTTCAGTAATCGACTTAATCACCTCGGAGGACTCTGTACTTGAGTCCGGCAAGTAATACACGGCAATGACAGCCTCGGATTGGTGGCTTTGGAGATGACCCATGATGATATCTAGTTGCTCGGTATTGAGGGTTTCTGGAAAATCTATTCGCATCGCCATAGCAATGGAGTCATCCTTGAGGGTCATCAGGACGATGGAATCTTCTGGCTTAAATCCCACAAGAAAGGGAATGGCTGAAAGCAAGTCATATGGAGATGTAAGTGTTGTCATGGGCGAAGCATCGAGGCGCGAGATTCAACGATGGCTGAATGCAAAGAATCTGTTGATAACTAAGGGATGTAGGTTGTTCGGGCGGGACGCACTGTGATGCTCTTGCTAACGCTCTGAGTGATTGCTCCATTTATTGGTGCGCTCAACGCTCCTGCTCGCCAGAAACCACTCCACTTGATAGTTAATGAAACATCCTTCTCCCCCGCGCTTGTGTAGGTGTTCTGTATCAAAGTCAAGGGATACGGCGCACCTGGTAATCGAGTGAGATGTGAATTACCGTCACCAAAGTCCCAAATAAATAGCGGTGTGAGGTGAATCGTTATCGGAACAGTTAAGACCACAATCACAGTGGTGAATTGAGACGGCGTATTTGTCATGAAATTAACTGGTTCACGAACTAACGCATCTCCCAAAGGCTGAGTGATAATGCGTCCCGTCGGAAGAAGTCGCGTTACTTGATCAGTGATTTGCGAACCGGAAATAGTTCGGACTCGAGGTTTGCGAGATATTGATGGCCTCGGCCGAGGTTGCGAGGTTATAACCGGGCGCGGTAACCACGGTATCCAGAGTTTGCGCGTCGTGGATGTAGCGCGCGGCTTGGGAGAACTTGTCTTCGAACTCCCATCCTTTCCTTTTTTCACAGTGATGATTATTTGATTTGAGCTCTGATCGGCAGAAACATCGATGCATGTATCGCCCTCGCATTGGGCAGAGGCATCACCCATCGTGCCAAGAAGTAGAGCCACGACCAGAATCAGAATTCTCATGGCGCGATGGTGAATGCCGCAAAGGCATCATGGAGGTGGAGGTTTGCAAGGGGTGGAAAAGATGAGGTTGTGGAGCTTTACTTTGTTGTGAATTGAGAGTTCAAACGCTTTAAAGAGTCTTTGACGACCGCTCCGTCGCTTGTGCGCCACAGAGGCGGCATCGAGTTCAACAGAATTGATCCATAGCGTTTATTGACGATTCGAGAATCGAGGATGGCAACGACTCCTCGGTCATCTATTGAGCGAATGAGGCGACCTGTGCCCTGCGCTAAAAGAAGAGCGGCGCGCGGTAAGGAAACCTGCATGAATCCAGAGCCACCCGCAGCATCGGCTTCAGCCGCGCGTGCAGACATCACAGGATCATCTGGCCGAGGGAAAGGAATGCGATCGATTGCAACCAATGTGCAGGATGGGCCAGGAACATCAACGCCCTGCCAGAGGCTCATAGTGCCGAGCAATATCGATGTGGGATCTGCGGCAAAGCGATCAACCAGGGATCCGACGCTATCGCCACGTCTTTGAGTGATGATGGAGATTGGGAGTTCAGCAAGTACTCGGCGCAGATGTTCATCAGCCATTTCAACCCCGCGCCATGATGAGAAGAGCGCAAGAGTTCTACCACCTGCTGCATCGATTAATTCACCGAGTTCGACGAGCGCTTCTTTACTTGGACCATCTCGACCAGGTTCTGGAAGTTGTTTAGGAAGGTAGAGCATTCCTTGATTTGCAAAGTCAAAGGGTGATCCCACATCAAGCATCTGCACATTGTTGGGGTCAACCTGCCAATCACTCTCTTCTTTGCCCTCATCTTCACTTGTCGTAGTTGAAAGAATTCCAAGGCTGCGTGCAATCGGATCAAAGCTTTTCCCAACCGTCAGAGTTGCACTCGTTGCAATAACTGGTGTCTGAGTGAAGAGGTTCTCGCGCAAGACATGTGACACTGCAAGGGGCGCTAGATAGAGCGTCGAGAAAGTTGGTTCGTACCAGAGCACCTGGCCTTCACCCATACGCATTAATTTCTGGGCAGTGGTCTTGATTTCATTGACCGCACCTTTGACTCGCGCGCGATCGGCCAAACTGTCGGGATCGACGATCTCGCTATCAGCGCTAATTGCAGCAATGACCGCTTCTGCTGCATCCTTAATTTTCCGCACTGGAGCTGCGAGCAGATCAGGAAGTTGATCAAGTTTCCTTTGTTCATCAGCGCGAGATCTATATTCCTGGCCGTAATCATCCATCGCTTCTGCAAAGCCATCGGAGGCTTTCACAAAGCTTTCCGCTAGCTTTCCTGGCATGTGGCGGCGAACCATATTGGCAGCACGCGCGATTCGCCCAGAGGTGAGCTCTTCTGTCACTGCTTGAGTTGTGCGATCCATGAACTCATGGGCTTCATCAAGGATGATGGCATCGCGTTCAGGCAAAATGGGATGCGAGTCAACGACTTCAATCGCCAAGAGCGTGTGATTTGTTACCACGATATCGGCAGTCTGGGCTTTAGCTTTTGCGTTGACCGCAAAACATTCGCTACCAAAACGACATTCATCCGCGCCAACGCATTCACGACCTGATGTGGAATTCGCTAGCCATACGCGGCGGTCTACATCGGGAGCATCATCGCGATCTCCAGAGATTCCTGGCTTCTGGGCCCATTCACGTAATCGACGCGCATCTTTTTCTAGCCCGGAAATCTCAACAAGGAGTTCGCTATCAGCGGTTCCATCATCGGCATTCATCTTCTGTAGACAGAGATAGTTTCCGACGCCTTTGTACACAGCAAAGGAGATTGTTCGCCCTAACTCTTTTTCGAGAGCCTCTTTGACGCGAGGTAGATCGCGTTCGACAAGCTGTCGTTGAAGAGCAAGAGTTGCGGTAGCAACGAGAACGCGTTTGCCATGAACCAGAGCAGGAACGAGATAGGCAAGTGATTTGCCAGTACCGGTGCCTGCTTGAACCAAGAGATGATGTCGATCAGAGAGCGCGTTGGCGACCGCTTCGGCCATCTCGATCTGGCCTTCTCGTGGCGAGCCCTCAATAGCAAAGACCGCAGCGTTTAGGGCGCTGCGGACTTTGTCGATACTCATGGGTCTTACCTTAGTTCCAAAGTGGAACTCAGTAAGACGTTAGTTATTTCTTAGCTGCAACCTGAAGTAGATCCGCAACCTTCGCATACATAGCATGCGCCTGATGCGCGCATCTTGACGCCGCAGGTGACACAGAGTGGAGCATCTGATTTGATGCCCGCAATCTTCTCGAGGAGTTCAGTAGAAGAACCGATCTGTGTTGGAGCAGCTTCGATCTTTACTTCCACTGCTTTTGCGGGTGCGGCTTTCTTCTCGACAACGGGCGCTACTTGAGGAGCTGCAACTTCCTGAACCTGGGCATATTCGCCAGTTTCAAGAGCTTGCGCACGTTCTGCTGATGTATAGATTCCAAAAGCAGCGCGCTCTTCATATGGCAAGTAATCGAGTGCAAGGCGGCGGAAGATGTAATCCATCATCGACTGTGCCATGCGGATATCTGGATCATCAGTCATTCCAGCTGGCTCGAAGCGGGAGTTGGTGAACTTAGAAACATATGTTTCTAGTGGTACTCCGTATTGCAAGCCAATAGATACTGCGATTGAGAATGCATCCATGACTCCGGCAAGAGTTGAACCTTGCTTACCGAGCTTGAGGAAGATCTCTCCGAGTTGTCCATCTTCGTAAGTTCCGGCATTCATGTAACCCTCTGCGCCACCAACAGAGAATGAAGTGGTGCGTGATGGGCGTGACTTTGGAAGGCGCTTGCGAGTAGCGGGGGCTGGTGCAGAAGCTTCTGCGGCGCCATCCTGCTTTGCAGCTTTTCCGTCAGAGAGTGGTTGACCAACTTTGCAGTTGTCACGATAGACCGCGAGAGCCTTGAGGCCCATCTTCCAACCTTCGTAATAAACCTCTTCAACATCTTCAACAGTTGCATCAGATGGAAGGTTTACTGTCTTGGAGATTGCTCCGGAGAGGAATGGTTGGCAAGCAGCCATCATCCGAACGTGACCCATTGGCGCGATTGAACGCGCACCAAGAGCGCAATCAAAGACGTCGTAATGTTCTGGCTTAAGACCAGGAGCATCGACTACGTGGCCATTTGCGGTGATGTACTCGACAATCGCTTCAATAGTTTCTTCGGTGTATCCGAGTTTACGGAGCGCTTGAGGAACAGTCTGGTTGACGATCTGAAGTGATCCGCCACCAACGAGTTTCTTGAACTTCACGAGTGAGAAATCAGGCTCGATACCGGTTGTATCGCAATCCATCATCAAACCAATTGTTCCTGTTGGGGCAAGAACTGAAGCCTGCGCGTTACGCCATCCGTTCTTCTCGCCGATCGAGAGGCAGGAATCCCATTGCTTATTAGCTTCGGTCCAGACATCACGATCAAGAGTCGAAACTGATTTGGCAGATAGAGAAGCCGCTTGGTGCTTCTTCATCACACGAGTGTGTGGCGCTGCATTTCGTGCGTAACCTTCGTAAGGACCGACGATGCCTGCGAGTTCTGCTGAGCGGCGATATGAAGTGCCGGTCATCAAGGATGTGATTGCACCAGCAAGAGCGCGTCCACCATCGGAGTCATAAGCAAGACCAGAAGCCATCAAGAGAGCTCCGAGGTTTGCGTAGCCGATACCGAGTTGGCGATATTTGCGAGTCGTGTCGCCAATTGCCTCTGTTGGGAAATCTGCAAAGCAGATTGAGATATCCATCGAAGTGATGATTATTTCTACTGCCTTAACGAAGTTCTTTGCATCAAAGGAGCCATCGCTCTTGAGGAACTTCATCAAGTTGAGAGAAGCAAGGTTGCAGGAAGAGTTATCAAGTGACATGTACTCAGAGCAAGGATTGGACGCGTTGATGCGGCCCGTCTCTGGGTTGGTGTGCCAATCGTTGATTGTGGTGTCGTACTGAATTCCTGGATCGGCGCATGCCCATGCAGCTTCTGCCATCTTACGGAAGAGCGCGCGAGCATCTACTTCTTCGATGACCTCGCCAGTTGAACGAGCGCGGAGGCCGTATTGAGTGCTGTTCTCGTATGCGCGCATGAAATCGTCATTGACGCGGACTGAGTTATTGGCGTTCTGGTACTGGACAGAGATGATGTCTTTTCCGCCGAGATCCATATCGAATCCTGCATCGCGAAGTGCGCGAATTTTGTCTTCTTCACGGACTTTGGTTTCGATGAATTCTTCGATATCTGGATGATCAACATCAAGAACAACCATCTTCGCTGCACGGCGTGTAGCACCGCCTGATTTGATTGTTCCGGCTGAGGAGTCAGCGCCACGCATGAAGGAGACTGGTCCTGAGGCAGTTCCACCGGACTTGAGGAGTTCCTTGGATGAACGAATTCTGGAGAGATTGAGGCCAGCTCCTGATCCGCCTTTGAAAATCATGCCTTCTTCGCGGTACCAGTTAAGGATTGAATCCATAGTGTCATCAACAGAGAGAATGAAGCAGGCGGATACTTGCTGTGGCGCTGCTGTTCCGACGTTGAACCAGACTGGAGAGTTGAAAGAGAAGATCTGGTGCAAGAGCATGTGGGTGAGTTCGTGCTCGAAGATTTCTGCATCTTGCGTGGTTGCAAAATATCCGTATTCCTTACCGGCCTTCACATAGGTAAGAACTACGCGATCGATTACTTGCTTGAGTGACCATTCACGGTTGTCGTGACCGACTGCGCCACGGAAATATTTTGTGGTGACGATGGTGGATGCATTGACTGACCAGAAATCTGGATATTCAACGCCGCGTTGCTCGAAGACAACCTCGCCGGATTTCCAGTTGGTCTGTACTACATCTCGTCGCTCCCAGGTCACTAGGTCATACGGGTGTACTCCCGGAGTGCTAAATACGCGCTCAATAGTGAGGGCTTTTCCGAGCTTACCTTTTGCTGATGAGCGATTGATCACCGTGTCCGACATTCGAGTTTCTCCAGTTTCTTCTTGAAAATTTTTAATTGTGTTCTTCTTTTAACTTTTTTCTTATTAAGTTTTTTGCTCTATCTACTTATCGGACGCTTCATTTAAGTTGCGGGGATGCAACTTGAGAAATGCTTTCGGTAGTTTTTTCTGCTACTGATTTTTCAACTGGCAGAGCGCGGAGAAGTGCGATCTCGCCTTCGAAATCTTCAAGGGAGGAAAAGTTACGGTATACGGAGGCATAACGCAGGTAAGCCACCTCATCTAATTCTCGCAGTGGTGAGAGAATCGCCATACCGACTTCTTGAGCTTCAATCTCAGCCTGGCCTGTGGCGCGAAGGGTCTCTTCCACGCGTTGGGCCAAGAGCGCTAGATCATCATCGTCGACTGGACGGTTCTGGCAGGCCTTGCGGACGCCATTGATGATCTTTTCGCGGCTGAAGGGTTCGGCCGCTCCACTTCGCTTGATAATGGAGAGGACCGCGGTCTCCGCAGTTGAGAAGCGAGAGCCACACTCGGTGCACTCACGACGGCGACGAATTGAGGTGCCCTCGTCAGTTGGACGCGAGTCAATGACTCGTGAGTCCTCATGTCGACAGAAGGGGCAATTCACGGCGTGTCGTCCTCTCAATACTGGGAAATTTCTGATTTTGGGTGTATCCGCGATTCGGCTTTGAACCACAACTTATGGAAGCCTATCGCAAAACAACCCCAATATCTAGGGGTAAGAGTAAAGCAGCGGTTGAGAGTTCCCGCAAATTGAAAGCCCCTTGAGCGTTACGGGCGTGTCGGGATGTAGATCTTCTGGCCGGCTTGGAGTTCTGGGGATTCAAGGCGATTGATCTCAACAATATCGGCCACAAGGGAGCGGCGGTCGCTGCCTGGGGCGATGGAGGCAGCTATAGACCAGAGGGTCTCTCCTGGCTTGACGCTGACCTTGATATAGGGAGTCGGTATTGCCGTATCGGTCGAACCTGCGGACGCACCAGTGATGGCGGCAAAGCCAGAGAGAAGCAGTATGGAGAGTGAAGTGATGACCGCCAACCTTGCAAGGAATCGACCACGGGGGGTTAGTCGAACGCGTGAATAAGAGCGATTTACAGGGGTTTTTTCGCTTCTATGAACATCCTTGATAAGGGACGGATTGATGGCGATGGTCGTCATCTTCTCTCTCCAGTTACTTCTAGAGCAGATCATTGAGAGTGGGGATACTCTTCGAACGTCTGTTCTAAAACGAAAGGTACACCCCACCACCGACATCGGCAAGTTTTTTTAGAACATTTGTTTGATTTTTTCGTACCTTTGTTCTAACCTTCTCCTATGACCCCTAGCCCCAAGAATTCGCGCATCACAGAACTCCCCGATGGCCCCGTCGACGAGAACGGCCTGACCCCGCGTCAGACCAAGATCCTCCAGGCGATCAAGAGCGCCATGGAGATTAAGGGCTATCCGCCATCGATGCGTGAGATTGGTGAAGCCGCAGGACTCTCCTCTCCCTCCAGCGTGAAGTACCAACTCGAGGCTCTCGAAGAAAAAGGTTGGATTCGTCGTGATCCATCACGCGGTCGCGCTCTCGAAGTTCTCACTCCTGGTGATGATCGCTTTGAAGACATCAAGCCCGAGAAGACTCATAACGTTCCACTCGTTGGACGTATCGCTGCTGGTGGACCAATCCTTGCCGAACAGAATGTTGAAGAGCTCTTCCCACTTCCTGCATCTCTGGTTGGTGAAGGTGATCTCTTCATGCTCAAGGTCGTTGGTGACTCGATGATTGATGCCGCAATCTGCGATGGCGACTACGTTGTTATCCGCTCACAGAAAGATTGCAACAAAGGCCAGATCGTCGCAGCCATGATTGATGGTGAAGCGACCGTCAAGACCTTCACAAAGAAGGATGGCCACATCTGGTTGATGCCTGCGAATGAAGATTACGAACCAATCAATGGCGACTCAGCTGAGATCCTCGGCATCGTTACTGCTGTGCTGCGCTCGCTCTAATTCTTTACGCCTTAAACGATAACTTCTCTTAAGCCCGCAACCAAGCGATCAACATCATCGCGTGTGGAGTATGGAGCTAATCCTGCACGGAGGGCACCTGCATCACCCAAGCCAAGTTTGCGTGAAACTTCTAGAGCATAGAAGTTAGAAGCAGGTACATTCACTTTTTTCAGCGCCATCGCCTGATAGATATTTGAACTCTTATGGCCGGCAAATGAGAAATAAATCGTGGGTGTACGGTGCTTGGCGCGGCCATACAGAGTTACCCCCGGCAACGCCGCTACAGAGCTCTCCAGATACTCCATCAATTCATCTTCGTATTTTTCTAGCGCATTCATCGAGTTAACGATTCTTTCGCGCCGAGTCTCTCCGTCTCCTGGCGCCATCTCTGCAATGAAATCTATCGCTGCGATACAACCTGCCATGAGCTCATAGGGAAGCGTGCCGAATTCAAAGCGTTCTGGCACCACGTTGGTGGCTGGCAATAACTTGTCATTATTGAGCGTCTCGAGCAGCGCAGGAGATGCGGCCAGAGCTGCACAGTGAGGCCCCATTAATTTATAGAAGGAGAAACCAAAGAAATCTGCTCCAATCTCTTTAACGCTAATGGCCGCATGCGGAGTTAGGTGCACGCCGTCTACAAAGAAGAGCGCTCCGACTTTATGAACTGCGATACCAATTGCCTTCAAATCCGGACGAGTTCCGATTGTGTTTCCGGCGCCTGTTACTGCAACTAACTTTGTCTTAGGAGATAGAACTGCTTCAACTGCAGCGACCGTGAGTTCAGTTGTTTCAAGATCAATCTCTGCCCAGCGCACAGTTGCGCCTACTGCCTCTGCTGCCTGAATCCATGGCCGAATATTTGAATCATGATCGAGGCGAGATACGACTACTTCATCACCGGGGCCCCAATTCTTGGCCAAGGTGCGTGAGAAATCGTAAGTGAGCTGGGTCCATGAGCGACCATAAACAACTCCGCGTGGATCAACATCAATTAAGTCACCGACTGCTCGGCGAAAACCAACCACTATCTCTTCGGCATTTTTCTCAGACTCAGTAACGACGTTGCGATTAGAAATTGGTTTGGAGATTGCGTGAGCGATTGCATCGCCTACAACAGTGGGTACTTGACTTCCACCAGGGCCATCAAAGAAGGCAAGTCCAGTATTGAGGGAAGGAAAGTGAGAGCGGATCTTATTGACGTCGTAGGTCATGTGAGGCAGGTTATCAGCAGCGAACTGGTTAGGCCTACACTGAATACTTCTCTAGAGCATGCGCAAGAGAGCCATCAACCATTGCGTGCAGCGCTGTTCCTTCAGGTAAGTACTCTTCACTAAGAATTTCACCATTTTCATGGATTTTACTTACCAAGTCTCCCCTGTCATATGGCAAGACTGTGCGCACTTCAATGCGAGGGCGAGGCAGGCTCGCCTCAACAGCTCGAACTAATTCCTTTATGCCGGCGCCTGTATGGACTGAGATCGAATATGCATCTGGCTCTTGTCGCAGAATCTGCATGATTACATCTGGGTCTGCGATATCGGCCTTATTTATAGCGATAATTTCGGGGATTTTGGCGCCGCCAATTTCAGCAATGACTGCACGAACTGCTTTGATCTGACCTAGTGGATCGGAGTGCGCACCATCAACAACATGAACGATGACATCCGCGCCAGAAACTTCTTCTAGAGTTGACTTGAAAGCATCAATCAAATCGTGAGGTAGATGCTTCACAAATCCAACAGTGTCACTTAACGTATAGACGCGACCATCAGAAGTTTCAGAGCGGCGGACTGTGGGATCAAGGGTGGCGAAAAGGGCGTTCTGTACCAAGACGCCGGCGTTTGTGAGTCGGTTCAACAATGAAGATTTTCCCGCATTGGTATAGCCCGCAATCGCCACAGACGGAATCGAGTTGCGGCGCCGCTCTTGTCGTTTCGTGTCGCGCGCAGTTTTCATCTGATTGATCTCGCGACGCAACTTTGCCATTTTGTCACGGATGCGGCGGCGATCTACTTCAATTTTGGTTTCACCAGGTCCACGTCCACCGATACCGGCAGAGCGACCTGCTTGGCGCGAGAGCGAATCACCCCAACCACGAAGTCGTGGAAGCAAGTAGCTCATCTGCGCCAGTTCAACTTGCGCCTTACCCTCTTTGCTCTTGGCATGTTGGGCAAAGATGTCGAGAATCAGAACTGTTCGATCGACTACTTTGACCTTCACTCGATCTTCCAGATTTCGTAATTGAGAAGGGCTTAATTCTCCGTCACAGACCACGGTATCTGCTCCGGTTGACTTCACGATGGCCTTCAATTCATTTACTTTTCCTGAACCAATAAAGGTTGCGGGATCGGGCTTATCGCGACGTTGAATGAGTGCATCAAGCACTGTCGAACCTGCTGTCTCTGCAAGAGCTGCGAGTTCTGCCATTGAATTCTCGGCATCTTTTGCACTTCCTTCGGTCCAAACGCCAATCAGAATGACTTGTTCTAAACGAAGCTGGCGGTACTCGGCTTCAGTGATGTCGGTAAGTTCAGTCGAGAGTCCCACCACGCGTCGCAGTGCTTGGCGATCACTTAACTCTTGTTGAGTAGCTTCAGATGAATCGGGGATGAAAATCTCGGAATCGTATTGCGCGGCTACATCACGACTTTCAGCAATGAGCGCATCGACCTCATCAGCCTCGCGCCGGTTATCCAAGAAACGGCTCCAAGTCATGCTCCGCCAAAAGTACTGCCGGGCCAGAGAGAGTTGCATTGGAGTGTGGATCGATATCTACAGTGAGTCTGCCTCCGGGCGGATTGATGATCCAACGCGCAGGAAGCTTCAAACCCTTTCGTGCGGTAGCAGCAAGAGCAACTGCGCATGTTCCCGTTCCACATGATCGAGTCTCGCCACTGCCTCTCTCGTGAACGCGCATTTTCAATTCGCCGTTCTCGAGGAACTCAACAAATTCAACATTGACGCCTTCGGGGTAGGAATCTTTAGGACGAACAACCGGCGGATGACTCAAGTCTCCGACATCGTCAATGGAATCGACGAAGACAACTGCGTGTGGATTGCCGACGTTGACGTTGTAACCGTTCCATACTCTTCCATTATTGGCTGCAGTGATTTCACCATCGAGGATCTGAACTTGCCCCATATTGACTGCGATATCACCAGTATCTGGAACGCTGAGGTACTTTGCGCCGTCTCGAGTGAGAATCGAAAAGATTCCCGCAGGTTGGTGTCCCCTATCGACCAAGTACCGCGCCATGACACGAATACCATTGCCACACATCTCGGCAATCGAACCGTCGGCGTTGCGGTAATCCATAAACCATTTGCCATCACGCTTAGTGATGCGAATAAGACCATCAGCGCCGATTCCTGTGGCGCGATTACAGATTGCTGCAGTCTGTTTTGAAGAGAGGTTATTTGCATCGAGCGGATCGAAAACTATGACAAAGTCATTCTCTGTTCCGTGGCCATATGTGCCCATCAATCCCGTGCTCATGTGCCTCGTATCGTAGTTGAGATGACTCGCTCGACAAGCTCTGAGATTGGCGCCTTCTTCACCCATGTGATGCGCTCGTCGCGTGAAAACCAGGTTTCTTGCCGACGGGCGTATTGGCGAGTAGCTCTCTTGGTCTCCTCTTTCGCCTCATCTTCTGTGAGTTCTCCTTGAGCAAACTTGATGATCTGGGCATAACCTAAAGCTGCTTGCGCAGTGCGCGCTTCCAGTAATCCGTCGCCCATAAGGTCGCGAACCTCGCGTACCAGCCCTCTCTCCCACATCCGTTCGACTCTCAGGTCGATTCGTTCGTGCAGGGTCTCACGCTCCATGACTAAACCAAATTGTTGTGCTTGCGGATACTTTGTACTGCCTACTCGTGGCAGGTTTGCGGTGTAAGGACGTCCTGTTAACTCAATTACTTCCAGCGCCCGAACAACGCGGCGGACATTCTCTTTTGGAATTGCTGCGGCGGCGGCCGGATCTAACTTTGCAAGGCGTTCATGCATGACATCAACGCCAAGTTCCTCTGCTTGGCGAGCAATCTTCTCTCTGACTTCAGGATCAGTGTCTGGGAAATTCAAGTCATCAAGGATTGCTTTGATGTATAGACCAGTACCTCCAACAACAATTGCTGGGATATTCTCTTCTAAAAGTTGATCAATGATTGAACGCGCATCTATCTGATACTGCGCAACCGATGCCTCTTGATTGACTGGCAAAACGTCGATGAGGTGGTGTGGGATTCCGCGACGTTCCTGAATCGTCAACTTCGCAGTTCCAATATCCATACCTTTGTAGAGTTGCATGGAGTCGGCATTGATTACATGGCCGCGCAATTCTTCAGCGAGCGCAACAGCAAGGTCGCTCTTGCCTGTGGCTGTAGCGCCACAAATGACAATCAGAGTCATTTTCCAGGGACGCTCTTAAGAGTTGGGATTCCTAACATAACGCCAGTTGATTCTGCTTCTCTCTTCCGTGCTTCGAAAGCCTCGCCACCTCGAGTGTGACGTATCGAGTTAGGTGAACCGTCACCCAAAATAAAGTGCGCTTTTGCGCCGCCGATTCTTACATCAGCGATATCACCAGGGCGTAACCCTGGAGCGCTATCGAAGTGAACCAATCTGAAATCGCGGCTCTTTCCACTTGCACGAGCGCCATCAAGATCGGTAACGAGAACTTCGACAGTTTTACCAATCATCTCCTCATTTACTGAGCGCGACAGGTCATTCTGATGATTGTGTAAGCGCGTGTATCGCTCAGCCACAATCTCGGCTGGGACTTGATCTGGCATCTCTGCTGCGGGAGTACCAGGGCGCTTGGAATACTGGAATGTATAGGCGGCCAAGAATCGAAGATCAGTACATGCTTGCATTGTTTCCTGGAAATCTTCCTCTGTTTCGCCAGGGAATCCCACGATGAGATCAGTTGTGATGGTGGCATGGGGCATCGTCTCTCTTACCTTGTCGATAATGCCTCTATAGCGCTCGATCCGATAAGAGCGGCGCATAGATTGCAGAATGTGATTTGAGCCAGATTGCAGCGGCATGTGTAGGTGTGGCATCACATTCGGAGTCTCTGCCATGGCTTCGATGACATCATCGGTGAAATCTCGAGGGTGCGGTGACATGAAACGAATTCGCTCAAGTCCCTCAACTTTTCCGCACTCTCGTAGCAATTTTGCGAAGGCGGTTCGGTCACCAAAGTCAACGCCATAAGCATTGACGTTCTGGCCTAAGAGAGTGATTTCGTTGACTCCATCAGCGACCAAGGTTCGAACTTCATCCAAAATATCTGCTGCAGGACGATCTTTTTCACGGCCACGCAGCGCTGGAACTATGCAGAAAGTGCAGGTGTTATTGCACCCAACGGAAACTGAGACCCATGCCGAAAATGCCGAATGACGTCGCGATGGAAGAGTTGAAGGGAAGTGTTCGAGAGCTTCCTTAATCTCAATCTGGGCGCTCTGTTCTACGCGCGCACGTTCGAGAAGGGTTGGAAGCGATCCCACATTGTGCGTTCCGAAGACCACATCAACATAAGGAGCCTTCTTTAGAATCGTGCCCTGATCTTTCTGGGCAAGACAGCCGCCGATAGCGATCTGCATATCTGGCTTTGACTTCTTGGTGGGCGCCAGAAAACTCAAATGTCCATATAACTTATTGTCGGCGTTCTCTCGTACTGCACAGGTGTTAAAAACTATGAGATCGGGATCTACGCCATCTTCTGCAGGTACATATCCAGCCGCATCAAGTGAACCAGCGATACGTTCAGAGTCATGAACGTTCATCTGGCATCCCAGAGTTTGAATCACATAGGTACGGCTCACATCGGCAATCGTACCTATCTGATTCAAGTCTCTGATTCAAGAGAAATTACGAGCGGGTAATGCCTAACTCAGTAAGAACTCGCGTGACGATATGGCCTGAGAAGCCTCGTCGCGATAGCGCACCATGCATACGTCGATAGGCAACCTCAGGGGCAAGGCTTCGAACAGAGCGAGCTTTACGTTCTGCGAACTGCATTGCATTGGCAAATTCTGAGTCGTCGGTGATATCGCTTGTGACCCACTCGATGATTTCGTCGGTGATTCCTTTAGAACGGAGTTCTCCGGCGATGATCCTGCGCGCAACTTTTTTAGTGCGTTGGCGCGATTCACTCCAGTATCGAGCGAACTCATAATCATTGATGAAGCCTTGTTCCTGGAGGCGGAAGAGGACGGCGTTTGCTACCTCTTCTTCGATTCCGCGTTTTTTGAGAAGCGTGAAGAGCTCGCCCCTACTCTTTGCGCGTCGACCAAGGGCCATAAGCGCAATGGTCTGTGCTACTGAGTAGGGGTCGCTCTCAACTTCTACTGGACTAGAACTCGACATCAGCAGCGGCTTCGTCGATCGCAGCAACGAGCGCTGGATCAATCTCGGTCGCGGCGTAATGTGCGCGGATCTTGCCTTCGATCTCATTAGCAAGATCAGGGTTATCAATCAGGAATTGGCGAGAGTTCTCTTTGCCTTGTCCAAGCTGGTCACTCTCATAAGTGAACCACGCGCCAGATTTCTTGACGATGCCAAGATCTACACCAAGATCAAGGAGACCGCCTTCGCGTGAGATACCGATGCCGTAAAGGATGTCGAACTCAGCTTGCTTGAATGGGGGTGCCATCTTGTTTTTAACGACCTTGACGCGAGTACGGTTACCGACAGCTTCTTGTCCATCTTTGAGAGTTTCAATACGACGGATATCCATACGGACAGATGCATAGAACTTCAGCGCTTTTCCACCAGTAGTGGTTTCAGGCGAACCGAAGAAAACGCCAATCTTGTCACGGAGCTGGTTGATGAAGATTGCTGTGGTCTTGGATTGGCTGAGAGCGCCAGTAATTTTGCGAAGCGCTTGAGACATCAAACGTGCTTGAAGACCCATATGTGAATCTCCCATTTCGCCTTCGATTTCAGCGCGTGGAACCAAAGCGGCAACTGAGTCAACGACAATCAGATCAAGTGCGCCAGAACGGACCAACATATCCATGATCTCGAGCGCTTGTTCTCCAGTATCTGGTTGAGAGACAAGAAGTGAATCAATATCAACGCCAAGTTTCTTGGCATACTCTGCATCGAATGCGTGTTCGGCATCGATAAAGGCTGCGATTCCGCCGTTTTTCTGGGCATTTGCAATCGCATGAAGTGTGAGCGTTGTTTTACCTGATGATTCAGGTCCGAAGATTTCAATGACGCGACCTCGTGGAAGTCCGCCAATTCCTAGAGCCATATCCAAGGTGATGGAACCTGTTGGAATTACTTCGATAGGAGTAGCTGTGCGATCGCTCATCTTGATGACGGAGCCCTTACCAAACTGACGCTCGATTTGAGCAAGCGCAGTGTCTAGGGCTTTCTGCCGTTCGGCAGAGGGTTTGGATTTATCTACAGGATCTTTGGCTTCTTTAGCCACAGTCTTGCCTCTCTTCTTCTCGTAGGTTGGTCCAGAAGGTACGGAAGACCACTGACGGCCTGACCCGAAGGTCGGCGGAAATGTGGAACCGCTCTGGTTGGGCATAACAGCTCGCCGCTGTTATGGAGAGAAGTCTACCCGAACATTTGTTCTAATGACTTTAGGGACACGCCATGCCTACCGTGGGCCATGGTTGATTTGGCTCCATTCGTCACTCCGCGGCCAGCTGAATATGCCCCCATTCCCAAACCCCTCAAGCGCCGCGATCTTCGTGGTCGCTCAATCCCTTCCGGGCCTCGCAACCCTCTACTCACTCTGCAATTTCAAAAAGATACGCCGGGTTTTCTACGCAGTGCCCGTGATCGATACGGCGATTGTGTCTCGTTCTATCTCGGAGGCCAACTCTTTATCGGAGCATTTTCACCCGAGATGGTTAATGAAGTAACTGTCAGCAAGCAACATCAATTTATCAAAGGCGTGGGCTTTGATCGGATGCGCAAAGTCCTCGGCACGGGGCTACTTACCAACGAGGAGCCTATTCACCTTCGTCATCGCCGCTTGATGCAATCACCTTTTCATATCAGCAAGATCTCTTCATACGCCGACACAATGTTGGCGCTCACTCGGAAACATATTTCAACCTGGCGAGATGGCGATGTTGTAGCCCTCGGCCCAGAAATGATGGCCCTTACTTTCGATATCGTCGCAGATATTCTCTTTGGGACTGATATATCTGCAGATACCACCAAGGTGCAGCGCGCTATGCATATTGCAATTGATCGTATCGAACGCACCATGCTTCCTGGGCTCGATCGTTTCGATCACTTAAACATTCCATATTTCCGAAAGTTTGGAAGCGCTTCTAACGAACTTCATGAAGTTGCCACCCGCATCGTCAATGAGCGAATTACCCAAGGAATTAAACGCGATGATCTGATGGGCGTGCTGCTAGAAGCAACAACTCCTGAAGGCGAGAAACTCTCAGCTCGGGAGGTATCAGATGAGACCCTCACGTTAATTCTCAGCGGACATGAAACAACAGCCAATGTTCTTACCTGGGTATTTTCGTACCTGAGCGAAAACCCTAAATATTGGAGCGAGTTAGCAAATGAAGCAGACGTTGTTCTAGCAAAAAGTGGCGAAGAAACCTTTGCCAAAGACCTCCTGGCTGCACCTCTCACCAGCGCTATTTTCAATGAAGTAATGCGACTCTGCCCTCCTGTTTGGGTGGCACCACGTCGCGCACTTGAAGACCTGACTCTTGGAAGCGTGCCTATTCCACGTGGCGCACATGTGTTGATTAGCCAGTATGTGACACATCGAGATCCGCGCTTTTTCAACGCTCCTGATGAGTTCCAACCTGAACGATGGATGGGAGATTTGGAAAAGTCACTTCCCAGAGGAGCTTATTTTCCTTTTGGGGCTGGAACTCGAAAGTGCCTCGGCGATCAGTTTGCCCTCTTAGAGGGCAGAATCATCATTTTGGAGATTGCTCGAAGAATGCAGTTATCTTTGCAATCTCGCTTTCCAACGGCGCAACCTCGTGCGACCTACCGCCCCAAAGGCACGGTTCCGATGCAGGTGAAAGTTATCTAAGTTGGTCTGAGATATCGGGGTTGTTCTTCACCACAGCCCGCCAGATATCGGCTGGTTCCATTCCCATGGCAAGGGCTTGATCGACGGTTTGGCCACCGAGCTCGGCCATAACGAAATCTTTAGAGTACGAAGGCGCCCAATCGGCGCCAAAGTGTTCCGCCATGCGCCGGCGGAGTTCAGTAATGCGCATGCCTGGCGTTAGAGAACTGCAGCGAGGCGTTCTGCTTGTTGCTTCGAGTGATCATCTGACAGTGGCGCAGTGACCTGCCCCATCAGCCAACGAAGAACTAGGCCCACTCCGACAACATCGGTCGCAAAAATCTTGGAGAGTTGAGAATAGATCTCGACCCAAATCTTATGTTCGCGAGCAGTCAACGCTGTGGCCATGATGTCGCCATCGGTTTGGAGCGCGGTCTTCAATCCTGGGTGCGCCGAGATCTCGCGAGAGATCATGTAAAGAGCTTCTGCTCGAGATTGAGCAATCATCGCAAGAGTTGCGATGCGCTCAAGTTCTGTTTCGACAAGTGCCAGAAATACTTCGTGCTTGTCGCGGAAGTGGTTATACAGCGATGCGCGTGAAACTTGTGCTCTATCAGCAATTTCAATCATATTCGTGCCAGAAATTCCACTTTCTGCAAGAAGCGATTTAGCAGCTTCCATGATTGCAGAACGAGTACGGCGATGAATAGTGGATTGATGTTGATATGTAACGCGTACGCTATTGGTATTCACTATGAGGCGACTTCCTTCGCGTTGCTATTACCGAGTAACTACGCCGCGTTAGTGTCAACGACAGTGAGTACTGGGGATTCGTGAAGTTTAATCAGGGAAGTCACTTCAACAAGTACGGTGGACAGGGATAAATTCAAAGCTACACAGATTGAATTCAATAACTCTGACGATGCTTCCTTCTGGCCGCGCTCAACTTCTGAGAGATAACCCAGAGAGACGCGAGCTTCTTTTGCAACATCGCGCAGAGTGCGGTTCTGTGAGACTCGTGCCTGGCGCAGGGTCTGGCCAATATGAGTACGAAGTAGCGTCATGGCCCTCCCCTTTCTGTGGCGTTTATGGCTGTAATTATCTGGTTGGTTCTGCGCCAAGGATACGCGCGAGGAGCCCAAGTGCGCTTTCTACCGCGCCGCGTCGCACGCTTTCTCGGTCACCATCAAGAGCCAATTTCAAGGTCTCTCGATGGCTCGGCCCCACCAGCGCCAACCAGACTGTGCCGGCAGGAATATCGTGTGAAGGACCAGGTCCTGCAACCCCCGTCGCAGATACTGCCCAGGACGTTCCCATCCGCGCCCGTACGCCATCAGCCATCTCTAGCGCGACTGATTCTGAGACGACGCCGTGAGAGTTAATGCTCTCCTGAGATACAGATAGCTCTCTGACTTTGATTTCTGGGGAGTACGCGATGATCGAGCCTTTGAATACATGTGAGGCGCCAGGAACTGAAATGATCTCAGAGCTTAATGCGCCGCCTGTGAGTGACTCAGCACATGCTAAATCTTCATGACGAGTTCGAAGTGTCTCAACAATGCGCTGAGCAATCGTATTCATCGCTCTGCCTTGACCACATTTCGTAAATACTCATAACCCGATGTAAGTGTCAGGATGATTGCGATACCAAGAAGGATGTCACGAGGGGTATGCAGAATCTCGGGTAATGGCAAAATGTAGAAACCAACCGAAAAGTTCTGGAGAAGTGATTTGATCTTCCCTCCTTTACTTGCGGCAATAATCCCTCTTTTGATTACCGCAAGACGCAAGAGAGTTATGCCAATCTCTCGCGCAAGTATCACAATAGTGACCCACCATGGCATTTTCTCTAGGATTGAGAGACCGATGAGCGCTGTCGCAATAAATGCTTTATCGGCGATGGGGTCGAGCAGTGTCCCCAGCGGCGAAATCTGATTTCGCTTTCGAGCAATTCTTCCATCAAGAACATCAGTCATGCCGACCACGAAGAACATGCACCACGCAATTACTTGCCAGGTTGAGTCGTCTCCACCATTTTTGAAAAGGGCCCATGCGCAGAATGGAAGCGCAAGGATTCGCGCGATAGTAAGTGCGTTAGGAAGGTTCATAGTGGTTGGGCCACCAGATCAGCGCCGGCCACATCCACAACAATCGCATCTACGTAGTCGCCGACTTTGTAGCCCGCACTTGGGCGACCTGGCATGGTGATAAAGGTTGTGGAATCTACTTCTGGGCCTTGGTGTTCAGCGCGACCCTCTTGAGTCTCCTCATCTTCAATCAAGACCCTTACTCGTTGACCGATGCGCTCGTGGGCGCGCTGATTGACAAGCTCTTCAACAATTGAAGTGAGCTGATTTGTGCGAGATTGAATGAGAGCTGGATCAACCTTATTCTCGAGTTTCAAGGCTTCCGTATTGTCTTCATCGGAGTAAGGAAACACTCCAATCGCATCCAAGCGCGCCGCTGCGACAAATTCAACGAGCTCTTGATATTCCTCGTCCGTCTCTCCCGGAAAGCCAACTATGAAATTAGAGCGAATTCCAGATTCCGGATTTAAAGCGCGTACTTGTGCGAGCAAGTGGAGAAACTTCTCGCTATCTCCAAAACGACGCATTCTTCGTAAGAGAGTTCCCGAGGCGTGTTGGAAAGAGATATCAAAATAGGGAACAACTTTCTCTGTTGAAACCATTGCCTGCAGCAAAGTGGGACGAATCTCGGCTGGCTGCAGATACGAGAGGCGGATTCTTTCGATACCTTGAATCTTAGAGAGTTCTGGAAGCATTGATTCCATTACCTTCAAATCGCCAAAGTCTTTGCCGTAGGACGTGGTGTTCTCGCTTACCAAGAAGATTTCACTCACACCATTGTCAGCAAGCCATTCGGCCTCTTCGATGATTTCAGTTGGTCGTCGAGAAACAAAAGCTCCGCGAAAGAGTGGAATCGCACAGAAGGAACATCGACGATCGCATCCGGATGCAATCTTGAGGGGCGCCATAGGCGAATTACCAAGACGCTTTCGAGAGAAGGTGCTTCCCTGACCCATCTTTGTTGGAACTTCACTAACTTTTCTTGCTTCTTGGCGGGCAGTCGGTGAAATCGGAATGATGGTGCGACGATCCTTTGGCGTGTGAGCCTTTGGTTTTTCGCCATCAAGAATCTTACGAAGACGTTGTGAGATATCGACATAATCATCGAAGCCCAAGATTGCATCAGCTTCGGGTAGAGCTTCGGCAAGCTCTTTTCCGTAGCGCTCAGCCATACATCCGACTGCGACGACTGCACGCACAGTGCCATCAGCTTTGAGTGAATGCGCCTCAAGAAGGGCATCAACTGAGTCTTTTTTGGCGGACTCGATAAATCCACAGGTGTTTACGACCGCAACGTCAGCGGTAGCTGGGTCATCAACAAGAACCCATCCATCGGCTGAAAGTCTCCCCGCGAGTTCCTCTGAATCAACATCATTGCGCGCACAACCAAGAGTTACGAGTGCGACTGTTTTGGGAAGAGACACTCCCACATTCTATAGATTGAACGCTTCCTTAGCCCTGATTAGATGTGGCTTGCGGACCGAATTCAAGGCGAACTACCTCACCTACGCGACCCGGAACGCCTAAATCCTCACCATTGACAGTCACATTGATCGCACCTGCATTACCAATCACGAGATAGAGCAGTTGATTGTCAGTGAAAGTTCTCTCTTCGCCTTGTCGAATACGACCACTGAATTGAGTAACACCAGAACTATCGTTGACTGCAACCCATGAAAGTCCATTGACGCCCTTGAGAGTAACTTCAACGCCACTTCTTACAGTTGCAACCGGTTTATTCTCAGATGTCGATGATGTCGAAGATGTAACCGCAGAATCGTTGTCGAGTGAAAGAATTGCTGTACCGAATAACGAGAATATAAGTACGCCAGCAGCAACTCCACTGAGCGCTTTCCACGATATTGGTTTACGTTCTCTCTTTGCTGTTGTGGCATTTGTATCATTGAGAAGATCGCGGATTGATTTACTTAAAGGAATAGTCTGTGATTCAAAAGCAGTAAGAACTTCGGTATCGCCTACTGCGCAAATTCGAGCAATAGTTTTGATGTGTCCTCGTGCATATGTTGGTCCCCCACAGGTACTGAAATTGTCCTGCTCGAGATCTTCGATGACTGAAGCCGGGATACGCGTGCGCGCGGCGAGTTGATCAACAGAGAATCCTGCTGTCTTTCGCATTTCGCGTAACGATGATCCGACTGACATTTGCGCCTCGCATGATTGGGAATCTGGAGGGAAAGTGTAAGAGCACTCACGGATTCATCACAACCTCTATTTGGAGGTTATGCGGGGTGAACTCTGGGAATCACCCCTGAATAACTTCGAGGACTGATGCGAGGTCCTCTTGTTTGACCAGGACCACACGGGCCTTAGAACCTTCTGATGGACCAACAATTCCCCGACTCTCCATGAGATCCATGAGACGACCAGCTTTCGCAAAACCGATTCTTAACTTACGTTGCAACATCGATGTGGAACCAAATTGCGTACTGACAACTAACTCAATTGCTTGAATGAGAAGTTCTTTGTCGTCGCCAATGTCATCATCACCAGAACGAGCGCTTACGACAGGTTTTAGAATGTCTTCTCTATATACCGGTTGGAGTTGCGACTTAACGTGCGCGACGACTGCTTCAATCTCGCGTTCAGAAACATAAGCCCCCTGAATTCGCATAGGTTTACTTGCGCCCATAGGAAGGAAGAGTCCATCACCCTGGCCTACAAGTTTTTCCGCACCAGGTGTATCGAGGATGACTCGGGAATCTGCAAGCGATGATGTAGCAAAGGAGAGTCGTGAAGGAACGTTAGCTTTGATGAGCCCAGTCACGATATCAACGCTTGGCCTCTGGGTTGCAATAACGAGGTGAATTCCTGCTGCACGCGCTAGTTGGGTAATGCGAACGATGCAATCTTCAACATCACGTGCCGCGACCATCATCAAGTCCGCCAACTCATCAATCACAACGAGCAGATATGGATATGGTTCAAGTGGCTGATCTGCGCCATCTTTCGCAACAACTTTTCCGGCTCGGACTGCTTTATTGAAGTCATCGATATGTCGGAAACCATAGGTTGAAAGATCGTCATACCTCATGTCCATCTCGCGTACTACCCATGCGAGGGCTTCTGACGCTTTCTTTGGGTTTGTGATGATTGGCGCTATGAGGTGCGGAATACCTTCATACGAATTGAGTTCTACTCTCTTTGGATCAATCAGAATGAGGCGGACATCGTTGGGGGTCGCCCGCATAAGAATTGAAGTTACAAGAGAATTGATCATCGAAGACTTTCCTGCGCCCGTGGCTCCAGCAACAAGAAGATGTGGCATTTTCGCCAAGTTTGCGCAGATGAAGTTTCCTTCAACATCCTTTCCAAGAGCAATCACCATTGGATGATGATCATTTCCTGCAACGCTTGAACGCAATACATCTCCGAGAGAGACAATCTCACGGTCCGTGTTAGGAATCTCAATACCAACTGCGGACTTTCCTGGAATTGGAGAGAGAATTCTTACATCGCTGCTAGCCACAGCGTACGCAATGTTTTTGCTCAACGCCGTAATCGCCTCCACTTTTACGCCAGATCCGAGTTCAACCTCATAGCGTGTAACTGTGGGGCCGCGCATGAAACCTGTGACTTCACAATCAATTTCGAATTGAGAGAAGACCTCTGTTAGGGCTTGGACGATCTGATCATTTGCCTTTGTCTTGCCTTTCGAAGGCGGAGTAGTACGCAAGAAATCCATCGCTGGAAGCTCATATGGATCGTTAGATGAAAGCACTAATTGAACGGGACGTGTTGGCTTTGAAGGGCGTTCCTCTTTAGGAATCTCGACGGTGAACTCTTCATCAAAACTCTCTTCATCAATCTCTTCTAACTCTTCATCGTCTTTGTTAGAGAAGTCTTGAACAAGTGGCGTTTCAAATGGAGGGGTATCAGCAATCTCAAACTCTTCAGCTTTTCTCTCGCGGCGTTCTTCAAGTGCAGTGCCAACCTTGCTGCTTGCTCCAGAGAATATTCCTTTGAGAAGCTCCATAATTTTGGAGAATGGAGTTGCGGTGATGACAAGAACTCCAAATAGAAGTGTGAGAGCAAGGATTGGAATGGCAAGAACATCTGTCACTAGCGCAACGAGCGGAGTTGAGACTGCATAACCAATCCATCCCCCGCCCTCGCGCATTGCCGTTGCACCAGTATTTATGGATGAAGGATTAACGATGTGTATCAGCGCTGTTGAGCTGAGGACGAGGAGTAGTGAACCAATTGTGATTCGGCCCGTAGCGGCTTTATCTTGAGGGGCGCGGAAGAGTCGTAACGCAAAATAGCCAAATAGGACTGGCGTGAGAATCGCTAATCGTCCAACCGCACCATAGAAGAATGCGTAAGCCGCATTTCCAAACCAGTTGTCGAGACTCCACCACGTTGTTGCAGCCGCAATTAAAGAGACTATAAAGAGGAGTAAGCCAAATCCATCGCGTTGATGTTCGGGGTCAAGGTCCTTAGCGCCCCGCGAAACGAATCGAATGGATGCTCCTATGGCTTTGGCGAAAGAGCGCCAGAGAGTTGAGAGTGCGCGAAGGAACGAAGGGATGACTCCACTTCGTTTGCGCGGGGAACTCTTCTTTGCCACAACGAAAAATCGTATTAGAAAGGATTTTCCTTAACTGCGAGGCGCGCCGTCATACCTCGACAACAACTGGGACGATCATTGGTCGGCGACGATGCTCCTCGCCTACCCAACTTCCGACAGTCTTACGCACTACTTGTGAGAGTTGATGAGTGCCATTAATTCCGCTGGCAACGGCTCCGGCTAATGCTCTTTCAATACGACTCTTTACTTCCTCAAATAAAGCAAGGTCCTCTGCAAAACCTCGGGCATGAATATCAGGCCCGGCGACAATCTTTCCGGTTTGTGAATCAATCACAACAATGACTGAGATGAATCCTTCTTCACCCAAGATGCGACGATCTTTAAGGGAAGCTTCTGTGATGTCACCGATACTCTGTCCATCGACATATACATAACCAACTGGAACCGCTCCGACAACGTTGGCTTTCCCATCAGCAAGATCTACGACGACTCCGTTATCCACCACAACTGTGTTGGCTCTTTTCACCCCTGAAGAAATTGCAAGGTCTGCATTGGCCCGCATATGCCGCCATTCACCATGAACTGGCATAACGTTCTTAGGTTTGACGACGTTGTAGCAATAGAGCAACTCCCCTGCTGCCGCATGACCCGAGACATGAACAAGCGCATTACCTTTATGGACAACGCGTGCCCCAAACCTTGTGAGTTCATTGATAACTCGATAAACAGAGTTTTCATTACCTGGTATCAGAGATGAAGCCAAGATGACAGTATCTCCGGGGCCGACTTTAACTCGATGATCACCATTTGCCATGCGAGACAAAGCGGCAAGTGGTTCGCCCTGCGAACCAGTGCAGATCAGAACTACTCCATCACCTGCATCATCAATCTCATCTATTTCAAGGAGCGTGTTCGGTGGAATGTGCAAGTAACCCATTTCAGAAGCCAGACTCATATTACGCAACATCGATCGTCCAACAAATGCAACTTTGCGTCCGTGAGTAAATGCAATGTCGATAACTTGTTGGATGCGATGAACGTGCGATGCAAAGGAGGCGACAATTACTCTTCGTTTTGTGGATTCAATGACTCGATCTAAGACTGGCATAATCTCGCGCTCAGAAGTCGTAAATCCTGGTATATCTGCGTTGGTCGAATCAACCATGAATAAATCGACACCCGCTTCACCAAGCGAAGCAAATCGCGCAAGATCAGTCGTACGGCCATCGAGAGGCAATTGATCCATCTTGAAATCACCGGTATGTAAGACGATGCCGGCTGGAGTCTTGATGGCGACCGCCAGCGCATCAGGAATTGAGTGATTGACTGCGATGAACTCCAGATCAAATGGACCAACTTTGCGCGACTGTCCTTCTCGAACTTCGATGGTGATGGGTGAGATGCGGTGTTCTTTCAACTTACCTTTTGAAAATGCCAAAGTAAGCGCCGAGCCAATCACGGGAATATCTTCGCGTTCGCGCAATAGATAACCCAGGGCACTAATGTGATCTTCATGTCCGTGAGTCAAAAAGACAGCAGCCACATCTCGCAAACGATCTCGAATATATGAGAAGTCAGGAAGAATCAGATCTACGCCAGGCTGATTTTCCTCAGGAAACAACACTCCGCAATCAACAATAAGTAATTGGCCTTCGTACTCAAAGACCGTCATGTTGCGACCGATTTCGCCTAATCCACCGAGAGCAACTACACGGAGCGTCTTATCCTGAAGTTTGGGTGGCAACCCGAGATCGGGATGCGGATGATTCATCAGTTCACTTTCACGCCGCCGGCGCGTAGATCTTCTCGAAGTTGTGTTATCTGTGCAGCTGTTGCATCAACGAGTGGCAATCTAACTTTCCCGCCAGGCATTCCCATCATCGCAAGAGCTGCTTTCGTAAGGATTGCACCTTGGGTGCGGAAGGTTCCCGTATATACCGGTAGAAGTTTCTGGTGAATCTCAAGCGCTCGCGCTGAATTTCCTGCAAACCAGGAGTCAAGCATCTCCCGAAGTTCTGCTCCAACCGTATGGCCACAAACTGAGACAAAACCAACGGCCCCTACTGAGAGTAGTGGAAGATTAAGAATGTCATCGCCTGAATAAACTGGAATACCTGAACGCTTAATTACCCACGATGTCGAAGCAACATCTCCCTTAGCATCTTTGAGAGCAACAATATTTGGGTGCTCAGCGAGTTTGACGATGGTATCTGGTTCGATTTGAACGCCAGTCCGACCTGGAATGTCATACATCATGACGGGAACAGAAGTTGCATCAGCCATTGCGCGGAAGTGCGCTTCGATTCCTGCTTGAGGAGGCTTGTTGTAATACGGCGTTACTACAAGCAATCCATCTGCTCCAGCACTGGCTGCCATCTTTGCTTGCTCGATTGAATGCGATGTTTCGTTGTTGCCTGCGCCTGCAATTATTTTTGCGCGACCACCTACGGCTTTGCGGACAACCTTGATGATTTCTACCTTCTCATCATCGCTGGTGGTCGGCGCTTCGCCTGTGGTGCCATTAAGGACGATTCCATCATGGCCGGAATCCACTAAATGGAGAGCGAGTTTTTCGAGGCCCTGCCAATCAATCGAGAGATCATCTTTGAACGGCGTCACCATTGCGGTGAGCAGACGTCCAAATGGCGGCTGAATCGACATGCGCCAAGGCTACTACGGAAGAACTATGGGGCGACGCGACCAGACTTCTCGAAGGCGGCATAGGTCAAAGGCATCAAGCGGGCAAAGTGCTCTTCCATCTTCTCTGCAACCATCTCAATCTCGCGCTGAGGGTAGCTCGGGAAATGCGATCCTTCACGGCTGGTGCGTAGCGAGAGGAAGTTCATGAGTGCGCGGGCATTCATCGTCACGTACATCGACGAGTAAAGAGCGACTGGAAGCACAGCGCGCGCTACTTCGCGCGCAACGCCAGCATCAAGCATTTTCTTGTAATTGGCGTATGCAACAACATAAGTGTCTTTCATCGCGGCAACAGAGATCGCAAATTGCTCGTCCGTACCATCAACAAAGACATAGTGTCCGGTTTTTCCAGTCTGGACGAGTTTGCGTTCCTTGTTAGGAACATAAAAGACTGGCCGAAGTTCACGATAACGCCCGCTCTCCTCGTTATATGAAGCAATTCGATGTCTCATGAATTCGCGGAATACGAAAATTGGCGCGCTCACAAAAAAAGTCATAGAGGTATGTTCAAAGGGTGAACCATGACGCTCTCTGGCCAAATAATTGATTAATCCCGCCGAACGACTTGGATCCGAGTTGACTTCTTCGAGTGAATTTTCACCCGCTGTTGAAACACGGGCCGCCCAGATAACGTCAGCATCATTAGCGCTAGCTTTGACTAGTTCAACGGTTACATCATCACGGAAGACGATGTCAGGATGGTTGGCTTCACTCACGAGCGCGACCTTATCTAGAAGGTGGCTGGAGGCTGGGAATTTCTACGGCAGAATGAGTGCGTGTCATCCGATCACGCGTCATTCCATGAGCGCCCAATCACGCGCCCTATCAAGCGTCTTGTGTTGCGCGACTCACTTGCGGTTGCAATCCCGGTTGGGACTTATGGAGCAGCCTTCGGAGCCGCCTCAATAGCCTCTGGATTCTCTGTATTTCAGACATGCCTGCTCTCTCTCCTACTCTTTTCAGGCGCATCACAATTCGCAGTTGTTGGAGTAATGGGCGCGGGTGGTTCGGCTCTCAGTGCGATTGCTACTGGTTCACTACTTGGTCTGCGAAATGGACTCTACGGATTACGAATGGCTCCGCTATTGAAATTGCGTGGCGCAAAGAAGGTAATCGGAGCACAGATCACAATTGATGAATCAACTGGAGTTGCGCTAAATCAAGAAGCTCGTGGACGCCAAGCAAGTGCATATGGTTTTTGGGCCACTGGAATCGGCGTCTACATATTCTGGAACCTTTTCACGCTCATCGGAGCCCTTGGCGCACAATCAATCGGGGATCCCTCAGCTTGGGGACTTGATGCTGCAGTTCCTGCCGCATTCCTCGGATTAGTTTGGCCGCGACTAACAGATAAGAAAACAAAGTTAGTTGCACTACTTGCCGGAGCTCTGGCGCTTGTGCTCATTCCCATCGCTCCAGCCGGAGTACCAATTATTTCTACGGCTGCCATTGCGATTCTTCTAGGGTGGATCCGCAAATGACTTCATTGTGGATCGCAACCCTCATGACGAGCGGAATCTGTTTCTTGTTGAAATATCTCGGATATTCACTTCCTGAATCTGTACTGAATAAACCTGTAATTCAGAGAATAAATCTCTTGATTCCGATTGCTCTTTTGAGTGCTCTCGTTGCTGTCCAGACCTTTGGTAGCGATAAGAGCGTTGTCATCGATCATCGCCTGGCGGGAGTTGGAGCCGCCGCAATTGCGCTGAAATTCAAAGCTAGCTTTCCGGTCATCATGCTTGTGGCAGCAGTGACATCTGCGCTCATGTATCGCATCTAATCTCACATTCCGTCCGATTTCATACTTGAGCAAGAGAATATCCTTGAGTCGTGTCCTTATTGGGTCTGAGTCAAGCTGAGGTAAATGCTCGATTAAGTTCCGATGGAGAAAATGTCATTCCATCTGAGAATCGCAAAACTCTCATGCGGCAGATCTTTATCGTGATGAGCGAGCCAATGTTGATTTTGCTTATTGCTGCAGGTGCAATTAACTTTCTCTTGGCTGAGATTCTCGATGCCTTGATGTTGATGGTTACCGTAGTTATCGTTCTGGGAATTTCGATTTACCAGGCGCGCAGGACTGAGAATGCCTTGTATGCTCTAAAACAACTCACCGCTCCTTACGCAACGGTCATTCGTGACGGTATCCAGCAAAGAATCTCAAGTAATCAAATTGTCGTAGGTGATTTACTTCTATTATTTGAAGGCGATCGCGTTAATGCTGATGCAGAACTTGTCGAATGCTCATCACTCGCCGCTGATGAATCCACGCTCACTGGAGAATCAGTTCCAGTTGATAAAACAGACGGAGAGTTGGTTTTCTCAGGGACACTCATCACGCGTGGACATGGCAGGGCGGTAGTAACTTCGACTGGAATCCATTCTCAATTAGGCAAGATTGGCAAGTCTCTGCAAGAGATTCCCTTTGAACGCTCACAATTGCAACGCGATGTCGACCAACTAGTACGCGTAGTTGGGGTCTTAGGGCTCATAACGGTTGTCAGCGTCATCACGATCTATGGCAGCACGCGTAATAACTGGCTGGAAGGTGGACTCGCAGGAATCGCAGCCGCGATGGCGCTGATTCCAGAAGAGTTTCCCGTCATCATGACGCTCTTTCTCGCAATTGGCGCATGGAGGATGTCTCAAGTAAAAGTCATCGCCCGCAAGCCCTCCGCTATCGAGGCGCTGGGTTCAGTGACTGTTTTATGTGTTGATAAGACTGGAACTCTTACCGAGAATCGAATGACCGTCGCCGAAGTCCATGTCAACAACCATAAATGCATCATCGATGACCAGGTCTTTGATCCAGCGATACAGCATGTACTACGAATTGCGGCATTAGCCTGTCCTGTCAGAGCTTTTGATCCAATGGATAAGGCGTTCCAAATCCTCGTTCAGCACGATCCAAATCAGCTGAAAGGAATTCCTCTTCGAGAGTATCCCGTTGAAAATAGCCGATTGGCTTACATTCACATCTGGGAGTTAGACGGCAAAAAGGTTGTTGCCGCGAAAGGCGCTCCAGAAACGATTAGTCGACTCTGTAACCTTGATGAAAATGCAGATCAGAATCTTATGCAACAAGTACAAGTAGCTGCAGAGGGTGGTTATAGAGTGCTTGCGATAGCAGAAGCAGAACTTGATTTCGATGCTCAGATTCCAGATGAGATTGAGAAACTCACATTCTCGTTTTTGGGACTTGCTTTGCTTCATGATCCAGTAAGAGACGGAGTTGTTGAATCATTACAACACTGCGCTCGAGCTGGCATCAAGACAATCATGATTACAGGTGATCATCCCTCGACAGCTCTTGCGATTGCGCGTGATATTGGTCTACCAAATGTAGACACTTGCATTACCGGAAGCCAGCTCAATCAAATGGACGATGTAGAGCTGATCTCTCGAATCAGTGATATCTCTGTCTTTGCCCGGGTGGTACCTGAACATAAATTGCGGATTGTGCGAGCGCTGCAGAAGAAAGGGGAAATCGTCGGAATGACTGGAGACGGCGTCAACGATGCTCCGGCGCTACGAGCAGCGGATATTGGTATTGCGATGGGGGCTCGCGGTACTGATGTTGCACGCGAAGCTGCTTCCCTTGTCATCACTGACGATAATTACACCTCGATTGCCCATGGCATAGAACGTGGGCGAGCAACGTATGCCAACCTACAAAAAGCGATGTCCTATGTTGTTGCCATTCACATCCCAATCTTTGGCCTGGCTTTACTACCTATCTTCTCCGCAGGCTGGCCATTGATTCTCTTGCCAGGATTAGTTGCTTTTCATGAAGTAATCATCGACCCAGCGTGTTCTGTGGTCTTCGAAGAAGAGAGTCCTGATCCGCGCATCATGGATGAAAAGCCTCGTGGAATAAACAGAAAGATTTTTACTAGAGGCGAGTTGCTGCTCTCGGTGGCACAAGGCCTCACTGTCTTCTTCGCCATTTTTGCTCTTTTCCTTTACGCGAGATGGACCGAACGAAGTGACGCAGAGATTCGATCGATGATCTTCTGCGCACTTATGGTGGCTAATGTGGGACTCATTCTTACAAATCGGTCACGAACTTTGACTATTTTGCAGACTTTTAGAGAAAGAGACAATCGAGCAGTCAAGTGGGTCGTAATGGGTGCGGCGACAATTTTGATTGCTCTCATTGTTCTTCCACCACTACGAACTATCTTTGACTTAGGTGCAATCGCGATCTCAGATTGGGTTCTAGTTCTCTTCACTGCAGTTTTGGGCTTGAGTTGGTATGAAATCTACAAATTTGTACGAGGACGAATGTAGTCCAGTCTTTAACTCGTCTATTACTTTCTCGAACACTCAACATCTTTAGCATTGCTTTTACATATGCAAATACTTGCATCACAATCACTTCGAAAGGACTTAATGATGTATCGACGCATAGCTTCGGCTACTACGTTTGCTTTGCTTGCAACGCTTTTGACCAGCAGCGCAGTACTTGCAGCACCTAAGCCGAAAGTTAAGAAAAATGACCCTGCAATCATGACGGTGATTCATGCAATACCAGCCACATTTGGTGCAGATAAGGTCGACATTTACTCCAATAACAAGTTATTAATCGATAACGCAGTTCCAGGTTCTGTGAAGAGTTTCTCCTTAGAACCAGGAACGCAGCAAATCTCCATCTATGCAGATGGTGTTTTGCCCACCTCAGACACCGCTTCCGTGCTGAGTTATCGACCAATCTACCTTCCTCAAGGTACTGATGTGACTTTTGTTGCCCATCTCAGCGCCTCAGATAAGCCTGTTCTGAGCCTCTTTAAGAATATGAATACCGAGCCTGGAAAGAAACGTTCTTGGCTTAATGTTCGACATGTTGCGGGCGCGCCTGCCGTTGATGTTCGAGCTAGTTCAAAAATTCTATTTAGATCGCTCTCAAACGGCTCTGAGCGGAAAGTTTCACTGCGATTCGGAACCTACCCAACTGATGTGGTTATTGCTGGTACTACAACGGTAGCAATTCCAAGCGCAAATGTCATGATTAAAGACAACGTCAACACTGTTGTTTATGCCTGGGGTTCTGCCGTAAAAGGCAACCTTCAGTTTCTGATTCAAGAGATTGCGCTAAAGAAAGACTGATTAACCGACGAACCATTTCTTCGGTTGGCGATCATGCCAGGTAGCGAGTTTGCGGAAGTTCTTCTCAAACCACTGCCTGGCATTCATCGTAATTTGATGATCGCTCATTGCGTTTAGATTGACTGTGAGAATATCAAGAACTTTAGCGGCTGTAGATGGATGCTTTTTGCTTAAGAACTCTTGAAAGTTCTTCGCGGCCGCTGCCTTACCTTCGCCGTGGCCAATCAGAAGAATGACATCGTAATCTCGAAGCATTTCTGCGATTGCCTCGAAGTATTCTGGATAAGCATGGTCAGTATCGTGCCCATGGTGATTCTGGCCAGTTCGCACATGGCGATGATCCACTTCGACTGGAGCACTTACGATTTCAGGTAAGTGCTCCGGTCCGATTCCATGTCGCCATACCTTCGCTTCATCGCGCATGACGGCGACGACAGCGAGTTTCTCAGGGTTACCGACAGAGGATTGCATTGTCTTACTTCGCTACTGCATTTCGGACGCCGTTGTTCCACTTTTCAAAGTAGCCTGCAAGAACCAAGTATTGAGCTTTGTTCTGTGAAGCCAAGACAACATTGACGCGCGCAACGAGATACTCGGTTGAAGGAGCCCCCGGGTAGTCATTCCCGAAGTAGATTTCATTGAGAAGTGCGGCTGAAGCTGCGCGTAGAAGAATCTGCGATGCGCCCTTGAGCGTTACCCCTCCCTGGTAAGTGAGCGTAGATAACAAGGTATCTCGTCCTGGGATTGAATCATTATCCAAAATGCCCTCTGAGAGGAGCGCGTTCGGAATAGTGAAGACATCTTGCAGGAAGTCATTGGGAGCAAACTCTGTCGACCAATCATTGATGTTGTTCTTCCAATAACCTGGAATACGACCGTGCCACCAGAGATCAATGGAATTTGTCGAGTCGAAGGTCGCCTTTACTTGATCTAATCCTGCGCCTTCCACACTTGTCTTGACGGTAAATATCGTGGCAGGCAAGCCACTGACAGTTACTCCATCGGCGCTACAGGCAATACTCTCCCCTGGTTGGATTGCAGTGCTAAGGAGGACTTGGCATGCTGCATTCAAGTTGGGCAAACTACTATTTATGCCAGTAATTGTTGCAACTTCAGTGCCAGAGTTTTTCACCTGTAACGAATAGTTGACGGTATCTCCTGTATACAAGAGAGAAGTTTTTGATGATGTTGTCGTCACATCGAGCAATGGTGCTGCTGCACTAGAGACAGATAGTGGTGAAAGCATCATCACTATCGTTGCCATGAGAGCCGACCCCACGCCCAGAACTAAAGTCTGTGGATTGCGTACTGCAAGAGCTGTAATCTTCATTGTTATTTTCCTTTCCTAGGTCGCTTAGGCAGCTGTGCCGAATTTGATATTTGATCCGCTCATTACTAAGCGAATGCGGGTGCCATCAAGAAGAGCCTTCTCTCCTTTGTAAATCGCATCGCCATTTACATCAAGTTTGATGTCAGCGAGTTTGAGATATACCAAGCGGCCCTGTATGTAGGTCCGTAGCTGGAGTTCAGCCTCGGCATTTGCATAATTTGCCGAGAGATTGACTCTGACTTCGTAGCCCTGACCAACTTGCTCGTAAATCAGCCAGTTACGTAGAGAGTTTCGCTTAAAGCGCTCCTGGCTGCTCTCCTTGACCGTAAAGGTCACCGAGTTAGACACGACGGCTAAGTACTGATCTGTGCTCTCTTTGATCATGTAGATATTGCACTCGCCTTGAGCAATTGCAGTAACAGTTCCACTTTGATCTACTGTGCAGAGATTCAGATCGTCAGAAATGAAATTGATTTTTCCTTCGCCAGATCCACCGGAATAAGCGATGTTAATCCTTTGTCCGACTATCAGCGACTTATTCGCGTTCTTGATGAGGAGATCATCCTGCACGCGAGTGAAAGAGAACTCTGAAAGCGAACGAGTGAAAACTGAATATGTCGAGTCAGGATAGATGTAATAGGCAGCATCCAGAGGATTAGGAAGTTGTGGCGTCAATACCAAAGGCATTGGTGACCAGATAACTCCCGGCTCCTTCAATGAAGGAATTGTTCCGATGTATGGAGTCCAATAGCGGATCTCAACGGGCTTATTCAATGATGAGATAACTGTGCCATCAGAAACTTGACGCATTGTCACATCGATAATTACGAGACCAGCAGAAACATCCTCTTTCGAGCTCAATGGAGTGACAGCGATCTGAACTGGTTGATTAGTTGTCGCTGCAGGAACGGCCAAAGTGACAAGGACATTACCTGTCAGTGATGGAACGTAGAAGTAGTAAACAGAGTCTGAACTACCTGAGTAGTTGAATGACGTTGGAGCGATGGGGTATGCAGGAAGTGTTGTCGTTGGAGTTGCGCCTCCCGTTGAGGTGCCTCCCGTTGTTCCGCCAGTGTCACCAGTGTCACCAGTTCCACCAGTTCCGCCAGTTCCACCTGTTCCACCTGTTCCACCTGTTCCACCTGTTCCACCTGTTCCACCTGTTCCACCTGTTCCACCTGTTCCACCAGATGTAGAGATTGTGATC